>Ga0114983_1001131_pt1 | contig 10776 bp, 8 predicted proteins | sample Shrwel_input2_RT_FD_87182 | JGI IMG/M metagenome (GOLD analysis project Ga0114983, IMG submission 87182) | Subsurface microbial communities from deep shales in Ohio, USA - Utica-3 well 1 S input2 RT | ecosystem: Environmental > Aquatic > Deep subsurface > Shale gas/oil reservoir > Produced...
CACGATCTGGGGATAGATTTATGGGTGGTCTCTGACAATATCCGTAAGGGGGCGGCACTCAACAGTGTACAGATAGGCGAGATCCTGATCCGCGACTATCTCTAAGGAAGGTGCGAGTAAGTCCTACGGGGCTGCCTGTGCTTTCAGACTTGAATGCAATGCTGGAAGTACTTTTCCTAAACGCTTTGTTTCTGTTGAAAAAGCCTGCTGCTTGCAGGCTTTTTTTGTTTTGCAAATGTGAACAGTAGCAGCGCGGACATTTCTGGTTTATAGTAATCTCAATAAATACAAATGCCTAAAGCCAGTCGTCAGTCGGCGAAACCAGCGCTTGAAAGGGAAGAATGGATGAATTTTCGCACTTCATATCTTGTTGGCCTGATGGCCGCTTTTTTTGCCCTGAACCCAAGTAGTCTTATAGAACCGGCCCATGCAGAAGGTCTGAAAATTACCGGCCCCGACGGTCAAGTGCGCCAACAGGTACGCCAGTATGGTCCGACAACGCCATCGGACACCTTCTGGAGCATTGCCCAGAAAGTCAGACCGGATCCCGGCGTCAGTATCTATCAGGTCATGGCCGCGATTTTTGAAGCCAACCCGCACGCTTTCTCATCCAATAACTACAACAGCCTGGAACGGGGCATGATACTGCTGATCCCCTCCAAAGAGGTGATGCAGGCTATTCCATTGAGTATGGCCAGAGCTCGCGCCGAACAGGATGACAAGAGCTGGTCTTCCGGTAAGCGGCTAAAGGCAGATGATGGCAAAATTGAAACCGCCAAAGCCCCCGGGCACCCAAGCCAAGCCGCAAAAGAGCCAACGGCGGTCGCCCAAACTCAAACGGCGGTTGCCCAAACTCAAACGGCGGCGCAGCCATCTAAGGAAAACCGCGAGCAGTCAAAAGTCAGTGAGCCATCGACTGAGCCAGCTCAAGTGGCTGCAGACAAATCACCAGCCATCACAACCGAAAAAACAGCCACAGAAGCAACTCCGGAAACGGCTGACGATAACAGCATTGAAGCGCTGCAGAGCCGCAATCTGAGTCTGACCGATGAACTGGGGCGTGCTCAGGATCTGCTTACTGTCGCCAATACCGATAACCAGGGGCTGCAAGCGCAAATTGATGAGCTGAATCAGCGTCTGTCGGTATTGGAAGAGTCACTGCAGGCCAGTAAAAAACAGGAACAGCAACTCAAGGCTGAAAATGCTGACCTCAAGCAGCAGCTTCAAGTCGCCAATGCTACGGCTAATGAGCCGGACGATCTCTGGCGCAGTTTGATGGGTAACCCATTACTTTTGGTACTGGCTGCCGCAGTACCCGCGGTATTGCTGTTGTTGTTGCTATGGAGCATGCTGCGCCGCAGGCGTAAACAAAGTGATGCCCAAGCACCACAGACCGAAGCGGCTCCAATGGCTGCCGCAGCTGTTGCCGGCGCGGCTACGGCCGATATGGCCAACGCCAACGACGAATTGGCCGTGCGTCTTGACGATGATCAAAACGATTCCATTGATTCATTGCTGGATGTTGATAGCTCTGTATTGCAGCCTGAGCCTGAAGTTGAGAGTGACAGCGAGCAGATGGACATGGCGCAGGAGATGTTCATCGACTCAGGCGAGGGGGATACTCCCCAAGAGGCCGAAGATGAAGGTCAGTCACTCGATGATCTCTGGGCCGAAGCCATGGGCGAACAAGAGGCCGGTGAGCAGGAAGATGCCAGCGAGGAGGACTTGGACTCATTGCTGGCTGGATTGGACGATACCGATAAACAGGAAACTATTCCTGAAGATTTGCAGACCGAAAGTATTCCAGCGTCAGAGCCTGATCTGAGTGAAACCCTACCGGAAGATGTGACTGCTGCTTTTGAACAGGGTTTTAGCCAAGAGCTCGCTCAAGAGTTTGCTTTTGAACAAGACAAAGAGGTGCTCTCAGAGAGAGAAGCGAAGGCAGATCTGGATGAAGATCTCAGTGCCGCTATCGCAGCCGAGTTGGCTGAAGATAATTTGGATGAGACACAGGAAGCCGATATCGATGCGCTGCTGGCCGGGTTTGATGTCAAAGAAGATACAGAACCTCAAATTGAAGCCGGTACTCAAGTTGAAGGCGATAGTAAGACTGAAGCCGAGGAAGATCTCAGCGCTGCCATTGCCGCCGAACTGGATGAAGCTGATTCAGCTGATACCGAGCTGGGCGAAGAAGCAGACATTGATGCCTTGTTGGCTGGATTCGATGCACCGGCAGCACAGGATTCTGAAGAGGAAGACTTAAGCGACGCTATTGCCGCCGAGCTTGAAGATGACAAGGTTGCCATAGACTCCAGCGACACAGAGGCCGACATAGATGCCTTGCTGGCAGGCTTCGATGACTTGGACGATGCTGTCGAGACTCAAGCGGAAGCAGAGAAGGTTCAAGCAGAGGAAGAGAGTGAAGATCTGGACGCCTTGTTGGCCGGGCTCGCGGATGACGTAATTGCGATAGATAACGTTGATGAGGCGATCGTTGATGAGGCGATAGCTGAGACTGACGAGGAAGATAGCTCAGAGGTTGAGTCGGATGATGCCACTGAGCGCAGCGATGCCGAATTGGATGCCATGCTGGCAGGCTTGTCGCAGGCTGAGGACTTGGATGAGCCTAAGAAGCCCGATGAAACAGACACTTTAGCTGATGAGAGCAGGGATAGCGACAGCGCGCCGCAAAGCGGTCAACGCAGCGACAAGGATTCTGGCTTCTTTGACGATCTCAAGGCCGGCGGCAAGAGCCATGATCCCCATATTCTTGAGTGGGAGTCCTCCGCACCTAAAGAGCCCTTTGTTGAGGAAGAACCTTCTGCGAAAGAAGAGCCTTCAGCGAAAAAAGAGCTTTCTGCGAAAGAAGAGCCCTTAGCGCAAGAAGAGCCTTCTGCGCAAGAAAAGCAAGAGCCTTCAGCCATAGAAGATCTCTTGGCTCAAGAGGAACTCTCTAATCAGGAACAGGCTGTTGATGTTGAAGACAGCATAACAGATATCGAGCAGGCTCTGGATATTGACCTGGCCCAGGATAGTGACGACAGTGATAAGAGTCTGAGCGACGATGACCTGTTGGCCGCTTTTTCTGAAAACGTTGCCAAGGAAGCCGAAGCGGATGAGGAATTCAGTCTCGAACTGGATGATGATGACTCGCTGGATCTCGAAGATCATAAACTGACAGTAGATGAAGCGCTGGCGGCCCTCGATGCCAAAGAAAAGGGCAAGGTCGCTTCCAGCATGGTGCCTGAGCACGATCTCAGCGCCTTCCAGAAGGAAAACGGTTTTATCGATATTGAGCGCCTGCTCAGTGAAGCCGATGAAGGCAACAGTGATACCGACCCCTACAAGGAGCTGGATGTGGATATGGGTGAGCTCGACTCTCTCGTAGGCGCCGCCGCTATGGTCGATGTCGATGATGAGGAAAACTCTGTCAACGCCAAGCTGGACTTGGCGCGGGCCTATATCGAAATCGATGATAAAGACAGCGCCAAGGCATTGCTTAAAGAGGTGGAGCTGGACGGCAACGCCCGCCAGCAAGAGGAAGCCGCAGCCCTGATAAAAACCTTGGGTTAGAGCCCAGTCAATACTCAAACGGCGCCTGGAGCGCCGTTTTTTATGCAGTCCGTTTATTGTCAGGGCTTTTTCTTGGAGGCGAATGCCCGCTCTGTGATAGAATTCGCCGCCTTGAGATCAGGGGAGAAACAGATGCGTATCGCGTTGGGTATCGAATATGACGGCAGCGGCTATTATGGTTGGCAGCGCCAGGCCGAAGTGGATTCAGTTCAGGGGCAGTTGGAGCGGGCCTTATCTATGGTCGCCAATGAGCCGATAGCACTGCAATGCGCCGGTCGCACCGATGCCGGGGTACACGCCACCGGGCAAGTGGTGCATTTTGATACTTCTGCCGTGCGTAAAGAAGGCGCCTGGACCCTGGGCGTCAATGCCAATCTGCCGGACAATATCGCGGTGCGCTGGGCCAAAGAGGTGGATGACAGTTTTCATGCCCGCTTTTCGGCAACCGCTCGCCGCTACAGGTATATCATCTACAACCACAATTTCCGTCCCGGCATTTTGCGTGGTGGCGTCAGCCATTATCACGGCGACCTAAACGAGCAGAAGATGCATCAGGCGGCTCAGTATCTGCTGGGCGAGCGCGACTTCACCAGTTTCAGGGCGATCCAATGCCAGTCGCGCACCCCGTTTCGTAATGTGCACAGAGTCAGTGTGACCCGCCAGGGCATGTATGTGATAGTGGATATCGAAGCCAATGCTTTTTTGCATCACATGGTACGCAATATTGTCGGCTCGCTGCTGGAAGTGGGACTTGGCAATCAGCCGCTGGATTGGCTGGGACAGTTGCTGGAGCTCAAAGACAGAACCAAGGCTGCCCCTACGGCCAAACCCAATGGCCTCTATCTGGTGCATGTCAGCTATCCTGAGCAATATCAACTGCCCAAGTTGGCCATGGGCCCCCTGTTTATGCCGGACTGAAACCGTTAGCATGCTGTTGCCGCCACGCTTTTGCTTGCGGCAACATCAAGATTTAAGGGAAGAATCAAATGTCGCAATCATCCGCTCATCTGCATCCGCTACCGGGAGCCGACGCTCCTCTGTCTGTTTGGCTGGACTACCTGTTGGCCATTCATCCGACCGAAATCGATATGGGGCTTGAGCGGGTTACCCAAGTTGCCAACAGGCTCGGGGCGCTGTCATTGGGCAGCACCAAGGTGATCACAGTTGCCGGTACCAATGGCAAGGGCAGCACCTGCCGTATGCTGGAGCAGATCATGCGCGCGGCGGGCTATCGGGTCGGGGTTTACAGCTCGCCCCATATCATCAATTACAATGAGCGGGTGCGGATAGACGACGTCGATGCGCCCGATAGCGACTTTATCTCGGCCTTTGAAACCATAGAAGCGGCCAGGGGCGACACCTCGCTGACCTTCTTTGAATATGCCACTCTGGCCGGATTACTGCTGTTCAAGCAGGCCAAGCTGGATCTGGTTATTCTGGAAGTGGGCCTGGGAGGCAGGCTGGATGCCACCAATATCATAGATGCCGATGTCAGTGTGGTAACCGCCATAGATCTTGATCATCAGGCGTATCTTGGTGACACCCGGGAGCTGGTTGGCCGTGAGAAAGCCGGCATCTTCCGTAAGAACCGCCCGGCGATAGTGGGCGATGCCGAGATGCCTGCCAGCGTAGTTGATGTTGCCAATGAAAAGGGCGCCTTACTCAAGGCGGTAGGACAGGCATTTTCCTACAAGCAAACCAGCACAGGCTGGGATTTTCGCGGTGAGCACTGGCAGTTTGAGAGCTTACCCAGGCCGCAATTACCTCTGCCCAATGCCGCCACCAGCTTGGCTGCGCTGGAACAACTCTGGCCTGAACTTTCCGAGGAGGCGATTCGCTCAGGGCTCGCCAGTGCCAGGCTCAGCGGCAGAATGGAGCATATCTGCGAGGCGCCGCTGATTATTTTGGATGTGGCGCACAATCCCCACGCGGCCCGCTATCTGGCGCAAAGGCTGGATGAACTACAGGCCAAGGGGCGAGTCTATGGCGTTTGCGGTATGCTCAAGGACAAGGATATCGAAGGCGTGATGGACGCGCTGGCGCCTAGCATAGACAGCTGGTTGTTGGTGACGCTGCATAATGAGCGTGGTGCCGATGCCGGCCGTTTGCGAAAAGCCCTGCCGGATGGCTGTGACGCCCGGGAATTTGAACAGATGCAAGATTGCTGGCAATACCTCAAACCCAAACTCGGCGCCGAAGATGTGGTAATTGTCTTTGGCTCCTTTTACACTGTTTCGGGCTTTAAAGCGCTTATCTAAGACTGGAAGGAAGATATTTTGTCGACTCAGTTTCATAACCGTCTGGTAGGTACCGTAGTATTGGTCGCCTTGGGGGTGATCTTTTTACCTGACATTCTCGATGGCAAGAAAGAGCGCCAGCAGGAGCAGTTCACTGAAATTCCGCTGCGGCCGGATACCGAATCGCAATTGGCGGAGCCGGGAGAGTTTGAAACCCTGGATGTCGCTGAGACTCTGGACTTGGCACAGGAGACAGACGAGCCTCAGGTTGAAGTCGAACCGGCGGCGCCCGAGGTGAAGGCTACCGAAAACAGTGTTTCCAACACCGCCCAATCCAAGCTTCAGGAGGTCAAAAAGACTCCCGAACCCAAGGCTAAACCCAGTGATGCAGCCTGGACTTTACAGCTCGGCGCCTTCAGTAATGCGGCCAATGTCAAAGCCCTGGTAGCCAAATTGCGCAAGGCCGGATTCAGCGCCTATACCTTGCCGGACAAGCCTGTGGACGGCAAATTGACCCGGGTATTTGTCGGTCCGGATGTCTCCAGTGATCGCATTAAACAGCAACAGAAGAAGGTTGAAGAGTTGACCAAACTCAAGGGTAAAGTGGTTCGCTATAACCCACAGGAAAGATGACAGTTTGCCCCGAGTCGGCAAGCAATTATTTACGCCCCGGGGGTGAGAATGCTTGCCTTCTCTGGTAGAATCCCGCCGACTTAAATCTTCACCGGATACTTCTACCCATGGTTTGGATAGATTACGCCATTATCATAGTTATCGGATTATCGACCCTTATCAGTCTGATCCGTGGTTTTGCCAAAGAAGCCATGTCGCTGGTGGTTTGGTTCGCCGCCTTTTTCATCGCCAGCCAGTTTTATCAGGACCTTGCCGTTCATATCACCCAAATTAATGATGAGGTGCTGCGAAACGGGGTTGCCATCGCCATCTTGTTTGTAGTCACCCTGATTGTGGGGGCCTTGGTGAACTATTTGATAGGCCAGTTGGTCTCCAAGACAGGGCTCTCGGGAACGGACAGAATTCTTGGCCTGTGTTTCGGTGCGCTGCGCGGCGCATTGATAGTCAGTGCCATACTCTTTTTTATGGATGCCTTTACCGGCGCACCCAAAACCGATTGGTGGCAGGGTTCGCAACTGGTGCCCGAATTCGGGGTGGTTATCCAGTGGTTTTTTGACTACCTGGAAAATACCTCAAGCTTTGTACCTAAAATATAAAAAATACAATTATCAGAACATCTTACAATGAGGAAGCTTACCCATGTGTGGTATCGTCGGAATCGTTGGCCGCTCGGCGGTCAATCAGACCATCTATGATGCACTGACAGTGCTTCAACACCGTGGCCAGGATGCTGCAGGCATAGTGACTATCGATCAGAATGCCTTTCGCCTGCGTAAGGCCAATGGTCTGGTCAAGGACGTATTTGAACCCAAGCATATGCAGCGGCTGCAGGGCAACGCAGGCTTGGGCCATGTGCGTTATCCCACGGCCGGCAGCTCCAGTGCCTCTGAAGCCCAACCGTTTTATGTGAACTCTCCTTTCGGGATCTCTCTGGCGCACAACGGCAACCTGACCAATACAGTGCAACTGGCCGAAGGACTGCGCAACAAGCGCCGCCATGTGAACACCACTTCCGACTCTGAAGTGCTGCTCAACCTGTTGGCCGATGAGCTGGACAAGACCGACAGCCTGACCTTGAGCCCGGATGAAGTGTTCGATGCCGTCTCCCGGGTGCACGCCGACACCCGCGGTGCTTACGCCGTGGTGGCCATGATTATCGGTCAGGGCCTGGTGGCATTTCGCGATCCTTTCGGTATTCGCCCTCTGGTGCTCGGCAAGCATGAGACAGCCTCTGGTACCGAGTATATGGTGGCCTCAGAGAGCGTGGCACTGGATGCCGTTGGTTTCGAAGTGATGCGCGATGTGGCTCCCGGCGAAGCCGTGTATATCACCACAGAAGGTGAGCTGTTTACCCGTCAGTGCGCCGAAGCGCCAAGCTATGCCCCCTGTATCTTCGAATTCGTTTACTTTGCCCGTCCGGACTCCACCATAGACAAGGTGTCAGTCTATGCCAGCCGGGTCAACATGGGCGCCAAGCTGGGTGAGAAGATCCGCAAGGAATGGTATGACCATGATATCGATGTGGTGATCCCTATTCCGGAAACCTCCTGTGATATCGCCCTGGAAATTGCCCGAGGCATGGATCTGCCTTACCGTCAGGGATTCGTGAAGAACCGCTATATCGGCCGTACCTTTATCATGCCGGGGCAGCAGGAGCGCAAGAAGTCGGTCAGACGCAAGCTCAATGCCATCAACGCCGAGTTCAAGGACAAGAATGTGCTGCTGGTGGACGACTCCATAGTGCGTGGTACCACTTCAGAGCAGATCATCGAGATGGCTCGTGAAGCCGGCGCCAAGAAGGTGTATTTCGCCTCGGCCGCGCCCGAGATCCGCTTCCCCAACGTCTACGGCATAGACATGCCAACCTCCAATGAGCTGATTGCCCATGGCCGTGATGCCGATGAAATCGCCCGTCTCATTGGCGCAGATGGCATCATCTTCCAGGACCTGAGCGATCTGGTGGAAGCGGTGCGAATGGAAAATCCGGATATCAAGCGTTTCGAAACCTCAGTGTTTGACGGCCACTACATCACCAAGGATGTGGATCAGGCCTATCTGGATCATCTGACCCAGTTGCGTAACGACGATGCCAAGGCCAACCGCAACAAGGATATAGGTACCAACCTGGAGCTGCATAACGTCTGCCATCCTTGATAAGTCCTCTCTGATAAAGCCAACCCTTGAGGTTGGCTTTTTTCTGTGCCAGTCAGTATGCTGAGCCTCGACTCTTGATGGTGCAGGGAGAGAAGCACAATGGATAAGTACCGGGAAACCGTAGCAATCTTTGACAAAATGGCGCTTCCCTACCGGGATAAGTTTGCCGGCAACGATTGTTATGACTCGGCCCATAACCGATTTGCCTCTTTGCTGAAGCAGTATCAGGCCTGTGCCGGACGGCGCCTGCGGTTACTGGATATCGGTTGTGGCCCAGGGCATGTCAGCGGCATGTTGGCAAAAAGGGTGCCTGAGCTCGAGATAGTGGGTATAGATGCGGCGCCGGCTATGGTGGCACTTGCCAGTGAATTGTTACCCGAGGGACGTTTTTATCGGCTGGATAGCCGCGAGCTTGGTTGTCTTTCGTCGCTGCTTGAAGCTGATGCCGTGCAGGCTATCGCAACCTTAGATGTGCCTGAAAGTGCAGCTACGCCCCTAAGCCTTGGGGTTTCTGATGGCTCTAATACCCTTGATGACTTTAATGCCCTTAATGGCTTAGACACGCTAGAGGGTTTTGATGCAATAGTTCTGCTCTTCGTCACGCCTTATCTTGAACGTCAGGATGTGATTGCCTTACTGCAAGACTGCCGTGCGCTACTGAATGACGGCGGGCTCCTGTATCTGGCCTCCATGGAGGATGACTATCAAGAGTCCGGCTATCAAAGCTCCAGCGCAGGAGACAGGGTATTTATCCACTATTATCCCGAAGTGTTTTTCGTCAGTGAGTTGGCCGCGGCCGGGTTTGAGCTCATCGACAGCCTGCGTAAACCCTATCTGGAGCAGGGCGAGGTCAAGGCCACAGATCTGTTTCTCTACGCCAAAGCCGTGTAAAAACAAAGGCGCTTCAGAGGCTGATAGCGCCTGAGCTTTTCAGGTAAAACGCTTATTTTGCCCGCTACTTTTTGTTCACTACTTTTTGTTCACTACTTTTTGTTCACTACTTTTTGTTCACTGCTTTTTATCACGACTGTTGGCTCGTGACTTTGGTTCGTGGCCTTTGCGCGTAACTTTGTCTCGTGATTTTTTTCTCAGTTAGCGAGCCGTTTTGCGAATAAACTCCAGCAGACGGTTATTGGCGGGCATGGCATGGTCCTGACAAAGCTCAAGTCCCTGGGCTGCAGCCAGCATCAGGATCCACTCTTGATCGCGAATGCCGCTTTGCGGATCGCGCTGCCTTAACATGGCATCGAACACCCGGTTGGAGTCGCTGCTGTAATCGCCTCGGTAGTTGAAGGGGCCATAGAGGCAGAAACGGCCGCCGCTTTGCAATACTTTGCCTATGCCGGTAAACATCGCCTCCACCATGGGCTGGCTCATGATATGCGCAGTATTGGCGCTATAGATGGCATCCGGCGCCGGCTCAGTTGCCGCCTGCGGCCAGGGTGAACATACCTCCAGAGTGATCACCTCGGCCAGGTTACTCGCCGGGAGTTTGGCATGCCAAGCGCGGATCCCATCCAGATACTGGGGCTGATCGCTGCATTGCCACACCAGGTGCGGCAACTCTGGGGCAAAGTAGACCGAGTGCTGACCGGTACCACTGCCGATCTCCAATACCCTGCGGCAGCCTGAGAATGCCTGTTTGAGTATTTTGAGTATCGGCTCGCGGTTGTTTTCACAGGCTTGGGAGAAGGGCGCGGGTATCGAAGACATAAAAGATTTCCTGCAATCTTGCCGTCGTGACGGCTGAGTGAGTCTGGTGTTTTATCGTACTGACTTTATAACATCGCCAGAGGTTTAAATCATGGCAAGACTAATCTTGCGAAGAACATAAAAAAGCGCCCCTGAGGGCGCTTGGGTCGTTTTCAGTCTCAATCGACAGTCTTATTGGGCAGGCTTGAGATCTATGCGGTAGACGGCAAAGCCCAGCTCATCGGTACTCAGCTTGGTCATAGTCCTTTGCTGGTTGGCCTGGATGAAGTTGGCGGCCTTGTCACTGTCCTGGGTCGCAAAGCGGATATCCAGGGCAACAGCCGTATCTATACTCTTGAAGTCCCAGTTATAGTCGGCCGTGGGGTTGACCATGGCGTCATACTTGTCGGTTTCAGGATTGTACTTGGACTGCTCTGTGATGTAAGCCGCCAGAGCTTCACGGTTGGTGTCCGGCAGTTCCAGTACC
>Ga0114983_1001132_pt1 | contig 10773 bp, 7 predicted proteins | sample Shrwel_input2_RT_FD_87182 | JGI IMG/M metagenome (GOLD analysis project Ga0114983, IMG submission 87182) | Subsurface microbial communities from deep shales in Ohio, USA - Utica-3 well 1 S input2 RT | ecosystem: Environmental > Aquatic > Deep subsurface > Shale gas/oil reservoir > Produced...
AAAATTATTAAAGATACGGTCAAAATCATCTTTAATCAGGGTTCTAACTTTCTGTGCCTTAAGGTAATAAGCATCATAATAACCTGAACTTAAAGCGTAGGTTCCGATCATAATTCTTCTTTTCACCTCATCACCAAAACCCTCATGTCTGGTATTGGTAAACATCTCACTTACATCAGCTGCCTGCTCACTACGAAGTCCATAGCGTACTCCATCATAACGGGCCAGGTTAGAGCTGGCTTCTGCAGGAGCAATTACATAATAAGCTGCCAGTGCATAAGAGGCATCTGTCATATGTACTGTTTCTACTTCAGCACCCGCTTCTTTTAATTTCTCCACTGCTGCCAGGACACTGGCTTTAACTTCTTCATCAAATTCCAAATTGAAATATTCTTCAGGAATACCAATTTTCATGCTGCTGACATCTTCTTTTAGATATTTAGTATAATCCTCTTTTTTACCTTGAATAGAGGTTGAATCTTTTGGATCATGGCCGGCAATCACATTCATCATAATTGCACTATCTTCTACATCTTTAGTAATCGGACCAATCTGATCTAAAGAAGAAGCAAAAGCTACTAATCCATACCGGGAAACCATACCGTAGGTAGGTTTTAAACCAACTACACCACAGTAAGACGCAGGCTGTCTAATTGAACCACCTGTATCAGATCCTAGAGCTGCTGCACACTCTCCTGCTGCAACCGCTGCTGCAGAACCTCCGCTTGAGCCACCCGGCGCATGTTTTAGATTCCAGGGGTTATGTGTATTAAAAAAAGCAGAGTTTTCAGTAGAAGAACCCATAGCAAACTCATCCATATTAGTTTTACCCATAATTACTGCTCCAGCTTCATTTAATTTTTCAACAACTGCTGCATCATATGGCGGCTTATAATTTTCAAGCATTTTAGAAGCACAGCTGGTTTTAATTCCATCTGTTGACATATTATCTTTAACTGCAATTGGAATTCCAGCCAACAGTTTCTCTTTTTTATTTTCATAGTCTGCAAGATCTTTATCTGCCAGCTCATCAATTACTGTAATATAAGACTTAACTCTATCTTCTACATCATTAATTCTATCTGCATAAGCTTTTTTTATCTCTGCTGGAGTTAATTCTCCGGCAGCAATTTTTTCTTTTAATTCGTGAATTGTTAGGTCATAAATATTCATTTTATTATCTTACCTCCTCAGCTGCTTAATCTGACATAATTTTTGGTGTTCTAAACTGTCCATCTTTTTCGTCTGGTGCGTTTGACATAGATTTTTCACGTGGTAGAGATTCTTTAACCTCATCTTCACGCAGAACATTCTTCATCGGCACAGTATAGGCTGTTGGTACAACATCATCTGTATCCAGTTCACTCAATTTATCTACATAATTAAGGATCTCACCAATCTGTTCTGTATACTTTTCTTTTTCTTCTTCATCAAGTTTAAGCTGAGCCAGACTGGCTGCATATTCTACATCCTTTTTCTCAATCATTTATATTTCCTCCTCACTTTAGGATAATTTCTTTTTCTCAATCATTTCTTTAAATTCAGCTTCACCTAAAATTTCTACTCCAAGTTCCTGAGCTTTAGCATATTTAGATCCAGGATTATCTCCAATTACCAGATAATCCGTTTTAGAACTAACTAAAGAAACTGCTCTTCCGCCAGCTTTTTCTACCAGATCTTTAACCTCAGCCCGAGTATAATTGTTAAGTGAACCTGTAAAAACAAATTTTAGACCATCTAAAAACTTTTGACTTTCCTCCTGGTCTTTTTCTTTTTCCAATCTAATACCAGCCTGCTTGAGGCGGCTTAAAAGATCTCTATTATGTCTTTCCTTAAAAAAGCCGACAATACTTTCAGCAATTACCGGTCCAATCTCATCAATCGCCTCCAACTCTTCAGCTGAAACCTCTTTAAGTTCTTTAATTGAATTAAAGTTTTCAGCTAAAATTCTGGCTGCTCCAATACCCACATGTCTAATACCTAAGGCATAAAGGACTCTAAAAAATTCTCGCGACTTGCTTGCTTCAATTGCTTCTATCACATTTTGTGAAGACTTTTCTCCCATTCTCTCTAAATCTTTAAGATGCATCTGTCTGAGAAAATATAAATCAGCATAGTCTTCAATCAAATTATTATCCAGCAGCTGCTCAATTAAGGCTGGTCCAACCCCATCTATATTCATTGCATCTCTGGAAACAAAGTGAAGAATACTTTCCTTACGCTGTGCTGGACAGCTAATATTGGTACAGCGGGTCACAGCCTCACCATCAGGCCTGATTACCTCACTACCACAGACAGGACAATTTTTAGGCATCTTAAATTCTTTTTCAGAGCCATCACGCTCTTCTTTAATTACTTTAACAACCTCAGGAATAACATCTCCTGCTTTCTGAACAAGTACAGTGTCTCCAATCCGGATATCTTTTCTTTTTATTTCATCCTCATTATGGAGTGTTGCTCTGCTGACAGTTGAGCCAGCAAGTTCTACCGGCTCTAAAATCGCAGTTGGAGTCAGGGCTCCAGTCCGACCAAGAGAAATTTCTATATCTTTAATCTTGGTTGTTTTCTGCTGAGCGGGAAATTTATAGGCGATAGCCCAGCGGGGTGATCTGGCTGTTGAGCCAAGTTTTTCTCTTAATGCAAGATTATTAATTTTAATGACCAGACCATCAATTTCAAAATCAAGATTTTCTCTTTCTTCCTGCCACTGTTCACAGATTTCTATAACAGCTTCTATATCAGCAGCAGATTGATGCCAGTTAACCTTAAAACCCTGTTCTTTTAAATATGAAAAAACTTCAAGATGAGTTTCAAACTCTCTCTCCGAATGGGAAATAAGGTCATAGATTAAAATAGATAGTTTGCGCTGAGCTGCAATTTTACTGTCCAACTGTCTGACTGAACCAGCAGCTGCATTACGGGGATTGGCAAAGGGAGACTCATCATCTTCCAATCTTTCCTCATTTAAACGCTGAAATTCACTTTTAGCTAAATAAATTTCTCCTCTGAGTTCCAGTTCGGCGCTTTCATCAATCTTTAAAGGTAAAGAGCGAATTGTTTTCATATTCCTGGTGATATCCTCACCAATTTCCCCGTTTCCACGGGTAGCTCCCAGTTCAAAACTACCATTATTATAACGCATTACTGCTGAAAGGCCATCAATTTTGTGCTCAACAACATATTGATAATCTTCACCATTAATATTTTTTTGAATTCTCGTATCAAAATCTCTTAAATCCTCTGCACTAAAAGCATTATCAAGACTGAGCATTGTGGAGGAGTGTTCTACTTTTTTAAACTCATCTAAAACTTCTCCTCCAACTCTCTGAGTAGGAGAAGCTTCAGTTATCAGTTTTGGAAAATCTGATTCTAATTTAATTAATTTCTTCATTAGCTGATCAAATTCAGCATCAGAAATAGAAGGATCATCCAGAACAAAATATTTATATTCATGTTCTCTAATTTTTTCTCTTAAGGCTCTAATTTTCTTTTCAGCTTTTTCTATAGTTAATTTTGCCATTTTTACACCTACCTATACTTTCTGAATTGGAGCAAATTCTGCTAATAAGTTTCTAGTTTTCCCCTCTTCAAAAGCAATTTTTAATTCTGGGTTTTTATCGCCTCTGATTGAAAGGATAATCCCTATCCCCCAGCGAGGATGGACTATTTTTTGACCTATAGCATAGTCAGTTCCAGAATTATCATCATTGATCAGTGATTCTTCTTTTGCCATATCAGAACGAGTATCTTCTGCTCCTGATAGCAGTTCAGATGGTATCTCTTCTATAAATTGAGAAGGTGGATTCATTTTTCTTTCCCCAAAACGAAGTCTAACCTGAGCTCTACTTAAATATAATCTTTCTTCAGCTCTGGTCATTCCAACATAGCAGAGGCGTCTTTCTTCTTCCATACCCTTCTGCTCAAACATTGAATTCGAATGAGGAAAAATTCCATCTTCCATTCCCACTAAAAAGACTACTGGAAATTCCAGTCCTTTAGCAGAATGGACAGTCATCAAAGTCAAAACACTCTGTTCTTTATCCATAGAATCAATATCGGCCATCAGAGTAACTTCTTCTAAAAATCCGGCCAGAGTATTATTATCACTGTTTTTCATATATTCATTGATAACAGAAAATAACTCTTCTATATTTTCCAGTCTATTTTCTGCTTCCGCTGTTTTTTCTTCTTCTAAATTGTGGCGGTAACCACTTTTATCTAAAAGTTTTTCAGTTAGTCTCGCCAGAGCAATTTCCTCCTGCTCTGCTCTCAATTCTTCTATGATTTCTGTAAAGTGAAGTACTCTTTTGGCATAAGTTCCACTTAAAGCAGGGTTGGCTTTTGATTTTAAAGCGGCTTCATATAAATCAAGTCCATTCGCTTCTGCAAAATCCTGAACCTTACCCAGTGTTCCAGCTCCAATTCCTCTTTTAGGACGGTTAATAATTCGTAAAAAACTGATATCGTCAGCTGGATTATATATCAGGCGCAGATAGGCCATAATATCTTTGATTTCTTTCCGCTCATAAAAGCGAACTCCCCCAACTATTTGATAGGGAATTCCGTATTTCATCAGCATATCTTCAAAGGCACGTGACTGTGAATTTGTTCTATATAGAACAGCCAGATCATCGTAAGTTAAGTCCACTTCTTTAGTTAGTTCTTTTGCTGTGCGGCAGACAAAATCAGCCTCTTCTTTCTCATCTTTTGCTTCGTAAAGCTCCAGTTTTGGCCCCTCACCCTGATCTGTCCAGAGTTCTTTTTCTTTGCGGGAAGCATTATTTTTGATTACTGCCTGGGCGGCTTTTAAAATATTGCCCTTAGAGCGGTAATTCTGCTCCAGACGAATAGTCTTAACATCAGGATAATCATCCTCAAAATTTAAAATATTCCTGATATCTGCTCCTCTAAAGCCATAAATTCCCTGATCAGGATCACCTACAACACAAACATTACGGTAACGCTCTGCCAGTAAATTTACCAGCTGATACTGAGCATGGTTCACATCCTGATACTCATCGACCAGTATATATTTAAAACGTTCCTGATAGTGCTCTAAAACCAGTGGGAATTCTTCAAAAAGGATTACTGTCTGCTGGATTAAATCATCAAAATCCATAGCATTATTTTCTTTGAGCCGCTTTTGATATTCTTCGTAAATATCAGCAGCAGTCTTATCAAAAAAGCTACCTGAAATCGCACTCATCTGCTCTGGAGTTTTAAGTTCATTTTTGGCATTTGAAATTTTATTTAAAACTGATCGCGGTTTAGTTTTTTTAGGATCCAAATTTTTTGACTTTAAAACTTCTTTAACCAGTTTACGCTGATCAAGGCTGTCAAAAATAACAAAGTTCTTATTATAACCCAGTTTTTCCGCTTCTCGACGCAGAATACGCACACAAAAAGAGTGAAAAGTACTGACCCAGAGGCTGCGATTTACTCCTCCAACCATATCTTTTACTCTTTCTTTCATCTCATTCGCTGCTTTATTGGTAAAAGTTACAGCTAAAATATTATAAGGAGAAACTCCATAATGATTGATTAAATAACCTATTCTTCTGGTCAGAACCCTTGTTTTACCACTTCCTGCACCAGCAAGAACAAGTTCCGGTCCCTTATAATGTTCCACAGCTTTTTTTTGAGCCTGATTAAGATTTTTCAGTATTTCACTATCTTCCACCAAACCACTTCCTTTTTTAAAATCATTTTTATTTTATTTACTAAATTCATTAAATTCTTTTTTCAAATTTCTATTTTTTATTAATTCTTCTACAATTTTATCGCCTACCGCTGCTGAAAAGTATATTAAATGGCTGCCGCAGCTGCAGTCACTGGCTCCAAAGCCAGCAATAGGAGTTTTTCCTCCCTTATTAATTAAAACCTGAGCCAGAAAACACTCTCCCGCTCCCGGCAGCTCAAAATAAAAATCATTTTTTACTTCAGCCTCAGCTAAAAAATAATCAATATGCCAGTGAAAATTCTTATCACTGCTGTAGTGGCGCTTAATTCTAGCTTCAAGATTGCGCTGAGCTGTTCCTGTATAAAAATAATAACCTGGAGTAAAAATCTTTTTACCCAGAGCTCCAACCTTAATTTCCTTTTCTTTCTCCAATTTTATCTTTAAAATATAAACTCCACCATCAGGATAATTCTGCATCTAAATCACTCCACTAACTAATCATATTCTGGCTTTATTCACCATTTTCCTGCATATGAACAGAAAAAATGCCGGTATCCCGGCATTTCAATTATAATACATTTATTAGTTTTTATCAATTTTTAAGCAGAGATTTAAGCAGTATTCTAAATTACTAAGAGTATCAAAAATTAAAATCATGGTGTCTCGGCAAATTCTTTTACTAATTTTTTCGCTTTCTTTTGATTTATCATTGCCTCTGGACCACCAATACAACCACCTGTACAGGCCATTCCTTCCAGAAAATTATAATTGTTTTTACCAGCATTGATTAAATAAAGTTCCTTTTTTATCCTTCCCAGCCCATCCACCTGTTTACTTTCAAAATCAGATTCTACCAGTTCCTGCAGAGATTTTTGCAGCCCACCGGCAAAAGCAAATTGTCTTCCTAAAATTCCAGCATCATTCATTTTTTCTTCTTCTTTTATTTCCGCTAAATTAATATTATAGGCAGTAAAGAGAGCAATTATTTCTTCAAATGTCAGGACAAAATCAACATTTTCATCTGCAAAAGCTTCTTCTTTTTTAGCCGTACAGGGACCAATAAAAACAGTTTTTAGCTCTGGATTTTTACTTTTAATCTCTGCAGCTGTAACAGCCATCGGGGAATCAGTAGTAGAAATCAGATTAGAAATTCCTTCAAACTCATTTTCTACCATCTTTTTAAAAGCTGGACAACAGGAAGAAAGTAAAGTCTGATCTGCTTCAATTTTTTCTTCTAACTCTCTACTTTCTGCAGTCGCTGTAATTTCTGCACCAGCAGCAACCTCTTTTACTCTTGCAAATCCAAGCTTTTTTAATGCATATTTTATCTTAGATGCAGTTTGCTGATAGCCAAACTGTCCAACAAAAGATGGCGCCAGCATAACAGCTAATTTGCTCTGATCTGAGAACAACTCAAGCGCAACTTTTACTAAGTCACTTGTCTCAGTTATTGCTCCAAAAGGACAGGCTGCTATACAACTACCACAGCTGACACATTTTTCTCGATCAATTTTTGCCTGTCGATTAGAATTAGAACTAATCGCATCAAGTTCACAGGCTCTACTGCAGGGACGCTGATTTTCTAAAATAGCATTATAGGAACATGCTTGAGCACATTTTCCACACTCAACACATTTGTTCTGATCAATATAGGCCTTGTTTTGGATAATCACAATGGCATTTACCGGACAGACATTAACACATTTATGGGCAACACAATTTCTACAGGCATCTGTAACTAAATATTTATCAATCGGACAGCTGTCACAGGCTGTATCAATTACTTCAACTATATTTCTGTTTTTCTCCTGTCGTGGGATTGAGGCTGCCAGCTCTTCTAAACTTTTATCTTTATTATCAGCAATATTAAATCCAAGCACTGATTTAATTCTTTCATCAAAAATGGCTCTTTCTTTAAATTCACAGCATCTGTATCGTGGTTTGTCTTTAGTTATCATCTCTTCAGATAAATTTGAAATTTCTTCTACCAAATTTCCTGCTTTAACAAGTCTTAAGAGCTCAATATATAGTCTTCTTTTTAATTTAACAACCTCAGAAATAGTATTCTGACTCATTTTTACAACTCCTATCTTATTTCTTCACTTATAATCTTATGTAGTTTTTCCGGATTTAGATCCTGATAGACCTTCCCATTAAATTCAGCAGCCGGAGCCTGCTCACAGCAGTCATCAATACAGTGACTTGTTTTTAATTCTATTTTATTCCTCAGCCTCTGATCAAGTTCTTCTACCGACTCCAGCAAATCAGCAGCCCCCATAAGATGACAGGGAGTTCCTATACATATTTTTAAAATATTTTTAGACATCTATTTCATCTCCTCTAATTTAAAACCATTCAATTTCGACTTCCTTTTTTATCCTTTTTAGCTGTTCAGCAATCTGGCTTATTATCTGACTTCTAATTCCTAAATTAATAGGCAGATTCAAACTCTGATGTGATTCGTTAACAGCCCTGCCTACCAGAAATTTAACACCATCACTTTCTAATAAAAGTCGGGTGAAACGAGAAGCTCCATCTTTACCATCAACCGGAATCTGTCCCGGCTTGTATTTTTTGAGTAAAGAAAGTACTTTATTCAAGGTTAATAACCCCTCCGTTAAGAGGTCGAAGCCTTCCAGTTTACTTGTTGGAGGAATATCCTTGTTATAATATTTAAGACCAGGTTTTAATTCTTTATTTAATTCTCGAGCTGCTATCTGAGCTGTTGTGCCTCCACTTATAATTTTTTTACCTTCTGCAGCAGAAATTTTCTGAGCTAAGAGTCTATCATCTGCTTTTTTTAAAGGTGGACCACTCCAGATACTCACTTTCCTTTTCTTTCTGTATTTCATTCCAATTATAGTAAAATCATCACCAGCCTGATCACCATAAAAGGTGTTAAAAATTTTAACCAGCTTATTAATGCTATCTTTTAAATTGTTTTGGGTTTTCTTAACTGTTCTTTGAATTTCTCGAGCAACCCCATCCCAGCCCAGACCAAAATTTAACAGACCACCTATGCCAGCATGTGTAACTCCATCACTGACCAAAAACAGTTGATCCTGACGCTGAAATTTAAAATTGGATTCTCTAATTTTTTTACCTTCCAGTTCAAATTCCTGATAATCTAATTTTTTTACCTGCTCATTTCTAAATAAAAAAGCAGCTGGGCTATCTATTTCTATCAGGCGCAGCTCTCGATTTTGATCAATTATTAAAAAAGCCAGAGTTGCATAAGCGATTCCTCTGACTTCACAAACAGGAAGAGTTACCAGAATGGTTGACAGAATTTCTTTTAAGGGCAATTCTTTATCCAGCAGACCAGATGCAATCTTAGATGTAAGAGTAGAAAGAATATTTGCCTTAATCCCACTGCCCAGGCCATCAGATAGAACAACAATGGTTTTATTTTCTTTTTTTATGATTTCTACATTATCACCACAAACCTCTTCACCAGCCTTGGGTATTGATCTATAAAATTCTTCAAAAACCAGTTCCATTAATAATCACCTGCCTGCATCAAATCAGCAAGTTCTGTCAAAGCTGCCTTAGTTTCTACAGTAGTTTCTCCTAATAGACCAGCTATTTCCTGAACAGTCTGCATCTGTTTATTTACAACATCATTTGTTTTTTCAACAGCTAATTCTTTCATTTTTTGCATCTTTCGCCTCTGCTTTTCCTGTTCAGTAATATCAGTTAAAATACCAACAATAACTTTATGCTCAGTTAGAGCAAAGATAGTCTGGTCAACAATAATACTCCCATTTTTATAAGAACATTTTTGATGAATAAGACGCTGATTAAGATCCCAGGCTTTTTGAAAGTTACTGCTGTCAATAAATTTATCTAGTTTCATATCTTTCAGATTTCTGTTTTTATGTGTAAATAATTCTCTAGCAACTGGATTAAATTTCTGAATCTCCATCTGAGCATTGACTACTATTATTGCATTATGTGATGATTCAACAATAATTTGAGACAGTGATTCCGCTCTGGCTTTCATATAGGGAATACACATTTTCTTTTCTGCAAAGCCATGATAAACTGCAGCTGCTTTTTCTCTACAGCTCGAATAACCACAACCACCACAGTCTTTTTCATCTTCTTTTTTTTCTTTAGCAATCGAAGATAATATTTTTCTGATTTCTGACTCTGGTACTTCAGGCAGCTTCATTTTTTTATTCTGATGTTTTCGTCTGAGTGATATTTCATTATTTACTGGTCCATACTTTTTGATTCTATTATTTTTATTATTCGACAAATAATTATGTACTTCCAGTTCTTTTAAAGGAATACTTAAATCATTATTAATAGCTGGACCATTAATACAGCCTCCAGAACAGGCTAGCAGTTCGACGAGCTCAACTTTAATTTTATCTTTATCTTTTTTAAAATCTTCTAAGAAATTCACTATGTCATCCAGTCCACTCAAATGAAGAGCTTTATTTCCACAACCAGGATCAGCCCTGAGCAGATCTGCAGCTTTAACAGCTCCCCCAGAAAGAGCATAATCTGCAGTCAGCCGGGAGGCTGGAAGGTCAACTTCTGCCTCTTTAAGTTCAGAAATTTTAATTCCCTTCTGCTCTAAAAAAAGTCTGAGGTGTTCGAAAGTAATTACAATATCCGGTCTGTAATCTCTCCTTTTTTCATTCTTTGCTTCTTCAATTTTAGCCAGGCAGGGACCAATAAAAATAACCCTGGCCCGTTCAAATTTATTTTTTAATTCAGCAGACTGCAGCATCATTGGAGAAAGAACTGAAGCAAGCTGAGGCAGTAATTCTGGATAATGTTTTTCGATTAAATTTACCACTGCCGGACAGCAGGATGTTATAAGAGTATTATCCATCTTCTCTCTTTCTTTTTTAAATTGCTTTACAACTCTGGCTGCAGCTTCTGCTGTTTCAGCTATGTAATCAAAACCAATTAATTTTAAGGATTTAATTAACTGCCCCGGCTCAACTTCAGGAAAAGCAGCTGCAAAAGATGGTGCTACTGAAGCAATTAAATAACTATCTGACCCCAAAAATGCTTCTAATTTCTTTTCTTCAAATAATGCGCTTTTTGCTCCCTGAGGACAGGTTTTAATACAATTA
>Ga0114983_1001134_pt1 | contig 10750 bp, 7 predicted proteins | sample Shrwel_input2_RT_FD_87182 | JGI IMG/M metagenome (GOLD analysis project Ga0114983, IMG submission 87182) | Subsurface microbial communities from deep shales in Ohio, USA - Utica-3 well 1 S input2 RT | ecosystem: Environmental > Aquatic > Deep subsurface > Shale gas/oil reservoir > Produced...
CGAATCAACATTCATTCTCCGAAACAAAACAACGCCGAAGCCCTTCCTCCACCGACAGTGGCGGCTCCCAGCCCAATAGATTACGTGCCTTGGAAATATCCACCTGCAAGGAACCCAGCAAACGCTGGGCAACAGCCTTCTTACCCAGCAAACTGGCACCCAACATCAGCATACCCGCCGGCACGGGAATCAGCCGGGCAGGCTTCCCCATGGCCCGGCCGACGCCGCGCAGCAGTTCAGTGGTGGAAACATCCTGGCCATCACCAGCAAGGAATACCTGGTTAGCCGCAGCGGGGTGATCAATGCACGCAATGATTAAATCAACCAGATTGTCCAAAGCGACGAGTGAGCGTTTGTTGTGGATAGCTCCCAATGGCAGAGGAAGGCCTTTAGCGACCAACCTGATCATACTGGCAAAGTTACCTTTAACACCGGGGCCATAAACCAACGGCGGGCGGATGATCACCACCTCCATGCCGGTTTCCCTTGCGATCTGCTGCAAGCCCTGCTCGGCTTCAAGCTTTGAGCGGCCGTAGGGGTCTTGCGGGGCCGGGGTGTCATTAGCCGTGAAACATGAGCCTCCCACGGTCTGCTCGCCATTCACTTTTACTGAGCTGATAAAAACGAAACGCCGAACGCCAGCCGCCGCAGCCTGGCGTGCGAGGTTGAGCGTGCCAGCCACATTCACCTTTCGGAACTCGGTAAGCGGATCAGCGGCTTTGTCATCCATAATATGGGCGCGGGCGGCAGTGTGAACGATGACATGCTGCCCCAGAAATGCCTCAGACCAATCCGTATCTCCATTGATCTCACCCACGGCGATAAGCCCGGAATGATCACCCTCCAGCTTTGCCCGCACGGCACCCCGAACAGCGACTGACGGCCGAGCGGCCAACCGCGTTTTCAGCTGGCCGCCGACAAAACCGGACGCGCCCGTGACCAGAATCCCCTCAGGCATTCTCCAGTAACTCCCTATAAATCGCCAAGTGCTGTTCCACGATACGGTCGATGGAAAAGGCACGCTCCGACAGTTCGCGACCTGCCTTGCCCATACGCATCCGCCGTTCGGGTTCTTCAATCAGAGCCTGTAGGGCATCCGCCAGTGACGGTGCGCTTTTCACTGGCACCAGAACGCCAGTCACATCCGGCTCTATGGCATCCCGGCAGCCAGGATGATTTGTGGTTATTACTGCGCGACCACAAGCAGCCGCTTCAACAAGCGTTTTCGGTAGCCCTTCTCCGTAATAGGAGGGTAAACATACTATATTGGCTGCCGCGTACTGCCGTGCAATATCACAACGGTAACCGGGCAATTCGACAACACCTTCGGCAAGCCAAGCATCCAGCTCTGCCTGCTCGACGCTGGTAGGGTTACCCGGATCCAGCGCCCCGATAAGGCGCATCACCACCTCAACACTACGGGACTTTAACAACCTGGCCGCCTCAACAAACTCATACACGCCCTTGTCGCGCAATAATCGGGCGGCCATTACAACAACCGGCGTGCCTTCCGGTTCTGGCACAAATGAATAATTGGCGAGGTTCACGCCAGAACCACGAATCATTCGTACTTGTTCTTTTTCGAGTGCACCAATCGCCAACAACCCATCGCGATCATCCGGGTTCTGAAAAATCACCGCAAGGCGACGTTGGCTGAACGCCATCCGGTATAACCACGAGACCAAAGCCCGGCGGGCACGGGCAGCCACTGACTGAGCAACAAAAACGGTTCCCAAACCGGAAACGGCAGCGACCATGGCAGGAACTCCCGCGATCCGGGCAGCTATACCACCGTAAAGGACAGGTTTTATGGTAATCAGATGCACCAGGTCCGGCTTTAATGCCCGGAATAACCGATACAAACTGATGATAGAACCCAGCTCTGCAAACGGGTTTTGCCCGCTTCTGGCAATGGCAACGGTATGGTGCACCAGGCCCAGGCGCCGAATTTCCCGAACGGCATCCCCATCCGCCGTTGCAACATGCACCTCATATCCTTCCTCGCGCGCCGCGAGAGCGATTGGCAACCGATGCGACAAAAAGAATTCTGGGGCATTGACAACAAAGAGAATTTTTTTGGCTGTCAATTTACTTCCATCCACGCATGAAACAATGTCTACATTATAAATCATGTTCGCTTACTTTTGTACTCCTTAGTAAATCAGCGTTTCCTTATAAATCGCAGTTGGCGAACGATGATAAAATATATTTCAGAAATATTAATAAATAATTTATACAGCCTACAATATAGGCTTGCCTTCCTTACAGAAAATTAAAAATAAGACTATTTAAAAACAAGATTCAATAGAATACTAACCCGCGCGTTTTGTTAAAAGCACATCGAAGCCGGACGCCCTGAGCTCCTCATCTGGCATATATTTAAATTGACTATTCAACGCATTACGAGATATTGGAATTTTATCCCATTTATCAACACCCAAAATATCAACCTCAAACGCAGCGTCCTTGAAGTACTGAACCATCTCAGAATACCGAATTCTGTTTGTATAGAAACCGGAGCGTGAAAATAAATCCGACTCCCACACTTTCTCGCTAAATCGCAAATTGTTAAGCGAAGAGTCAAGGTGATCTTTCAGATCGATCCGATGAGACGCCCTCCCTTCAGGTTTAAGAACACGATAACACTCCTTCATCGTATCCAGAAACTCCTGCTTCCGAACATGTTCCAGAACAGCCTGTGAAAATATCAGGTCGACACTCCCAGCACCTAAACGAGAAAAGCTAGTGATTCCGTCAGTCATATAAACAGCACCGCAGACCTCAAGAATATCATCCAGAGTGCTAGCGGAACCAAGATCTGGCACGTGGGGCACATCCATATTTTTCAGCTCATCGACAAGCCTTTTGTATCCCGAAACGTCCTGTTTGGCGTAGGCTCCCGCGTCTAAAAGTATTGCATTGGCCCCATAACACTTGGCCAGGAGTGCCGTCGCAATGCTATCACCTGGTCCCAGTTCCAGAATTCGTTTCCCACTCAATGCTTCGTCATAACCTGAGCGGGATACATGTTCTCTGAAGATTTTCAGAACGTAGTCAGCATTGTCCATGTAACCGTGGCGGAAGAGACCGATTCTCTGCCACAACCCATATCCAAACGGCAATCTGGACAAAGTGATTTTTACGACGATTTTTATCCACCACGGAAGGTATTTCTTCATATCAAACAATCCTCTGCCTTTCCAACCACGCTTGAAACATCAGCACACTCCAAAGATGATACTGCCAGTTCTGCTTGCCACTAAGGTGTTCCGACCACATAGCCCGGATTGGCTCAGGGTGAAAGAAACCTTCCGACCGGAGCCGGCTTTCATCCAACAATGCTTCCGCCCACTCTCGCAATGGCCCTCGCAACCAGCTGTCCAGCGGAATCCCGAAGCCCATTTTCGGTCGTTCAATCATTTCCCTGGGCACATGTTTATAGAGCACCTGTCGTAACAGCCACTTGCCTTGCCCATCTCGGATTTTAAGATCAAGAGGCATGCGCCACGCCAGCTCGACCACACGATGGTCCAGCATCGGCACACGGGTTTCCAGACTGGTTGCCATGGCTGCACGGTCTACCTTGGTGAGGATGTCGTCCGCCATATAGGTTTTGGCGTCCATCGCCATCATCGCATGTTCGAGGCAGTCAGTTTCTGGCCAAGCGGACGGGGTTGTGAGCAGCGATTGTGGCTCCGTTGCGCCAATGACCACTTTGGCCGGATCCGTCCAGTGGCTGGTGAGCTGTCGGTAAAAAGCATGGCCATCGGATAGAGCCAGTACATCCGCCAGTTTGCGGGCTTTTTCGCCGGGAATAGAAAGCTGCAAGCGCTTGGGTAGAACCGGTCTTGCCCAGTCAAAAAGTTTATCCCACGTGGCCGGCGACACGCTGCGCAATAAACCGGCTGCCGCACGGCGGGTAAACACCGGCAATCGTTGCACCGGCCCCCACACCTTCCTTGCTGCCATATAACGATTATAGCCACCAAATAATTCGTCGCCCCCATCACCGCTCAAGGCAACCGTGACGTGCTGTTTGGCCATCTGGCTGACGAGAAACGTCGGTATCTGCGAACTGTCGCTAAAAGGTTCGCAATACATGCCGGGCAGCTTCGGGATGACTTCCAGTGCGTCCTCCGGGCGAACATAAAGCTCTGTGTGCTCCGTACCCAAATGTTCGGCAACGGCCTTTGCGTGAGTCGCTTCATTGTACCCACCCTGATCAAAACCGATGGTAAAAGTCCGAACCGGCCGCTCACTCTGCGCCTGCATCAATGCGACGATGGTGCTGCTATCCACACCACCACTCAGAAACGCCCCCAACGGCACATCCGACAACATCTGCTCACCGATACTGTCCGAAAGCCGGGATTCCACAAGATCCACGGCCGCCTCAGGGCTACCGGTAAAAGGATTCGCCAGCCCCTGTTCCACAGCATGATTCAGTTGCCAATAGGCTTGAGGCTGTACATCTTTGGAGCGCGCAACATCTCCCTGCAGTGGGACCTGCACGAAACACCCCGGCATCAGCTTTTGAATGCCCTGATAAATGCTGTAAGGCGCAGGGATGTAGCAATGTCTTAACAGCAATGTCAGAGCGTTGCGGTCGATCTCCGCATTGAACGCCGGGTGAGCCTTCAGCGCTTTAAGCTCAGAGCCGAACAGCAATACATCGTCACACCAACCCCAGTACAAGGGTTTTTCACCCATCCGGTCGCGAGCCAGCGTCAGTACCTGCTCTTGCTTATCCCACAAGGCAATGGCAAACATACCCACTGTAGCTTGCAACGTTCGCTCTACACCCCAGGCCGCGAAACAGGCCAGCAAGGTTTCTGTATCCGAGTGACCGCGCCAGGAAAGATTTCTATGATCCTCTTCTAGCTGCGACCGGAGTTTTAAATGATTGTATATCTCCCCGTTAAAGGCGATTACATAGCGCCCGCAAATGGACTGCATGGGCTGATTGCCAGCGGGAGACAAATCGAGGATGGAAAGACGCCGATGGCCAAGCACCAATGGCTCTTTCTGTTCCCACCAGATGCCTTCGATGTCCGGGCCCCGGTGGGTAATTGCGCGAGTCATAGCGTTTGCTATTGCAGCCGCATCTTGAGTGCTACCGCCGGACTGATAGGTGAATCCTATCAATCCGCACATAATTGACTTCCTATATTGCCCTTACCAAACCAACAAGACTCATAAGCTGACACCATGCTATCAATAGAATAACGCTCCTTAATTCGTTGGGCGCTCACGTTCTTGCGCACTTCCCAAGCAGCTGGATTTCGTTGCCACTCATGCGCCATAACAATAATCAGTTCGGCAAGCGCCGTTGAGTCTTTGGCGGGGCAAATTGTGCGTTCGTCACCTAATATATCGAGCGCATCGCCTACATTGGTAGAAATACAAGGAATCCCGCACGCCATAGCTTCCGCAATTACATTCGGGAAGCCCTCCGAGCAGCTGGAAAGTACATGCAGATCCAATGCATTCATAATTGCCGGTATATCCGGACGCTGCCCTACTAACTGCACTTTATTCTGTAGGCCCAGGTCAGCAATGCGGGCAGTCAAGGCGGCATTATCTGGCTCCAACCCTTTACCAACAAGGAGGCACCGAAAGTCAATTTCCGTTTCAGCAACCTTAGCCAGGGCATCCAACAAATTGAAATGATCCTTGAGCGGATCAAACCGCCCAACCATACCCATTACAAATACACCAGAACCGAGCCCCAGTTCTCTCCTGACGCTATTACCCATTGCCGGATCACCCTTGAAACGCGACAAATCATAGCCATTCGGAATCATCACGAGTTTGTCACTTTGATAACCAAGCGCCGAATGAACAGACACTGCCTTATTGGCACAACAAATGATTTTTTCTGGCACCCATCGGGAAAGCAAAGCGCACAAGCGGGCTATCCAAAGCGTCAAGCGCGAAGATTTTCCGCGCTCGAGACTCGACATACGAATACCCCAAAACACGCGGCGCACCCCAGCCAGTCTTGCCGCAATGCCGCCCAGTAAATCGGCGTGGTACATCCAGGTCTGCACCACATCTGGCTGTTCCGCACGAATCAGCCTGATCAACCGGAAGAGCCGAAAGATGCTGGGTTTTCCAGGGTTCATTCCCAGGCAGTGAACTGTCACACCCGACTGGGCCAATAGCGGGCCATACTTACCCTCGTCCATGAGAGAAACTACAACATGCTGCACCTTTTTACTATGGACACATAGCCGTGTTAGGACTCCTTCGGCACCACCCTCGTCCAGGCCGGTTATGATGTGTACAACTTTCTTAGTCATGTTGATGTTCCAGCCATGCCTGAAACATCAGCACGTCCCACAGGTAATAATGCCAGCGACGCTTGCCGGAGACATGTTCTTCCCACATCTTGCGGATAGGAGCGGGATCGAAGAAGCCTTCTTTACTCAGCCGTTTCTCATCCAGCAGTTCCTCCGCCCATTCCCGTAGCGGCCCTCTCAGCCACTGCTCAATGGGCACCCCAAAGCCCATCTTGGGCCGATCCATAAGCGCTTCAGGAACATAGCGATAAAGGACCTGACGGAGCAGCCATTTCCCCTGGCCATTGCGATACTTGTATTCGGTGGGCACTCGCCAGGCGAACTCGATCAATCGATGATCGAGCAATGGCACGCGAGCTTCCAAACTCACTGCCATACTGGCTCGATCAACCTTGGTAAGGATGTCGTCCGGAAGGTAGGTCATCGCATCCAAATACATCATTCGTTCACGCAGGCCCGGCAAGCTTGGCATGCAGTCGGGCCGGTTGAGTATCGTGTCTGGCTCCCTGGCACCGAGTACGAGTTCCTCGGGCTTCTGCGCATGGGAAACAAAATGGCGATAAAACGATTGGCTATCCGGGTACGCCAACATCTCGGCCAACTTCTGCATCCTGTCGGCGAAGTGATCGATACGCATGCGTCGCGGCAACAATCCCATCGCTTTTTCCAGGCCACGAGCCGGCGCATGCGCAACTAGTGACGCTAGGGCACGACGCAGTGGCACGGGCACGCGGCCCAGCTTGTTCCAGATCGAATCTGCCTTGAAATATCGCCCATACCCATAGAACAGCTCATCGCCACCATCCCCGGAAAGACTCACCGTCACATGCTGCCGGGCGAGCTGACTGACCAGAAAGGTAGGGATCTGGGAAGAATCTGAAAACGGCTCGTCGTACATGGTTGGTAGTTTGGGGATGACGGCCATCGCCTCGTCGGGCGTGACATAGAGCTCCGTATGATCGGTGCCCAGGTGATCGGCCACCGCCTTGGCATGCTGGGCCTCGTTGTAACCCTCTTCATGGAAGCCGATGGTAAAGGTCTTAATCGGCCGGTCGCTCTGTGCCTGCATGAGCGCGGCGACGGTTGTCGAATCATACCCACCGGAAAGGAACGCGCCCAAGGGCACGTCCGCCGCCATGCGTCGGCGCACGGCATCGCGCAGCAGGCCGTCCAGTTCGTTGGTCAGCGCCTCCTGTTCGCCATCGGCAGCGGCCACGCCCTGCGCCGCTATCCTGCCCAGATCCCAGTAACAAACCGGTTCGCCCACATTGCGCCCGTTTTCTCGAATGACGACGAAATGCGCTGGTGGCAGCTTGGCGATGCCCTGGTAAATACTCCAGGGCGTGGGCACATAGTTGTGGCGCATATACAGTGCCAGGGCATCCCGATTGATTTCGCCCTGCCAGTCCGGGTGGACGGACAGCGCCTTGAGTTCAGAGCCAAACAGAAAGGTATTGCCGTTACGGCCATAATAAAGCGGTTTCTCGCCCATGCGATCCCGCGCCAGGAAAAGCGCTTGTTCTGATCCATCCCAGAGGGCAAAGGCAAACATGCCGTTCAGTCGCTCAAGCGCCCCTTGAATACCCCAATGGCGCAATGCTGCTAGAAGAGTTTCGGTATCGGAATGGCCGCGCCAGTCAAAGCCCGCACCAGCATCCTCAAGTTCCGCCCTCAGCTCAAAATGGTTGTAGATCTCTCCGTTATATACCAGCACATACCGGCCGCAGGGCGAGTGCATGGGCTGATGGCCCGCAGGTGAAAGGTCGATAATCGAAAGGCGACGGTGTGCCAGCGCCAGACCGGCGGCCGCATCCGTCCAGACCCCGGCATCATCCGGGCCACGACTCCGGATACGCTGGGCCATTCGTTCAGCAATGCATTTATCCTCCTTATGGCCTTTCCCCCAGAACCCAGTTATTCCACACATAAATTCAGTTAGTCCTTGTCGTTAAATCGGCGCAGCATGAACTCAGTTAAACCTTCTCGGCGGCGACGCCATGCCAGAGTAATCATTCGAAGCAGGCGGTTTTTCGGCCCCTCCACCCATTCCCAGCTGTCGAAAAACACTCAGAAAACCGAGGAACTGAAACAACACAATCAGGCCATCCAGTTGGTACCGGTGCCGTGGACCTTGCAGCTCCGCGAACATGGCATACAGGGCGACCATCAACAGGAAATAGATGACAATAAATCGTGCCGTCAGAGTCGCACGCCGCCAGACCCGATACACGCCGTAGACGAGAAACGGCATAAGTGCCCAGTAGAGAACCTGTGGCAAGTCAAGGAAGTCGTAGTGCTCGGTAGTATTGAACGGTATGGGCGTCAGAAGGTAGCGGAGGGACCCGTAAATTGGGCTGACAAAATCTTGGAGCAGGAGGTTGAGAGCATCGGTCAGCCCGCGCATACCCAACACGCCCAGCACCCCGGCACCTCCTACAATCACTAATAGCCAGAGCCAAGGGCTTCGGCGGCCTGACGAGCTCAGCAGCATGGCCAAACCAGATGCCGCTAACATCATCAAGGGCGTATAAAAGCGAGTAAAAAACAACACGAAACCGACGACCACGCCAAGAATCACCGCTCGCCGGTAACGGCCCAACTCTGCCTGGCTGATCACATAAACAGCCACAGCTGTACCTGTCATCACCAAGGTGTCCTTGCCATTCATAACGGACGAACAGGCAACCAGATCAGGGTACAGCACCAGAGACGCGAAAAGCCCTGCCGCCAGGCGCCGCGAGAAATTCAGCCCAGCCTTCGCCGCGCCTGCCATAAAGCCTGCCGCCACGAAGGTCAGTGCGATATTGAGCGCGACGGGGGCATAGTAGGCGGGACCGAAGAGGCGGGCGGCGTCCGCATTAAACAAGTCATAGACGAAATGCTTGCCACCAGCTGTTGAGAATAACAAAGGCAGGTGAGCGAAAAAATTGGTAGTGCTAACCCCCTGATCCAGCAATAAATGTCCCTTTTCCAAGTAGGTCCAGTCGTCTAGAAAGGTCCATGTTCCATCGAAGAAGGCTGCGAAATAGACCACAAACACCCCTGCCTTGATGAGGGGCAGGGACAGACTCATCAGCACTGAACGGGTCACAACCCAAGTGAGGACAAAGCCAGCAGCAAATATGAGGAGCGCCGGAGCCATCAGTTCAGCGAGCAGGAAGGGAGAGACCTCAGATGTCACCTAGCGCCTCTTTCGACCAGGGCCCGGAAATGGCTCGGTGCAGCTGTCGGGCCTGGTCCTGAGCTTGGTAAAGGCGACAGCGCAGGACGCATTTACCAAGCCCGCACCACCTGCATTCTTCGAGATTTACCTTGCTGGAAGTGACAGGGTCGCCGCACGATAGCGGCGCGAGAGCATGAAAATACATTTTCTCAGCCTCCGCCTATCTCCGCCAGGCCCAGCAGATCACCCCACTCGGCCATGACGCGTTCTGGTGAAAAGCGCTCTCGCACCGTAACGGCGGCCCTGCCCATACGCTGGCGTCGATCATCGTCCTGCATCATGGCCGCCATCGCCTGGGCCAAACCCGCCTCGCCGTCGGCAGGCGGAACCAGGACGCCATCGATGCCCTCCCGGATGATATCGGCCGGGCCAGTTTCACAATCAATACTCACTGCGGGCAACCCGTGTGCCATCGCCTCCAGCAACGTGTTCGGGAACCCTTCAAACAGCGAGCTCATCACATACAACTCAGCGCGCTGATACCAATCGGCCAAATTTCCCACACGGCCCGGAAGAGCGACTCGCTCCGCCAGCCCCTGCCTATTCACTTTCCCCTCAAGTGCCGCACGTTCGACGCCTTCACCGAGGATCACCAGATCCCAGTCTGGAAACCTCGCCGCTAATCGGCCAAACGCATCAATTAACTCCGCAAACCCCTTCTGCTCGTCCAGGCGACCGACCGCCAGCAACACCTGCCGTGCCTGAGGCAGCACCCAATCCGCGGGGTCAAGCCGCGGCTCGGAGACCGGCAGCGGGTACACACAGGGGTTTGGAATCACCGCAACGCGCGCCGTCGGACAATCCGTCGCCAACCAGTCGCCACTGCGCCGTGTCTGCATCACTACCGACGCGGCCCAGGGATAGGTCCAACGGCGCAATCTGGGCCAGACCGGACCTATCGGCATAGCCGGTGGATGGATTCGTTCCGAGACCACCACCGGCACCTTCAAACCACGCGTCGCAAGCAGCGCTGACACATTGACGTGCGTCAGAAACGACACCACCACATCCGGGCGCCACTCGCGCACCAGCGTCCGCATGGCCCGAAACCGCCGCAGCAACGATAGCGGTGACTTGCGCGTGGTGCCAACGCGGTCGGCTAGATAGATCAGCCGCACCCGTTCATCCAAAGGGTACAGGCACTCGCCCCGGCCGGAAAAGGTCGGCACCAGCATTACATGATGCCCTTTCTCAGCCCAATAGTTGCACAGAAGCGCAGCTACTC
>Ga0114983_1001135_pt1 | contig 10739 bp, 13 predicted proteins | sample Shrwel_input2_RT_FD_87182 | JGI IMG/M metagenome (GOLD analysis project Ga0114983, IMG submission 87182) | Subsurface microbial communities from deep shales in Ohio, USA - Utica-3 well 1 S input2 RT | ecosystem: Environmental > Aquatic > Deep subsurface > Shale gas/oil reservoir > Produced...
AGCTGCGCGACAGGGATGGATTCGCAAAGCATCCAGCATCACACACTTGATCGATGTCAAGGATGGTCAAGTCGACGCGAAGATGGCTATCCTCCGTGAGCACTGTCTCGACCAGGCGAAGCGGTATTCACCGATGGTGTTCGTATGATTCCAGCTGCATATTCCAATGCACTCAAGAACGCGATTCAGGCGTATTCGTATGCAGATCGTGTCGCGATCTGGCGGACAGTCAATCAGTCCGACGGCATCGGCGGCATCAGTCAGCACTGGGTCCAGGTCGCTGAGATTCGCGCCACCATCAGCAACACGGGCGACACAGAAGGCATCGTCGGCGGCATGATCGAGCAGTCCGGTACATGGACGCTCACATGCTCACCAGACATCGAAGTGCGTGCAGATGACAGGATATACGTCAGCGGGAATCCTCAAGCCTTATCGCCATACTACGAGTGCATCGGTTCCGACTACGGTCACACGAACGCTGTCAGTCAGACCATCGCGCTCCGCGCCAGGACAAACGGTTAACCCACTGCGTGATGCGGGATTGGTCTTCGTGCCACCATCATAGGATTAGAGATTTGAGGGGTGTGTGTATGAGTCCTGAGATGTGGGTGCAGATTGGCATTCAAGCGTTTATCACTATTATGAGCATTGGTGCCGCATGGGTGGCACTGCAGGTCAGGTTGACGCGACTGGAGACTCAGGTGGCACACATCATCTCGACGCTCGATGGGCAACAGCAGGAAGTGCGCCGCATCGAGCAACGGCTCGGTAAACTCGAGAACAAGGTTTCCGCTTTGGAGGCGATCATACAAAGATGAACAGCATCAGCATCAAAAGATTAGTGGTCGTTGTGATCGTGGCATTCGTAGCTGCATTCACCTCGGTCTTTGGCGATGGCATCAGAACATCCGAAGCACACGACATCAGCGAGCTGGGCGCAGTGCTGGCACTGTACGGGAGCAAGGCTGTAGCGGCTGGTGTCACAGCTGCGATGAGTTCTGTGCTGGCTTTCCTCACGATGCCGTTCAAGGGTGTAGAGGCGAACAGCCTGAAGGTGGGTAAATGACACAGACCAAAACACTCACTGCTGTCAACATCGACAATAATGGCGGTGTCATGTGCGTGTTCTCCGACACAGGCGTTTATTATGCATCTGTTGAGCAGTTACAAGATGCAGTCATGCAGGCTGCTACAAGTGCCGACAATCAACTGCAGATGTTGCTTTTGATGCTTTGGATGCAAGATAACATCGTTGGACGTACCGCAGTACTTGACACCGATAATGCAACAAATGTGGTGACAACCTATGCCTAGTTATGAAGGGCCAGCGTTCTCATATAAACAGCTTGCACCTACGATTGGTGTAGCATATTTCTGGTCAGTTGGGCATTATGCTTTTAATACATTTAAAGCAACCGATAACCATACTGTTATTTCTGTACGCATTCCTGGCGCACGTGGATCTAGTGCGGCAGGTACTTTGCGGGTTGGCATACAAGCGGTGACTGGCGCAGCTATGAATAGCCTTCCTACAGGTACGTGGTTAGCATATGAAGATATCTTAGTATCGACATACACAACATCAATGGCATCTAAATGGATAACGCTTACAGTACCGTACACGCTAACTAAGAATACGTTTTATGCAATCGTTGCACAGGCTCAAAGTGGCACATTCTCCTCTGGTGCGAATGAATTTGTATGTGGATATCAAACTGGTTCCTATACCGCTGGGGCTAGATTCTTCCCAACAACAGGCAGACAAGCAGCTTCAAATAATGTAGGCGTAGGAGATTATGTCTTCGGTTACAGAACATCAACACAAGGTTATTACGGTGTAATTATGCCTTTGTCGGATGACTCTGCTGCAAATGTTGAGATGGGTGCAAGATTTGTTGTTCCATCTGGTCAGTACTCATCTTATGAATGTTTGGGTATACGGAATAAAAACAACGCTATAGCACAACAAACAGTCCGACTTTATGATTCTTCAAATAATGTAATTGCATCAGCGACTCCAAAATTTGCCAATTCTGTAGGTCGCGCAATTTACGACACATACTGGGACACAGCAGTGAACCTAATTGCTGGACAGACATATTACTGGGGGACTGTATGTCCTTCATCTACCCAATGGGGGTCGTTAATATCGGTAGATGCAGTTACGGACTGGTTAGCAGACACAACGTGGCAGTTTGCAAGGGCGCGTAGAACAACACCTGTAACCGGCGCGTGGACAATCACGACTACTGAGAACTACGAGCATCAACTGATTCTAGGCAACATCAATCCTATGGGTGGATTGCTAACGCATCCCGGCATGACAGGAGGCATTCGTGGCTAAGTTATTCGTACAGGCGCAAGCCACATCCAACCGCTCCGAGTATGTGTTTGTGCAGGACAGCGCGAGCACGACAGGTGGTGGTAAGACCGGCATCGCATACAACGCTGCTGGATTGACTGCTTACTATGTCAGACCGGCTGGGAGCGCAACAGCAATCACATTGGCAACGCAAACAGTGACCGGTGCTTGGTCATCTGGCGGATGGGTTGAGGTAGACGCAACAAATCTACCGGGCATCTATCGGTTTGATATTCCTAACGCTGTATTTGCGACAGGCGTAGACCACGCTGTTGTGATGCTCAAGGGTGCATCCGGTATGGCTCCTGTGAGCCTTGAATACCAGCTTGTAGGCTTTGACCCGGCTACTGCTTGGTTGACATCTGCACAGACTGCCTCGGCTGTCTGGGGTGCATTGACGAACGACCACACGACTCACGGAACATTCGGATGGAACGTCCTTCGTGCTGATCAGGACTCGAAGGAAGGTCTCGTCACACTGCATCAGTCTGGTGGAGTCTCTCGTGTGGATGCTGACATACATGCGATTGTCAACGACACGGACGCCGCTACGGAACTCAAGGGTGCGCTCCTTCACAATGGCACAGACTACATCTCCGCAGATCTGTTGACTCCAGTGTCAGCTGCGACGAGCGTTCACATCGGACCTTATCAACTCCTGGCTGATGGCCTTGGAGCAGATCAGCCGCTCGATGTCAATGTCGGAACAGCGACGAGCATCGATGTCCAGGTAACAGACGCGAACGGCACTGGCATCGACATCACTGGTGCAACAGTATCGGCGAAGGTATACAACAGCGGTGGAACGCTCGTGGCGACGTATGCGGGCACTGCGACGTATGCGGACAATGGGCGATTGTCCTTCGGTCTTACGACTACAGTGACCAACACGTCAGGCACGTACACCGTGACCGTGACCAGAACAACGGGTGCGACGGATACGCAGATATTTGGACCGCTGAGACTATACGTGAGGCCAGTATGAGTGTGAACATTATCAACATCACGGAGGACCCGGAACAGGTCACGCAGATCGCGGCCTGGACTGGAGACTGGCACACATACGTGGTGCGCCTGGTCGACGAGAACGGTTCACCGATTGACATCACCACAGGCACGCTGAGCGCCACGTACACGAACGCTGCGACTGGCGTGGCGTATAGTTTCGTTACTGGAAGTGTGACGCTCACAAAGTCACTGTCGTCACAAGGCATCGTGACCATCCTCAACCCGGCTGCATACCCGACAGCAGCTGTGATTCGTCTGACATTGTCGCTGACTGTGTCGACCACGGTGCGACGCTTCGGTCCACTCCTCATCGAGGTCCTCGCTCCGTGACAGTCAAGGTCGACATGTCTGGCTTCGACGACGCGGAGAAGCGTTTTCGCATGCTATCTGTATTTCTCGAGAAGGCTGTGAAGGCTTCGTACACGGGAATGATTGCACTGATGACAGGCGCAAAGTCTGGTCGCACCTACAAGATCGGCAAGAGGTCGTATCAAGCATCCGCGCCAGGACAAGCACCAGCGGTGCGAACTGGATTCCTGCGGACATCGATCACCATCGGCAAGGTCAACGACTACGAGTACATCATCAGTATCGCGGCGCCTTATGGCAAAATACTCGAGTTCCAGATGAATCGTCCATTTGCTATCCCTGCCAGCACGAAGGCATGGACGGTGTTCCAGGGTGTAATAGGGAAGTACTTCAATGGTTGAATCACTGGTCGTCGACGAGTGGATCTATGACACGCTCACAGCTGACGCCACGCTCCAGGGACTGCTGGCGGTAGACAATAGGGCGCCTTCGTACCAGCAGGGCATCTACCTATACTATGCTCCTGAGAAGGACCCGATCAGTCTGCGACAGCCACAGGTGCCATACATCGTGGTTCGTCATCTAGACGCCGGCCAGACCGACACCACATCGGTGTGTGGTGGCCGCATCGTGACCACGTCAAGCCATCAGGTTTGGTGCTGGGACACACAGTCTGGTGCTGTGTCGATGGCACGCATCAAGGGCATCGTGGACAGAATAGACACGTTATTGAACAAACAAAGCGTAGACACAACCACTCCTGTCTTTTTCCTGAATCGCGCGAGCGTCAGCTCATCGATAGACGTGTCCCAGGATGGACGCGTCGACAATGGCATATCACAAGTCTATGTCGCCACAATAACACCATAGAGGTATCTTTCACATGGCCCGTCCACTACTTGCAAAAGACGTCACACTGACGATCACTTTCACCGCTGCCGCCTTAACTGGTGACACGACTGCACTCCCGACATCGACTGCGACTTCGGTCCAGTGTCTCGCGAAGTCGTTCAGCACGACTGTCACACAGAACATGGTCAATGCCACCGCATTGTGCGCCGTCTTTGAGGCATCACTCCCAACGACACAGGCTGGCACGGTCAACCTCGAACTGTACATCGACAACACGACTGGTCCTCTCTTCACAAGCAAACTCGGATTCGGGTGTGAGATTGACGTCGACCTCGATGGCGCTGCTTCTGTTGCTGGCAACGTGGTTAAGTATTTTGGTATGGTCACAGAAGCAGGGCTGTCCCTGACTCCGGAAGAAACACAGACTGAAACCGCGACCATCAAACTTGGTGTGAGCGGAATCACTGGTCTGTCAGGATCATAATTTGAGTTCAATCTTTGACAACATCCCAAAACTAGAGGGTCGACCGAATCATACGGTAGACATCGAGAGATTCATCGGTGCGCCAGGTTCATTCACATTCCGTGAACCGAAGGCATCCGACCTGTTCCCTCGACCTGAAGTCGAGAAGATGCTAAAGATTGCATTCCCTGAGTTTCCAGCACAGATGCTTCAGATCTTGATGATCATGGCGCGATGTTATGTGACTCAGCCTGGCGATGGTGAAATCAATCCAGCGCGTCGCTTCGCACAGCTGGCCCGTGACCGGTCCGACATCTACCTCTTTGTTGTCGGACAGTTCGCGGCAGCGTTCCCGATCAATATCGAGGAAGCGGTAGACGAAGTCCCAAACGACTAAACGGGGTGGCGCAAAAGATTCTCTACAACAGTGTGAGACATCTGAAGCGTCATCCCCGTGAGACCGATTTGACACTCGATGAATTTGCCGAAGTCGCATGGGCGGGTGAAGTCTGGGAAAATCAGATCGTTGAGATTGTCAAGGCCGTCATGTCGGTCCTGGCTAAAAGGACACTCTAATGGCGCTTGGCATATTCGACATCATCTTTAAAGTTTCAGGCGCTGGTGATGCTGTCCAGTCGCTGAGGAACATCAAGACAGAAGCGAAGTCGACAGCTGATGGTCTTGATAAAACCAAGCAGTCGACTGACGCACTTGGTAAGCAGTTTCAAGGTCTTCTCGCAGGAGCTGCTGTCGCCGGTTTTGCTAAAGGTGCAATCGATGCAGCTGTGTCATTCGACTCAATGCAGCGTGCACTGGCCACGACTGTAGGTTCTACTGAAGAACTCAATGCACAGATGGACCGTTTGCGTAAAGTCGCACTTTCCCCAGGCATTGACCTAAAACAAACAGTCTCTGGTTTTATCAATTTGAAGGCTGCGAAGTTTACGACGAAGGAAGCAGAGGACGGTTTGCGAGGCATCGGTAATGCTGTCGCATCTGTCGGAGCACCAGCGGAAACTGTTGGTCGTGTTGTCACAGCGATCACACAGATGGCCAATGGACTACAGGTCAATCAGGAAGAACTTAACCAGTTACGTGAAGCACTGCCAAACTTCGGAGTGATTCTGGAGCGTACGTTCGGAACAACTAACACCGACAAAATCAAAAACATGGGATTGTCTGCAAGAGAAGCTGCAAAGCAAATCCTGGTCGGCTTTGGTAAAGGTCCACAGGCAACGGCTGGAATGCAGACAGCGATTGACAACCTGAACGACACATTCCAGGCTCTAAAGGAAACAGTCGGTGAATTACTGTTTAAGATGTTTAGTGGGTTTGGTCCTGCATTGACGGGTGCAATGGAAACAGTGACGAAGGCTATTAGAGGTATCAGCGAACAGGGTTCAGTACTAAACAAAGTTTTCCAGGTGTTCCTGGCGTTTGGACTCGCTGCCGTCGTCGTTGATCTAGCCTTAAAGTTTGGCATTTTCATCGATGCTGTTATGAAGGCAATCGTGGCAGTTCGCGCTCTTGGAATGACAGGACTTATTGCGAAGGCATTCATATCACCCGAAGCGGCAATTGCTTCGGCTGTTGCCGCAGCTGGTCTGGCTATTGGTGCGGCTCTTATCTTCGATCAAGTTATGAAGGGTATAAATACCAAGACTAACATCGAAGGTACTGGCGGAGCAGTAAATGCATTAACGCCTCCAACCACCACAGGCATTGGTAAAGCAGCAGGTGCAGCTGCTAGTACAGGAGATGCTGTCATGTATTCTGGTTACGGTCTCCTGCAAGGAGTTATTAACGTGTCGAAGTATGCCGAACAAATGATGGCTGCATTTACTGACATGGCGAAGACGATGGAAGGTCACCTCTTCGAGATTGCGAAGAACACCGGGTCCACTCGAGATCTGCTTGACCTTCGGAAACAGACATTCGGTGGCGGTCGCTTAGGCGCCATCGGTGTGACGGCTTCGGAACTCAATGCTGGCAACAATGCGACGAACCAGGGTGGCGTCGGCATCATTCCGCAGACACTCATCCCGGCATCGACCGACCTCGAGCGAGCGATGCGGAAGATGATGATTCAACAGGGTCGACAGAATCTCGTCACTGAGATGAGGAGAATCTAATGGCGACTAACTGGCCACTAAAAGTAGAAGTCGACTGTCCTGAGCCACGTCCTGACCTAGGACGGGTATGCGTTGGTGCCGACGGAACTTCGTGGGACCGTGCCAACAGTACAGGCTGGTTTGACTCTGTTACGAATACCGCGATGCCGGCACCGCTGCCTGTCACTGAAGGATGGTCCAGCAACTACAGCGGACTCTATGCGCGTGTGCCACGAAGCGCCTACACGCTCGTCACAGGGTCTGTCTGGAAACAGATGGAAATCAATGCGGCTGGCGATTATTACTTGACAGCGACGACTCTCGGAACCGCGAATGCGGAGTATGTCAAAACGACTGCGTCGTACGTCGCGAATCAGGGCTGGTACATTTCCGCCTATGTGCCGAACTGGGTCGACAAAAGTTCACTACCATTCCTTCGAGTGCAGTGGGGCTATGGATCCGCATCGACAGTCGAGCTCGTGTTCCGTGGTGATGGAAGTTGCATCGTTTACAAGAACGGTATTCAGAAGGGCGTCTATGACCAAAACGACACGAACAAGAATCCTGGTCGAAGTGTAACGACGGCGTCGTCTGTTGGTCAGCGTCAGGTCAGCCTGATGATGATTCCATTCAAACGTCGCGAGCTGCTTGTGACGTCTACGTTCGGTGCTAACTTCTCGCACACCTTCGAGGATCTCAATGATGTCGAAGGCAACGTCATCGTGCCGTCTGGTTCATTTGCCTGGAAGGTTCCCTATGGTCGACCGACGGTCCAGATTGCACCGGTCGCATACGAGACGACTGGCATCTTCTACAGCAAGAACATCACACTGCGTTATCCTCCTCCGGTTGGTGCGACCTTTGTTCCACAGATCTGGGGCGATGTTGTTGGAACCTCAGCAGGAACTGTCACGACAGCGGTCGCTGTGACGGATGGTTTTAGTGCATACACGCCTGATGGTGTCATTGATACGCTTCGCATTAAGGTCACAATCACGACTCCGAGTCCTTACACTCAGACGTATGGTCTGTCGGCAGCAATGGCAAGCAGCACACCAGCGGCGACGACCACATACAATGGTCCAGTCGACATCACACAGTACATCGACAACCTCACCCTAAGTGTCGACGAGACATCACGCACTACCCTAAAGATGAGCGCCAGGCGTCAGATGCTGATTGATGCTGGCGTGGCACAGCCACAGATCACAGGTGACCGACCGATTCGCGTCGCGATCTCTGACAGCGCTACACCGACACCTGCATACACAGACATCTTTCGCGGCACACTGGCGCCTCCACAGATTCAGTATGAGCAGGGTGATACTTCACTAAAGTTTTCGACGCTACAGTTTGAAGGACAGGACCGTTCGCGTGACTTCGAGTTGTATTACTTCCAGGACGGAATCCTCTACGACGGCTACACCGCACAGAACGCCATCGGTGACATGATGACCATGGCTGGATATCCTCCGGCAACTTACCTTGCGTACGAAGACGCGGTCAGTATCGAGATCTCACGCAGTCCAGATATCGCCCGGGGATATTCAAACTTTGTGCCGCAACGCGGCGACACCGTCGCTTCGATGATCGGCAAGTTAAAGACTGACTACGCTGCGACATTTATCACTGGCTGGTCTCCGACATCAAGCGGCTACAAATATCAGTGGTCGAACCCTTTAGACTTATCATCGGCTAGTGTGATGACTTTATACCAAAGTGTTCCGGCAGCAACTGCAGATGGAGTCACTGCTGCGCTCCGCGAGAAGCGCGTGGTCCGGAAGATGTCCGCTCACTACGAGTCGCCAGAGTGCAATCAGATCACCGTCATCGGCCAGGATCCGCGAACGGGTGACCTGATTTATTCTTATGATGCAGATGATGCATCACAGACTGCTGGCACTGCTCCAGCCTCGAGGCCCTACAACTGGAGGGGTCGACCTGTACCATACATCTTGTCCGACCCGAGCATCACATCCGGCGCTGTTGCTTATCAGGCAATGGTGGCACTCAAAGATCGACTGATGACAGGTCGAATCCTGATCGAGTGGGAGAGCGACTTTTTGGTATTGTCTGCGACGAATCGTCCTCTATGGGTACGGGACGTGGTGACCATCATGCAGCCTGACGGTACGACCATTAAGGGCGTGTATCGCATCATCGCCATTCCTACAATCGAGTTCGTGGTCGAGGCTGGCGTCCGGCAGTTCCGCCGCGCTGTCTATCGTGGCCTATACCTCAACGATGGTGGCGAATAGTGCCATACATCGATGGCACGCGTACATCGACGCTCACGATGTCGCATACGCAGAACATCACGGAGCGCATCTGGAACCCGTTCGCGACGCAACCTCTCGAGCCTGACTACGACACGCACTTCACCGACTTCTCTTTTGGCGGACACCTCGGATTCCTTGGCTCACTGGCAATCGTTTCGACGGTCAATGCGCCATCACCTGGCGCAACGTGGACATGGGAACTTAGAGCGAATCTGGCTGTCAATAATGGCCACGGAGGAACGAATAGCGGCTACGTGGTTCTCGCATCCGGCACGGAGACAGGCGCCACGACATACAAAGACGTGAGCGTCACCTGTGCTGGCACCTTCACGGCATCGGTCTCGACAGACAAACTCTGGGACGTCACAGAGACGGCATACAGCTCGAGTGTGGCGCCAACAGTGTTCCCTCCAAGAACGGCTTATCGCTGGTATGAGATGACTACATCAGGCGCCACGGCTGCATGTAGTATCACCGCGAATGGCGGATCAGTGAGCGTGTCCGCAGCTGCGACATCAAGGCGAACAGCAGACTACACCGCGATCTTACAGGCGAATGGATTTAGCAGCGGTGATGTCCGTCATGACTTCGCTGTTTCCCTAGTGAAGGTGAACGCGGTCGCTGTTCATGACATCGCACACGCTCACACCTTCCACGCTCAAAGCGCCACTGAATGGAGCCTGTCTGTTCTTGGAACCACAGATGCATTCGGCATTGTTGCAACGGCGAACGCCGCCATCACAACGAGCTCGTGTCTCGACAGGAGTGTGGCTGTCATCGGTCGCACCAGAGCGTGGTCCGCATCATACCCAGACTCGCTCACAGTGACCGTCACAGGGTTCGATGGTTCGTCTAGGGCAATAATAGGAACAGGCTCGATGTCTGGGTCAGATACATTCTCGGACTACTCGACGACGACAGTCTTGATAGATCCGGACTATATGTCGAACGCATTGACTACGTTGCTCGATGATGTTCCTGCGTCTGTCTCGTGTGCCATCACTGGCGCATCGCTCACAGCTGTCGGTGAGGCGAACACAGAGACGCGGTGCATGTTCCGAGGATTCCGCTTCAATGGCTGGTCACTCGCGTATGCCACGACACGAAGTATTGCCGGCACAGGTAACGACAGGCTGTTCGCTCCCTGGGAAGGGATGTCCGGATATCGCTATCTTGACATTCAGATCAAGGCGCAAAGCGGGACAGGCGTGGCGGGGACCTTCGTCATTACTGACTACCATGGCAACACAAAAACGTGGAATGTCACAGCTGCGACGACGTCGTATCAGACAGTCACCATCGACCTGTGCAGTCCGGATGCATGGTCTGTGTCTGGTCTCCCGCTAACTGAT
>Ga0114983_1001137_pt1 | contig 10731 bp, 8 predicted proteins | sample Shrwel_input2_RT_FD_87182 | JGI IMG/M metagenome (GOLD analysis project Ga0114983, IMG submission 87182) | Subsurface microbial communities from deep shales in Ohio, USA - Utica-3 well 1 S input2 RT | ecosystem: Environmental > Aquatic > Deep subsurface > Shale gas/oil reservoir > Produced...
CCCGAAGGTTCGACTCAATGAATTCTGTTCGTATGAACACTCTTCATCGAGTTAAATCGTTTTGTCGATTTCTCAATGCCTGTGAGTGTCCACACAGATTGCTTGATATATTGTTAAAGAGCAAAAGAAGCCAGCCAAGCATTTCAACTTAAAGCATTCGATGCTTGAATCTTTGACTTCCAGACCCTGTCGCGGGTCAGTGGTTGCGCATTATAGGGAGCCTGAATTTTTGCGCAACCCCTAAAAGGCGATTTTTCTTATCAAAGCCTTCGAGTGATTACTATTACACCAAGAAGTCCGATAATCCGCCAAATTAGGCCAGTGATGCCAGATATTTAGGTACATCGGCAATGCTATCCAGTACTACGCTCGCCTCATCCATGGCTTCCTGAGTCACCTCTTTGCCACTTCTGACCAGGATCCGCACCGGGATCCCCGCCGCTTTGGCGGCGCGCATATCATCAGCCTTGTCACCAACCATTACACTGGCAGCAAGATCCAGCTTAAGAAAACTGGCAGCACTGTTGATCATTCCTGCCTTGGGTTTACGGCAGTCACAATCCTGCTTGTATTCACCTATGCCCTTCTCCGGATGGTGCGGGCAGTAATAGATACCATCGAGATCCACGCCCTTGTCGGCAAAGTTCCAATCCATCCATTCGGTCAGGCTGGCAAACTGCTCTTCAGTGTAGAGCCCACGGGCAATCCCCGACTGATTGGTCACCACCACCAGCTTATAGCCTTGTTGCTTCAACGCCAGGCAAGCATCGAAGACGCCTTCGATATATTCAAAATCATCTATTTGATGTACATAGCCGTGATCGACATTGATTACACCATCTCTATCCAAAAAAACCGCTCGGTTCACTGTTTGCCTCCCAGAAAGCGAATGGCGATATTATTCCACTCATTGCGGCAAAATGCACTGTGAGAACAGGCTTATGTTGTGAGCTTGACGGCAGAGAATAAGAAAACCCGGGCATTGGAGCCCGGGATAAGTGCCTCGCCCGGATGTCTGATGCTCGGGAGCACGCCCGCAGGGAGGCATCAGACTTCCGGGCTCAGCATGACCATTCAAACGGGTCGTAGTCTGCGAGCACTCTGGCATATTCAGGACTCAGACCATCGGTGGAGAAGTAATACCCCTTGCCATCGTTGCCTATGTCATAGCGTATGTCGTCATATTCCGGCATCGCCAGCAACTGTTGTCGCAGCGCTTGCTGCGCTTCGACATCCAGGCTATAAGGGGGATACCCCAAAACCGAAGCCTCAAGCACAGCGGTATGGCGACAACTGGCTTCGCGGATCTGCTGCGCCAGGGTCGCGGCAACCTCGCCGCGTTGCAGTGCCAACCAACGGTTGGCATAGCTGTCGACCATGTAACGGTCTGAATAGAAAAAGTGTTCTCCCTCTGATACACGCATCTTCAGATCCCTGTGTTCAGGCGCCAGGATCAAACGGATATACTCTTGTACCGCATCCACAGCCTTCTCTGTGTCATCCCCTGCCACAGCCAACAGCTGCGGCAGGGAAACCAGACGTCCGTGCTGGCTGAACAACCGGATAAAGTCCACCAGTTCCAGCATGCTTTATCCCGGCAACAAGCCACGGGCCTCCAGCGCATCGGCGGCATAACCCAGGCCGAATTTTTCCAGGGTTGATCTCAGCGGTGCCCCGGTTTGCCTGTCCCAACCAAAATCGTCATAGAACATATCCAACGCCTTTTGAATATCGTCCCTGTCCATCTTGATGGTGCCTTCATCGCCGAAGGCTTTGTCGGGATCCAGGTCGTAAACCCAATCACTGAGCACATCGTGCTCATTGCGCATATTGATCTCATTCATTTGAATGATGGTCAGCGCCCGGTGCAAATGCAGTACCCGCTCGGCCATAAAGTCGAGCTCAGTCTCAGTCACTTCTTTACCTGTGACCAAAGAGAACATCTGGGATTCTATGGTGCTGTCTCCGCGATAGTTACGATTCTTGTCCGGCGAAGCCAGCAAGGGGAACATCCAGTTACAGAGAGTCAATGAGTCGTGCAGCACATTTTTCACCAAAGACCACTTGGCGAACTTAACCTTGGCCGGGTTTATTGGGGTATACCATTTCACCTTATCAAAGGCCCCTTCGCCCCAGAATTCGGCGGCTATGGTTTCTATCATATCCTGAGGCAAGCCACAGTTAACAATATTGATATGGGAGTGACACTGAGCATCGCGGTTGAACACCATGTTGATCAGGGTGCCCACCTGCCCTGCGGTCTCACTGGCATGGTGCACAGCGGCGTTGGTCTTCTTATTGAAAATTTTCACCGAGGATTCTTTGTGGATATCCCAATAACCGAGATCCGGATTACGTCCATCCAGTTTCCAGCGCTCAATGAGATCCGACATGCCATCGGCCATATGGGCAATTTCCCCTTCGCGATAGGCGATACGGCGGTAAAAATCGATAAGAAACGCCGGATCTTTCTTGTCCCACAGATCCCATGGGATGCTGTCAAACTCCTCTTTAGGCAACAGATATTGGAACATATCGTGTTTTTTGAGGTACTTGAACAGGTGCGAAATCAGACCATAGTTACACCAGATGCCGTAATCGTCGATCAAGTTACCACCCAGCGCACCTGTCATAGCATGTTCTTCCGAGCCCTTCTTGGTATCCATCAGATACTGAGGCGCCAGGAATCCCATGCAGACGTTGGAGATATGTTCGCTCTTGCGACCATATTTCTGTTTCAGCTCAGGCACCTTTAGTTCACAGAAGCAGCGAATGGGGCAGGCATGGCAGCCACCGGTACGCTTCATCCATTTGTTGGCGTACTCTTCACCGAAGTACATCTCGGCCATTGAGGTACGGAAGCCTACCTTGTTACGTTCATTCCAAGGCACCTCGCCCAGCTCAATCTGCTGATCCGATTGCCCCCATTTAAGTCCGGGACGCGCCTTCCAGCGGCTAATACCATTGGAATATTCGGCCCAGGACTGCGGAGTAGAAGGCACAACCCCTTGGTTATTGGCGCCTATAATCCCCAGAATATGGTCATCGAGCCGACGCATGTTGGTGTTATCGGCGGCAATGGCCACAGCCCCTGTACCTATGATGCCTATCCCTTTGAAGTTCTTTGACCCTAGTACAGCTCCATGGCCTCCGGCAGAATGTCCACCCTGAGTCATAATCACTGACAGGGGCACCTGATTCTCCCCCGCCTGGCCTATGGCAGCCACCTGGGCATTGGGGCCCATCATTTCGGCTATCATGGCGTGGGTATCAAAAATCCCCTTACCCCAGAGCGCGGCGGCTGATTCCAATGTAACTTTACCGTCTTCAACTCTGAGCCATACCGGTGCAGCGGCGCGACCTTCAATGGCGATGGCATCAAATCCAGCATATTTCATTGCCGGTGAAAAGTGACCACCGAAATGTCCATCAGAAATCAGATGATCTTTAATCACTGGGCTGCGGGAAGTAATAGTAGTACGACCAGTACAAATCACACCGGAACCGGTTAATGGTCCGGCGGAGAATACAATAATATTTTCAGGGTCTGTGGCCTTAATATTATCTTTATGGCCATCCCAAAGAATCTTATAGCCTATCCCCATACCACCAATATAATCATGATACTTATCGGTTGACTCTGTTATAATATCACCGGTTGTTAAATTAACTCTTAATACTTTACCGGCCCATCCGCCAAGTTTATCTGTCATTTTCTATTACCTCATTAACCGATCAGGCCAGTATATTTTTCATATTGTTCGAGTGCAGCTTCCGCCTGTTCCCAGGTATAAAACTTAATCGCACCGGTTGGACAAACCTGGGCGCAAGCCGGTTCGCCCTGACACAGATCACACTTCACGGCTTTCATTTTGCTACGCACAACTTTGATCACTTGTTGCGGACATTTATCGGCACAATAACCACAGCCGACACAGCGCTTTTCATCTATCACTTTAGCGCCGGTTTCCGGATGAGTTGAAATAGCCTGCTGCGGACAGACCTCTGTACAAACCTCACAATGGCGACAAGTGGCCGGCACCACAGTGCGGTCGCCGCATTCCCCCCGCTGTTCTGTGTAATTGAACTGCACGCCATGAGGCCCATAGTTCATGTTGTGTTCGACTTTGACCCTTGCCAGGGTTGGGCTGCAATCGCCTTCATGGTTCCAGCCACAGGCGATTTCACAGCGACGGCAACTGACGCAGATAACCGGATTAACCACCATCAATCCACCGGGTAACACCTCAACCTTTTCATCGCTGTCGTTGTCGCTGCCACAACCGGTAAGAAAGCTGATAAGCGTTCCACCATAGACAGTGCCTACGGCAGCTCCCATACTCCCTTTCAGCATTCCTCGTCTGGTAATCATATTGCGTTCCTTAATTAGTTTAAGAAATATTATTTAAATATGCATACACCAAAAACCCGACGACTCATGCTAATTAAATCCAGACATTTTTTCCCAATCTGAGTCACATTTACTCACAGGCAAGTCAGTCAATCTCATTATCTAAAACCACAATCAAATATTAAAATTACAATCTTCTAAAAATAGAAAAACACAATTTAGACTGAACCTGCACTTATCAGTTATAGCTGGAACATATTGACGATGGTCACAGACAAATTATTCAAATCAAATAGATTAAGCCTCGCATACATTCCTAATTAGAAATCCCGACAGAATCTAAAAACTTAAAGGAATGGGAAATGATGAAATTCAAGCCTAAAAACGCCTGGTGGAAACTATCTCCACTGGTGGTTTGCTTATTGGCTGCATGTTCCGATGGCGATGACGGCCAAGTGGGTCCTCCGGGCGAAGTGGGGATCAATATTGCCAAAGCCAAATCACTGCAGGCCAATATCGAAGCCGTCACCATAGATGAGCAAACCCGGGTTTCGGTCGACTTTTTCTTAAGCGACTCCAACGGTGTTGCCGTAACAGGGCTGGAACAACTGGAACAGGTTTCAGCCTTGGCCATGGGCATAGCCAAATTGGGCAGCGCTCAGCCCATGTACGGCGATTCAAAGCCGGTGGAGGGACGCTATGAAATAAGCCGCGCCCCCCAATGGATAAGCTATATCAATAAACTGGTTGAGCCGGGAACAGGGGCAACAGCAAAGGCCGCAGCACAGTGGCAAGCCGGGATTGAGAGTGACTGTAAACTCGATTGTCTGCAAAGCTTAGGCCAGGGGCGTTACCGTTATCAATTCAGCAAGGCACTCAATCAATACCCAAGCTTTGAAGGGCTAGATACCCAGTATGAGAGTGATAAGACTCACAGGGTCTATCTTGAACTCAAACCCGCTGCCGACAGTTCCCCGAGCAGTATGCTGATCAACAGTGTCTATGACTTTATTCCTGCAACCGGCCAAGCCGCCGCAGCCGAAGACAGCCGGGTACTGATGGATCAGCAGCAAGCATGTTATCGCTGCCACGGCAGTGACAGGGATAACAGTGAGGCGCGTTTGTTAATGCACGGCAGTAAGCGTTTTGCCTTTGAAGGCTGTGTTATGTGTCACACCAGCTATTCAGGCGACCCTGAAACCGGCTCGGCGCTTGATATGGCGACCCTGACTCACAAAATTCACCAGGCCGATTATAAGGTCGTTGGCTATCGAGGCCATGAATATGACTACAGCCAGTTCCACTATCCAGGTGATATCAACGACTGTAAGAGCTGTCATATTCCTGATGCGGCGCCGCAAGCCAACCAATACTTTATTCCCGGCAGTAACAGCTGCCTGAGCTGTCACAGTAAAGATGCCCCGGATGACTGGAATGGCAGTGCCAGTGCTTTATTCCACGATAGAGAACTCTTCCCCAGAGGATGGCAACAGAGTTGCTCAGGCTGCCATCCGGATGCCAGCAATCCAGAAGGCGCAGGTAAAATCCACTTGAGCCTTGGCAAGACAAGTAAACTCATCAAACAGGAGTATGCCTTTACGATCTCCGCTGCCGCTATCGATGGCGACAAGCTGAATATCGGCCTGGATTATCGAAGTCAAGGACGGCTGCCGACTGATGATCCGGCTATTGAGTCTTTGTGGCTGACCGTCAGTGGCGATCCCGAGCCGCTTAATCGTCCGCTCAACAATGGTCAGCACAAGATTTGGAATTTGGCCAAACCTGGGGACGACGTCACCCTTGCCATGCAGGGGCACAGTCTCAGCGCCGCCATAGGCCCGCTTCAGATAGCGGACTTCGGTGAGCTGGACAAGACTCGGGTTCGGGCGAAACTGCTTGTCTGCGCCGATCCCAATACAGGCTTTGCGGTGGCTTGCGATACCAACTCTACCCGCATCGAGGTGATTGCCGAGAACGCATTGTCGCTCACCGGCGCTCCGGCGAGCAGCAAAGCCATTGCTGATGAAACCGCTTGCCAGCGCTGTCATGACAGCGATATGCAGCAGCGGGTTGTCAGCGCTCATACGCTGGCCAGTCATTTCCAGCCAGCTAATGACAGTTGTGGCAGTTGTCATGCGCCTCAAGGTGCCACGGCCCTGACTGATAAGAGCTGCAACGACTGCCACAACAATGGCACCAATATGTACCTGAATGCCGGGCTGAAACATACTCCGGGCATGGATCAAGTAAAAGCGGTCCGTACCCTGAATAACAGTCTGAATTACAGGGAAATGGTGCATTCGCTGCACAGTGGTACCCGTACTGTAGCCGGTATGGGTGGCGATAGAGAGGCGGCCACTTATCCCAAGCCAGCCAATGATTGCCGCGCCTGCCATAGCAAGGGTCAGCTTACACTGGAAGGCCTGAGCCAAAGCGCCTCCGTGTTGGTCGCCACTCCCGGCGCCACCGAGAAAGGCCAGTTGGCTGAATACTCGCCAACGGTTGCAGCCTGTGGTGGCTGCCATATCCAGGTGGATAAATGGGCCAGCCATGCCGAAGCCTTCGGTGGCGTTTTCCAAAAAGATGCCAGTGGTGGACCTGTGTATCAGAGCGGCAGTGAAAGCTGCGCCATCTGTCATGCCGAGGGACGTAATAACGGTGTCGACAAGGTACACGGCCTCAAGGATTGAGCCACATTGTCTTATCGGACAAAACGGCGCTTAGGCGCCGTTTTTGTATGCTGTTTTTATCAATTCTGGAGCTCAAACCTGCCAATCCGACATAGCTGCGATGTTTGCACCAACTTAGCACTGCTCTGCTCGAAATCCACCATCACCTTGAACAACGCAGAAACAGGACCCCCTAGTGGTTTCCCTTTATTTATCTGAATATTCGCTGTAGTCTTAATCGGATCAAAACCGAATAACGTATACAAAGACGGGATCTATGAGCCGAACTACGCCCATCGTTCATAAAACGCGCACTCAGGTTGTGGTCGAAGTGTTGCGGGAAAAAATTCTTTCAGGGGAAATCGCAGCCGGTGAACCGTTGCGTCAGAGCGCCCTGGCAGAAGAGATGAATGTCAGCCGGATTCCGGTCAGGGAAGCCCTTTTGCAACTGGAAGCCGAGGGTTTGGTCAAGTTTGAAGCTCATAAAGGCGCCACGGCTACCGAACTATCGGTTGAACAAGTCAGCGAGTTATTTGAACTCAGAGCACTGATTGAAACTGATCTCCTTGCCAAAGCCATTCCAAACCTGCAGGATGAAGATCTGCGTCAGGCCGAAGCCGTACTGGACAAACTGGAATCCGCCTTTAAACAGGATAATGCCGTGGGCAGTTGGAGCGAACTCAACACAGAGTTCCACACAAGTTTGTACCGCGCCGCCAACCGTCCCCATACCATGGAAGTCGTACATGGTCTGAACACCAACTGTGATCGCTATATACGCTTACAGTTGTTGCTGACAGGCGGGATCCCTCGAGCCGAACAGGATCACAGGGATCTACTGCAATTATGTCGGCAAAAGAAAATAGATGAGGCCGTGGTCCTGTTAAGGGCCCACATACTGCACGCTGCCAATGCCATTCAGGAATTGGTAGCCCAACAGGTGAGCTGAAAAATCACGACCCTTTCCAAGCAATAGCGCTTTAGTTGTCCAAAAGACAGATCTGGCTTCTGTCTTTTTATTTTGAGAGTAAATTCAATGCAGTACGCCACTATTACCGGCTGGGGAAAGTGCGTTCCCCCTGCCGTACTGACCAATCATGATCTGGCTACCTTTATCGATACCTCCGATGAATGGATTAAACCCAGAACAGGGATTAGCCAGCGTCATATCAGCCACGTCAACACTTCTGAATTGGCTACAGTCGCTGCCCAGCATGCGCTGGCCGCCGCCGGCATAGAAGGTAGCGAACTGGACATGATTATCCTGGCCACCGCCAGCCCGGACACTCTGATCCCCAACATAGCCTCGACCGTACAGGCCAATGTAGGCGCAACCTGTGCCGCCTTTGACATTAACGCCGCCTGCAGTGGCTTTCTCTATGGCGTAGGCCTTGCAACCGCCCAGATAAAGAGTGGTCAATGCAAAAAAGTACTGGTTATCGGTGCCGAGCGTCTCAGCTTTTATCTCGACTGGTCAAGAAGAGAAACTGCAGTACTATTCGGTGATGGTGCTGGTGCTGTAGTACTGGAAGCGACAGACAGCCCATGTGGCGTACTGGGCTATGAGCTCAATAATGACCCAGACGGTCGTGACATTCTGAAGGCCAGTTTCGGTACGGGTATGGACAGATTTGTCGCCGAGTCGCTGGACTTCTACATTCAGTTTGACGGTCAGGAGATTTTCAAACGTGCCATCAACGGCATGGGTAAACTCAGCGCCCAAGTATTGGACAAATGTGGCTTGGACAAGGAAGAAGTCGATTGGGTAATCCCCCATCAGGCCAACGAGAGGATCATCGACACTCTGGTGCACAGAATGAAGATCCCCAAAGAGAAAGCCTTCGTCAATATAGCCAACTATGGCAACACCTCGGCCGCGACTATTCCCATCGCCATCTGTGATGCGTTGGAAAAAGGCATGATCAAGCCAGGACAACACATTCTGTCCTGTGCCTTCGGCGCTGGCCTCACCAGCGCGGCCTTGCTGCTGAAATGGGGTGATAGAGTCACACCGCTGAAACAGAGTGATGCCGAGCTGCCGCCATGCGAGCAGACAGGTATTGAACTGGTAAAACGCGCAGTAGACTATTTCTGCCATCGCGATAAGGCTTAAACGAATTAAGCAGAACCCCAAACAAAAATGCCGTTCATGGAAAGTGAACGGCATTTTCGTTTTTAGATGCCATACTTGGCCAGGAATAAGATGTCCGGTAGCTACAAAAAGTTACCTTGACGAATATAGCCTAAAACGCTTACCGGAATACACTAACTCAATTGTGCCGCTTTCTACAAAAGAGAAGGCCTCGAGGACTTATTCGCACCTTCTCTTAGGTCAGTTCTTGGCCCTACTTGAGCGGTTTGCTTATCCGGATGACTACCCGGCGGTTACGGACCCGTTCATCACTGGAATCATTGGATGCCACATGCCGCCGTTCGCCGTGTCCTTCGGTATGGATCCTGTCTCCCGGGATCCCCCTTGCGACAAAAAAATCTTTAACTGAGTCAGCTCTCTGTTGTGACACCTTCTGGTTAATACTGCGACCGCCATAACTATCGGTATAGGCATCAATCAGTACCAGCTCCACTTCAGGATCGTAGGCCAGATATTCCTGCACCCGCGCCAGTTGCGCCTTGGAATAACGGGTCAACTCAGTCCCCCCCATCTCGTAGGTAAGCACGGTAAAAGCGATATCATCGAAACTGTAAGGCAGTAGATTGGCCAAACACTGTTTGAACTCGCGGTATTTCTGGGCAAAGTTGGCCGCGGAAAGACCGACCGCCACCTTGTTGCTTTGGTTGTACCAATCGCTGTAGTAAAAAGTGGGTTCCATGCCGCGGTCCAGCTCTGCCAGCATGGACCAGGCGGCCTTTTTCGGTACTTCACCATTGAAATATTTCTGGTAGCTCAGCTCGGTAATCGCCTTGGACGTCACTCCAGGACGCCAGGCCGGTGCTTTGCTCATCAAGCGGGCATGGGTCACGGCATCGGGCTTTTGCCACATATCCAGAGTAAATTGCAAATTCAGATCTTTTCCCGCATGACTGGAAAATACGGCTTTACCGTAGGCGGGAATATCGTGCTCCAGGCTACAACCTAGAGGCGTGTTTTGCGCCACGCGCCAATGAGAGTCGTCGAGCGACGCCACATAGTGCCTGAGATCCGCCATCGCCGACAGCGGCAGACAAAGAGTCGACAGCAGAAACAGTTTACGCCACATAGGAATCTCTCTTTTCACACACCATGTTGTCTCTATCGGCAAAGAAATTCATTCCTTTAGCCTATAAAAACAACAATCGAACATGACACCCTGTTGATGTTTTAGCATAATAGCCGCTTCGTTATTTTCCAGGGGAAATGCATGACTCAGCCAAGCCTAGCCAACCAACTCAAGCACAGATTCAGGGGTTATTTCCCTGTTGTGATCGACGTAGAGACTGCTGGCTTTAATGCGCAGACAGACGCGCTGCTGGAGATTGCGGTCACCCTGCTGAAGATGGATGCAGAGGGTAATCTGGGCATAGACAGAACCCTGCACTTCCATATAGAACCTTTTGAAGGCGCCAATCTCGAGCCGGAGGCGCTGGCATTCAACGGCATAGATCCCAACAACCCTCTCAGGGGAGCCGTCAGCGAGAAAGAAGCTTTTCTGGAGATATTCAAGGCGGTGAAGAAGGCACAAAAGGCGGCCGATTGCCACAGATCTATTATAG
>Ga0114983_1001141_pt1 | contig 10721 bp, 9 predicted proteins | sample Shrwel_input2_RT_FD_87182 | JGI IMG/M metagenome (GOLD analysis project Ga0114983, IMG submission 87182) | Subsurface microbial communities from deep shales in Ohio, USA - Utica-3 well 1 S input2 RT | ecosystem: Environmental > Aquatic > Deep subsurface > Shale gas/oil reservoir > Produced...
ATGCCATTGAGAAAATCGAAGGCCACAACCCACGCCGCATTCGCGCCAAAAACGATGTGGATGATATGCGCGAGTCCATTCGCCACCAGGGGGTCATGCAAAGCATTCTGGTGCGCCCTCACCCCACTAAACCGGGAAAATACCAACTGATCGCTGGGGAAACCCGTTACGATTTGGCACTGGAAGTCGGTCTCACCGTGATCCCGGCCAACATCCGTCAAATTGCCGACGAAGACCTCAGAAAAGCGGCAATCAGCGAAAATTTGCACCGCAACGATATGAGTCCGGTCGATGAAGGCCAAGCCGCGCAACAACTGTTGGCGGACGGTAACGACAAGGACGAAGTGTGCCGCATTTTGGGCTGGAACCGGCAGAAGCTGGACGGTCGAATTCAGCTCACCCATTGTTCGGATGATGTGGCGCAAGCCCTGATCGACAAGAAAATCACCATTGGCCACGCCCAAGCACTCTCCAGTTTGCGCGAGACTTCCCAGGCAAAAGTGCTGACGGTGACCCTCAAAAACGAGTGGACGGTAGACGAACTGCGCCAAAAGCTCGATGAACTGTCCCTGAAGCTGTCCGCCGCCAGCTTTGATACCAGCGAGTGCGCGGCGTGTCCTCACAATTCCTCGACGCAGGCCAGCTTGTTCGATGCCCAGACCTCCAGAGGCCAATGCCTGAACCGCGCCTGTTTTGAGCAAAAGCACAAGGCGCACCTGGACAAAACCCGCGACGAATTGGCCGAAAGCCACAACCGCGTGGCGTTCACCGACGAAGTGGCAAAAAATACCACTCGGATCATCGTTTCGACTGGACGCAACGGCGTGGGCCAGCAACAAATCACCGCTTGTCACACCTGCGCTCATTACGGGGCGGTGATCGATACCGCCATCGGTCAACGGGCGGCAGTAACGCAAGGCGTGTGCTTCAATCCGGCCTGTCACAGCGAAAAAGTGACCGAGTACCAGAACGCCATTAACCCGGAAACCGCCGCCCCGGCTCCAGCACAACAAGAGGCCCAGCCCAACACCGAGACAGCCGAGACTCCGGCGACCACCGAAACGAAAGCAGCCCCGGCCAAACCAACCGGCACCAGCGGGGCAGCGCAGAAGGCGGACAAGAAGCCGCAGCGCTCAGCCATTCCAAGCAAGATCGTCACACAACACCATGAGGTTCACCGTGCCGCAGCGGCCCATCATCTGGCCACCGAGAAAGACTACCGAGCAGCCCAGATCGTAGCCCTGATCGCCCTGCTCCATGACAGCCACCAGACCCCCGAAGGTCTGCCTTCGGATATGCCACGCAGCCTGTCAGCGGACAACCGCGCCAAAGCGGCGATGCGACTGGCAACCCTGACCGACGATCAACTCAACGACCTGATGGTGACGCTGGCGGCGCAATCACTGGCAAAAGCCTCCAAGGGCGACGGTGTGAACGCCACGGACAGCTTCGGCTCTATGGCCGTGTGGTACGCCGCCAGCGAATCCGCCGACCTGTCCCGTCACTTCACCGTGGATCGGGCGTACCTGGACGCCTTCACCAAGCCGGTCATTGGTGACATTCTGCGCGAGGCCGGTTTTGATAAGGCGTACAACAAAGCCCAGGACAACGACAAAGCGTTTGACACCCTGCTCAAAGGCAAGAAAAAAGACATTCTGGATGGTGTTGAGCAATCCGGTTTCGACTTCCAGGGCTTCGTGCCGAAAGCATTGAAATTGTAACCGCCCCTCCCTGTGAGCCCCGTAACCTGCGGGGCTTTTTTCCATCATTTTCAATTTTTCCCCGAGATCACCTTGACTGCCGAGGAATCCATAACTACACTAGGGAGTACAGGTTAAGGCAAAAAGCCTGACAACGCCAACCCGGCAAACCCAAGGAGAAACACCATGAGTCTGGTTACAGCAATTAAGCCCATCATCAACAGCAAGACCGCCAAAGTTCAACTGGAAGTATCCGGCACCACCGATGGTCGCATGGCCGTGGTCGCCAAGCCGGTGGTTGGGGCCGTCGCCCAAACCGCCCCGCAAGAGCTTCACGCCCTGTGCGCGGCCCTGGCCACCCCGATCAAAGTGGTCGGTGATCCCGACGACATTGAACAAGCCCTGATTGATGCGATCACCGAGCAAAACCCAACCCGCACCTCCTGGGCCACCCGCGCTGCCGAACTGGAAGCCCAGATTCAGGCGGCGGCGGAAAAAGACGCCAAGGGCAAAAAGTCCACCGGCAAAGCCACCAGCCACCAGACCAAAGCGGCAGACAGCAAGGCCGAGGGCAAAACCGAAGCCAAGGCAGCGGCGAAGAACACCGATAAGGCCGACGCCAAGCCCGATGCAGCCGAACTCGACCTGAAAGACCTGTAAACCCACACAGACAAGCCAACTGGCAACCGCAAGGAGACACACCATGACCGCTACCACCGTACAAATGCAGCGCGTTTTCCGCCTGGGCACCACCGATCTGCCCGACCCTGACTCCGATCTGACCCCGAACGAGGTTCTGGAGCACTACGCGGCTCTGTACCCCACCCTGCGCCACGGCAAGGTGGAGGAAAGCGGCCCCGAAGGTGACCAACTCGTTTACAAGCTCAAGGCCAGCGAATTCAAGGCAAACGGGTGATGCCATGAGCGTTGACGCCCTGATCCAAGACTTGAGCGAGTGGGCCGAATCACCGGCCTACTCCAACCCCAACACCCCGATCAACCACCAACCCACATCGGACGCAGCAAAGGAATCAAGCTCATGTTTGACCAACAGACAAGCATCGCAGCTATGGCAACTTGCCCAGCGGGTCAGTGGCACACCACTGCCCAAGGAAGCCGTACCAACGATTCCTCGCTGAACCCGATGCTCCCACTCCTTTGCTCCCCCAAGCTGCCTCAGCGCGGGGAGCTACTGGCCTCGGCCTGGACAGAATGCCAGCCCGAGAACATGCCAAGCCGCCGCACGTTGCTGGACGCGATACGGGTGCAAAACGCCCTCGGCGTTCTATCCGACACACGCGCAGCGTGGCTTAACGTGCACAAAGACAACGAATTGCTGTTCTGGTGCGGGGTTGAACAAGGCTTTGCCGACGCCTGCTCCATCCCCAAAAACAGCGGCGTCACCAAAGACGTTGCCACGACCATGATGCAGGCCATTGATGCCAAGGCGATCACTCGGAACCTTTTGCAGTGGCACGATCACCCGAGCGACCTTGTGGACACCGAGGCACTGCAACAACTGCACACCCTCGCGCACTTCGACCAAGGCAAGCCGGTTACACATGCCTTCGACGCCGAAGCTCTGGAAGCCAGCCTGAACGCAACAACCGACAACATTTGCGATCTACTCAACCGCGAATTGCAGACCACCGGAAAAACCGACGACAAGCTGCCACTCACGCCGCTGGGCTTTGCCTCGGCGCACCAGTGTATGAGCAGTGTCTACCAAAACGCGATTTTCCTGGGAGCCGATCACCTGGAAGCCGCAGACCTGTGGTTTACCGAAGCGGAGCTGGACACCGACACCCTGGAAATTCTCAAAGGCACCCTCCATCACATCGACTACCACCTACACCCGCTGATGACGCCGCACGACATTCTGGACAGCCACCTCATGGACGAAGAAATTGAGGAAGAACTGGCCGCTGTTGAGACCGCTGCGGAAGAACGAGGTGAGGCCGTGAGTGAGGAATTGATTGAGCGGCTGGAGGGTGAAATGAACTTGTGCATCATCGTCAGCCTGGAAGATTACGAGTGTCATTCCGAACGCCTCAGTGAGCGTCGAGCCATTCTAGCCGACTGGGAGCCAGGGTTGACCTGTCAAAAGACCGTGAAGGCCCTGCACAAGACCCTCCGCGCACTGCCCCCGATCAGCGCTGACACCCCTCGCAAGGTGCGCCAGTGGGCCGATCACGCCCTGACCCGCATCGAAGCGGTTAACCAATCGCTCGATCAACAAGGCCAGCTTGCCGAGTTCTCGGAAATCCGGCGACTGGACTGCTTTGTGCCGGTGTTTCCGGCTGACCATGAAATACTGATGGAGAGCGTACAGGATATGCACGAATGGCTGATGCAGGGGGATGCCGAAGAAAACGCCGCCCTGTTTGACTGGAACCCAACGCCCGCCCAGATGCAGGCGATTGCAACCCGGCTGGCGGAAGGCTCAAAACTGCTTCAATCGCTGGTACTCCTGTAATACCCGCGATCAAGATGCCTCCCTGGCCTTGCCTTGCGCGGGGCTTTTTTTGTGCCTGATCGCTTGACCCAAAGATAATTCGAAACTACACTGTGTAGTAACAGTTAAGGCAAGAGCCTGACAACGCCAACCCGGCAAACCCAAGGAGTTACCCATGAGCGTTCAAAGCATGGCCATTGTGATTCACCAGGCCAATCCGGGCGGATTCGGCAACCAGATTCTATCGGTCGTTCGCCACACCATTCACCACGGCGAGAACGAATCCGTCCTCGGCCCTGGCGCGGTGTTCTCGCAAGAGGACAAGAATCATCTGATTGAGATTCTGACCGACGACACCAAGCAGCCGATGGAGTTGTTGGACGAAACGGTATTGATGCGCGGTGAAGAAACCCTGGTCTGGTATCGTCCCCGCCAGAAAACACAGGTGAATGCGAACGGCACCGATTATACCGTTCCCCTGCCTTCGTTGGTGTTTGCCTGCCACAAGGGCCACCTCTACGTTATGGCGTACCAGGGTGAGCGCCGGCCAACCCATCATACGCCGTTGTTTATGGCGGGCTTGCCCAATATCCAGTCCGAGTTGGGGAACTGGTGTTCTGGCGGCAACAACCTGCCTGCCAAGCCGACCCAGGCTCAAATGACCCGCATCGAGGAAGTCTTCTTTGTCTCCCCTTTCACGCATTGGAGTCGCGGCATCCCACAACAGGCCGACCACGATTTTGAGCAGTGGTTTAAAACCCTGTCCCGCCAGCGCCGGTTTCCCATGAAAACCCTGCCTGACGCCGAACTGACGTTGGATCAGTGGTTGCGTAAGTTGACCCGAGCGTAAGGAGCAAGCCATGAACACGATGCCTCGTCATCCCCGCAAATTGCCGTTTGCATGGTCTGGTAACAGCACACCCCTGCGAGTGCTGGTGATCGGCGCTGGCGGCAATGGAGCCGAGTTCATTGATGGGCTGACCCGCCTCGATCAAGGCTTGAAAGCGATTGGCGGTAGTGGGCTCCAGGTCACAGTCATTGATGACGATCAGGTGAGCGAATCCAATGTGGTTCGCCAACGCTTCTGGCCCTCAGACGTTGGCACCAATAAAGCGGTCGCCCTGGTCAATCGCTTTAACCTGATGATGGGCACCGCATGGCAAGCCGCCCCGATGCGATACACCGGCCAAACGCTGAGAACCGAGTTTGATCTGGTCGTGACCGCCGTGGACAACCGCGCTGCCCGAAACGCCCTGCAAACCGCCGCAAACAACGACCTGTTCTGGCTGGATATGGGCTGTGATCGAGACAAGGGCCAGGTGGTCTTTGGCAAGATCGGCCACGACACCCTGAACGACGAATGGCCCAACACTCTGGCCCACTTCCCCGACATGGCCAATAAAGCCGAGGTTGATGTGCCGTCCTGTTCCGCCGCTGACAGCCTTGCCAGACAGGATTTGATGATTAACCCGATGGTTGCCAATCAGGCGATCAACATGCTCTGGAAAGCCTTCAGAAGCGGCCGGTTCGATTACAATGGGGTGATACTCGATCTGGCCGAAGGCTTCTCCCAGGCCATTCCCTTCATGCCCCAATCCACACCGGAAGAGTAAAGGAGTCCACCATGGATACCGCCACGATCCACCTGGATTTGACCGTCCACTACGCCCTCAACGGGGAGGACGCCCAACAACTGCGGGCCAACCTGCAACGCATGGTCGAACAGGCCATGGCCAACGGTCTGCTAACCGCCGAGACGGCAGCGGAAGTCGAGGAACACAGCCTGGACACCGTGCTGAACCCGGAACACCGCCACGACGACATTCAGCGCCACCTGCAAGAACGTCTGGAAAGCGGGGGCCTGCGCCCGGATGCGCTGTCGGAGAAGCTGGCGGAATACGGCCTGATGCCCGTCACCGACTTCCTGGATGAAATGGAAGATCGGGGCGCGATCAACGCCCGGTACTGAACCCAACGTGTCACACCACTCCCCTCCTTGGGAGCCTCCTTGCCCCGCGCTTCACCGCCCGGGGCTTTTTTGTGCTCAATCTTCGTGCCAGGAAGGCGCAGCCTGACCGGCACAACCCGCCACAAGGGGCAAAGCCCCGCCCGGAGGCGAAGCCGACCCGCCAGCGTTCAATCGCTGGCCGTTACGAGCAAAAGTCATACAATTAACGCACAAAACAGTAGTGTCTATACGACAACCAAAACCTCATTTAAATTCTTGAACACCACAAAAATAATAGTAATAACAGTAAGTTAAATGCGAAACCGCAAGGTTGTTAAGAAAAACACGCCCGGTTGAGAACAAATAGGTGGGGCAATCGGTAAAATATCCGACCAAGTGGTGCATTTCTGAGCAATGTAAAGAAAAAATGCCCGGTTAAGAACCAATGTTAAAGAAAAATGCCCGCTGCAGAACGTATCGCCCGTGGTTTGGAGGGCCGACAGCAAGTAAAACAGGCTCACGGTGGTTCTTACATTGGGTATGTCGGCAACCTGGGTGTCGAAGTGGTTCTTACATTGGGTACGCCGTATCAGATTGAATTCTAAGGTATGCGGTGTGGGCTCCGTGCGGCCGTAGCGGCGAAAGGGCATACAGGCAGAGCATGGATCGCGCACCTGAAGGGTCCAGACGGTATGCAATGTAAAGAAAAAATGCCCGCTGCAGAACCAAATCGCTCATGCCGGGTAATGCAAAATTGGCAAAAGTGGTTCTTACATTGGGTAGCCCTGATTTGAACCCAGGTTATCCACAAAAGACGGGCCGATGTGGTTCTTACATTGGGTGTGAGTGGTTCTTACATTGCTAAAAGTGGTTCTTACATTGGGTTGATCGCGGAAAAATCGGTGTTCGCACGAGGATTGATGAAAAAAGTGGTTCTTACATTGGGGTGCAGGCAATTTTGGCCGAGAATCATGGCCATCTCACTCGACAGTCTGTAAAACCGAAATCTGGCGTGGTTCTTACATTGGGTAAAAGTGGTTCTTACATTGGGTAAAAGTGGTTCTTACATTGGGGCAGTCTGGTTCTTACATTGCGTAAAGTGGTTCTTACATTGCCTGGAGTGGTTCTTACATTGGGGTGATCGCAAGGGCATAAGCCATGTAAGCGAATGAGAAACAAGGGAAATTCTACGTTGGCAAGGCACTTGCTATTATTTAAGAATTAAAGCACCCCAAGTATCGGAGAAATAAGGACTCTCCGGTTGTTACAAACATCGAGGATCTGCCCCTTTCGATCAGGCGAAAACAGCTCTAGCGCTTACAGCCTGTTAAAAAATAATGTCTGGAAAAGAACCAAATCCCTTGTTAGGATCAAGACAATGTGAAAACCAGACCAGCGGATAGCAGCATGGATGACCTAGCAATCGACAAAACCGCTCAGGCGCAGCAACCGCCTCTTGAGCCTCTGCCCTCTGAGCCCCGGCAAAGTTATTTTGAGATTAGTGAGAGTGTCATCCTCAAAAAAAATGAGGCTCTGCAAGCATTTCAGCAAATTCCCAAGGTCTCCACGGCTGACTATCAGTTTTACAAGTCCTTACTCGAGCTGGCGACGGAATACTACCTGCTTGATCAAAGCCAATCCGAAATCACCCTTCCCTACAGCACTCTGCAAGCCAGCCTAAAAGCGAAAAGCCTACCGTCCACTCGCCAAACCATCATGAAACGGGCAAAGGCACTGGCAAAACAGGGTGTGTTTTTGACCATGCGGGTTGAACCAAGAACTGCCCCGGAACGACGAAAAACCGGAGATTTTGGTGGGGGACGCTCTCTCAAACGCTACATCTGCGAAGCGATTTACCTGAAAAGTTTTATTCAGGAAAAACAAGCGGAATTCAAGGCCAACAGTCTGGTGCAGGGCCGCACCATTACCCGTCGCGTTGACAGCTCCAGTAAAAAGATTGTGGACGTACTCGCTCATAGCGGTGTCCAATTCATCAACTCGTTTGCGATGCTGAATCAACCGAAAACCGACAATTTCTTTACCGGGGTGTTGGACCGCAGCATGCGGTTTGACACCAAGGAAGAAGTGCCAGATGGGGTGATCATCAACTCCATTGACTTGGGGAATGCCCGCCTCACTATCCAGGCAGAATCAAGCTCCCGTGAATCCTCCGAGATTGCTGTACTGGCCGATCAGCGGATCATACGGGCGATTGTGACCGAAATAATCCGGGTCATCGAAGATAAGTTGGCGGAACTCAAGCGCAATCGAATCATCACGAAATTCAAAAGGCCAGATCCGGTTGATATCAGCATGGACGCAAATGGCGCCCCCGTTTACGAAGACCATGCCGATTATATGTCGGAGCTGGTGGCTCACATTCACAACAACTTCTACGTCGATACCGTCCGAATCGCCGACCGACTGGGTTATACCTCTCCTTCCAGCGGCAAGACGCGATCGCTGATTAATCAGGGCATCCGTCGCCTGTATGAAACAAACTTCCGCGTGGTGATGGAAACCGCCTCCCCTTCAGCAGCAGAACACATGCGCCAGCGGTTTGGTTTGGAAGATAACGTGATGGATTTCCGCTTCATCACGGACCTGAAAAGCCAGCATGAACCGGAATTTTGCCCCGAAGGCGTTGATCTTGGTGAGTACCAACAGCAGTCATTATTGGCGGAACAGTATGATCCCAACCACACACCAACCCGGGAAGAACTGAAGCGCCTGGTGGACCCGTTTAACGAATCGCAACTAACGCGAATTCGGGTGTGGCGAATCGCCATCGACAGCCACCTGTTTTATCGGTTGCTCGATAAAGACGCCCGAAACACGTTCTTGGCTCACGAGGAAATCCTGGAAGAACGCAGTGGTCTTGCTCAAACGCTGTATAACGTGCTGAGCAGCCGGATCGGGCGAACGAGTGAAACCTCACGTAATCTGCAAACCTCCCTGAAAAACCTCCACGATGTTTTGTGGCCTGAACGGCGATTTGAGCGGTTTGAAGAGCATTTCATCAATCTGATGAAGCGGCACTCGAAATACCCCGAAGCCTTTGCAACAGCCGTCCAGAACGCCAACAAAGCTAGACGCAAGGCGCCATTCACACCGCAGACGGTGATTATGTTTGGTTTTGTGTTCGTTCTGAGTATCCACAACCAACAGTGGTGGCTCTCCGTCGAACGGGATAAAAACGACCCGATTTCCGGTGATAAATCGGCGCACAATCGCTTGCGCCAGAAAGAACAGGCCGACAAGCAACGTCAGGCTTTTCGTTAAATGACCACCTTTCGGTACCGGTTCAATTACCGGCAAGACGCACTGCCGGCCCGCCCAACCAAACATTTGATGGTTGGCATCCATACCCGTTCAGGTGATACCGAGCGAGTACGCTGGTTGGGCACCCTGGAGCTGGATCGGGCGAAACAGTTGACCGATGCTCGTCCGGTACGCCTGGATGTGAACGCTTATACCCTCGAAGACGGTGAGTGGGTGACCGGCTGGCAACCCATCCCGGCAGGGTGGTTTGTGCAAGGTGCCCTGGTTGCCCATGGTGTTTATGGTGTCCTCGTTAAAGACGGAAGCCCCAGATTTGTTCATGAACCCGCAACGCAATGAACTCGCGATAGACGCACCCTTCATGCAAGAAACAGCGCAATCAGCAAAAGGCAAATCCCGGTCCAGCGCCCACGGGCGGCACAATCCGCCCGCCAATCGCGGTTACGGTGGCCCGAATAACCGCGATCCCATTCTTGATACCGGGATTCCCGGGGTAGTTCTCTCCCGCTCAATCAAGCGCGGGGGCAAAATCCTGGTGGTGTCAGCGGCGTTTCGCTTTCAGTCCGCCGACGGCAAGCCAGCACCTACGATGCGCTATGCGGGTAGCATCCGAGAGACCGTCTTCCAGAAAAAGCCAGGAATGGCCCACACGCGCTTCGCAATGGCGTTACGTGACGCCTGGGCCATTCGCCGGTATGCCGAACGGTTTTACGAGCGTGACGACCACCCTTCTCATCGCCTTCATATCAGCGATGTGCCCCAGGATATTATTGATAGCACCCCTGCGGCACCGACCATGGACCTCGGAGCCCTTTTCGACTCCTACGAGGTGCCTACGGTCGAGCGTCCGGCGCCCATTGATACCCTTTCGGACCCCGAGCAACTGGCCGTGCGCCTGCAGGGCCAACCCCTGAGTCAGCCGATCCCTCCGGTCACCCTCAACGGGCATCGGCTCACCTTTCATTCCCTGTTTGTCTTCGGTCGCCGCGTGTACGTCCCGGAGCAAATGGGCCGGGGTCGGGACCACTGGTGGCTGACCGTTCACACGCCGACTGGTCCCGTGCTTGACGAAATCTACGATGAGGACTGCGGCGACGACCCGGATCACTCGTTGCGCGAGGCGTGGCTGTACCTGATTTCGTTGCTCCGGGCGCATCGCCCTCCGACTTACTGACGTGGTTTCGGCTTTGCGCTTGTGAGGCACAGGCTGTGTCTGTGGGGCGCGGCGTAGCCGCTAGGCGGGGCTGCGCCCCTTGCTGTTATGTCGGGGCGGGCGCTGCCCTTCCCTCATGAGGCGTCTCGCCGCCCGGCTCGACGCACGACCACCCCACCCCAA
>Ga0114983_1001144_pt1 | contig 10709 bp, 6 predicted proteins | sample Shrwel_input2_RT_FD_87182 | JGI IMG/M metagenome (GOLD analysis project Ga0114983, IMG submission 87182) | Subsurface microbial communities from deep shales in Ohio, USA - Utica-3 well 1 S input2 RT | ecosystem: Environmental > Aquatic > Deep subsurface > Shale gas/oil reservoir > Produced...
AACAGTTAAATGAATTGACTGATGATGATCAGTTAAGTTAATTTAAAAATGGCTCTACAAAATGATAAATCAAGCGATCAAAGCTGATGAGAATCGGTGATCAAAGTCATGAGAATACGCAATCCCTGCAATTCTTCATTTAATGCGTCTAGGTTATAAGTACCTATCACTTAAAGGGCAAAGCTGGGATCTCGACACCAATATCTTCCCTGGCGTATTCAAAACCGCTATCGGCAAAATTAACCCTGGTATTGAAGATGCTGAAGTCGGTCGTTTACTAGAAGATGTCAAACTACTGCTGGATAACGAAGACTTAGGAAAAGCCTTTTTTGAGCGCCTGTCAGAACGTTCAAATACCAAGCTGATCGACTTTGAAAACTTCCATAACAACAGCTTCCATGTTGTTACCGAGCTAACCTGCCAAAACGGCGATGAAGAATTCAGGCCAGACATCACGCTGCTTATCAATGGCATGCCGTTAGTGTTTATCGAGGTGAAGAAGCCAAATAATCGCGAAGGTATCTTGGCCGAGCGCGACCGCATCAACAAACGCTTTCAAAACCCTAAGTTCAAGCGTTTTGCCAACATCACCCAGTTTATGATTTTCTCCAATAACATGGAGTACGACGACGGCGACCCTGAACCCGTACAAGGCGCTTTCTATGCCAGCAGTTCTTACCATAAGCCGGTATTTAATTATTTCCGCGAAGAAGAAATCTTAAACTTAACCGCCTTGCTGAAGCCGGTATCGGTTGATGACGAGCTAAAAGTCTTAAAAGACAACAATCTGGAAGTGATCCGCAGTAACCCAGAGTTCCAAACTAACAAGCAGCCTGAGCGTCCAACCAACCGCATTTGTACCTCTTTACTCAGCCGTGAACGCTTAGCCTTTATTTTGCGTTACGCATTGGCGTATGTGTCCGAGTCAGATGGACTACAAAAACACATCATGCGTTACCCGCAGTTGTTTGCCACCAAAGCTATTGAGCAAAAGCTTAGCGAAGGCGTTAAAAAAGGCATAATTTGGCACACCCAAGGCAGTGGTAAAACCGCACTAACGTTTTATAACGTACGCTTTTTAACCGACTACTTTCAACAGCAGCAGGTCATCCCTAAGTTTTACTTTATCGTTGACCGCCTAGACCTACTGCAACAAGCGCAACGCGAATTTACCGCCCGTGGTTTAACCGTGCACACCATCAACTCACGGGATGCCTTTACCCGTGACATTAAAGCCACGCAGGTGATCCATAACCATTCTGGCAAGCCAGAAATTACCGTGGTAAACATTCAAAAATTTCAAGACGACCCAGATGTAGTTAGCACCAAAGACTACAACGTCACGATACAACGCGTGTACTTTTTAGACGAAGTACACCGCAGCTATAATCCCAAGGGCAGTTTTTTGGCCAACTTGAGTCAGTCAGACAGCAACGCCATAAAAATAGGCTTAACCGGTACGCCGCTATTGGGGGATGACTACAACTCACGCGCCTTGTTTGGTGATTACATTCACAAGTACTACTACAACGCGTCCATTGCCGACGGTTACACCTTGCGCCTAATCCGTGAGGAAATCACCACCCAATACAAAATCGAATTGCAAAAAGCCCTCGAAGAAGCCGAAGTGAAAATGGGCGATGTGGATCGCAAGCTGATTTACGCCCACCCAAGTTTTGTTGAGCCCATGCTGACTTACATAGTGAACGATTTTGAAAAAAGCCGTGGCGCATTAAACGATACAACCATTGGCGGCATGGTCATTTGCGACAGCTCAGATCAAGCCAAGCAGATGTTTGAAATCTTCAATGGCGTTTATGCCGAAACGCCTATTCTGTCGCAAACATCCAACTCAAAAACCGAAGTGCTTGAAGTCGCTGAGCCTGCGCCAACCAGTTATGCCGAGTCGGTTAAACAAGCTCAAAAGGTAAAAAACGCCGCGTTGATCTTGCATGACATCGGCACCAAAGAAGAGCGCAAAAACTGGGTAGAAGGCTTCAAGGCCGGCAAAATCGATTTCTTGTTTGTGTACAACATGCTGCTCACTGGTTTTGACGCCAAGCGCCTGAAAAAGCTTTACCTTGGCCGGGTGATCCGCAAGCACAATTTGCTGCAAGCGCTCACCCGAGTGAACCGCACTTACAAAGATTTCCGCTACGGTTATGTGGTGGATTTTGCTGATATTCGCAAAGAGTTTGATGCCACCAACAAAGCCTATTTCGACGAATTACAGTCAGAATTGGGCGATGAGATGGAGCACTACTCACACCTGTTTAAATCTCAGGAAGAGATCAAGCAAGAAATCGAGCATATCAAAGACGTACTGTTCCGTTTTGATACCGACAACATGGAAGAGTTCTGCAACCAAATCAGCCAAATACAAGATCGCGACACCGTACTGGCACTCAAAAAAGCCTTAGGTGATGCTCGTAGTTTGTATAACTTGATTCGCTTGCAAGGTGAGTATGACTTTCTTGATGAATTGGACTTTGCCAAGCTCAATGTGCTATTTCGAGTTACCAGCGATAGATTAGATATGCTGAACCTTGCCAACTCAATACAGGATGGCGCAGATATTGGTAACCTGCTCAATAGGGCTTTAGAAGATGTTATTTTCACATTCACCAAAATCGGCGAAGAAGAGCTGGTACTGGCCGACAAGCTCAAAAACACCCTGCGCCAAACCCGTGAAGCACTGGCCAGCAATTTTGACCAGCAAGATCCGCAGTTCATAAGCTTGAAAGAAGAACTAGAGCGCCTGTTTAAGAAGAAAAACTTAAGTGAAGTGACTCAAGATGAAATGGTGGCCAATATCGACGCGCTGAATAAAATTCACGACCGCGTCAAAGAGCTCAACCGCCAAAACAACCAATTAAGGCAAAAGTACCTCGGCGATGCCAAATACACCCGTATTCACAAACGCTTGCAAGAGCGCCAGCAAAGCCAAAGCGACATCAGCGAGTCAGAGCGTAAAATCTTTGCAGCCTTAGCAGGCGTGAAGCAAGACGCCGACGAGCAAGTGCTCAATAACAGCCAAGTGCTGGATAACGAAAGCTACTTCGAACGGCAAATGATGCCGCTGGTGATTGGCCGCTTTATGAAAGAACAGCAAATCAAACTTAACGCCGACGCCTCGCGATACATTAACCACCTCGTCGTCGCAGAATATTTAAAAGAATTTAATACCGGCAGCCAAGCGTGGTAATGCGGGTAACACTGATTAGGAAGTAAACACCAAATGGTAAGGCCTTTTATATGGTAGAGCAGGAATTTCAGCAAAAAACCAAAACCTTAATTGATAGCTTAAAAAGCATCTGTGCTAACTATGGTTTAGGTAACGACGGTAACGAGTTTAAAATCATTACCCAAACCTTTTTGTACAAGTTTTTAAACGACAAGTTTGCCTTTGAAGCGAAAAAGCTCGACGATAATATTGCCAAAGCCGATAAGTGGGAAGAAGCGCTGGCAGCCATGAGTGAAGACGACCTCGACATGCTGCAACTGCAAATGGGCGGCGACACCGCGCGGCTAAAACCGCAGCATTTTATTAGTTATCTGTTTAGCCAACAAAACGCGCCCGACTTTGCCAAACTGTTTGACGATACCTTAATCGACATTGCCATCAGCAATAACGATGTATTCGCGGTAAAAACCGATGGCGGCGCAAAAGTGGTACTGTTTGACCGCATCAGCCAATACATTGCTGACGATTCAAAGCGCGATGCCTTCTGCCGCGCCATTATCAATAAACTGGTGGAGTTCAGCTTTGAGCGTATCTTCACGCAAAAATTCGACTTCTACGCCACCATCTTTGAATACCTGATCAAAGACTACAACAGCAACTCCGGCGGCAAATATGCCGAGTATTTTACCCCCCATGCAGTGGCGCGCATTATGGCCGAAATCCTCGTACCACAAGCTGAGCGAGGCACAGTACGCAATGTGAGTTGTTACGACCCATCGGCGGGTTCGGGTACGTTGCTTATGAACGTAGCGCACGCCATTGGTGAAAACCGCTGTAGCATTTACACCCAAGATATTTCACAAAAGTCATCAAACTTGCTGCGTTTAAACCTGATCTTAAATAACTTGGTGCACTCAATCCCCAATGTGATCCAAGGTAATACCGTTCAGCACCCCTATCATAAGGACGGAAAAGAGTTAAAGCGCTTTGACTATATTGTTTCCAACCCGCCGTTTAAGCTCGATTTCAGCGACTTTAGGGATGAGCTAGACAGCAAAGAAAACAAAGAACGCTTCTTTGCTGGTATTCCTAAAGCACCCGCAAAAGCAAAAGACAAAATGGCCATTTACTCGCTGTTTTTACAGCACATCATTGCCTCACTCAAGCCAAACGGCAAAGCCGCAGTCGTTGTGCCTACAGGTTTTATTACCGCCCAATCCGGTATCGACAAAAAAATCCGTGAACATTTAGTAAAAAACAAAATGCTCGCTGGCGTAGTTTCCATGCCATCCAATATCTTCGCCACCACGGGCACTAACGTATCCATCCTGTTTATCGATGCTAGCAACGATGGCGATGTGGTATTAGTGGATGCCTCAAACTTGGGCGAAAAAGTTAAAGATGGTAAAAACCAAAAAACGGTACTAACTCCGAAAGAAGAACAACAGATCATTGATGTGTTTAACGCCAAAGAAACCATCGAGGATCTATCGGTAGCGGTGAGTTATGACGACATCGAAGCTAAAAACTACTCGTTAAGTGCTGGCCAGTATTTTGATGTGAAAATCGAATATGTGGATATTACCCCAGAACAGTTTGCTGAAAAGATGCAGGGCTTTACCAGCAATTTAGATAGCCTGTTTAGTCAGTCTCGTGAGTTGGAAACTGAGATCAAAAAGCAGTTGGCGGGGTTGAAGTATGAGTGAGTATCGCCTTAAAGATTTAGTTAAAATTAAAAACGGTCGAGATCATAAAAGCCTTGCTGATGGTGTCTACCCTGTTTATGGCAGTGGTGGCTTAATGAGAATGGTGGATAGTTATCTGTATGATAAGCCGAGCATTTTACTCCCACGAAAAGGCACTCTGACTAACATTCAGTATTCAGACCAACCGTTTTGGACAGTAGATACCCTTTACTACACCGAAATTAATCAAAACAAAGTTGATGCTTATTACCTTTACTATTACTTAAAGTTGTTAGATTTAAATTCTTTATCTAGCGGTACAGGTGTGCCGAGTATGACTTTTGGTGCTTACAATGGGATTAAGGTCAAACTACCTCAACTAGATATTCAGAAGAAAATTTCGACCTTGTTGCGTGCAATCGACAAAAAAATCGAACTCAACAACCGCATCAACGCCGAGCTGGAAGCCATGGCCAAAACCCTGTACGACTATTGGTTTGTACAGTTCGATTTCCCCGACGACTCACCACAAGGCCAAGGCAAACCCTACAAAACCTCCGGCGGCAAAATGGTCTACAACCCAACCCTAAAGCGGGAAATACCGGAGGGGTGGAGCGATGGAACCCTAGGTGAGATCGCAGAACTCTATCAGCCAAAAACTATTTCTGAAAAAGAAATGATCGAAGATGGACAATACTTGGTCTATGGTGCAAACGGAATTGTCGGGCGTTATGACGAATACAATCATGATCAAAGCGTTGTTGCAGTAACATGTCGGGGCAATTCTTGTGGTGAAATTAATGTAACTCGCCCCTTTTCGTGGATTACAGGTAATGCGATGGTTGTGAAAACCCATTCACATTTCTTACCACCCACATATATCTATAACCTATTGCGCTCAGCTGGCCTTGAGAATGTAATAACTGGTTCTGCACAACCGCAGATTACAAGGACAAACCTAGCTCCAATGAGAATTATTAGACCAGCTGAAAAGGTTCTGACTGGTTATGCTGAGTTTGTTAAACCAAACTTTGAGAAGCGAATGGCGATTTTGGATGAAAATGAAAAGCTAGAAAAACTCCGCGACTGGCTCCTCCCCATGCTCATGAACGGTCAAGTCACCGTTGGGGAGGCGAGTTAAATGTTAAACCTAACACCACACCGCTTAATCAGGAGGCAACATGAAATTTAACTTTGCACATTTAGGCGGTATTGATAAAGGCACCGTTGAGCTGGGTGATTTAACCGTGATCTGCGGCCCTAACAATATGGGCAAAACCTACATCAGCTATGCCATTTATGGTTTGTTGCGCCATTTTAAGCAGTGGATTGATTTGTCGGTGTCCCGTGAGCGTTTAGCGCAATTGCGTGATGAAGGCACTTTGTTGATTGAGTTGACCGATTATCAAGCGAAGTTAGCAGATTACCTTAAAAAGGCTTCATCTGAGTTTTCAGAAAGTTTGCCGGGCTATTTCAATGTGCCAGACGATTACTTTAGAAATGCTAAAGCAGAATTTAGCCATGACCAACTCGTATTTGACTTTACTAATGAGTTTAAACAAGCCGTGAGTTTTGGGCAGTCAGAGCAGTTAAGCTTTTACAAGGCCGAAAATGAAACCGTGTTATCGGTCACTTTCCAAACCAAAAGCGGGGGCCGTGTTCCTAACCAGATTTTGGATGACGTAATTAGCGATCATATTGCCGATTGTCTGTTTGTTGATCTTTTGCCGCGTCCCTTTGTAGTCACATCTGAGCGCACTGGCATTGCCTTGTTCTACAAAGAACTGGATATCAGTAAAAACGCTATTATCGAACACATTACCAGTGGCGATAAGGTAAACCCGATTGATCTGCTAAACAGTATGCGTTCGCGTTATGCCCAGCCAATCCACGACAATATTAACGTGGTACGCGAGTACGAAAACCTCTGTAAGCGCAAAAGTTTTATCCGTGAAGAAAGCGACTGCAAACCGATTCGGGATGCGCTACAAGACTTAATGGGCGGCTCTTACAAGGCAGTCGATAAACAAGTGATGTACATGCCAAAAAAAGAGCGAGGTCGCGATAAAGTTGCGGTGCCTGTTTATGTGGCATCCTCTTCGATTAAGTCGCTGTTTTTAATTGACCTTTACATCAACTCGCTGGCCGAAAAAAACGGTATGTTAATCATCGACGAGCCAGAGCTGAACCTGCATCCAGATAACCAGCGCAAAATGGCAGGGCTATTAGCACGTCTAGTCAATTCTGGCGTGAAAGTGCTGGTGACAACGCATAGCGATTATCTGATCCGCGAGCTCAACAATCGCGTGATGCTTAACCTTGATGTCGAAAACAAAGAGCAGATTATGAAATCGGCAAAAATGACCGATTTAGACCTGCTGCAACCGGCACAAATCAAAGCTTACAGCTTAAAAGATGATCACCAGATACATACCGTAGAAGTGGATAAGTACGGTATCAATATGGAAGTGTTCGATAACCTAATCGCCGATGCCAACGAGCTGGCCGATAAAATTTACTACGGTATCAAGGAGTGATGCATGCTGGCAGCGATGAGGGAAATCATCAACCCTGATGTGGTTATCCATTACGATACCGCCAAGAAAAAGTTAAAACTGAAAGAAGAGGGAGCTGATAGCAAGGTAGCAGAACTGTATATCGAGCATATACCTGACAATGCACTCGCCTTTACTTTGGATTATCAGCCCAAAAAAGATAAGCAGAAATATAAACAGCTTTCACTCTATGTAAAATCGACCAACGATGTGGGTGTGAATAAAGGCTGTGACCTGATTATTTTGTGGCAAAATGCCGAACAAAAACGTGCATTAGTATTTGATCTAAAATCCGATAGGCTCAAACCTAAGGATAATCAGAAGCAACTGGACAATTCAGAATTGTTCTTAAAATACCTACTGAGCATGTCAGAAGTCCATTACGAAATAGATGCCAACGGTATTGAAATTGATAAAGCCATCGTGACCACCAATGCCAGAAATGTACGCAAAAGAACCACATACCAGCCAAATGCTGATACGGCACAGATTGGTAATTACAAAGTTGAAAGTGTGGTGGCTAACTCTTCAAGAACGGCCAGTATTTCCTTTCGGCAGTTGACCAGGTGATGTGAGATGACACTTTGTAGCGCCTTAATAATTGTGCTAATGCAACGCTATCTAAGAGGTTTGCTTGACCCAACAGTTTCGTTACTTGAAGTTCATAAGCTTTTGTATTTTATGCAAGAAGCAGGTGAGCCATTAAGATTAAAATACGAAAAAGCGCATTATGGCCCTTATGCACAAAATTTGCGGCATGTGCTCAATGCGATTGAAGGGCACTTTATCTCAGGTTATGCCGATGGTGGAGATGCACCTGAAAAAGAGTTACAGCTAGTGCCAGGCGCTATAGAAGATGCGCAGGAGTTTCTTACTCAACACTCTGACACTCGAACACGATTTGAGAAAGTGTCGCAGTTAGTTGAAGGTTTTGAGTCCCCACAAGGCTTAGAACTTTTGGCAACGGTGCATTGGTTAAGTAAATATGAGCGAGTACAAAGCACCGAAGCGCTTGTACAAAAGGTGCACTCATGGAATGCACGCAAACAAATGTTTACTGCAAGGCAAATTGCGATTGCAGAGCAGGTGTTAACAGATCAAAGCTGGATAACTGCGTAGTTAATAAATAACGCAACTATTAGGAAATTCCAGATAGTTTATTTTTACTTTGTCTGGTTCCTTTTTTCTGTTAATTCTAAGAGCAGTACTTTGACAGTTCGAGTTTGTTTTTTGGCTGTGAGCCGCTGGGTATTGCTACCGACATGAATGTCGGTAGCAACATGTTATTCAGAGTGATTTCCGTTTTCTAGCTGTTAGTCAAAGCAGTGGGGATGATTTGTTATGAATACTCGAACCTGTTCAATTTGCGAGATGGGCCAACTCATCCTGCATACTGAAAAGATTACGGTTGAGCATTTGGGTCAACAAGGCCAAATTGAAAGCCAGTATTCAATGTGTGATTACTGTAATAGTGTACAGGCAGGCGAAGATGAAGCTCGATTTAATCAGCTCGCCATGAATGCCTTTAAAATGCAGGTGCTTAAAAAAGTCTGATACTTAAAAAGGTATGAGTGATGGCGGGTGTGTGACTCATTGATCAAAATGGCAGTTGTTCGGTTATTCCGAACAACTGCTAAGTAAAATCGACATCAAAAAATATCGAGCTATTTGGCGCTTTTGATATTAAAATCGCATCAACAACACCCCTCCCGCTACCCGTTAGATCAGCGCCCCGCGAGGGGTTACTCGTTTTTAAGACTTCTAATTTTTGCTACCGTAATCAGTTACGGCACCAAAATTAGCTTCCAACCACACATCATTCTCTGGCCCACAAAGGTGGTGCAGCAGCGCTAGGTTGATCTGGTGACTGATCACGTTGCCGTTTCGTTTTTGGCTTTCTTTTCTTAAACCTCTCAGTAATAACCCCGTACATGACTTACCCATTTGCTCCGGCGAACTGGGCAGGCAAAAAGCGCGGTTTTGCTGTGTGGGGTGCAGGGTAGTGCGTTTTCCTGTTTTAGATAAAGGCGTAATGCACCAAAAAATACAGGCGTTGGCGGGCGTGTTTGCTTGCAATGTTCTGGTTTGTATTGTGCCGTTCATATATACCGGTAAAAAATGTGCCGGTAACAAAACCAACCCGCCTTGCGCGTGGCCATCAACCTCAGGTAAAGGTAGCCAATACAGGTTTGGCCATTGCTCGGGGCTCTGCCATTTTTCTACGATCACTTGTGCGCCAATGCTATTTAGCCATTGGTGAATCGGGCAGCCTGGGTGCGCTTGTTTAACCCGCGGTAACTGATAGGTCAACCAGCGGGTTAAGCGTTCGGCGGCATTCTCGCACTGGCTTAATGCTGGGTAGAGGGTAAAGACTCCTTGCCCAACCAGCAAAGCAACCACCTGCTGTATCCATTCTCTATCCCAATCGTTGCCACTTGCCCATAACACGTCACTTATCACCTTGTTGGTTTTTCATGCCGTCTATTTTCAGTGGTCGGGTGCAGACTCGGTGGTGAATTAGATGAAAGAAATGGCCATCAAACTAACCAGTCAAATCGGTTTTTTATGATGACCTGTGCGCGGCTAACTGTTTGATATACATAGTCCAATACGGCGCTGTTTGGCTGTGTTCGCCAAGTGCAAAAAAATCGAGAAGCCAAACGATCGTTTGCATTCTGGGTTTAAAAAATCAAACGGTTTGTACTTTAATGCCGAGGTTGGTTTAGGGTACAAAAAGTGCCAAACCTTGCTTTTATCCAGTACCGGCAAGGCTTAGCAGCGTTGGATTTCAATCGAGAAGCCAAACAGTAAATGGGCAAATTTCCCTGTTTGGCGTTTCGATCCAAAAGCCAAACGGATAGTGGTTTTGGCGTATGGGTATAAAGGCATGGGGAAGTGTTTAATGAAGTGCTGCTGTTTATTTTGGCTTGGTATTTGGTGACGGGATGTTTTCTAACCTCAATGAAGGTTGCTTGTCACTGTTATCATCAATGTACTCAAGGGCGTACCCCATAGCCTTGTAGCTTTTCTCGCGTTTTTTAAACATGCGTTGCAGCATAGGGAGAGCGCAGTCCACATAGTCGTGAATGGTGACTTGTGTTTTTCCTTCCGATTCACGATGAATACGACCGGCATATTGAGCCAATGTACCTTTCCATGCGATTGGCATAGCCAAAAACAACGTATCCAGTCTTGGTAGGTCAAATCCTTCGCCTACATATTTTCCTGTTGCGACGACAACTTGAGCCGATTGAAGATGATTGTCAGCGTTCTTGCGTTCCGCAG
>Ga0114983_1001145_pt1 | contig 10703 bp, 8 predicted proteins | sample Shrwel_input2_RT_FD_87182 | JGI IMG/M metagenome (GOLD analysis project Ga0114983, IMG submission 87182) | Subsurface microbial communities from deep shales in Ohio, USA - Utica-3 well 1 S input2 RT | ecosystem: Environmental > Aquatic > Deep subsurface > Shale gas/oil reservoir > Produced...
CGTCCCGCGGCGACTTATTTTGAGCTCGACGCCCTGCTGCTCCATCGGCCGCTGAAACAGCGCCAGTGCATCCCTGAGCAGCGACTCTATCACCACAGGCTCAGATTCGGCCCGGCGCCGACGCAGCAAGCCGCGAATACGATGCACCACGGCCCCAGCACGGATAGACTGATTATTGATCTTGGTCAGCACCTCACGCATGGCATCGGCGCGCTCGCCACAGCCCTCGGCGGCGCGCTGCTCCAGCACCATCATGGCGCCCTCACTGTATTGGGTAATGGCGGCAATCGGCTGGTTGAGCTCATGCGCCAGCCCAGCGCCAATTTCGCCCAGAATAGCGGCACTCTGCATTCGTTCCAGTTGCAACTCTTTATCCCGCAGCTGTCGCTCTGTTGCCAGCAAAAATTCACTCTTCTGGCGGAACTTGTATTCCAACCACAGGTGGTAGAGAGTGGAGATCAGAAACAGTAACAGCAGCGCTCCGCCCCACTCCTTGTTCTTGCGTACCCAGTCGATGGCGGCTTCATACAAAGGGGGTGGACCGCCGTGAAGATCCAGTTCCTCATACAACTTAATCACCTTGAGCTGACTGATTGGAGCTGTCCAGCCCATGGTGTCGGCCTTGATCGCCGCTTCAGAGTCGGAAGGCAAGTCGAACAGCGCCCGGGTCACCGCCTGGGTGATATGGCTGGGCACCATGTCAGAAGCGGCAAATGACCAGTTGGGATAGAGAGCACTGCTGGTTTCACAATCATAGCCCTCGGGCTTGACGCCGTTGATCACCCGATAGTCCTGACGTTGCACCAAGCCGGTATCCACCATCTCCTCCAAGGTACAAAAGGGAGTGATGGCGGCATCGACAGTGCGGTCACGCACCTGGTAAACCAGAGGCTCCAGCGGAAACCCCAGAAAACGCACCTCGCCGAAGAAACGTTTGGCGGCAAAGCCACGCTTATTCAGCAAGCCTACTGTTGCCTGATATCCCCCCAGCGCCTGAGGATCGCTGGCCACCACAGTGGCGCCGCGCAGCTCCTCAATATTACGCACCGGGCTGTCGGCCCGCACTATGATCGCCGAACTGATGGCAAAGGTGGTGCCCTGATGTTTGCGACTGCGCATGGTTGCCAGCCAGGATAGAGGCAGCTTGCTGCTGAGGCTAAGGTATTGCCCCGGGTTGGTCACAATGAAGTGGATCCTGTGCTCCAGCAGTTGCTGGCTCATTTGATCAAAGGTCAGCGGTTCGACCTCGAAGCGATTTCCAGGAAGTTCTTGACTGAGATATTGCATCATGGGGCGCCATCTCTCTTTTGCCTGGGCAACCCCGTGATTGGCCAGCACCCCGACCCGAAAAACGGCCTCTATGGGCTCGTCACCCATTTCGGCATCGGTCGCCGGTTCATACAGTTGCGCAAAAGCCGAAGCACACCCGGCCCCCAACAACAGTATCAAGATTAATATTTTGGCCATTCCAACTCCCCTTTCATCCATCAAGATAAGCTAATACAGACAGCAAAAAAATAACTTGATGGAGGGCAAATGTCGGCCAACACCTCAGTGATCTGGCTCTAAAAGCCAACAACCGGGTTTGAGCCCAGTCGCGACAAAGATTAGGATTGGCTTATTCACCCGAGAGAGGCAAGTATGTGACTGACACAACGCTTTATTTGGTGGACGACGATGCCGCCGTCCGGGATTCACTCGGCTTTATGCTGAGCCAGTTCGGTTACCGGCTGCAAGCCTTTGACAGCGGCCAGGCATTTCTCCAGGCCGCCGAGTTGGAGGCGCCTGGCTGCGTGATCCTCGACAGCCGCATGCCGGAACTCACTGGCCAGCAGGTACAGCAGAGATTACTGGAGGCCAACAGTCCCTTGGGGATCATCTTTCTTACCGGCCATGGCGATTTGCCGATGGCCGTTGACGCCTTTCGTCAGGGAGCCTGCGACTTTTTCCAGAAACCCGTGGCCGGCAAGGCGCTGGCCGCCGCCATCGAAAAAGCCTTCGACTACAGCCTCAAGACCCATGAACAGCAGCAACTGCAGCAGAAATACGCCACCCTGACCGAGCGGGAGCAGCAGGTATTGCAGCTGCTGGTACAGGGAATGACCAATAAACAGATGTCCGAAGCTCTCTATCTGTCGCTGCGAACCATAGAAGTACATCGCGCCAAGATCATGAAAAAGCTTGGTGTTCACAGTATTGCCGAACTGATTAAGTTCACGCCCTTGGTTTGACCCTCTCCCGGGTGCGACAGCTTGTCGCACTTTGGTTGTTTAGCTTTGCCCCGCCCGTGCACAAGACCCAGAATGGGTCACCCAAAACAACCAAAATCAATAAGATATGCGCTTTTCACCTTCTCCTCTCACTCTGGCTTTACTGCCTATAATCGGTCTGAGCACTGCCGCAAAGGCCAGTGATTCTCCCATGGAAGTGCTGGTGGTACGCGGCAGTGTACAAAGCAGCGTGTTGCAAACCTCGCCCGAGGCCACAGCGCCCAAGGCCGATATCAGTGGCCTGCTCAAGTCGCTGCCCGGTGCCAACGTCAACAGTAACGGTCCACTAACCGGCATAGCCCAGTATCGTGGTCTCTTTGGCGATAGAGTCGAAACCCAGGTCGGCGGCATGAGCATGGCCGGTGCTGGTCCCAACGCCATGGATACACCCTTGAGTTATGCCGTGCCAGTGATCACTGAGCAGTTAGAGCTGGATCGCGGCATAGCCCCGGTCGCCAGCGGCGTCGATACCCTGGGTGGCAGCATCCGAGTAGTGGAGTCCCAGGCCCGTTTCGATGAAGTCAGTGGCCTGGTCAGCGGCCAATACCAGCATAATGGCGAGCAGAGCCGCATCGGCGTCAAGAGCAATTTCGGCGGCGAGCGTCAGGCACTCATGCTGTATGGCGACTTGTTCAAGGGCAATGATGTGCCCGAGAGCGGCGATAACCACCGACTGCTGCCAGGGGTCTACGACAAGCAGGTGTTCGGTGGTGAATACAGGTTCAACCTGGCCGACAGCAACGCCGATGATGAGTCGATAGCCTTCTCATTCCAGCATCTGGAAACCACAGATGCCGCCACCCCGGCGCTGCCGATGGATATCGACTATATCCGCACCGACAGATTCAAGCTCAGTGGTGAGCACCTGCTGGCCGATTGGCAAACGCGCTGGCATCTGGGCTACAGCGATGCCCGCCACGGCATGGACAACTTCAGCCTACGGATGAAAATGCCTACCATGGCACCGCGCTACACCATAGCCGACTCCAAGAGTTTCGACGGCCATTGGCAAATGGCAAAAGACAGCTGGGAATTTGGCTTGGATTGGCGCCATGCCGAACACGACACTGTGGTGACAGACCCCAGCAACAGCAAGTTCCGGGTAGATAACTTCAACGGTGTCAACGACAGTGTTTACAGCCTCTACGCCCAATGGCAGCAGTATTTTGGCCGTTGGAGCTGGCAACTGGGCAGCCGGGTGAAGCACTACAGGTTTGATGCCGATCCCGTGAGTCACTCTATGGCGGCGATGAAACCGGCAATCAAGACCCTGATGGACAGATTCAATCAGGCCGATCGCAGCCAAAACGATACCGGGCTGGACTTGGTGATCAACGGCCGCTTCGAAATCGACAGTGAGTTGGATGCCATAATCGGCCTGGCGCGCAAACAGGCCAGTGCCAGCTATCAACAGCGCTATCTCTGGGTGCCGATGCAGTCCACCGGTGGCCTGGCCGATGGCCGCACCTATGTAGGCCAGATGGACTTGGATCTGGAAACCGCCTGGCAACTGGAGCTGGGGCTGGATTTACACCGTCAGGATTTCAACCTGACCCCTAGGGTATTTGTCCAAAGGATAGACAACTATATTCAGGGCCTGCCCACGGATGATCCCGCCGTTATCGCCGCCGGCGATGCCAACACCTTGGTATTCAGCAATACCGACGCCCTGCTCTACGGCATGGATGTCAACGCCCACTGGCAGTTGCATGAACAGTGGAGCCTGGATCTGCAGGCGGCCTATACCTATGGTGAGCGCCGCGACGTGGAAGACAAGCTATACCGTATCGCCCCACCCAACCTGACTCTGGGACTCAACTGGGATCAGGGCAGCTGGTTTGCCCGCCTCGAGACAGTAGCGGTTGCCGCCCAGGATAAGGTCTCGGCCACTCAGCTGGAGCAGGAAACTGCAGGCTATGGCTTGGTGAATCTGGCGGCCGGTTACCGCGGTGACAGCTTTATGCTCAAGGCCGGGGTCGATAACCTGCTGGACAGAGAATATGTCGATCATCTCGCCGGTTATAACCGGGTAATGGGCGGTGATATCGCCGTCGGCGAGCGCTTGCCACAACCCGGTCTCAACGCCTGGGTCATGGGCGAGTACCGTTTTTAAGGGCGCCCCGGTTGCCCGCTTAAGGGTTCATCCTCACCGTGCTCCCGCAAGCCGTTGAGACTTCCACTGCAATTGAACCTGCCCCGGCCTTTTCTCGTCTCGAAAGGCCGGGATTTTTTTAAGCAACAGGTTTCTTGGCCAGCTTGCGTTGCAAAGTGCGGCGATGCATTCCCAACTGGCGGGCGGTGGCCGAGACATTGCCCTTGTTGGCATTGAGTACCTGCTGAATATGTTCCCACTCCAAGCGCTTGGGGTGCAACGGGGTTTCATCAGGCAAGGATGAAGCCGTGTGGGATTTAGGCTCGACTTTGAGTGCCGCCAGCAGTGTCTGGGTGTCGGCCGGCTTGGCCAGGTAGTTATCTGCCCCCAGTTTCACCGCCTCCACCGCAGTGGCTATGCTGGCAAAGCCCGTAAGCAACACAATACAGGCCTTGGGCAGGCTGGCTCGCAGCGGCACTATCAGATTAAGGCCGTTGCTTTGCGCCAATTTCATATCCAGCAGCACATGGCTCGGCTGCCAACTGCGGGCGCTGAGCAGTGCTTGGCTGGCATCTTCGGCATGGCAGCACTCGAAATCGTGCCGCTGCATACGCCGTTTCAGAATGGCCGCCAGCGCCAGGTCATCTTCGACTATCAATAGCCGCTTCATGCCGCATCTCCTTTACTGGCAGAAACCGACAATAAGGGCAGACTGATACGCGCTTCACAGCCCTGTGGGCCGTTGTGCAGCACCAGCTCGCCCCCCAGCCTTTCCAGACTGGCGTGACTCAAGAGCACGGCAACCCCCATGCCGGTGCGGCTCGCCACCGGCATCAGCCCAAGCTCACCCAAGAGATGTGCCTCTATGCCGCGGCCATAATCCTTGATGTTAATTTCAAGCCGAGTATCACCGAGCGAATCGAAGCCGATTTCAACCTTGGGCTCGCCTGTATTGTTGAGGCTGGCCTTGGCGGCGTTATCCACCAGCGCCAGCAGTGCCGGCAACAAACTGGCATCTGTGATAATTTCACGATCAGTCAGGCCTGCGGGCAAGGTGAGGCTGAAATCCACCTCGGGCATCAACAGCATGAGTTGCTGGCGCATATTTTGCCCCAGAGCCGCCAGGGTCACAGCCTGACGGCGGCGCTCACGAATCGATTCGGTGGCATTCCGCAGTTCATTGAGTGTAACTTCACAGCGGGACAGCGCCTGGCCCATTTGCACCTGCGCCTCGGCATCCAGGCCCTCTTCCATGGCTTCATCCAGCAGTAACCTCAGGCTCGCTAGCGGCGTTGCCAACTGGTGTGCCATCTGCGCCGAAGCTGTGCCCAACGCCAACAGTTGTTCCTGCCGCAACTGATTTTCCCTCAGCCAACCAAGCTCGGTATCCTGGCGCCGCAGACGACGGCTTATCAGAGCGACACTGGTGGTCAACACCAGTGCCGATACCACAAAGTTGAGCCACATCCCCAGGAAGTGTGAACTCATATCCATGCCGTGATGGCGAATATGACCTTCCGGCAAGCTTAAGATCATCAAGCTGTAGGCCAGGGTCGACAACGCCGCCAGGCTCCAACTGCCCCAGGCGGGCAAGGTGACCGCCGCCAGCGCAATCGGCACCAACAGCAGCGAAATAAAGGCATTGGTAGCACCACCGGAAAACCATAGCCAGGAGATCCAGAACAGGGTGTCCAGTAACAGGGCGATAAAGATACCGGCACTCTGGCGATAGAGGGGATGACGAAGCCACAGGGTCAAGGCCAGATAGGCGCTTTCCAGCCCAAACACCCACCACAAGGGTTCAGGTTGCAGCGTCAAGCCAAAGGCGTCACTGCCGAGCAGGGTCAGCCCCAGTTGCAGCAGCAAACCCAAAACTCGCAGCAACGCCAGTTGATCGGCCGCCGCCAAGCCACCGGTTCGGCCAAATAAGCCATTCATTCCTATCGGGGTGCTTTTCATCCGTTTATCATCCGAAAACCTGCAAAGGCATTGAATCGGCAGGTATACCAAGTTGGCTATGGCATTAGGAGGCTCTGGAGTGTCAATGTCTGCCGTCGATGCCTCGGCACAGCCGCTTTACATCATTAACAAGGCTTCACATTTTAGGGGCTTTTCAAAGCCAAAGCACTTGTTTAACCTGTGGATTCACCTTTTTTCATTCCTGAGAGGCTGCGAAATTCGCCGATGACCACTTCCTCTTCCTTGCCGCTGATCCTGGCCGGCCCGATATTGCGCCACTGCGACCGGGACCATTTCACCCTCTGGTGGGTCAGCAGCAAGCCGCTGAGCCCGCAACTGACGCTTAAGTTGAGTCACAAGTCGGCGCCCTTGCCGCTGAATGAAGAGCAAGTGCACAAAGTACAACTGGGTGAACATGCCTGGCAGTATCTGCTGCACCTGGAGGTTCCCGGATTGCTGCCCCAAGGGCAAGCCGTGGGTTACAGCCTGGAAGATGCCGATGGTCAGTCGCTGTTCGCCGGTATCGAAGGCCTATGTTATCCGGGCAAAGCCTCTCCCGAACTGGTGCTGCAGCCCAGGCTGGATCGTTTGCTGCACGGCTCCTGTCGCAACCCGCATCATCACAGCGGCGATGCACTGGTGGCGGCCGATACTCAGCTGGAACAGAACAATGCCCCGGCCGAGCGCCCGGCGCTGTTGATGCTAAGCGGCGATCAGCTCTATGTCGATGATGTGGCCGGCCCCACCCTGGTGGCCATTGCCCAGGTAATCGCGCTGCTGGGACTGAAACAGGAAAGCTTTAGCGACGCCCCGCTCAAAGACTCGGCACAGATAGATTATAGCCCAGACTCCCTCTACCTGCGGCCGAAACAACTCTTGCCCCGAACCCAGTATCCGGCCAAGACTGCGCTCTGGCACTGGTATATCAACCACCCCATATTCACCTCCTCGATGGCAGAAAACCATCTGCTGAGCTTCGCCGAAGTTACTGCCCTGTATCTTTTAATCTGGTCGCCGGAACTGTGGCAGCAACTGGAACTGCCGCAACAGTTGCCCGGGCTGAACGGTAAACGGGCACAGGAGTGGCAGAACCAGTGGCAACACTTATTGGAGTTCAAGGCGGGCCTTGGCAAGGTTAGGCGCCTTTTGGCGCATCTGCCCACCTATATGATTTTCGATGATCATGACATTACCGACGACTGGAACCTGACGGCCCGCTGGGAAGAGGCCGCCTATGGTCACGCCTTCTCCAAGCGCATCATAGGCAATGCCTTGCTGGGGTACACCCTGTTTCAAGCTCTCGGCAATCAACCCAAGAGGTTTACCGACTTTTTCGAAGATCTGAGCGGCCTCTATCTGGCCGACAGCGAGCGCCAGGATGCCCTGATAGACAAGCTGCTCAAGTGTGAGAACTGGCACTACACCCTGGATACTCACCCCAGAATGGTAGTACTGGATACCCGTACCCGCCGCTGGCGCAGCGAATCCAACCTGGCCAAGCCTTCCGGACTGATGGACTGGGAGGCGCTGATGGATCTACAACAGGCGCTGCTGGGGCAGGATAAGGTCATCATAGTGTCGGCGGCGCCGATTTTCGGGGTCAAGCTGATTGAGGCTGTGCAGCGCACGGCCACTCTCATCGGTGCTTCGCTGCTGGTGGACGCCGAAAACTGGATGGCACACCCCGGCGCCGCCAACGCCCTGCTGTCGATCTTCATGCACAGACGTACCCCGCAGGAGTTTGTGATCCTCTCCGGCGATGTGCATTACTCCTTTGCCTATGACATAGGGATCCGCTTTCGCCGTGCCAGTCCCAACATCTACCAGATCACCGCCAGCGGCATCAAAAATCAGTTCCCGGAAAAGCTGCTGCCTGTGTTTGATAAGCTCAACGGTTGGCTCTATGGGCATTTCTCGCCGCTCAATCTGCTGACCAAACGCAAACGCATGTCGATCCGCGGCCGCCGCCCCAATGGAGCCCCCAGCAAGCGCCTGGTCAACCAAAGCGGTATCGGCCTTCTGGAACTGGCAGAAAACGGCGCCCCCAAGCGGATAGCCGTACTGCACGCCGATATGAGCCTGACCGAGTTTCAAGCCCCCAAAGACAGTCGCGACTGAATCCCGGGGAGCGGATTTTGATCTGCCCGGCTTGGTGACAAGCCGGCTCAGGTTATAATGCAGGCATTCATCCCGGCTCAGACTCACGATGCAATACCGACATATAGACTCATCCAGACATCTAGAACTGCGCGAATTTTATATAGATAGCGTGCTTTTGGTGCGTCTGTACTCGGGTCGTGGCTGGGTCAGTATCAATGGTGAACGACTGAACGTAAACCAGGATACTCTGCTGATCATTCCCCGTTTTGCCCATATCTCCTGTCATATAGAAGCGGCGCAGCAACCGCTGACGGTGCAAACGCTGACGCTGGATGAAGCTTTGCTGGCAGAGTTGGCCGTCGACTATCTGCCGGGCCAGTGTCAGATAGATGGCCACAATCGCCGCTACGCCCTGAATACGCCGGATGCTGCCAGGGACAACTTTGAACTGCTGCGGCTCACCCATGAACTGGTGAGCCAAACACCTCAAGCTCCCTGCCTGCTGCGCCAATGTCAGTACTTTATCCTCAAGGCGATACTGGCCGCCGGAGTCGATCTGTTCAATACCCTCAGAGTCAAATATGACGAACCCAGGGAAAGGGCGCTGGCACGCCTGATCATGACAGATCCCGGCCATAAATGGACCCTGGAACAAGTCGCCGCCCGTCTGTATACCAGCCCGGCCACGCTCAGGCGTCATCTGCAACAGGAAGGCTACAGTTTCAGTAAATTATTGCTGGAAGTGCGCATGGGGGTAGCTCTCAACTATCTGACCTTCACCGACTTCCCGGTCAGTCGGGTCTGCAAGCTGTCCGGGTTTCACAGCCCGGCCTATTTTTGCGACAAGTTCAAGCAGCATCAGGGAATGACACCGCTGCAGTTTCGCAGCCATTCCCGCAGCGGCAACGACATTCTGGCACTGTTTGCCCTCAAGGATAGCGGCTCACCTGGACACAGACGTCCATCGCTGGTGCTGGCGAAAACTCCGGAAACAACAACTGCGAAATAAAATGAGCAGATAACGAAATGAATTCGCTTTAGCGACTCTTGTCGCCATGCTTGACTGCCCCTATGATCTCAGGCGTCCGTCGACCTTTCTCTCTTCGCCCTACCGCGTAGTTTTCTGCGGTGCATCCAGGGCGTGGTCGACGCCGAACTGATCAAAATCGAGTCCAACTTTCAAACAACTAAATGCCTTTTGACAATTCCAGGGCAGGGGTAAGTGTGTCTGTAATTCCTGTAACGCATGCCAACTGGCGTGCCCGACTCTATCTGCGCTATGGCCCCAGACGGGGGCAAACCCGGCTGCTGCAAAGGGAACAGTTTGGTCCCTTGCTGGTGCAACGCCCGTTTCAGGCCGAAGCCGGAGTCTGCCACACCTATCTGTTACATCCACCGGGCGGTGTAGTCGGCGGCGACCAGCTGCAGATCATTATCGCCGCCGACAGCGGTGCCCACAGTCTGATAACCACTCCGGGCGCCGGTAAGTTTTACCGCAGCGGCGGCCAATACGCGGCTCAGCAACTGCAACTGCAAGTGGCCGATGGCGCCCTGCTGGAATGGCTGCCCCAGGAAACCCTGTTTTTCCCCGGCGCCTGTGCCCGCCTGGAAACCCGCATAGAGCTGGTCACAGGTGCACGCTTCATCGGCTGGGAGATGCTCTGCTTCGGTCGCCCTGTGCTCAAGGAGCGCTTCAGCCATGGCGATATCCGCGGCCGCAGTCAAATTTATCTGGATGGCGAGCTGCGCCTGTCTGAAGGCCTGTTTGTGCAGCAGGCCGGCAACCCTGAGCAGTTGGCAGGATTACAAACCTATCCCATGCAGGGCAACTGCTACGTTTTCCCCGCCGATGCGCAGTTACTGGCGTTGGTACGCCAGGCATTGACTGCCTTCGCCGCAGACACAAGCGATTTTGAATACGGTGCCACCCTGGTAGACGGCATTCTTTGTATCCGTTTGCTGGGACACCAAACCGAAGTGCTGATGACGGCCTTGATTGCCGTCTGGCAACAGATCCACCAACACTGGCACGGACGTCTGCCGCAGCCGCCAAGGATTTGGGCGACCTGATAGCGAGACCAGAAGATGGAATTGACCCCAAGAGAAAAAGACAAACTGTTGTTGTTCACCGCCGGGCTGGTGGCCGAACGTCGCCGGGCCCGAGGCCTGAAGCTGAACTACCCGGAAGCGGTAGCCCTGATCTCCTGTGAAATCATGGAGCGGGCCCGTGACGGCAAGACAGTAGCCGAATTGATGAACTACGGCCGCACCATACTCAGTGC
>Ga0114983_1001147_pt1 | contig 10695 bp, 9 predicted proteins | sample Shrwel_input2_RT_FD_87182 | JGI IMG/M metagenome (GOLD analysis project Ga0114983, IMG submission 87182) | Subsurface microbial communities from deep shales in Ohio, USA - Utica-3 well 1 S input2 RT | ecosystem: Environmental > Aquatic > Deep subsurface > Shale gas/oil reservoir > Produced...
CCCCCTCGCATCGAACACCTCCGCATCTCGCCCCCTCGCTTCGCATGTACACCACCGCTTTCCTCGACCTGCCACCGCTGCTGTCTGCCGGCGGCACGCTGCGCCTGCCGGGCTCCAAGAGCATCTCCAACCGGGTCTTGCTGCTGGCCGGGCTGAGCGAAGGCACCACGGTGGTCCATGACCTGCTGGCCTCAGACGACACGCGCGTCATGCTCGAAGCCTTGCGCGCGCTCGGCTGCGACATCGAGCAGAACGGGGACACGGTTCACATCACCGGCCTGGCCGGCAAGCTGTCGGTCCTGCAAGCCGAGCTCTTCATGGGCAACGCCGGCACCGCCATCCGCCCGCTGACCGCCGTGCTGGCCCTGCTGTCGGCCACGCAAGGTGGCGTGTTCACGCTCAGCGGCATCCCGCGCATGCACGAGCGCCCCATCGGTGACCTCGTCGATGCGTTGCGCCCGCTGGGCTGCGTGGTCGAGTGCCTGGGCAACGAAGGCTACCCGCCGCTGCGGCTGGCGGGCGGGCAGCTCAAGCTGTCGGAGCCCATCAAAGTGCGCGGTGACGTCTCCAGCCAGTTCCTGACCGCGCTGCTGCTCGCGCTGCCGCTGGTCTCGCAACAGCAGGCCTTGACCATCGAGGTGGTCGGCGAACTCATCTCCAAGCCCTACATTGAAATCACCCTGAACCTGCTGGCGCGCTTCGGCATCGAGGTGCAGCGCGATGGCTGGCAGCGCTTCGTCATCCCGCAGGGCAGCCGCTACCAGTCGCCCGGCACCATCCACGTGGAGGCCGACGCCTCATCGGCGTCCTACTTCATCGCCGCGGGGGCCATCGCCGGCATCGAGGAGGCCGTGCGCATCGAAGGCGTGGGCAGCGCCTCCATCCAGGGCGACATCCGCTTCGTCGAGGCGGCCCAGGCCATGGGCGCCCACGTCACCTCCGGCCCCAATTGGCTGGAAGTGCGCCGCGGCAGCTGGCCACTCAAGGCCATCGAGCTGGACTGCAACCACATCCCGGATGCGGCCATGACCCTGGCCGTGATGGCGCTGTACGCCCAAGGCACCACCCGCCTGCGCAACATCGCGAGCTGGCGCGTCAAGGAAACCGACCGAATCGCCGCGATGGCCACAGAGCTGCGCAAGCTGGGGGCCGACGTGGTTGAAGGCGAGGACTTCATCGAGGTGACGCCACCTGCTGCGCTCGCAGGTGGGGGCGGCTGGACACACGCCAGCATCCACACCTACGACGACCATCGCATGGCCATGTGCTTTTCGCTGGCCGCCTTCAACCCCCTGGCCCCCACGGCCACGCCGGGCAAGCCCGTGTCGGTTCGCATCGACGACCCCCGCTGCGTCGCCAAGACCTTCCCCGACTACTTCGAGGCGTTGTTCCAGGTCGCCCAGACCAACCCGGACCTGATCCCGGTGATCACCGTCGACGGCCCCACGGCCTCCGGCAAGGGCACCCTGGCCAGCGCCCTGGCCACCCGCCTGGGCTACCAATTCCTGGACTCGGGCTCCCTCTACCGCGTCACCGGCCTGCTCGCCGTGGAGCAAGGCATCGACCTGGACGACGCCAACGCCCTGGAGCAGCTGGCTCGCCAGCTGGGCGAGGCCATCGCGCTGCGCTTCGATCGCGAGCACATCTGGGTGGACGGACGGGACGTCAGCGAAGCCGTGCGCCGCGAGGAAATCGGACAAGCCGCATCGAAGCTGTCCGCCTACCCTGGCGTGCGACAGGCCCTGCTGGAGCTGCAGAAAGCCTTCCGCGGTCTGCCAGGCCTCGTGGCGGACGGCCGCGACATGGGCACCGTGGTGTTCCCGGATGCCGCGCTCAAGGTGTTCCTGACCGCCTCGGTGGCCGAGCGGGCCGAGCGCCGCCACAGGCAATTGATCTCCAAGGGTGTTTCTGTTACCCTAGACGGGATTTGCTCCGACTTGGAGGCGCGCGACTTGCGGGATCGTTCCCGCGCGGTGGCGCCCTTGAAGCCGGCACAAGACGCCCAGTTGCTCGACAACTCGGCCCTGACGATCGAGCAATCGGTCGACACGGTGCTGGGATGGTGGGTGGCTGGCTGGCCTCACGTCATCGTTCGGCATTGACCCACACCGGGTCGAGCCTTCGGTTTCGAGGTCATGTCACACCACGTGACAAACACAAGGCTGTGACGCCCAGCCCCCGCTGCCAGGTGGGGGCCCGAGCAATCAGGGCTGCCATCTTTCGGCACCCGGGCGCCACTTTCTTCAACCCAACCCGTTCGGGTCGTTCCTGTCGACCCGGGCGTAGCCGCTGGTTCACGCCAGCACAGGAAATTCCATGTCTGAATCCTTTGCCGCCCTTTTTGAAGAGTCGCTGCAGCGCTCGAACATGCGCACGGGCGAGGTCATCACCGCTGAAGTGGTGGCCGTCGAACACAACTTCGTGGTGGTCAACGCCGGCCTGAAGTCCGAAGCCTACGTGCCCCTGGAAGAGTTCAAGAACGACCAGGGCGAGATCGAAGTCCAAGTGGGCGACTTCGTGTCCGTGGCGGTCGACGCCATCGAAAACGGCTACGGCGACACCATCCTGTCGCGCGACAAGGCCAAGCGCCTGGCCTCGTGGCTGTCGCTGGAAACCGCTCTGGAGTCTGGCGACTTCGTGACCGGCACCGTCAACGGCAAGGTCAAGGGCGGCCTGACCGTCCTGGTCAACGGCATCCGCGCCTTCCTGCCCGGCTCGCTGCTCGACACCCGCCCCGTGAAGGACATGTCGCCTTTCGAAGGCAAGACCATGGAATTCAAGGTCATCAAGCTGGACCGCAAGCGCAACAACGTCGTGTTGTCGCGCCGCGCTGTGGTCGAAGCTTCGATGGGCGAAGAGCGCGCCAAGCTGATGGAAACCCTGCGCGAAGGCGCGATCGTCAACGGCGTGGTCAAGAACATCACCGAATACGGTGCGTTCGTGGACCTCGGCGGCATCGACGGCCTGCTGCACATCACCGACATGGCATGGCGCCGTGTCCGTCACCCGTCCGAAGTGGTGACCGTTGGCCAGGAACTGACCGCCAAGGTCCTGAAGTTCGACGCCGAGAAGAACCGCGTCTCGCTGGGTCTGAAGCAAATGGGTGACGACCCCTGGGTTGGCGTTTCGCGCCGCTACCCGGCCGGCACCCGCCTGTTCGGCAAGGTCACCAACATCGCTGACTACGGTGCTTTCGTCGAGATCGAACCGGGCATCGAAGGCCTGGTGCACGTCTCCGAGATGGACTGGACCAACAAGAACGTGGCTCCCAACAAGATCGTCAACCTGGGCGACGAAGTGGAAGTCATGGTCCTGGAAATCGACGAAGACAAGCGTCGCATCTCCCTGGGCATGAAGCAGTGCAAGCCGAACCCCTGGGACGATTTCGCCCAGTCGTTCAACCGCGGCGACAAGGTCAAGGGCCCCGTCAAGTCGATCACCGACTTCGGCGTGTTCGTGGGTCTGGCCGCTGGCATCGACGGCCTGGTGCACCTGTCCGACCTGTCGTGGAACGAGCCCGGCGAAGCCGCCGTGCGCAACTACAAGAAGGGCCAGGAAGTCGAAGCCGTCGTGCTGGCCATCGACGTCGAGCGCGAGCGCATCTCCCTGGGCATCAAGCAGCTGGACTCCGACCCGTTCACCAACTTCACCACCCTCAATGACCGTGGCGCCACCGTCACCGGCGTGGTCAAGACCGTGGACGCCAAGGGTGCCGAAATCACCCTGGGTGACGACATCATCGGCTACCTGCGCGCTTCGGAAATCGCCCGCGACCGCGTGGAAGACGCCCGCAACGTGCTGAAGGAAGGCGACGAAGTCACCGCCCTGATCATCAACATCGACCGCAAGACCCGCGGCATCCAGTTGTCGATCAAGGCCAAGGACAACGTCGAGCAGCAAGAAGCCATGCAATCGCTGCGCGCCGACACCACCAAGGAAGGCTCCGGCACCACCAGCCTGGGCGCCCTGCTGAAGGCCAAGCTGGACCAGAACAACGGCTGATCCAGCCCGCGTTCTGCCGCAGACTCACCCCATCGCTTGCGGGCTTCGGCCCGGCGCGATCGGGGATTGAGTTGAGCGGGGCCCCGATCGATGACCGGGGCCGCCGCTCACCTCAGTCCCTCCCGGACACCCCATTCGGACGCCAGCCTCCGACTCGCATCACATGACCCGATCCGACCTCGTCGCCCGGCTGGCCGAGCGCTTCAGCCAGCTGACCCAGCGCGACGCCGAATTCGCCGTCAAGACCATCCTCGACGCCATGTCGGACGCGCTGGCGCGCGGGCACCGCATCGAGATTCGCGGCTTCGGCAGCTTCTCGATCAACCGCCGCCCTCCCCGCATGGGGCGCAACCCGCGCTCGGGCGAGCAGGTGCTGATCCCCGAGAAGCTGGTGCCGCACTTCAAGCCAGGCAAGGCCTTGCGCGAAGGCGTGGACCAAGCCGCTACACTGGACGCGTCCACCGAACCGTCGACCAACCCAGACACCCAGACCGCCTGACCCCATGCGAGCACTCAACTGGCTTTGGCGAGGACTGCTGTTTTTCATCCTGTTTGCCTTTGCGCTCAACAACCAGCACGTGGTCGAGCTGAAGTGGATGCTCGGCTGGCGCTGGCAAGCCCCGATGGTCTTCGTGGTGCTGGCCGTGTTCGCACTCGGCTGCGTCACCGGCGTGCTGGCCATGTTGCCAAGCTGGTGGCGCCACCGCCGGGATGCGCGAAACCGCCAGCTGCTGATGCCTGAACCGGTGGCCCCGGCCACGAAGGCATCGGGGGCACCCGGCAGCGACGCCGGGCCGCCGACCCTGCCCAGCGAGCTGCCCTTCCCCCCCGACATGCCCGCACCGCGCAAGCCGGTGAAGTGAAGCCAGCCCCCGCGCTGGCGCTGGATGACCATGGATTTCAACTTCTACTGGCTGCTGCTCGCCCTGCCCCTGGCTTTCGTGCTGGGCTGGATGGCCTCCCGGCTGGACCTGCGTCAGCTCAAGCGCGAAGATCAGGCCTCGCCACAGGCCTATTTCAAGGGCCTCAACCTGCTGCTCAATGAACAGCAGGACAAGGCCATCGACGCCTTCATCGAAGCGGTGCAGCACGACCCCAACACGTCCGACCTGCACTTCGCTCTGGGCAACTTGTTTCGCCGCCGTGGCGAGTACGAACGCGCCATCCGCGTGCACCAGCACCTGCTGGCGCGCGCCGACATCAACCGCGACGAGCGCGAGCGCGCCCAACACGCGCTGGCGCTTGATTTCATGAAAGCCGGCCTCTTCGACCGCGCCGAAGACGCATTCAAGGCCCTGGAAGGCACGGCCTTCAGCACCGACGCGCGCCTGGCGATGCTATCGCTGCATGAACGCTCACGCAACTGGCACCCCGCCATCGAGGTGGCGCGCCAGCTGGAGGCGGCAGGCACCGGGTCGTTCTCACAGCGCATGGCCCATCACTGGTGCGAGATCGCGCACGAGGCCGACGCGCGAGGGCGTCCGGACGAGGCCAGCCAGGCCCTGGCCCGCGCCCGCGAGGCCGCCCCCCAGGCGGCGCGCCCCCTGGTGATGGCCGGGCAGCGAGCCCTGCGACAGGGGCAGCACCTGGCCGCCTTGCAGGCGTGGGACGAGCTGATGGCGGTGCAACCGCAGGCGTTCTCGCTGGTGGCGATGGATTACGCACGATGCGCTCAAGCCTGTGAGCAGCAGGCCAACGCCCTGGACAAGCTGGAGAACCTCTACAACCAGGCGCCCTCGGTTGACGTGCTGCTGGCGCTGAACGCGCTGCAGCCCGATGCGGACCTGCGGCGGCAGGCCCTGATGAGTCACATCGCCCGGCAACCGTCGCTGTCGGCGGCACAAGGGCTCATCCGCGAGCGACTGCTCACACACAAGCCGCTGGAAGAGCCCGAAATCGAGCGCATGCAGCAGGCCCTGACGACGGCTGCTCAGCCCCTGCAGCGCTACCGCTGTGCCGCATGCGGCTTCGAGAGTCAGCATCATTTCTGGCAATGCCCGGGCTGCCAGGGCTGGGACACCTACCCACCCAGGCGCCTGGAAGACCAGTGACGACTTTTGCCTGACGACGGCAGAACCCTCGTCAGATGCAGAGCCTCAGAAACGCCGGCTTCAGAAACGCCGACTTCAGCGAGTGGCAGGCGCTGTCATGCCCATGCCGCCGCCTGCCCCGGGCGGACCACCCGGGCCGCGGCGCTTCGGCGACGGCGGGCCGCTTCGCACCGGCAGCGTGATCGACTGGGTCTTGACCTCGCCGGTCGCCAGTTGCAAGCGCAACACCAGGGTCACTTGCACCCCATCCATCAATGGGCCCTTGAGCCCCGTCAGCATCAGGTGATGGCTGTCGGGCCCAGGCTGAAGGGCGACGGGGCGCCCAGCCGCCAGGCGGATGCTGGGGACCGAACGCATGCTCGTGGCATTGCCCTCTGCCGTCATGAGGTGCAGTTCCCCCGCCTGCGCAGCTGGGCTGGAGAAGCCGGTCAACAACATGTTGGCGCGAGACGTCAGCACCATGAAGGCACCGGTGGCCGACTGGCCTTGAACCGCAGGGCGGACCCAACCGCCCTCCACCCGCACCCAGGGCGTGTTTTGCTCAGTGGGAGCGAGCGCACGCGCCTGAGCGGCAGGCGAGGCCCCGGTTTGAGCCCACGCGGCGCCCGAACACAGGGCGACGAGCATGGCCAGGCTGGCCAGGCAGCTTCGTTGGGGAGGTGTCGGCATGTCTGCAATCCCTTGCGGATGGAATCAAAGAGGTGAAAGTCTAGCCCGACGGGGCGCGTCTCAGGCGGGCGCCGACAACACCCGCCGGTACTGAATCGCCTCAGCCACATGCGGGGTCTGGACGCGTTCGCTGGCGGCCAGATCGGCCACGGTGCGCGCCAGGCGCAGCACACGGTGGAAGCCCCGAGCAGACCAGCCCAGCCGGGCGCTCACGGACTGCAGGAACTCCGACGCCGACGCATCCACGCGTGCATGGGCGTCGAGCGCCGCGGCCTCCAGTTGAGCGTTGGCACAGCCCTGGCGGACCAGCTGCAGTCGTCGAGCCGAGGCCACCCGGGCGGCCACGGTCAGGGTGGGGTCGCCATCGGGGGCCTGCGCGAGCACCTGCGCCGACACGGCAGGCACCTCCACCTGCACGTCGATGCGGTCCATCAGGGGCCCGCTCAGGCGAGCCTGGTAGCGCAAGACCTGATCGGGTGTGCAGCGACAGGCTTTCAAGGGGTTGCCATGGTGCCCGCAAGGGCAGGGGTTCATCGCGGCCACCAACTGAAAGCGAGCGGGAAAATCGTGGCGCCGCGCGGCCCGGGAAATGGTGATGTGCCCCGTCTCGAGTGGCTCGCGCAGGGCCTCCAGGGCGTTGCGCGGGAACTCAGGCAGCTCATCGAGGAACAGCACGCCATGATGCGCCAGCGAGATCTCACCCGGCCGTGGTGGCGAGCCTCCCCCCACCAGGGCGACGGACGATGCCGTGTGGTGCGGGCTTCGGCAGCGGCGCTGGCCCCAGGCCGAGGGCTCGAACTGCCCGGCGAGGCTCAGCACCGCGGCGGACTCCAGGGCCTCGTCGGGCGTGAGTGGGGGCAACAGGGCCGAGAAGCGGCTGGCCAGCATGGACTTGCCTGTGCCCGGTGGGCCCACCATGATCAGCGAGTGCCCGCCAGCCGCTGCCACCTCCAGGGCGCGCTTGGCCGCGGACTGCCCTTTCACGTCCAGGAGGTCAGGCAGGCCGGTAGGCTCGGCGGCGCGACACACCACGGGCTGCGGCCTCACGCGGATCAGGCCCTCGGGTGAGGGGGAGTCGACGCGCAGGGCGGCGACCACGTCACTCAGGTGGTGCGCACCGTGGACCAGGGCGCCCTCCACGAGGGCGGCTTCCGCGGCGCTGGCCATGGGCAGGACCAGGCCGCGCCCTGGGGCGCCGGCCTCACCGGCCTCGCCGGCCGCACCGGCCTCCAGCGATTGGCGCCACAGCGCCAGGGCCATGGGCAAGGCACCCCGCACCGGTCGCAAGGCGCCGCCAAGCGAGAGCTCGCCGACGTACTCGTGGCGGTCGAGGCGCTGCAGGTCCAGCTCGCCCATGGCGGCCAGGATGCCCAGCGCAATCGGCAGGTCAAAGCGGCCGGACTCCTTGGGCAGGTCGGCCGGGGCCAGGTTGACGGTGATGCGCTTGTTGTGGGGGAAGGACAGCCCGGCCTCGCCGAGCGCCGCCCGAACGCGCTCTCGCGCTTCCTTGACTTCGGTGTCCGCCAAACCGACGAGCGTGAACGACGGCAGGCCGTTGGCCAGGTGCACCTCCACGGTGACCTCCGGTGCCTTGAGCCCGTCGAGGGCCCGACTGCGAACGATGGCGAGGGTCATGTCTGCGCGAGTTTGTGCAATGCAAAAAAGCCTTTCAGATTTTGCGTGCACCACCAGCACACCACATTCCCCCTGATGGGCGAATGCGTGCACCGCCGCGGTGCAAAAACAGCATCTGGTCGGCCAGGCGCTGCCGATGCACACTCTTCGTGCACGCACCGGAATGCGTTGCGAGCGTTTCGAGGCGCCGTTTCGCTGGCATGGAACATGCAGTTGCAATTGCGTCCGCATTTTTGCCAACCTCACCGGAGAACCAACCATGAAAATGGTGACCGCCATCGTCAAGCCCTTCAAGCTTGATGAAGTGCGTGAGGCCCTGTCTGCCATTGGCGTCCAGGGCATCACCGTGACCGAAGTCAAGGGCTTCGGCCGCCAGAAGGGCCACACCGAGCTGTACCGCGGCGCGGAGTACGTGGTCGACTTCCTGCCGAAGGTGAAGATTGAAGCCGCCGTGGATGAGGCCATCCTCGACCGCGTGATCGAGGCCATCGAGTCCTCGGCTCGCACCGGCAAGATCGGTGACGGCAAGATCTTCGTGACCTCGCTGGAGCAGGTGATCCGCATCCGAACCGGCGAGACCGGTCAGGACGCGCTGTGATCCGCTGAACCACACCCACTCACGCACCCCCACACCGACCCGCACCTCCCGAAGGGGTGTGGTTGTCTTCATCCCTTCAGATCTGACAAGAGGCATTTCATGAGAAAGCTCATTGCGTCCCTCGCACTGGGGCTGGCAGCCTTCGGCATCCTGGGCGTCGCGCACGCCCAGGATGCCGCGGCCTCCGCCGCCGCGGTCGCGTCCGCCGTGGAGGCCCTTGCGGCTTCCGCTCCCGATGCAGCGGCACCCGTCGCTGCCGAAGCCGCATCGGCAGCCGCACCCGCTGCTGCCCCCGTCCCCAACAAGGGCGACACCACCTGGATGATGGTCTCCACCCTGCTGGTGATCCTGATGACCGTTCCCGGTCTGGCCCTGTTCTACGGCGGCCTCGTCCGCAGCAAGAACATGCTGTCCGTGTTGATGCAGGTGATGGTCACGTTCTCGCTGATCGTCGTGCTGTGGTTCATCTACGGCTACAGCCTGGCGTTCACCGAAGGCAACGCCTACATCGGCGGCCTGGATCGGCTCTTCATGAAGGGCGTCTGGGACAACGCGGCTGGCACCTTCGCCAACGCCGCCACCTTCTCCAAGGGCGTCTACATCCCCGAGATCGTGTTCGCTGCCTTCCAGGCCACATTCGCCGGCATCACCTGTGCACTGATCGTGGGCGCCTTCGCCGAACGCATCAAGTTCTCGGCGGTGCTGCTGTTCATGGTGCTGTGGTTCACCTTCAGCTACCTGCCCATGGCTCACATGGTCTGGTTCTGGATGGGCCCGGACGCATACAGCTCGCCTGAAGTCGCCGAAGCCATGACCGGCAAGGCCGGCCTGATCTGGCAGCACGGCGCGCTGGACTTCGCTGGCGGCACCGTGGTGCACATCAACGCCGCCGTCGCTGGCCTGGTGGGTGCCTACATGGTCGGCAAGCGCGTCGGCTACGGCAAGGAAGCCTTCACCCCGCACTCGCTGACGCTGACCATGGTCGGTGCCTCGCTGCTGTGGGTGGGCTGGTTCGGCTTCAACGCCGGCTCCGCCCTGGAAGCCAACGGCTTCGCCGCCCTGGCCTTCATCAACACCTTCGCTGCCACGGCTGCTGCGGTGCTGGGCTGGATCCTGGGTGAAGCGCTGCTCAAGGGCAAGGCTTCGATGCTGGGCGCTGCTTCCGGTGCCGTCGCTGGCCTGGTTGCCATCACCCCTGCCGCCGGCAACGTCGGCATCGGTGGCGCACTGATCATCGGCCTGCTGGCTGGCCTGATCTGCCTGTGGGGCGTGACCGGCCTGAAGAAGCTGCTGGGCGCAGACGACTCCCTGGACGTCTTCGGCGTGCACGGCGTCGGCGGCATCCTGGGTGCCCTGCTGACCGGTGTGTTCAACTCGCCCAACCTCGGTGGCCCTTCGCTGGTCGCCGACTGGACGACGGTCGCCATGGTGACGCCGGAGGCCTACTCCATCGCCAACCAGGTCTGGATCCAGGCCAAGGGCGTGCTGATCACCATCGCGTGGTCGGGTGTGGTCTCGCTGATCGCCTACAAGATCGTTGACGTGGTCATCGGCCTGCGCGTGCCGGAAGAAGAAGAGCGCGAGGGCCTGGACATCACCTCTCACGGTGAAACGGCCTACCACAAGTGATCTGAACGCATCAGATTGCACACAAGGGGCTGCCTTCGGGCAGCCCTTTTTCTTTGCGGAAGACACCCACCCTCCTTGTTCCTAGAATGCTCGGGTGTCCGACGTCTGATC
>Ga0114983_1001152_pt1 | contig 10657 bp, 7 predicted proteins | sample Shrwel_input2_RT_FD_87182 | JGI IMG/M metagenome (GOLD analysis project Ga0114983, IMG submission 87182) | Subsurface microbial communities from deep shales in Ohio, USA - Utica-3 well 1 S input2 RT | ecosystem: Environmental > Aquatic > Deep subsurface > Shale gas/oil reservoir > Produced...
GGAGTATCCGTATCCGGGCCGTCTGAATTTCATCGATGCCGCGGTCGACAGCGCCACCGGCACGCTGAAGCTGCGCCTGGAAGTCCCCAATCCCGAGCAGTTGCTGCGCGCCAACCAGTTCGCCCGTGTGCGCGTCACCACGCAGAACCTCAAGGACGCGCTGCTGGTGCCGCAGCGCGCCGTGCAGGAATTCCAGGGCAAGAACTACGTCTGGGTGATCGATGCCGAAGCGAAGGCGCAGCAGCGCGATGTGACGATGGGCGCGCGGGTTGATCCGAACTGGATCGTGGCCAAGGGCCTGAACGTCGGTGACGTCGTGGTCATCGAAGGCATGCAGAAGATGAAGGCCGGCATCGCCGTCACGGCGCGTGATGCCGACGCGCCGCCGCCAGCCCCAGCCCAGCCCCAAGCTGCGGCTTCGACCGAAGCCAAACCGGCAGCCAAGCCGTGATCAACTACTTCATCGACCGACCGATCTTCGCGACGGTCATCGCGATCCTGATCACGCTGGCCGGCGGTGTGGCGCTGACCGGCTTGCCGATTGCCCGCTACCCGCAGATCACGCCGCCAACGATCGTCGTCACCGCGACCTTCCCCGGAGCCGATGCCGCGACCGTCGAGCAGTCGGTGGCCGCGCCGATCGAGGCGCAGGTCAACGGCGTGCCGAACATGATCTACATGTCGTCGAAAGCCTCCAACGACGGCGTCTATACGCTCACCGTCAGCTTCGAGATCGGCACCGATCAGGACATCGCCGCCGTCAACGTCCAGAACCAGGTGGCGATCGCCCAGCGCGCGCTGCCACAGGAAGTGATCCGCCAGGGCGTGACGGTGCAGAAGCGCCAGCCGCAGCCGCTGCTGTTCATTTCCCTGCGCGCCGATGATCCGCGTTACGACTATCTGTGGTTGTCGAACTACGCGACCTTGCAGATCTACGACGCGCTGGCGCGCATTCCGGGTGTCGGCACGGTGACCGTGTTCGGCGCTCGCGACTACGGCATGCGGATCTGGATGGACCCGCAGAAGATGGCGCGCTTCGGCGTCACCACGCAGGACATCTCGCGTGTCCTGAACGAGCAGAACGTCGTCGCGCCGGCCGGCACCATCGGCGCCGAGCCGGCACCGCCGGGGCAGGAGCTGCAGTATCCGGTGACCGTGAAAGGGCGCCTGGTCGGCATCGGCGAGTACGAGAACATCGTGTTGCGCGCGCGCAACGACGGCACCCTGGTCAAACTCAAGGACGTCGCGCGCATCGAACTGGCGGCTGCCGACTACGGTCGCTCGACGCGGCTCAACGGCAATCCGGTCGCCAATATCGGCATCTTCCAGCTGCCGAATGCCAATGCCCTCGATGTGGCCCGGCGGGTCAACGAAACCATGGCCCAGCTGGCCAAAAGCTTCCCAGCCGGGATCAGCTACACGGTGCCGTTCGACACCACGCTGTTCGTGTCCGAATCGCTGCACGAGGTCTATCTGACCCTGGCCATCGCCGCCGCGCTGGTGCTGCTGGTGGTGTTCATCTTTCTCGAAAGCTGGCGCGCCACCTTGATCCCGATGCTGGCCGTGCCGGTATCACTGATCGGCACCTTCACGGTGTTTCTGGCGCTCGACTTCTCGATCAACACGCTGACCTTGTTCGCGATGGTGCTGGCGATCGGTCTGGTCGTCGACGATGCGATCGTGGTCGTCGAAGCGGTGACCGAAAAGATGGATCGCCACGGCATGAATGCCCGCGACGCCACGCGTGCCGCGCTGCATGACGTGGCCGGCCCGGTCGTCGCGATCGCGCTGGTGCTGACCGCCGTGTTCGTGCCGGTGGCCTTCCTCGGCGGGCTGACCGGGCTGTTCTATCGGCAGTTCGCGCTGACGCTGTCGGTGTCGGTGCTGATCTCGGCACTTGTGGCGCTGACCTTCATCCCGGCGCTGTGCGCGCTGCTGCTGAAGCCGACTGCGGAGTCGCGCTGGGGCGGGCCGGCCGGCCGCTTCTTCGGCCTGTTCAATCGTGGCTTCGATCGCTTCGCCAACGGCTACGGACGCGTGGTGCAGCGTTCGCTGAGCCACCGGGTGCTGCCGATGGCGGCATTCGTGGTGCTGATCGGCAGCACGGTCTATCTGGTGGAGAGCCGTCCAGGCGGCTTCCTGCCGGATGAGGATCAGGGCTATCTGCTGGTCAACGCCAGCCTGCCGGCCGGTGCATCGTTGCAGCGCACCGAAGCGGTGATGGACAAGTTCCGCAAGCTGGTCGAAGAGAAGTTTCCGGAAGTCGAAAGCTTTCTGGCGATCAACGGCTTCAGCATCATCACCCGCATCAACACGCCGTATACCGCGACCGGCTTCATCATCCTGAAGCCCTGGGCCGACCGTGGCGGCGCCGGCCACAGCGCCTTCGACATCGTCAAGCGCTTCAACCGGGAACTGGCCGCGATCTCGGAAGCCAACTTCCTGGTGCTGAACCCGCCATCGATTCCCGGCATCAGTGCCACTGGCGGCTTCGAGTTCCTGCTCGAGGATCGCCGCGGCGGCGACGTCAACGATCTCGCACGGGTTGCGCAGGATCTCATCGCCGAAGCCAACAAGCGGCCGGAACTGAGCCGCGTGTTCACGCTGTTCTCGGCCAAGGTGCCGCAGGTCGAGTACCGCATCGACCGCGAGCGGGTGAAGACGCTCGGCGTGCCGATCTCCGATGTGTTCGGTTCGCTGCAGGCGTTTCTGGGCGGGGCGTACATCAACGACTTCAACCTGTACGGACGCACCTTCCGGGTCACGGCACAGGCGGAGGCGGCCGCGCGCAGTTCGCCGGATGCAGTCAACAACCTGTACGTGCGCTCCGACACCGGCGAGATGGTGCCGTTGTCGACCGTGGTGAGCACCGAGATCCGCGACAGCACCGAGTCGATCGACCGCTACAACGTCTACCGCGCGATCAGCATCAGCGGCAATCCGGCCGCCGGCCATTCGTCGAGCGAGGCGGTGGCCGCGATGGAGCAGCTGGCAGCAGAGATGCTTCCCGACGGCTACAGCTTCGAATGGACCGGCCAGACCTACCAGGAAAAGCAGTCCGGCGGGCAGGCGCCGCTGATCTTCGCGATGGCGATGCTGTTCGTGTTCCTGGTGCTGGCGGCGCTGTATGAAAGCTGGGCGGTACCGTTCGCGGTACTGGCCTCGATCCCGTTCGCGGTGTTCGGCGCTTTCGGCGGCTTGGCCTTGCGCGGCATGGCCAACGACATCTACGCCCAGGTCGGCCTGATCATGCTCATCGGTCTGGCGGCCAAGAACGCGATCCTGATCGTCGAGTTCGCCAAGCTGGCCCGTGAGCGTGGCGCGACGCTGGTCGACGCCGCGCTGGAAGGTGCTCGGCTGCGCCTGCGGCCGATCCTGATGACCTCGTTCGCGTTCATTCTCGGCGCCGTGCCGCTGGCCATCGCGACCGGCGCAGGTGCTGCAGCGCGCTCGGTGCTCGGCACCGCCGTGGTGTTCGGCATGACGGCGGCAACGGTGATCGGCATCGTGCTGGTGCCATTGCTCTATGTCTTGGTGCAGGGTCTTGCCGATCGCCTCGGCGGTGGCCGGCCGAAGGCGGTGGAGGTGAACTCGTGAAGCGGCATCCGCTGGCCTTGACAATTGCGGCGGCCTTGCTCGCCGGCTGCGCGCTGGGCCCCGATTACCAGCGCCCGGATCTGGCTGCGCCGGCCGGTTTCCGTGGCGATGCGCCGGCTGCGCTGGACACGGCGATGCAGCCGGCACTGGGCGAACATAACTGGCGGCAGGTCTACACCGATCCGGTGCTGCAGAAGCTGATCGAGACCGCGCTGGCCGGCAATCTCGACCTGAAGCGCGCCTATGCCCGCATCGAGCAGGCGCGCGCCACCGCCGGTGCCACCGGTCTGGTGCTGCTGCCGCAGATCGGCCTGGAAGCCGATCGCACGCGCAACAAGCAGTCCGCACAGGCCGTGGCCTTTGCCGGTATCAACCGCGATCTGACCGTCAACCGGGTCAGCCTGACCGCAACCTGGGAGCTAGACCTGTGGGGACGGCTGCGCCGTTCCACCGAAGCCGCGCAGGCCGAACTGCTGGCCTCCGAGCAGGCCCGGCGCGGCGTCATCGTGGCGCTGATCGGCGATCTGGCCACGGCCTACTACAACCTGCAGACGCTGGACGAACAGCTGGCGATCACCCGGCGCACGGTCGGTACGCGCGAAAAATTCGTCGAGCTGACCAAGGCGCGTCACGACCGCGGCGTGATCAGCGGGCTCGATGTCGCCACCGCCGAGGCGCAAGCCGCAGCCGCGCGCGCCAACGTGCCGGAGCTGGAACGGCAGATGGGCCTCGTCGAAGACCTGATCGGCGTGCTCACCGGCGGCTGGCCGGGCGAGGTAGCCCGCGCCACCGACATGCACGACGTAGCACCCGAGCCACCGGCCGGTCTGTCGTCGACGCTGCTGGAGCGTCGCCCGGACATCCTGCAGGCCGAAAGCGCGATGAAGGCGGCCAATGCGCGCGTTGGCGTTGCCAAGGCCTCGCTGTTCCCGAGGCTGGCGCTGACCGGCAGCTTCGGCAGCGCCAGCCAGCAGCTCGACGGCCTGTTCAGCAGCGGCTCGAACGCCTTCAGCTTTGGCGGCAATCTGCTGCAGCCGCTGCTCGATGCCGAACGCAATCTGTATCAGGTCGACCTTGCCGATGCCCGCAAACGCGAGGCGATCCTGGCCTACGAACAGACCGTCAAGGGCGCGTTCCGCGATGTCGCCGACGCGCTGATCGAACGGCGCAAGTACGACGCCTTTGAGACCGAGCAGGGCGCCAGAGTCGCCGCGCTGCGCCGCGCCGACGAGATCGCGCTGGCGCGCTACCGGATCGGCTTTTCGTCGTACTTCGATGTCATCAACGCCGAGCGCGACTTGTTCGATTCCGAACTGGCGCTGTCGGCCGCCCGGCGCAACACACGCCTGGCGGCGGTGCGCCTGTACCGGGCACTCGGTGGTGGCTGGCACGCGGCCGATGAGGCAGTCGCCCGCGATGGAAGCGCCGCACCTTGATGCCAGAATGGCAACCCGCTGTGCCGACAGAGCGCAGTGTCCAGAATCCTTGAGGAGACAATCACGATGGCCAGAGTCGTCCGCTTTCACGCAACGGGTGCGCCGGAAGTCCTGCAGATCGAGCAACTTGATGTCGGCGCGCCGGGCAAGGGCGAAGTCAAGGTCAAGGTCGAAGCGATCGGCCTGAACCGTGCCGAAGCGATGTTCCGGGCTGGCGCCTATCTTGAAGCGCCGGTGCTGCCGGCGCGCATCGGTTACGAAGCCTCGGCGACCGTGCTGGCGCTGGGTGAAGGCGTCACCGGCTATGCCGTCGGCGAGGCGATCAGCGTGATCCCGGCGTTCTCGATGAATGCCTACGGCGTCTACGCCGATGAGGCGATCGTGCCGGTCTACGGCCTGCGCAAGCGCCCGGCCGGCCTGAGCGCCATCGATGCCGCCGGCGTCTGGATGGCCTACCTGACCAGCTGGGGTGCCTTGATCGAGATCGCCGGCCTGAAGGCCGGTGAAGCGGCGGTGATCACGGCGGCGTCATCGAGCGTCGGCATCGCTTCGATCCAGACTGCCAATGCCGTCGGCGCGACCAGCATCGCCGTGACCCGCACGCGCGCCAAGGTCGCCGACCTGAAGGCCGCGGGTGCAGCGCATGTCGTGGTGACCGACGAACAGGACCTGTCGGCGGAAGTGATGCGGATCACCGGTGGAAAGGGCGCGCGCGTTGCCTTCGATCCGGTCGGTGGCCCGCAGCTGATGAAGCTGGCCGAAGCTGCAGCACCCGGCGGCATCATCATCGAGTACGGCGCGCTGTCGACCGAAGCCACGCCATACCCGCTGTTCCTGTCGCTGCTGAAGGCGCTGACGATCCGCGGCTACACGCTGTTCGAGTTCAACAACGCGGCCGAGCGTCTGGCCACTGCTGAAGCGTTCATCCTGGCCGGTCTGAAGGCCGGCACGCTCAAGCCGGTGATCGCCAAGACCTTCCCGCTGTCGCAGATCGCTGATGCCCATCGCTATCTGGAATCGAACCAGCAGTTCGGCAAGGTCGTCGTGACCACCAACGGCTGAGCGTTCCAGCCGGCTTCACGGCTGCCGAACCAGGCCCGTCAGGCGTTCGTCTGACGGGCTTTTTCCTGGCCCGCAGACGGGGCTCCGTGCTCAGCTGGTCGGGTGCAGATGCACGTGCGGCTCGCCCAGCACCTGCGAGATTTCCAGCGCCACCGGGATCAGATGCACGTGGCCGTGACGGACGCCGCGCTCGGCGATCAGCGATTCGGCGAAGGCCTTGACCTTCGGCAGCGGCCCTTTCAACGCCATCGTTTCCAGGCAGTTGTCATGGTCCAGATGCACGTGCAGCGTGGCCAGGCTCAGGCCGTGATGGTCGTGCTGGCTTTCGGCGAGGCGGCTGGCCAACTGGCGCTCGTGATGGTTGTAGACATACGACACGGTCGCCACGCAATGGCTGGCCTTGCCGTCGTCGATGCGCTCGCTTTCCAGTCGGCCGCGCAACAGGTCGCGGAACGCTTCAGAGCGATTCTCGTAGCCATGGCGAGCGGCCCAGGCATCGAACTGGTCGGCCAGCGGATCGTCGAGGGACAGCGTGATGCGGCGCATGGCGGCTCCGGAAAGCGGTCAGGTCTGCTGTGCGCTGGCGCAGCGCGTTCAGCGGGCGGCAGCCTAGCACGCAGCTTCCCGATCACTGCCTGCTGGCTGCTAGGCTTCCGCGATGAACGCCAACTCCGACAACCTGATCTGGATCGACTGCGAGATGACCGGTCTGATCCCCGAACAACACCGCCTGATCGAGATCGCCACGATCGTCACCGACAGCCAGCTGAACTGGCTGGCCACCGGCCCGGTGATCGCCATCCACCAACCGGAAGACGAACTGGCCAAGATGGACGACTGGAACGTGCGCCAGCACGGCCAATCCGGGCTGACCGCTCGCGTGCGCGCGAGCACGATCGGCGAAGCCGAAGCCGAAGCCCTGACCATCGCTTTCCTGAAGGATTGGGTGCCGCCCGGCAAGTCACCGATCTGCGGCAATTCGATCTGCCAGGACCGCCGCTTCCTGGCGCGCTGGATGCCGGCGCTGGAACGTTACTTTCACTACCGCAACCTTGACGTCAGCACGGTCAAGGAACTGGCTCGGCGCTGGGCTCCGGAAATCGCCAGCGGCTTCAACAAGCAATCGAGCCATCTGGCGCTGGACGACATTCGCGACTCGATTGCCGAGTTGCAGCACTACCGCCAGCACTTCATTCGCGTCTAAACGACCGGCCGATGCCCGCTGCGGGCATCGGCCGGTGTCGCGATCAGTTGCCCGGGCGGCGCGTCGGGCGCTCGGCGAACGGATCGTCGAAGTCTTCGCCGATCAGCTTGCGCAGCTCGCGCTCCTCGCGAAACTTTTCGACATCGCGCCAGTCGCGGCGCGCGCTGGCAACCGCGACAGCCTTGGGATCGACCGCCGGCGCATCGTCGTCGAAGCCGTCGGTTTCATCGGCAAATTCGTCGAACGGCTTGGGCGGCGGCTGTGCTTTCTTGCCCGGTCTTCCTGCCATGCCTGCGGGTGCTCCAGTCGATGGTGTGACGGGTCGTCGACCCCTGATGGCGCGCGTTTTATCAGGCTTTCGCGGGGCCGGGAAGTCCCTGCCGACAAGCGCCGGTGCGGCGGGCCAGACGCGGCGCCGCCGTGCGTGCCAGCAGGCCGCCCAGCAGCAGCGCCAGCAGCGTCGGCGACAGCGCGCCGCCGCCGTCATCCGGCCCGGTCACCGAGGTCTCGACACTCGCGCGCAGCGTGTAGGTGGCGCCATCGGTGCGGTCGTAATTGATCACGGTCACGTAGTAGCTGCCGGTCTGCGGGTTGTCGATCAGCACCGTTTCATTGCCGTTGCGCACGCGGTCGCCGCGCTGTGCCTCGGGCACGTTGACGAAGTAGAACGGCTCCGGACTTCCTTCGGACAGTTCGACATCGGGATCGAGATCGACGCTGTACTGCGCCGGTTGCGCGTAGCGCACGAAGATGTCGATGTCGTTGGCGCCAGTCGATTCGAAGCGCAGCCGATTGCGCCCGGCGGGCAGGCTGGCGGCATCGAAGACCCAGGTATGGAATTCGTCGTAGAGGCCGCTGCCGAAGCGCTGCGTCACCGTCTGCCGATCACTGAGCCGGCCGACGTCAAGCAGGAACCGGCGCGTCGCCGAGTAACCGCCATCGGCGCTGATGCTCAGCGTGAACGCAATCTGCTGATAGCCGCTGAGCGAAGCCGGCACGGTGACCGGGAAGCTTCCGGTCTGCACGGCACCGCGGGCGATGTTGCCGAGCGCGACGCTGCCGACACCGACCGTCACGTCGGCATTGGCGCTGAGTGTTGCGCGAACATTGGTGGCGTCCAGCCAGAGGTTTTCGAGCGCGATCCGGATCGTCGCGTTCTCGCCCGGATCGAGCCGGCCGTTGCCGCCGTCCTCGACCACCACCGGCTCGAACACCGGCACCGTCACCGTGCCGCTGCTGAAGCGCAGGTCGTAGCTGCTGGTCTGCACGGGCTTGATCACCAGCGACGGGCCCGCGGTCAGATTCAGCGCCCGGGCCGCGTCGAGGCGTCCGCTGGCGGTCCGCGCGGCGGCGCGGTTGTCGGGGTCAAGCCCGGGCTCGCCGGCGTTGATCAGTCGAGCCTTGACGTCGCGCACCGACGCCGTCGGGATGTAGTCGCGGATCAGCGCGGCGATACCGGACACATAGGGTGCGGAAAACGAGGTGCCGTTGATGCCGCCGGTGGTGTAGCGGTTGTTCAAGGTTGTCGTGACGATCTGCAGTCCGGGTGCCGCCAGCGGCACGGTCACCGGTCCGTAGGTCGAAAAGCTGGCGATGCCGTCCTGCCGATTGGTTGCCGCGACTGCCAGCACGTTTGGCACCCGATAGTTCGCCGGATAGGTGGCGCCGGAGAAATCGAGATTGGAATCCTGGTTGCCGGCCGAGGTCACGAACAGCACGCCGGCGGCGTCGAGCGCGGTAATGGCATCGAACTCGGTGCGCGAGTAGCCCGGGCCGCCGTAGCTGGCGTTGACGATCTTCGCGCCGTTGAGCCGCGCGTACTCGAAGGCGCGCAGCTGGCTGGCGACATCGAAGTTGAAGCGCAGCGGCATGATCTTTTCGTTCCAGGCGGCACCGGCCACCCCGATGCCGTTGTTGCCGACGGCGGCCGCTGCGCCGGCCACCGCAGTGCCGTGTGCTTTGCTGCTGCTGGGTGGCCGCGGGTCGGTGTCGTTGTCGACGAAGTCGTAGCCCGGAACCATGTTGGCGGCCAGATCGACATGCCCGGTCTCGAAGGCGTCGTCGATGATCGCGATGGTGACGTTGCCACGGCCGCTGCGATCGGCCGTGCCGTTGCCGTCGGCATCCCAGGCGTTGGCCGCATTGAGATCGGCCATCGGGATTCCGGACGGACCGTTGCTGACGAAATTCGCTTGCCCGGTGTTGCGCAGGCCCCACTGGTTGCCGAACTCCGGATCATTGGGGATCGCGGCATGCCCGCGGCGCACGAAGTTCGGCTCGGCGTACTCGACGCGCGCATCGCTGGCCAGCATGGCCACGGCGCCCGGCACATCGATCGCCGACGGCAGCTGCAGGCGTTCATAGCGGCCGTCGAACAGCGATTCCATGCGCTTAAGGCCGTGTTGCGCCTTCAGCGCCGACAGCGCGGCGGCACTGGATGTCGCCCGGTACTTCACGATCAGTTCGCCGGCGCGATACGGCAGGTAGCCGGTCCCGTCGTCACTGCCGCTGGCATCGCTGCGATGAGCCGGGCCGATGGCCTGAGCCGCCGGCATTGCCAGCGCTGCCAGCAGCGCGAGGCGGCGTAGCCGGGAAGAGGGTGTGCGCTGCATGGAATGCCGCTCCGATGAGGTGAAAGTGTCTCGGCGCATGATGGTCGAGCCGGCTCCGCGCGCGCCAGCCACAGGTCCATTCGGCGGCCGCCCTTCGTCGGCTGGAAGCGGCTTCGGTCGGCTGCGCATCGCGAGGTCAAAAATGTTCACCCGCAGCGATGCAATGTTGGTAGACTGCGCGCCGTCGTGTGGGGCGGTAGCTCAGCTGGGAGAGCGCTGCGTTCGCAATGCAGAGGTCGGGAGTTCGATCCTCCTCCGCTCCACCAATCGACAACGCAATCAGGCCGCGCTCCATCTGGACCCGCGGTTTTTTTGTGCCCGCTATCTGTCGTCAGACAGCGCGGCGAACCGGCAGATCGTCGTAGCGCTTCCAGCGATAGATCGCTGCCGACAGCAGCCAGCTGACGACGAACACGCCGATGACGATGTAGCCGACGTTCTCCAGACCGGCGTCGAGCTGATCGATCAGTGCGGCCACGCGGCCATCGCCTTCGAGCTTGCGCGCCAGCAGGCCCAGCACCTCGATGCCGCCGATGACCACGGCGACGATGATCGAAACGCTGGTGATCGTCAGGTTGTACCAAAGCTTGCGCACCGGGTGATCGAAGGCCCAGCCGTAGGCGCCGACCATCAGCACGCTGTCGGCGGTATCGATCAGCACCATGCCGGCCGTGAACAGCGCCGGAAACAGCATCGCCGACCACAGCGGAATGCCATCGCTGGCATGGGTGGCGGCAAGGCCGAAC
>Ga0114983_1001153_pt1 | contig 10652 bp, 9 predicted proteins | sample Shrwel_input2_RT_FD_87182 | JGI IMG/M metagenome (GOLD analysis project Ga0114983, IMG submission 87182) | Subsurface microbial communities from deep shales in Ohio, USA - Utica-3 well 1 S input2 RT | ecosystem: Environmental > Aquatic > Deep subsurface > Shale gas/oil reservoir > Produced...
GACCAAGATTAAATATATAAATTAAAGATGTTGAAAAAGTTGGTTAATTATTTTGATGATTTAGTTAGCCTTTACACAAATTAAACTGAAAAGACTCTTTATAATTGAGCAAGTTTTAATAGCAAGTAATCAAGGATAAGTTATGAGCTACCAAAACACTTTGGAGTATGCTAGGGAACAAGATAAATCAGACCCTTTATCATTATATAGTGACAAATTCCATCATCCAATAATTGACGATAAAAAAGTCATTTATTTCACCAGTAATTCGTTAGGCTTACAACCTAAAACTGCAAGAAAATACGTAAATAAGGAGCTTGATGAATGGGCTCGATGGGGAGTAGAAGGTCATTTTTACGCTGAAAACCCTTGGGTCAGTTATCACGAAATAGTAACCCCCGCTTCAGCTCGCCTAGTCGGTGCGAATGAATCTGAAGTTGTGTGTATGGGATCACTGACCAATAATCTCCATCTACTTTTTGTTTCCTTTTATCAACCTACTGCTAAGCGCTTTTTAATTATCAGCGAAGCAAAAATGTTTCCTTCCGATCGTTACTTGTTAGAAACACAAGTAAAACATCATGGTCTTGAACCTGATGAAGCTATTATTGAAGTTTCTCCGCGAGACGGTGAGCATTTAATCCGAGAAGAAGACATTATAGCAGTGATAGAAGAGAATAGTGACCAATTAGCTTTAGTCTTTTTTGGTGGTATTAATTATTTTACCGGCCAGTTATTTGATCTTGAGAGGTTAACGAAAGCCGCTCATAAACACGGTGCAATTGCAGGTTTTGATCTCGCCCATGCGGCAGGCAACGTTCCCCTTGAGCTGCATAAATGGAATGTCGATTTTGCGGCGTGGTGCTCCTACAAGTATCTCAATTCAAGTGCAGGTAATGTCGCGGGGTTATTTGTTAACGACCGGCATGGTAACAGCACCTCTCTCAACCGTTTTGGCGGGTGGTGGGGTCACAATAAAGAACGCAGATTCTTAATGGAAAATACCTTCGACCCAATGCAAGGTGCGGAAGGTTGGCAAATTAGTAACGCACCCGTTATGGGTATGGCGATACTGAAAGCCTCTTTAGACATTTTTGATCAAGCCGGCATTCATAACTTACGTGCCAAAAGTATCAAGTTAACTGGTTATTTAGAATATATTTTTAATCAGGTGCTTAAAAAGTTTCCAAAGGTGAAGTTAGAAATAATAACCCCCATTGATCCACTTAAACGTGGGGCGCAACTTTCGATAAAGCTCATTGGTACCGATAAGAGTTTCTTCGACCAACTCACTAAAGCAGGAGTTATCACTGACTTTAGAGCGCCAGATGTGATTAGATTAGCGCCCACCCCGTTATATAACAGTTTTGAAGATGTTTATCAATTTGGCCTTACGTTGCAAAACTTATTAGATAAATGGAGTTAATTTGAGTCAGAAAGCTATAAAAATTACCGTAGTAGGAGCTGGCCCAGTAGGTGCGTTGCTCACCGTAATATTGGCTAGACATGGTTATCAAGTGGATTTATTCGAATCACGAGAAGACTCTCGACATAACGATATTTACCAGGGTAAATCTATTAATATTGCCTTGTCAGACCGTGGCTGGCTAGCACTCGAGTCTGTTGGTATCGCGGATGAAGTAAAACGCGAAGCTATCCCTATGTACCACCGTGTTATGCACGACCTTGAAGGCAACTTAACAAGGCAAGCTTATGGTAAAGGAAAGCAGGCTATCTGGTCGGTATCGCGTGCAAAAATAAATGAACTGCTTGTTTCATTGGCTGAAAAAGAAGACAAGGTTTCGCTACATTTTAGTTGTCATGTTATCGATGTTGACTTTGATCAGCCTGCTATCACCTTCAAAACCAAACAAGATAAAATAAAACATAATTCTGACCTGTTATTTGGTGCCGATGGTGCGTTTTCTAAAGTGCGTAGAAAAATGCAGGAAATCCCGAACAAGCGTATTAGTTATAGCCTCGACTATATGCCGCAAAGCTATATTGAACTTACTATTCCTCCGGCAGCAGACGGTAGCTACCAACTTGAGAAGCAAGCTCTGCACATCTGGCCACGCAAAGACTTTATGTTGATTGCTTTACCCAATCCCGATGGCAGTTTCACCTGTACCTTGTTTATGAATCAAAAAGGGGATATTTCTTTTGATGCTCTAACACAACGTTCTGCGGTAGAGGCATTTTTCCAACGATACTTTAGTGATGCCATAAACTTAATAAACAATCCCATTGATGAATTTATCAGCCGGAAAACTACACCTTTATCTTTGGTGCATATTGATCCTTGGGTGGTCAACAACAACGTGAGTCTTATTGGTGATGCCGCCCATGCGATGGTACCTTTCTATGGTCAAGGTATGAATTGCGGCTTTGAAGATTGTCGATTACTGAGAGAGTTGGTCAGCAAACACAATGATAATTGGTCAGAAATATTGTCGCAATATCAGACACAGCGAAAACCTAATTGTGATGCGATTATCGAACTAGCTAAACGTAACTTTTTTGAGATGAGTGAATTGTCAGGTAATTCCAGTTTCCAATTATGTAAAAAAATTGAAGCTAATTTTAACGAGCGTTACCCAAAATTATGGGTGCCGCTATACACTATGGTGACATTCTCACCAGACATACCCTACAGTGAAGCTTTACGGATAGGTGATATACAAAAAGAAATTATGGCCGAGATTATGGCTTTGCCAAATATTGAAAATCGGTGGCTAGACGAAGACATTTATGAAATGTTATATACATTAACTATCAACAGAAACTTCAAAGTGAAAAAAAATGAGTTGTCCTAATCAATCAAATTATTATGCGATGGATGATTCTATCCATACTAATTTCAAAGAAAACATATCTTATGGGGATTATTTGTGTCTAGAAAAAATATTATCGGCACAACAACCGTGTAGTGAACAGCACGATGAAATGCTCTTTGTTATTGTGCATCAAGCAAGTGAATTATGGCTTAAACTCGCCAGTCATGAGCTAATCGCTTTGATTAAGAATGTCAAAGATAGACATTTTGACTATGCTTTTAAAGTAATTTCTCGTGTGAAACAAATAGTTAGACAACTCACTCAATCATGGGATATTTTATCAACATTAACGCCTGTTGATTACATGAAATTTCGCGATAATCTTGGTCGTTCTTCAGGTATTCAGTCATACGGTTATCGAAAAATTGAATTTTTACTGGGTAACAAAAATACTTCGTTATTAGCTGTGTATGAAAGCAATGAGTCAGTCCATAGTGAACTATGCGATATACTTAAACAACCTAGTTTATATGATGAAGTTATCTCCTCATTACATACTAGGGGGCTGAAAATTGATACAGAGGTATTACATCGAGATGTCACGCTACCTTATCAAAGCCATGATTCAGTGCTGAATGCTTGGTTAACTGTATATCAAAATCACGATCAGTATTTTGAATTTTATGAGCTAGCCGAAAAACTCCTAGACATAGAAGAGCTGATCCAGCAATGGCGATTTAAACATATGTCTACTGTGATGAGAGTAATAGGTAACAAAAAGGGAACTGGTGGGTCATCAGGTGTCAATTTCCTTAAAAAAGCAATGGATATAAGCTTTTTCCCTGAGCTATATACAGTTAGAACTCTGCTATAAATGCGGTGGTTACAGCATAACTAATTTGGATGTAGGGAAATAGTAGATTAAATTCCACGAAGCATAGTTCCATTATTTTTAATGTTCTCTAGAAGCTGTTGGTCTTTGCTGTATATAAATTGTTTACGCATGCATTGATTGATAGCTACGCCATTAAAAAACGAAGCGTGACCAAACTTGAATAATTACACGACAAATTATCTGTAAGCGTCCGATATCGACAGTCTATTACCGTGGCAATTTAAAGCCTAGGTGGTGATCACCGGACGGATACGATCTCAGGTTAATTATTGTTATAATTTGGAAAAGCACTAGACCAGTCACCAACATAGCCTGGAAAGTCGTTAGCCAGTGCATCAAGATCAAAGCCATCGAAACCCAATCGTGTATATTCGTCATTAAAGCGCTCTTCCCAAATTTTGTTTTCGCTACTGGCCTGCGCATGGATTGTAGGCAAAATTAGGGAAGAACAGGCGCTACCATCTACATCAATAAACCTCATGATGGTATCAGTTACCTCATTGCAATCTTTAATAAGTGTCTCATAAGAAACAGTAATAACTTTTCCCTGTTCGCGTTTAAAGTGCTCTGCCCAGCCATTTTCCTGCCAACGTAAATATTCAAGACACTTCAATATATGCCTGAAAATATATTTTGGTTCCTTTCTTTTTTCTGCACTGGAGACCCAAGACTGGGTCTGCATAGATCGAGATAATGAAACCGCTTGCGCCGTTTTGTTATCTCGGGTGAGAAACACATATACTTCAGGGGCTAGTGTCGATAAAAGGTCAGGGTGGGCCTCTTGCAGGGCCGTATAGTGCGACCAAAATAATTTGCAACCAAAGACACCATTAGGGGATGTCCTATGTGCTATCAAGCGTTGGTAGTATTCAACTAGGTTAGTAGCACCCAATCTATGTGCTAGAGCTGAGCGGTAAGGTAGATTAAAGTACTCTGTAGGGCCTCCAAGCATACCTGTTTGCCAAAGCTTGAGACCAAGTAGGGTGCTACCACTGCGTGGCGTGGTTGCAATAAAATAGGTTTTTTCGGGTTTACCTGCCCAGAGCTTATAGTCAAAGCTTTGTGTATACAAATCTTTCAGGTGTCCAATCGACATGATTCTACTCCTTAACATTGGTAGGCAAACTCGAGCTGGGTATGAGAGTTAAGATTCTTTCGGTGCAACTTGCCTGTTGAGGTACGCGGGAAGCTGGAAACAAACTCAACCACTTGAATATGATGTGATGGCTTTGTTGAAAATGACTCTTTCACTGCATCCAGAATTTCATCGCGTATACTGCGGGTTTGACGCGCACCAGCTACCAACAAAATAAAAGCTTTGAGTTGAATAACCCCATCACCGTCGAGGTGACCTACCACGGCACATTCCTCTATTTTATCAACTTTTTGAATAACATCTTCAATACTGGTTGGATTTATCCAATCTCCGCAGCCAACTTTTAGCATATCGTCCTCTCGGCCATGAAGAAAATAATAACCGTCTGAGTCTCTAGTGAAAAGATCTCCGGTGCGTATCCAACCATCATGAATACGATCTGCTGTTGTCTCAGCATCATTCCAATATTCGAGACAGGCACTAGGACCCTTAAACCATAATTCACCAATTTCATTCTCTTGTGCTTGAGACTGGTCAGTGGGTCTTAACAACTTAACTTCATAGCCAGGAAGCGGTTTCCCAAGGCTTCTAAGCCGTGATTCTTCAACGGTATTTGAAATGAAAATAGCGTTTGCTTCAGTTGTACCATACCCATCAAGTAAGGGTACTTCAGGAAATACATCATTGAAGCGCTGTACTAATGCAGGGCTCAGTTTCTCTCCAGCAACAACGACCAGTCGCAACTTCCTGAAAACATCATTGGGCCCCGTTTCTATCAGAGAAACTAGGTTTCTCGGTTGGCCGATAAAGACCGTTGGAAGGTTTATTTGAGCAGCATTTTGAAGTACTTCACGCGTGGGGATTGATTCAATCAGTATAGATGCCGCCCCTGCTAATAATGAGAACACCAAGTTACATCCAAGTGCGTAACCGAAAGAGAGCTTTGGAACGCATAATATGACATCATCCTGATGATATTTCAACACTGTATCTGCATAAGATTCAGCACAGTGCAGCAAGTCAATATGACGGTGAGGAATACCTTTTACAGGCCCCGTCGAACCTGAGCTAAAAAGTATATAAGCAAGGTCTTGTGGTTCGGACTGTGTCGGCTTAAACTTGATTGTCGATGTTGTAAATGGGTTTGTACTCTCACTATCAATAATATGAACAGGGCATTTATCAAGGGCTCTAATCCCACATGATAAATCGACCAGTGCGAGTGTGCAATTTGTGTTGTTGACAATATGCTGTGCTTCTTTAACATTGCCCCCTTGGGCCATCGGGACAGCAATCGCACCAATAGACAAAATGCCAAAAAAGGCACCAACAAACCCAAGCGAATCTGGCATAGCTATAAGCACCTTATCCCCTTTTTGTACGCCCAACTGACTTAGAAAGTTAGCGTAAAGAATAGTGATATCGGCAATATCGCGATAACTAAACTGTTTTTCGTCAATTAACAACGCAGTTTTATCACTATAGCGTTCAGCCTGACGGAAAATAACAATATTAGCAAGGTTACCGTCGTTTGGTTTTATTTGCATATTTATCTCCAATACTTTTAAATTTTAATCAATTTAGTCCAGTTCCGTGCTATTCTCAAACCCCACCAGCAACCAGCCACCTACTGGCTGGAGGATATCATGAGCTAGCAAGGCGAGTTCTTTGGGTTCATTAAGTAACAATTGTGCATAGGCATTACGCATACGATTATTTATTGTTGGCGCAACCGTTTCTAGATGATTAGCCAAATGTTTACCTCGATGTGTAAAGGATTGTTGCTGCTTTAACAGCAAAGAAGTTAATGGCGTGAACAGTGTCAGACCAATCATCAAAGTATGTTCCGCAGAGTTGCTACGGCAAAGTTGCGACACAAGGCCAGTAACAGATGAACGCAGGATATTGATTTGCTGCTTTGACGGAGCATCCGGTCCGACGTGCAATAAGGAAGTTGCTATCTTCCTAATTGTTAAAGTACGATCCCATTTATCCCAAACTACTTCTCCCTGAGCCAATGCACTGACGATCCAATTTTCACCGGAGAGACGTGCATTATCCAAAAGACCTTCTATGTGTGTAGCCCCAGTTTCGATAACATCAAGGCAGTACCCTCGATATTGAGAAATATGTTTGCGGATCGCGTTAAAGTTTTTCCGTACAATAATAATATCGATATCAGAAAATTTGCTCATATTCCCCTTGACGGCAGAGCCATGTACGATAACCAGCAGAGCATCATGAACGGTATTTTCGACATATTCACCGACTAGTTCTTTTATAGGTGCGAATGAGCTGGAGAACGGTTTTTCTTCCGTATGAAGGTGTATTTCGCTTAAAAGAGCAGCCAAGCTGTCAATATTATTCATTGTATGGATCCTAGTTCGTGCCATGCGGCTGATTAATGATAGTTTCAATAAAGGTGTGCATACTGTCTAGCAGAGTTCGCCAGCCTTCATTGCTCTGGAATATATGCCCCTCGTTAGGTACAGTGACATATTCGAAATATAAGTCTTCGGGAAGCGACATTACGAAATCAGAACTATGCAGAGAAGGCGAAATAGGATCACGCTGTCCATGCACTAATAACAACGGCGTGTTAATTAATGGAGCATATTTATTTTGCGCTGCGCCATTATTTGTTTCATATAGATAGCGCCAAGGTTGCAGCTTCGGAATGTCTGCGCTATAAACAGGATTAAGAAAGACCGCACCATCAATAGTACTTTCAGCTAAAAAACGCAAGGCGGGCAAGCAACCAAGACTGGCCGCCACAAGTATAATCGGGCCATTACAATACTCACGCATGTATTCTATGCCCGTCTTAATATCATCTAACGCTGCATCTTCATAAACTTGAGTAGACATTCGTTTACTCCGGCCTCCTCCCAGCGCACCAGTACCATTAAGGCCAAATACTAGCCCACGTTTTGGTTCGATGGCTTCCAACTGTGAACGAATGCTGTAGTGATAAAACAGTCTTTGTGGTCCGTAAGCAAAGAAACGATGCGGCCCCATAATATAAAGAATACCAAAACCTGCTGTTTTATTTTCCCTTGCTAAGAGCAACGGCTTAGGTAAAGCAGTTGATGAAACAGAGAATACTGGTTGAACAGTGTTTATATGTGACTCTGAGATTGATGGTAAAGTCTCACGTACTTGCAACCAGCGTGGAGAAGTCTCTTGTGAGTCATATACCCATAGATAATCATTATCATTTATCCATATTGCATCACTGGTAGCCACTTGCCTATCCCAATAGAGGTAGCCATCACGGCCTAGACATAAACTGCGCCGTGCACCCAACTTTGAAATATCTTTACCGCTGACAATAACAGTCATATTATCTGGTGACCATCGCGCCATATCAACTTCTAACTCCAAGCTAGTCAGACGCTTAAAGCACCTTGTTTCATCGACCAACCACAGCGCACAAACAGTCTCGTCCAATTCACCAAAAAAGGCGAGACTACGGTTGTCCAATACGTGCCAATCTATTTTTAATTCGGCGATCCCGACTCCTACCTCACAATCGATAAACAAACATTCGTCGTACAAGCGTACAACGGTAAAGCGGCAGCTGCCCTTAACTGGACGGTCACATAATGCAAGAAAAATAGTATTATCGTCAGTGCCCTGTAGTGAAACTTTATCAATATCTCGGTCGCTCACACTATATCGGAATACCTCAGTGCCACCGTTGGTAATAACAAAGATCATATCCAAATAACGTTGTGCGATGTAAGTAACTCCATTGACTATTTCGACTGCATAAATGCTATGGCTAATTACTACATCACATTCCTCATTAACCCTGTCATAATATGGATTCTGTGCATCGTAGCTATAAAGAGTATCACCAGCGAGTATCAATAAGGTATCTTCACTATCATAAATGATGCTTGTCACCGGTTTTCGAAACTTATAAATCCAGCTATTTCCTGCTAGGTCAGACACATATACAGACAAAAACTGTGATACTGCGAGACGCTTACCATTGTTCTGCCATGCCATTAATGTACCATTGGCCGTTGGGATCAATGTTGCGCTACTCCATAAATTAATATTTTTTTCTTGGGCGTTTTTTACTGAATGGCTAAAGAAACATTGAGTTTCCATTTTATTCTGCATTGACCATCCAATCACAACCTGGGCAATATATTGACCGCAAGGGGAGCTACTAGCGGCCAAGTAAAATGGTAAATTTAACGATACTCTAGAGGAAAAGTCAGGCACTGGTCGCTCCTTCATCATACATCTTCACCTGATTCACACTGCTTTTGAAATCGTTTTATCACAAGTTTTTCAATCACCGACACTACATCAGATGGCAACGGTTGACGGTGAATTTCGTGTGCTATTTTCTGTGCTGTTTGTTTAAATCTAGCTTCGTTTAACAGTTGTAAAACTTTTGTTCTGATAGCTAATACACTAATGTTTTCAGTCGCAAGCATCATTCCAGCACCAGCACGCTCGCATGCTTGAGCATTACGTAACTGAACAGCTCCGCCTTGCGGGATAATCATTAATGGCAGACCATGTGAAAGTGCCGATATGGTTGTACCACAACCTCCATGACAAATCACCACATCGCAGTGTGGTAGTAGTTTTTCATGCTCAATATATCGTTCTATATGAACGTTACGTTTTTGAGCAACAAACTCGTAAGGGTCAATACTCTCTCCTATTGTGAGTACCAAATTGACCTGTTCATCGCGTAGTCCTTCAATGATATCTGTATAAATACTAGCTGCGTTGTTATAGGTTGCAACAGTCCCAAAGGTTACATGAACAATAGGTGCATCCGGCATATGACTTAACCAGTCAGGTGAGGACAGATGTTCACTTTCTTTCAGAATACATGGACGAATGGGCTGTCTAGTTGTAATCGACATGCCAAATTCTGTCTGAAGCGTAGGTGGACAGGTGTCCAGAAACAGAGTTCTGAATACACCTGCGTTTGAAACAGGTGTCACTCCAGCATCAGTCCACAATTTGGCAATCGATTTCTCTACTCGTTCCAATTGAAATGCAGCTCGCATTGGTGATGGCCAACCGACGGCAATGTTTGGTAAACCAAGCAAATAGCTCACTAGTGGAGCAGCGTATTCCCCTTCTTCATGTAGCAAAATATCAGGTTTCCAGTCCTTTGCGATTTCAAGTAAGGGTTCATACATAGCATTGGGGGCTATTTGAGTAAACATTAATGCCGCTTTTTGGTCTTTACGTAACAACTCTCCTGCTGCAGATGGTTCGTCTGCAGCAGCAATAAGGGCATCCATATCCATACCTGCGACACGGGCTTCAAATCCAGCGGCGATGACTTTGGGGTGAAATCCCCTTGGGGCAGCAAAAAGAATCTCGTGCCCATTGGCTGCCAATGCGTTTACAATTGGCAGCATAGGGTGAAAGTGGCCTAACGCAGGAATACTGCTACACAAAAATTTCAATACAAATGTCCTTATAACAACTAACTTACTACAACGTAAACAAAGACCTCAGAATACTCAGAATACTCAGAATAGATATTACACTAATTTTATTATACGAATCAGACTTTAAATTACACAATATATCATAAAATATATTGACAGAATCACTATATACAGATAGCTTAATCTAACAGGGTTAAAAAATATACCGAACATAGTGTTTTTTTAACATGCAATTAAACTGTAATCTACTAACTTAAGGAAATATATTATGTCTAACCAAAATACTACTGTAATTGAAGAACTAAATGATTTCGCTCTTGAATCAAATGATTCGTCTACACAGGAATCAGATGCTGAAGCAGGTTGCCTTTCTTGTTCTTAATACCAATTTAAGTAGATAAAACCATAACATATACAAGGAATATGTAGCGGTTATAGATATGTAATAA
>Ga0114983_1001160_pt1 | contig 10621 bp, 9 predicted proteins | sample Shrwel_input2_RT_FD_87182 | JGI IMG/M metagenome (GOLD analysis project Ga0114983, IMG submission 87182) | Subsurface microbial communities from deep shales in Ohio, USA - Utica-3 well 1 S input2 RT | ecosystem: Environmental > Aquatic > Deep subsurface > Shale gas/oil reservoir > Produced...
GCACAAACCCTGGCCCAGATGCCAAAGACCCAATGGTTGGGCCTACAAATTGTCGAGCGGGAACCTTTGACACCTGGGCAAAACCAGGCCAGAGTCACTTTCAAGGCCTGGCATCTGGCGGATGGCCAGTTAGACGCCATATTTGAACAATCTGAGTTTATATTTGAGGACGGCTGCTGGTTTTACACCGAGGGTAAGCAGTTTGCGGTCAGCTATCCCAAACGCAATGACCCTTGCATTTGCAATAGCGGCAACAAGTTCAAACACTGCTGCCTGAAACGGATTTAACTTAGGCCGGATTTAACTTGGGCCGAAATCAAGTGTGGAACCAAGAGAGCTTAAACTGGTTAATCAATGCAGCAATGCAGGTTGACTCTGTTGCAAAAAAGCACTGAATTCGGCCTCTCTGAGCGCCGGGCTGTACAGGAATCCCTGGGCCTGATGACACATGCATGAAGTAAGGAAGCGTTCCTGCTCGGCGGTTTCAACCCCTTCTGCTGTCAGGGAGATATTCAGCGCCTTGGCCATGGCAATAATTGCGCTGACGATTTCGCGGCTCTCGCGGCTAATACTGAGATCCGAGATAAAAGACCTGTCTATCTTGAGCTTGCTGATGGGAAACTGTTTCAAATAGCGCATTGAACTGTAACCCGTACCGAAATCATCAATAGCAAGCCCTACCCCCAAGTCAGCCAGTTCCTGGCATAAATTGGTGGCATAGCGTATATCTTCCATCAACTCGGTTTCGGTGATCTCCAAAATAAGCGTGCCGGGTTTCAAGCGGTAACGATTGAGCAACTGCCAAACCTGTTCATAAAGATTACTGCCGAAAAACTGCCGCGCCGACACGTTCACATGCATGGCGATATTGATATTGTGATGCTGCCACAAATTCAGCTGGCGACAGGCGGCCTCCAGTACCCAGGTACCTATGGCATTGATAAGCCCAGACTGTTCGGCAATATCGATAAAGGCGCCTGGATACAGCACTCCCCGCTTGGGATGGTGCCAGCGGATCAGCGCTTCTGCACCTATGTAACTGCAGCTTTGCAAATCTTTAAGCGGCTGATAATAAAGTTCAAACTGTCTGCCCCGAATGGCGGCATGCAGATCTCTTTCTATCTGGGCATCATCCTTGAACGCCTTGAGCAACGCGCTGTTGAAAAACTGGATTGCCGTACCCTGCTTCTTCTTGGCGTATTGCAGCGCAATATCGGCGCAAGTCAGCGGCGCTACCAACTCGGCGACTTCGGCAATGTCCACCGCCGCCAGTGCCGGCTTGGGATCCACTTGCTCACGGCCAATATTGATAGGGTTACGCAGTTGTTGATAGAGGCGATGACAACAAACATCGATATCGCCGCTATCATCAAGCAACAATGCAAATTCATCGCTGCCCACCCTGGCAATACTGCAGTCGGCATAAAGAGAAGCAAAATGTTTCAGACGGCGGGCAACTTCAATCAGCAGGGCATCACCCTGTTCATGTCCATAGGTATCATTGAAGCGTTTAAAACCAATCAAATCGACCAGCAGCAACTGCCCGCTATAGGTTCTATCGAGCAAACGATTGAAATGGGTACGGTTGTATAGTCCGGTCAGGCTGCAACGCCAGGCCAAGCGTTCAAGTTCGGCCTGATAATTATGCTGCTCGGTACAATCTTCGCTGGAGACCAAGACATAATGGTTACCGCGCTGGGTAATAAATTGACTGGCATGGTATCTGAGCCAATATTCCTGGCCAGACTCCCGATTGAGCATCACTTCACCCGTCGCTGCTTCGCCACGCAACACCTTGGCCAGGGTCATTTCAGCCTGTTTGGGTTGCTGTTTAAAAAAAGACAACTGCTTTAGACTGGCGCCCAGCATTTTCTCTTTTGGGATACCTGTGATCTGTTCATGGGCGCTGTTGATATATTCAATCGCTTCTGTGTGCAGATTGATCAGCATACTGACTTGGGCCGATTGTTCTGCGGCCGACTGAAACAGAGTCAGCAACTCGTCTTTGCGGTAGGCGTCGTGGGTCGCCAAAGTCAGCGCAAGTTGGTCAGCCACTTGCGAGGCCAAATGGATCTCCAAATCACTCCAGTGATGCCCGGCAGAGGTTCGCTCCAAGCTCAAAACACCTTCAATATGGCCATTGATCCTGATAGCGATATCCAGGGCACTGGCAATACCGTTGACGCTAAAATAAACCTCGGCAAGCTCGCTCATACGCCAATCAGCCACCGCATCATTGGCGTCAATATGGCGTTTTTGCTTGAGTTGGTCGATATAAGATGGAATTTGATTGAGGTGTAGTGGACGCGGCGTTTTAAGAGGCTTTCCCGAGCCAAAGCGGGCAACTTCAAACTGCACATGCTGATCCCTGGACCAGGACCAGACACTGGCGTGTTGCACATCGAGATATTGACACAGAAGTTCTGTAGCCAGTTCAGCCGTCTTGGCGAAATCGCCCTGCTGCTTGGCAACCGAGTTGGTCAACAACTCCAGCAATCGCTGATACCTACGTCGCTTCACACATATCCTCAGGTTCCCTTTCGGGCTCAAAGAAACCCGCGCCGAATGCGCGGGCCTGCCATCATATCTCTGCGCGAGATTACACTTTTACATAATACCCAGCAAGATAACTCATACTTTCTTACATTTACCTTGTTGTGTCTTGCTTTGCAGCTTTGGTTTAACAACCAGAACTCTACTGACCATTTGGCTAAAAGTGCAGCTTATGCCAAAGCGTTTTCCAACTGAAAAATCATTTTCTCGGCACTGCAGGAAAAAGTCAGCGCCAAGGTCACTGTCTGCTCTGAACTACTGAGTTCTGCCTTGACATCAGCGAAACGGCCTTGGGCCAATTGCTTGAGCGCCTCGGCATCAACCATTGCCGACTCACCTTGAAAAGTCAACGAAAGCAAGGTGTCTCCTTCTTCGACGACTGTCCCTATATCCACATAGCTGCCACATTCGGCACAAGTGTCCTGCACATTGGCGGCCTGAGCCTGTTCAATACTCTTCATCTCTTGTCTCCGATACTGAGAGTCACCCATCAGTATAAGCCATGGACGACACCTGGACTGAGGCAAGACTCACGCCGTTTGATATAAACCGGCCAGTTTGCGTTGTTCCGACAGTTGATCAACAAACTCCATCAATACCGCCTTGGGCTGGTTTAAGGCGCCATCAGTACGTAGTCTTGTGTGCCAATCACAATTATTCAGTGCTTCCTGCATCCCGCTGTCTCTCTTCCCCCGAATAACCAAAGGTTCGGGCACCAGGGCCTGGGCCAACTGAAAGCTACGTTCACCGTCACTGAGAAAATGATAACTGTTGTCTACCGGGGAAGGTTCCTGACTCAAGTCCCCAAGCAAAGGTTGAGGCTCAGGCAAGTCAAATTGCTGCCGCAGGACAGCATCCTGTGCAATATCGTCGTGCAGGTGAAACTGAGGCCAATCGCGCACATCCTGAGACAGCAACGCCAAAAGCAGGGCAAACTCACCCCGGCGATGGGACTCAACAGCCAGATTAAGCCGTTCGCCCAATTGCAGTTCATTGATTAAGGAAACATCAGTACGCATAAAAAAACATCAACAAAACAACTCGTTGTTAGTTAATCGACCAAATGATCAGGAACTTTAGCCCTTTTTTTAAAATCGGGCTTTACATGAAAAAGGTTTCTGACTACTATGGCGGCCGCAATTGAGGAGGGGTTCCCGAGTGGCCAAAGGGATCAGACTGTAAATCTGACGGCTCCGCCTTCGAAGGTTCGAATCCTTCTCCCTCCACCATTTGCCTACAATTTAAAAAGACACGAAAGTGAAATCGTGGAGGGGTTCCCGAGTGGCCAAAGGGATCAGACTGTAAATCTGACGGCTCCGCCTTCGAAGGTTCGAATCCTTCTCCCTCCACCATCTTTCACTCCAATGTCTGGCTCCAAATATGTGGAGGGGTTCCCGAGTGGCCAAAGGGATCAGACTGTAAATCTGACGGCTCCGCCTTCGAAGGTTCGAATCCTTCTCCCTCCACCATTTCTTTTTATTCTTTAGTAAAACCTCAAAGCGTTTTATCTACGCCTATACTAATCAACTCCACAGTAATCAATAACCTAACCTGTATCTGTGCCTAAATGCGCCTGAGTTTTCGCTATCCATTGTCATTACCTTTGGTTATGATTAAGACCATCCTGTTATAAGAAAGAACAACAACAATGGCCGATCTCTGGGTAAACGAAGCAATTGCCAAAATCGAAGCCGATTTTCAGCGCAGTGCCGACACGCATTTGATTAAACTGGAACTGCCGGCGGTCGCCGGAGTGGATATCTATCTTAAAGATGAAAGCACCCATCCTACCGGAAGCCTCAAGCACCGTTTGGCAAGATCACTGTTTCTGTACGCCTTGTGTAACGGCTGGATCAAACAGGATACTCCTGTCATAGAGTCCTCATCCGGCAGCACAGCTGTCTCCGAGGCCTACTTTGCCCGCCTATTGGGGCTACCCTTTATTGCCGTTATGCCAGCGTCCACCGCCCGCAAGAAGATACAGCAGATAGAGTTTTATGGCGGCCGTTGTCACTTTGTCAATCACTCCAGCGAAATCTACGCCGAGTCTGAACGGCTGTCGCGGGAGCTGAATGGCCATTATATGGATCAGTTCACCTATGCCGAGCGGGCCACCGACTGGCGCGGCAACAATAATATTGCCAATGCCATTTTCGATCAGATGCAGCGCGAGCCCTTCCCTATTCCCGAGTGGATTGTGATGAGCCCGGGTACCGGCGGCACTTCGGCCACCATTGGCCGCTATATCCGCTATCAACGGCTTTGCACCAAGCTGTGTGTGGTCGACCCGGATAACTCAGTGTTCTATGACTATTTTCAACAAAGAGATGCGGCCATCACCTGTGAGCAAGGCAGTAAGATTGAAGGTATAGGCCGCCCCAGAGTTGAGCCCTCCTTTATCCCGGGGGTTGTCGACTCCATGTTGAAGATCCCCGATGCTGCCTCTGTGGCGACAATCCATTGGCTGGAACAGATCATCGGCCGCAAGACCGGGGCCTCAACCGGCACCAACCTCTATGGTGCCCTGATGCTGGCGGCCGAAATGAAACGCAACAACCGCCAGGGCTCAATAGTGACCCTGATCTGCGATCCCGGTGAGCGCTATCTGGACACTTATTACAACCCCGAGTGGATAGCCGCCAACATAGGGGATATCAGCCAGTATCAAAACAAACTGAAACTGTTTGAAACCACGGGTGAACTCTGCTGCTAACAACGCGCTTCAGATAACAAAAAGCCGCATCAATGCGGCTTTTTGTCGATTACCACTACGGATTAATCGATATCCAGATACTTGTGAGTCTGGATAGACAAACGCCAGTTGCGTTCGATACAGACTTTCATCGCCAGCGCCGTCGCCCGGCTCTTCTGGCTGATGGGCTGCAGGCAGATAGTCTTGTCTTTGAGAACCAATCCCTGCAGCAGTTGATCCAGCTCCTCAATATGAGCCTCGGTCGCCACCGGATGCTTAATCTCATTTGCCCGCTCCAGCGCCTGACGCAGTACCGGCATCCCACCCTTCATACCGACCTTGGGCGAGACTGTGACCCAGGTATCTGCGCTGCAATTCACCTCAAAGGTGCCACTGGTTTCAATTTGAGTGCGAAAGCCTGCGGCATTAAATGCTTCTGTCATTTCAGTGAGTGAATAGAGACAAGGCTCACCCCCTGTGATCACTATATGCCTGGCATTGAATCCCTGCTGTTTGAACGCCTCCAGTAACGACTTGGCATCATGCTCTGCCCAGCGACCGATACTGCCATCGGTGCGGATCACATCGGCAGGTTTCACCTGATTATGCTCAAGCTTGTCCCAAGTCTGGCGAGTATCACACCAGGGACACCCCACAGGGCAACCCTGCAAACGCACAAAAATAGCCGGAACGCCGGTAAACACACCTTCCCCCTGCAGGGTTTCAAAGACTTCGTTGACGGGGTAGTACATCGGGGTTCCTCATATTTGCCGGGGCGGCATTTATAGAGGAATTTAGCCCCAAGCGCAAGGATGAGCGAATTTTCCGTTTTTTACCAAGCCAGCGCTGACAGCCGGCCAAATTAGGGTAAACTGTGACGATTGAGTCATCCCTTTGAATAGACGCTTATGTCTTCATCCAATCAATCACTTATGTCATCAGAATCAAACCCATCGCAAACCACAGAGCCAACCCAAAGCACTAAGCCAACGATTTCCAAGGCGATAGTCGTTTTCAGCGGCGGTCAGGACTCCACCACCTGCCTTATTCAGGCCTTAGCCCAGTATGATGAAGTACATGCCATCACCTTCGACTATGGCCAGCGCCACAGCCAGGAGATTGAAGTTGCCAAACAACTGGCGCAAAAACTCGGCGCCGCCAGTCACAAGGTGCTGGATGTTACTCTACTCAATGAGTTAGCCATCTCGGCCCTGACCCGCGACAATATTCCGGTATCAAACGACTTGATGGACAATGGTCTGCCCAATACTTTTGTTCCCGGACGCAATATTCTGTTTCTGACCCTGGCGGGGATCTACGCCTATCAGATAGGCGCCGATGCCGTGATCACAGGTGTCTGCGAGACCGACTTCTCCGGCTACCCAGACTGCCGTAATGACTTTATCAAGGCGATGGAGTCTGCGCTGGTACAAGGCATGGACAGACAGCTGCGTTTGGTTACGCCACTCATGTGGCTCAACAAGGCCGAAACCTGGGCACTGGCAGATAAATACCAGCAACTGCCACTGGTAAGGGATGAAACCCTTACCTGCTATAACGGCATTCTTGGCAAAGGCTGTGGCACCTGCCCCGCCTGTTTATTGCGTCAAAAAGGATTGGATGAGTATCTGGCGAGCCCGGACAGCATCCAGGCAATACTGGCGGCCAAGACAGCGTGAAGCCGAGCTCCGCTTATTTTTCAGGTGTTGTGTTAACAGCCCTGGCGCTGCTGCTGTATTCTCTGCCGCTCACTGAGCTGTTGGCATTTCGCCGCAGCGCTATAGAACAAGGTGAGCTGTGGCGGCTTGTCAGCGGCAATCTGCTGCACACCAACTTCTGGCATCTGCTGATGAACCTCGCCGGGTTTTGGGTGATCCTTTATCTGCACAAGGAACACTATAACGCCCTGGGCGTATTGATATTGACCCTGGCCCTGTGTCTGCTTGAAGGTGTAGGGCTTTATCTTTGCTACCCGCAGCTTATGGGTTATGTGGGGCTAAGTGGCATACTGCACGGCTTGTTCGCCTTCGGCGCCCTGGCCGATATTCGCAGTGGTCGAAACTCAGGTTACCTGCTGCTTGCTGGCGTTATCGCCAAGGTCGCCTGGGAGCAATGGCAAGGGGCGGCCGCTGAAGTCAGCGCCCTGATTGGCGCCAGAGTCGCGGTTGAAGCGCATCTTGTTGGCCTGATTGGCGGTATCGCACTGTTTGGCTTGTGGCGACTGAGTGCTTATAAAGCGCCGAAACTTTGATACCAAGCCTAAGCATTTAAATAGGGGTTTTTAAATTAGGCTTTTAAATCAAGCTCTTTAAAGTCGTTGACAGATGAACAGCATAAAGAACCCGGCTTTTGCCGGGTTCTTTGTCAATGGGTCAATTTTAGGGAAGGTGCGAACATTTAGGCCTTGATAAGCTCCTCTCTGAGCCTTGCCACTTCATCACGCAGTGCAGCAGCCTGCTCAAACTCCAGATCCCTGGCATGCTGGTGCATCTGTTTTTCCAGCCTGTCGATTTCATGCGCCAAATTGGCGGCGTCCACCTGATAAGCCGACTTGCGCTCCGCCACCTTGCGGGCACCCGGCTGCGGCGCTGCCGATGAGGGGGAATCTCCCACATCCATGACATCTGTTATCTTCTTCACTAAGCCCTTGGGCACTATGCCATTGGCCAGGTTGAAAGCGTGCTGCTTCTCGCGGCGACGATTGGTTTCATCCATGGCCTTGGCCATTGAAGGGGTCACCTTATCGGCGTAAAGGATCACCTTGCCGTTAATGTTACGAGCTGCGCGGCCTATGGTCTGGATAAGCGAGCGCTCGGAGCGCAGGAAACCCTCTTTATCGGCGTCGAGTATGCACACCAGAGACACTTCCGGCATGTCCAGCCCTTCCCTGAGCAAGTTGATGCCGACCAGCACGTCGAAGACACCCTTACGTAAATCGCGAATGATCTCTACCCGCTCCACGGTATCCACGTCCGAGTGCAAGTAACGCACCTTAACGCCGTGTTCATCGAGATATTCGGTGAGATCTTCCGCCATCCGCTTGGTCAGCGTAGTCACCAACACACGTTCATTGACGGCAATGCGCTTGTTGGCCTCAGAGAGCAGATCATCCACCTGAATCGCCACCGGCCGCACTTCCAGCTCGGGATCCAACAAACCCGTGGGCCTGACCACTTGCTCGGCCACATCGCCGCCGCTGCGTTCAAGTTCATAACTGCCCGGTGTGGCCGACACATAAATCGTCTGCGGCATCAAGGACTCGAACTCTTCAAACTTGAGCGGTCTGTTATCCAGTGCCGATGGCAGGCGGAAACCGTACTCCACCAGGGTGGTTTTCCTCGAACGGTCACCCTTGTACATGGCACCTATCTGCGGCACAGTCACATGTGACTCGTCGATGATCAGCAGACCGTCCGGCGGCAGATAATCCAGCAAAGTCGGCGGCCCTTCTCCCGGTGCACGCCCGGAGAGATAACGGGAGTAGTTTTCGATACCGGAGCAATAACCCAACTCTGTCATCATCTCCACATCGTACTGCACCCGCTCGCTGATCCTTTGTGCCTCAATCAGCTTATTGGCATCCAGCAACTGCTGACGGCGCTCCCTGAGCTCGGCCTTTATCTGCTCTGTGGCCGCCAATATTTTTTCTCTCGGGGTCACGTAGTGAGTCTTGGGGTAAACCGTGGCCCGGGCAATGCGTTTACGTACCTGGCCGGTCAATGGATCAAACAGCGACAGCTGCTCTATCTCATCATCGAATAGCTCGACCCGAATGGCATCTCGGTCCGATTCGGCCGGGAAGATATCTATTACCTCACCGCGCACCCTGAAGGTACCGCGCTGCAGTTCAATATCGTTGCGGCTGTATTGCAACTCGCTGAGCCGCTGCAGTATATCCCGCTGACCCATGATGTCGCCCTGGCGCAAGTGCAGCAGCATCTTCATGTAAGAGTCGGGATCGCCAAGACCATAGATGGCTGAGACCGAGGCAACCAACACCACATCACGCCGCTCCAGCAAAGCCTTGGTGGCCGAGAGTCGCATCTGCTCGATATGAGCGTTGACCGAAGCATCCTTCTCAATAAAAGTGTTGGTCGAAGGCACATAGGCTTCCGGTTGGTAGTAGTCATAATAAGAAACAAAGTATTCCACCGCATTATGGGGGAAAAACTCTTTCATCTCGCCGTAGAGTTGCGCAGCCAACGTCTTGTTGGGCGCCATAATGATGGTTGGCCGCCCTTGATTGGCAATCACATTGGCAATGGTGAAGGTTTTACCTGAACCGGTTACCCCCAACAAGGTTTGATTGGCGAGCCCGGATTCCAGTCCATCAATCAGTTTAGCAATGGCGGTGGGCTGATCTCCGGCAGGGGAATATTGAGACTCCAAGCGAAACGGCGTAGCTGACACTTTAATGCGCCTTCGGTTAAGCCTTTCATTTTACTCATTGAGCCGAATGACGCCAAGCCAAAAGCCGCATTACTCCTGCCAACATGATGTCAGCAGCAGCTTGTGCTGAAACTCAGCAACGAGACGGCAGATGTGGCGGCCAAAGGCAGAAATTCCATCCAAATAAGTCAAACAGGTAGATTTAATGCACAAGGTTTGGCAGATACTTCCTTACAGCTTTGTTACAAAAAACACCAAGTAAACCAAAGCGGCTTGACTTTCACATCTATCTGTTTTTATTAGACTTATTTTTTAACCGCTCAAACTGACCATTTTAAGTTCAATGCAGATGCCACAAGGGTTTGCAGCCCATAAAGTCGGGAAGCTCACAGGTTTATCCACAGATTTAGTGGATAAGTCAGTCTAACCCTGTAACCATGGGGGATTGCGGCAAGCAGTGCAAGCCAACGCATCTTGATGGGTGTTTTGTAATAAAAGAACATATGAAAGTGTAGCACTCACCTTACAAGCTAAGATGCACCCAAATGAACTCAAAGCAGCTGAATCGCACCTTTTTTACGCGCCTTTCATGACGAGTTAGACGCCGGGTAACTTGAGCAAAAACATCCCCCTTGTAAGATTTCAGCCCAGTGGACAGACAAAAGCCGCCGAAATACACGCACTTTGGCCTTCCAATGAAATCAGCTTTGATTGAAATGACACGAAATATCAGTGTTTAGCCGTTATTTTTTAAGCAAAAAATTCCCACAAAGCAGTTTTATCCACCACTGTGAGCATTAGATAAGCAATTAACAGCTTAATGACACTTTTTTTAGGGCTGCGAGTTGACTCCACCCACAGAGCGATTTACTATGCGCTCCGTTCTCAGCGAGACAAGCAAGAAATTACGATTCCCCTGTAGTTCAGTCGGTAGAACGGCGGACTGTTAATCCGTATGTCACTGGTTCGAATCCAGTCAGGGGAGCC
>Ga0114983_1001161_pt1 | contig 10619 bp, 5 predicted proteins | sample Shrwel_input2_RT_FD_87182 | JGI IMG/M metagenome (GOLD analysis project Ga0114983, IMG submission 87182) | Subsurface microbial communities from deep shales in Ohio, USA - Utica-3 well 1 S input2 RT | ecosystem: Environmental > Aquatic > Deep subsurface > Shale gas/oil reservoir > Produced...
CAGTTATAGGCGAAATCCACCAGCGCATCGAATTGGCCCTGGTTCAGCTTGACGGTGGCGTAGCGCAACACAGCGGGCACGTACTCTTTTGACAAGGTGGCCATCACCAGGTCTTGGGCGCGTTTCTCTGTGATGGCAGGATCGCTCATGGAAACCGGGCGCCCGTCCTCGTAGCGGGTTGAGCCGTAGCCGATTGTTGGTACGCCAGCCGGGCACTTGTACGGCTTTGGAATGAATCCCTCACACGCCCGGATCAGTTGCAGGCACTTTTCAGATGGTGTCATGACCCACTTACCTTGTCTTGCTTGACCAGCCGACCAGCAATGCCAAGCACCAGCAAGGCAAGGCACGTCACGTTCACAATGCGCGGATCAATGCCCGCCTTCATGTCTTCCGGCAAACCCAGCCAGGCGCCCTGCAAAGCAGTTGCAATGGTCATTGCCTGCACTGACACCATGCGCCATGCCTTCTTCCATTCTGGGATGAGTTTCATGTCACTTCCTTTCGCTTGGTCGAACTGGGCTCAATGCGGCCTTTGATGGGGTTTGGTAGACACCCTCCGAAAGCCTGCTTGTGATGGGCGCGTCGATCCGACCCAGCTCTGTGGCCAACTCTGCGCGAACAGCCGTCGCATTGGTTGCCGCGCTTGGTGGTGCCGCGTATCCGGCAGATGCAAGGCGTGTGCTCACTGCTGCGTCAATCCTGGCCAACTCCGTCGAAAGCTCAACGCGAACAGCATCAGCGACGTCTTCAGCCGTTGGGCTTGGTGTCTGGATGACGACAGGTGTGCCAGTTCCGTCGATGGTGATTTCACAGTTGAACGTGTAGCTTGTGCCGGACTTGCTGGCATTCCCCGGATCTTCGGCAAACACGTAGTCAAAAATGGTGTCAACTGTCTCCGTGCCGGAAACAGCAAAGGGGCCGGTTCCTGTGCCGGATATGCTCACGGCGCACCCTTGCCAGTCATGTGCGTGGCAAACCAGGTCAGGAGGCTGCCAAACGTAGCAGCCCCACCACCCAGCAGCATCATCAGCTTCCAGCCGCCCTTGGCTTCGGTCAGGGTGCTGGCAACTGAATCCAGCTTCTCGGCCATGCGTTCAATCATGGCCTTGAGTTCGTGGATCTCTCTGCCCTGGGCGACCACATCGCGCTGAAGGGCGGCAATGTCGATGCGGGCCTGCATGAGGGCTTCCTGGTTAAATTCAGTCATGGTTTTTCCTGATTGATGATTCTTTGGGGCAACCCATCAAACCGGCGTGTATGCCGTGATCGTCCCGCCAGAGCTTGTGCTGGTGGTGCGGTAGCTGGTCGCGTAGGTGTACATGGCGCCACTTGTAGTAGCTGCAATGTCGGCCTGCTCGTTACCAACAGCCTTGCAGGTATCCAGCCACATGGATGGGCCTGTGGTGTAGATGCCGTAAGCGTTTCCGCTGTCCATTGCAGGGCCTTGATCTACCCCGCAGTTCCACGACTTGCCAGTGCCTGTGTCCACAATGTCAGGGCCGTAGTTCCTGCGATACGTGCCGTTGATGCGGATGATGTTGGCGGCGCCATGGATGCTTGATCCATTCGATGTGTTGGGTGCGCCGCGAATGGCGTCATAGTCGCCCGCCTTCGTGGCCTTGCAGTTGATCTCAACCGCGTTGCAGGAATAAGCACCGCTGTCGGCATAGTGGAAATTGTCGCCTTGGCAGCGATGGAACCAAGCTCCCGCGATGCACGAATCAGCACCCAATGCATCAAGGCCATGGCTTGATGTGTGGCGAACGGTAACACCACCGCCGAGAATGTCCATGTAGAGAATGGGCTTGGTTGTCGAGTACACCAGCGGCTGCAAGAACACCCCATCCAGACCCCAGTTGCCTTCAAAAAGCAGCTTTGTGCCATAGACAAGAATGCGGCTTGTTGAATCACCCTTGATGATCGTGAATCGCGTTTTCACCGTGTTCACGTCAACCGACCCAAGGTATCGCACGTACAGCTTCTCACCCACCGAATCGAAAAACCAGCCATCACCATCAGTAACCGCATTGAGTAGCGCCAATGTCGAATACTTGACAAGGTTCATCTGCTGGCCTTCTTCGTCAAGGCGCGTCGAATCCAGCAAAGCCGTGACATCCTTGTGGCCCGTGGTGGTGGTCATGTACCAGCAATTCGGGTAAGTGCCGTCTGCCGTCCATGTCGCCGTTGTTGCGTCGTCCGTCGATTCCTTGATGACGCACCGGCCAAGTGCCCTCAAGATTTTCAGCTTTGCGCCTTGGGTGTCTGTGGTGCGGAACTCAAAAGGCGCATAGGTTCCAGGCAGGCACATGACAAGCGATGCGCCCAACTCTGCAACAGCGTAATCAAGCGTGAGAACAGGGGATGCCACCGTGCCGGAATTGGAGTCACTGCCGTTGACTGGATCGACCCAAACAGTACCCGATCCAATCAGAGCAGAGTGAACGCGCCTCGCGTACTCCGCGACCGTTTCGGTGTAACCAAAGCCACCAACAGCCATGCCAACGGTTGGAAGGATGCCGAACGAACTGAACGCAGCATTTGGAACGGTGCGAACCTGCCATGAACGCTGCTTAAATACCTCTTGCAGTGCGCCCTCTACGTCTGTCGATGTGATGAGCGATGCAGCATCTGCAACCGTTATATCTGCCGCCGCAGAAGCGGGCTCAGGAAGCGCATCAATCAGCCCCTCAACGTACTCAATGCCCTCTTGAACATTGCTGTAATTGGCGCCAGATGCGCCATCATCGGCCCCCACCAGCACTGCCCCGCCATCTGCCGCCAATGCCAAAGCCAGCGCAGCAGAGCTATCAGCCGCAGGAGTGACAACTTCAGGCTGTCCATCCACAATGGCAACATACCCGTCTTCTGCATTGCTGATGACATTGGCCGCCGTCTTGATGTGGCTGAACCTGAATGCCCGAGCAATCCGCGCCTTGAGTTGGGCAATGATGGCGTTTTGCCTGTCCAGTGCCTGGGTCACAGCGACAGGCAGAAACCCGTTTTGCAGGCTTGTTGGCTGGGTGCAGTCAATGTCCGAATCCACAACAGCCGTGTAGCCCGTAGCAAGGGCCGTGACCAGCGTCACCGTGCCGCCTGGGGAAACATCTTGATTCGCGTTCAGCGTCACCGAATAGTCGGTCGTCAGCGTCAGCGTTGTCTCGTTTCCTGTGCTGGTTTGTGTCTTGATGACAGCTACGTCAGCAGTGCTGAACACCTTGAACGTGAATGGCAGGCTGGTGATTGATCCGTTTCCGACGAACGGCGATGTGGTGCGGGTTTCCGAGCTGATCGTCATTTGTGCGGCTCCTGGCAATGGTAGAAGACTACCGACCAGGGGCCGCGCCACGCGCACCGTTTATGGCTCTTGGAACCCAAAAGCAAGGGCCGCAGGATTCGCGGTTTCGCCACCGATCAGGGCCTGCGCCCCGCTGAATGTGCGATTGATCTGAGCCGCTGGAAGCCCAAAACCAGAGCCGATCACGTTGATGGCGCGTTTTCTGAATGCGTCGTCAACCTCACCCTGATTGACCTGTATCGCAAGCCCGGTGATGTCTGATATCAGGCGAAGGCCAGCCGGCCCCTGGTAGTCTTTGGCGTACTCGGATAGGCCAAGTGCCATCTTGGCTGCACCAGCCACCTCACGAACCCCGACCATGAGGCCAAACAGTTGGTCTAGCTGGGCCTCCATGAGTTTTCTCAGAACCTCGTCCAGGTCGTCCCAATCGCCTGAATCCCCTGGCGTCAATGCGTCCTTGAGCATGACCGTCAAGACAGCAGGCACAGAGTAGAGCAGCAGGTAATCCGCCGCCAGCTTCGCCTTGCTTTTCTCGGTCATCGTCTTGCCAACCCCCAGGTTCAGCGACGTGTTGAAAAAGCTGTAGAACACCGTGAACAACTTCTGCGCCGGCCCGCCTCGCTCGATGGCCGAAAGGTCTTTCATCTGCCCGCCGCCTTGAGCGTCAATCACGGCTTGGTCAGCGAGTGCTGATGCACGTTCGTCTGTGTTGCCTTCGCTCATGGCCTTTTCATAGGCCCCCAGCCAAGTTGGGATGTCCACCGTCATCTGCATGCGGGTCATCATGTAGAAAGCCGCATTGCTCATCCATGTTCTGACCGGGTGCTCCCCTTCCACCTGGTTGCGAAGTTCGTTCAATTCCCTGAATCTGGTTCTGGCCCGCGATGCCATGAACTCGCTTTTCTCGTTGACCTCCCTGGCCTTGCCGATGGGGTCGCTGAGGTATTGCGAAACACCACGGCCAACCCACTTGCCGCCGATTCGCACGACAGATTGAGTGATGCCAATGGGCTGAATGGCCGCGCTCATGACGTTGAAGCCAAGGCCGGCAATGCTCACGCCCTGGCGAAGCCTGCCAAGCATAGTGTCCATTTCAGCCTGCAAACCTTGCTCGCCCCTGGCGGTATCCTCGATCCATGTCTTGAGTTGCTTGACTGCCGCAGGCCCGTAGGTTTCCCGAATCGTGTCGTTGATCTTGTCGGATCGAAGCAATTTGTTCACGTCGATCAGCCACTCATGGAACGCCAGATCGTGAATCACGTCGTTGTTGTTTGAGTAGATCCCCGCCAGCGAGTAAAGCAGTGGACGGCCACGCACAGCCTCGACGCGCGATTTTGTGAACCCCCGCCTTGTGGTTGCGCTGGTGTAGGCTGCTTGCATCTGGCGCTTCGCGTCTTCAGCGTCCGAGTGCTGTTCAGCCCGGTTGTTGGCAAGTGGATCGTATTTGACAGGGTAGTAACCCCCGCGAAGCTGCACCATTTGCCCGTCAGATGCCTGAATTGACAGGGGAACAGGCTCGACCCACTGAGGTTCCTTGCCGTAAATCCGTCGCTCCTTGGCGCCGATCAATGGCCGGTAGCTCTCGAAATGATCCCAAATGGCCTGAACGGCTTTCCAGTCTTCAGAGGAAAGCGTTGCCACCACAGGCTGGATCTGCTGAACACTCCACCCCTCACCATCAAGCATGCGCTGAATGTTCCCCTCATTGCCCATGTTCAGGGCCATGGAGAACACCTGTTCGCGGTTCATTGACCTGTTGATCGATGGGAAGAATTGGCCCTTGCCATCCATCCGACCTGCCTTGATGACGGGCGACAAGATGGCGTGCAGCTTTTGTGTGGCCTCTGCCCGCATGGTGGTTTCCATGTTGGCCGCTTCGTTGGCTGGCCGGATGAAATACTCCCACATTGGACCGCCATCGTCCCCGCCATCAAACACCCTGGCCCATGTTGCCGCCTTGATGTGAGCCGCGCCAAAGTTCTTGACGGCCATCAGCCTGCGACCCAGCACCGTTGCAGGCGTTCGAGTGTCAGCGCTCCTGCCGTTGGCGTTGCGGGCTACAGAATCGGCAATGACATCACGAACCGCCTGGAAATCCCGGTTCATTTTGGCTGTCAGCAGCGTGTTTTTCAGGCGCCCCAGGTTTTCGATCTGGCGCACCGTGTCACGCAAGCCCTGCAACTCGTCAAATGTCAGTTCTTTGTATGACTGCCGGCGCGATTCGTCCAGCAGTTCGGGGGGAATGTCAGGCTCCATGCCCTGCTCACGCTGCGATTCCACCCATGCCGCCAAACTCTTGCGCTTGTCCACTGACTTGAGTGTGACGTTGGCGAGGTCGTACCTGTCAAGCAGGCTGGCAATTTGGTCGTAGTAATCGGCATCCAGGCTCTTTGGCTTGTCAGAGAACTTGCGCAGGTATCTGACAGCCTTGTCAGACTCGTCCCTTGCGTCCATCGTGGCCTTGGCCATCTGCAAGTTGATAAGCTGGTTGCGCTTTTGCGTCAAGGCTTCTTCTGCCTTGCCTGACACCATCGCCTTTTCTGCCGCCTTCGCCGCCCTGGCTTCCGCTGCCGTGTAGCGTCCTGGCTTAAGGTCACGAACCTTGGTGCCGCCAATCACGCGCCGCGCATGGGCCTTTGCGACAGATGTGAGCACATCAACCGTTGACCGGCCTGCACCAGATCGAACGCTTGAGCCGCGCTCAAGTGTCCTGATTTCCGTGGCGACAAACCTGGCTCTCGCCTCGTTGTGGATAGCCATGTCAACCGCACGCTGCAAGCCCTCTGGTGTGCCGATGTCACCAAAACGCTCAAGCATGCGCTGGTCTGTCAATGCTTCAATCACAACCTTTGGAGGTTCTGCCTCCATGATGGCCTTGACCATCTCGTCGCCTGAGCCAAAACCATTGGCCTCAGCCACGATGTCGCTGGGCAACCCTCCCGTTTTTCTGGTCATCTTCAGGTCAGCGAGTTTCTGCCAGCCAGCTTCCCCATATCTGGCGTCAAGCTCCTTGGCGTCCAGCTTGCCGTACATGGCGACATCCTCGCCTTGAGGATCTGGCCTGCCCGTCAAAAACTGCCAAGCACGGTACACAGGCTGCTGCATGACCTCGCCGCGCACCTGGGTGCGAACCTCCCGGCGCATCTCTGCCACCTGCTTTTGCAACTCCTTGAGCTTGCGGTTCTTGGCGTTGTCCAGCCACTTCATGTCACGCAGGCCCCGCGCTTGCAGGTAGTCGATGGCCTCTTGTGTGGCTTGTCCACCCATGGCGTGATAGGCGGCAAATTCTTCCGGCGTCATGCCGGCGTCTTCAGCCGTCTTGAACAGTGGCCCCATGGCCCGCGCTGCCTGGGCTTCTTCAATGGCCTGCTCGCTGGCAAGCATTCGATCCATGACCCCGCGCACGTCGTCGGTCAATTCGACATTCAACGCCTTGAGGTTCTTGTAAATCGACACCAGCCATGTGCGGAACTTCTGGAACACGCCTTGCAGTTCAATGCTGGGTGCATTCCCTTCAAAAGCGTAAGCCTCAAAACCCCTGGCCCACTGTTCGTGCATGGGGCGCTTGGCCCCCAAGTCCATGGAGAACCATTCGGTCAGCGGTTCAACGCCTTCACTGCCCTTGACGCCAAACCATGCAAGGATCTTGTTGGCGTCGTCAACAATGCCCCTTTCGCCATCGCTTACCGAAGCGCCGCCATTGATCTGCGCTTGGATTCGTGCAGCTAGATCCATCTGCACCTCTAGGAAGAAGTGCCCGGATTCGTGGATGAACGTACTCAGATCAGCACCCTTGAATAGGCTGATGATGCTGGGGGCCTGGGTGATGTCATCAGGCAGGTTGATTGAGCCACGGGCCTCTTGGCGCAGGATGCTGGGATTGGCAGGGTCGAACTCACCATTGTTGCCGGTGGAGGATTTCACCTGCTCGGGGCGGAATGCGACGAAAACGTCCGCCGGGCGCTGATTGACGACGTTGGCCGAGTCGATGACGCTGCGGAAGATGATGCCGTCATGGCCGCCAGCCTGCGCGGTTTCGAAAGCCTTGCGGTAGATCTTAAAGAAATAGTCGCCATTGCCATCAACGACAAGCGGGCTCTGCAACGCCATGTACGACGGTGCAATGTTCGCACCCTCAATTGGGCGCTGCATGGTGTCGATCTGGTCCGCAATTTGGCGGCGCGTTGCTGCGGCAACCTCCTTGGCAGCTTCCGCAGCCTTGGCCTCCGGCGAGTCCTTGCCGTGCGCAACAGCGGCCTTGCCCCAAGCACTCAGGGCCTTATCCTCTGCCTCCCGTGCGACAGCAAACTCGGGCGACATGGACCACCTTGCGGTGTAGCTCGCCGCCACTCCGGTGTCGCTGGTGAAGAAGATCGCGCGGCCGAAGTCCTCTCCGACACTTCCGGACCGGCCCAGGTCAAACGAATCGAACTCGCTCGTCGTCCCGTGATACACCACCAGCGGCTTACCCTCTGCATCGACCACTTTGGAATCACCAAACCACCGCCAGAAGTTGCGCACGCCTTCCTCGGTTGCGGCGATTGGCTGGCCTTTGCTGTTTGTGGTTGGGCGCTGTTTGCCGTCCACCTCAATAGTGGATGGCATCGCACCCTGAGAAGCAGGTGCGGATTGGTCACTCTGCGCTTTTGCCCTCGCGTCAACGGCTTCTTGCTCTGATTTTGTCAGCGGCTTGCCTTTGGCAATCTTCTTGTCCGCGCTGGCAAGGCGAATGCGAATGGCTTTTGCCTCTTGTTCGCCAATACCTTTGAACATCTCAGATGGGCCAAGAGAGCGCATTTCCTGAACAGCCGAGATGACATCCGGGAATTGAGCATCCGTCACGTTCCAAACGCCACCGGAATTGAAAACCCCTTTACTGTGACCAGAAAGCCTGACATCACGCACAAGGAATCGGCCTGTTTGCGGGTCGTAGATTCTCAGGTATGAAGATGGGCCGGCAACGCTACCGCTATGCTGTAGATCAACCTGAAAACCTTGCGCCTCAAGCATGCCCGCCAATTCTTCGGCTTTGCTTTTTATCAGGTCGCTTCCACGGTTCGGCAGACCATTGGTGTCGAACAATGCGGTGCCAGCATTTCCCTGATCCACGCCCGTGCGCTGCTCACCATTTGGGCCGGGCTTTGCGGATTCCGGCATGTTGGCATTATCGCCTTGATCCAGCCTCTGCCCGCCTTTGACCTCCTGCGCCTGCACGCGAAGCCCGTAACGCTGCGCCAATTCCTGTGGCGTCGTGTTCAGCTTGCTTGCCGTCACAGCGTAGAAATTCGCCATCATGCTGGCATATTGCGCGTTCGCATCTGGCGTGAACCGCTTGGCAGCGTTCAATTGCTCTGCGAAATCAGCCTGCAACTGGTCGCGGCCCTGCTTCCACGTTTCGTTTTCTTGCTGCGCTGCAACAGCATCCTCGATTTGAGTCTGCAACTGCGTGCCGCGCTCTTGCATGAACACCCTGGCCTCTGCTTGGCTCATGGCCTCCGGGCTTGTTCTGGCGTTTTCGATCAGGTCTTGAGCGAACTCACTGCCTGGAACCGCAGACAAGAACTCCTGCGTAGGGATGACCACATCACCACCCGTTGCCGCCGCTTCTTCGATCTGCTCTGCAACGCTTGGGACGGCTTGGGCAATGGCCTGGAAGTTTGCTGACTGCATCAACGCATTGGCGTCGATGTACAGGTTTGGCACGCTTTCCTCAACCAAGGACTGAGCGAATTGCGCAAAGGTTTCGGGGCTGCGCTGCCTGACCTTGCTGGCTTCGGCCAGTTGGGCGACTTCTTGCAGTGCCTGTGCGTGTTGTTCGGCCTCGCTCACGCGCTGCTCGTCACGCATGCCGCGAGTCTTGACATGCAGGCCAGCCTCGACAATGGATCTGACAATGCCACCCACAGCCGCGCCGACACCGCCCTCTTCCAGGCTTTGACCGACTTGGATTGTTGCGTCAGGGTTTGTGACTTGCTGGCGCAAAATGTCTTGCAGCAGGTTCTCGCTGAACTCCTGCCCGCCCTCTGCCGCCGCACCAATGCCAATCCGTGCCAATCCGGCAGCAATGGCATTTTTCATGGGGGTAGCCATTGGCCCCAGCAGCTTGTCAAGCGCCCATTTTTCCGTGATGCCTGTGATGGCCGCGCCGCCCAGCGTTGCAAGATCCTTGGCACCCTGGCTGGCATTGTCCTTGCCAACCTTTTCATCCATCGCGTCCAAGCCTTGCAGGTACAGTGGGGCAGGCCCGAGCAACATGGATGCGGGAATCTGTGCGCCCAACTGCCCCAAACCCCCTGCAACCTTGTCGCCAAAGGTTTGACTGGCAGCAGGAATCATGACCTCGTTGCGGGCGAAGTCCTTGACAGCCCCACCAGCAAACCTCCAATCAGACCCAACAAGAGGCCCGATGACAGACTGCCTGGCTCCTGGCGTCATTGCGCCGCCGCGTGGCGTTGGCAGCATGTCAGCCATAGCACCCATGACGTTGCGCTGGAAGATGTCAAGACCAACCCCGGCACCACTCACAAGCATGCCGGCGCCTTCCGCAACACCGCCCGCAAGCTGGCGATACTTGCGCTCGATCTGCGTCATTGTCTCCACGTCATCATGGGCAATCGAAGAAAACCCAGGGTCAGCCAGCTTGCCCGCCGTCTTGGGGTAGTTCTTCGCCAGAGAATCGTAATCCAGGGCGTCGATCTTGGCCTGTGTTTCGATCTCTGGTTGTCTGAGCCTCACCGCATCGACGGGCATGCCGTACTGTTTTGCCAAGCCTTGCAGTTTCACCTCTACGTCTGGTGACTTGTTGACGGCATCCATCATGCTCACACGGGCACGCTCTGCCGTGTCTTGCTGAACAAGTGCGTCGTATGGGTTGTTTTCGTTTGTCATCAGTTGCTTGCGCTGATGCGCAGGTGTTGACGGTAGAGCGTTTCAATGGCTTGGCTTGTTGCCGGCCTTCCTGCACGTTTGAGGGCTGCTGCGATCTTTTGGCGGTCATCGTCAGGCACAACAATCTCATCACCAGCCGCAACCATGCCGGCAGGCTTTTCAGAATCGAACAGGAACCCGGCTACCTTGACAGGCTTGAACAGCGCCGCCGCTTCTTCGCGCAGCTCGTTGGCCGTCAGCTTCTTGCCTGTCGCCCGTTCGCGCTCGTTGATTCGATCCTGGAATGCAAAAGTCAACTGCCCAACTTTTGCAACCCCGTCCTTGTCGTCATACTTGGGGTTCGGGTTGATCCCGGCCTGCGCCATGAATGACTTGAGCACGTCGTTGGCGCTTTGAAGTTGGGTAAGCCTTCCATCGTCCTTGCTAATCCTGA
>Ga0114983_1001162_pt1 | contig 10615 bp, 10 predicted proteins | sample Shrwel_input2_RT_FD_87182 | JGI IMG/M metagenome (GOLD analysis project Ga0114983, IMG submission 87182) | Subsurface microbial communities from deep shales in Ohio, USA - Utica-3 well 1 S input2 RT | ecosystem: Environmental > Aquatic > Deep subsurface > Shale gas/oil reservoir > Produced...
ATAGAAAAGAGGTCTCTGATTATTTCGTAGATGGTGATATTGCCAGACCTTCTCTTTTTCATGATTGTATTATGACCAACCTTACTTGCGAATAGTGAGGCGACAGGAGGATACAAATATCAAAAAATGAATATATATAATCTTAGAGGTAATACCAAATTTAGGTAAAGTCATGAGACAAGATAATGGATGCGTGATATGCGCGGTATTCCATTGATATCTAATGATTTAATTTTATAGCAGCGTCAAAATTTATTCTTATTAAATAAATGTACCCCCAGGATCGTTTCTCAATATTTAATTTTCATGAGTGTTTAATGTTAAATAAAATATAATAATGGCCGCGTATCAAAATACTGCTGCTGAGGATGTGTGTATATTAAGGTGATGGGGGTTTTCTAAGAAATAGAAATACTTTTTGGTATTATATAAAAATCGTCTGTGGGTAGGTCTGAATTCAGTCTGGAATTCCAATTCATGCTTTTTTATGTTTTGCGGTACATCGGAGTTACAAAAGGTTGTGCTAGCGTCACAAAACTTAAACCCTTCTCGTCACACGTATGATTTTCATTGGGGATAAATCTTTAATGAATTTCATATTGAGAGTAAGTAACAATTTAATAAAACAGGTGTTGTTTATGGAGTTGAATTTTTTATGAAGAAATGATGGAGGCTCCCCCGATGACAGGGGAGCTCCAAGTTTTTGTGTTTTATTATTAAGCCAATATTCCAGCCCAGTAACCCAGAATACCGAATGCAAAAATAAGCATAATCAATAGTAGGGGACTCAGTTTCTTCCTGAGCAATCTTGCAACTAACAATGTAAGAGCCAAAGGAAGCATTCCCGGAAGTAACTGATCGAAGATGTTCTGCAGCGTTGTTACTGTGACATGGCCATCTGCCTGTGTGACACGGGATACAACAATCGGTACATTAATTGTCGTCCACTTACAAACCAGGGCGCCAATAACGAACAGTCCCAGAATTGATGCACCTTCTGTCAGTTTCTGAAGGCGATCCCCACCCAAATCCTTAAGAATTTCTCTTCCTTTCTGGTATCCGTAATTTAAACCATAGTATTTCAGTGCTAAACGGATTGCGTTGAACAATACAAAAAAAATGATTGGGCCAAGGATATTTCCGGTTAACGCAAGAGAGGCTCCCAGGGCAGCAAGAACGGGTCTGATAGTCCCCCAAAAAATAGGATCTCCAACACCTGCGAAGGGACCCATCAAACCGATTTTTACACCACTGATACTATTCCCTTCAATCTGTGCACCGTTTGCTTTTTCCTCTTCCATCGCCGCCGCAACACCCAATATGGGGGAGGCGCAGTAGGGCTGAGTATTAAACCACTCCAGATGTCTTTTAAGAGCTTCTATTCTTTCCGGACCCGGCGCATACAACCGTTTTATGGCAGGAATCATGATATAGCAAATACCCAGATTCTGTACACGTTCAAAGTTTGCTGAAGCCAGAAGGACGTTTGATCTTAAAAACATACTTCTAAGGTCGCCAGAGGTAAGGCGTTTATTTTCGGTAACAGTAGTGTCTTTATTGGTATTATCGATTGACATGATTGGCTCCTCAGGAATCGAGATCGTCTTCATCAGACAAGGTTGCTTTCGATGGGCTACTTACCGCTTTACTGGCCGCAGAAAATCTTGGATTTACCTGAAGGTAAATAATGGCGGCAACTAACCCCATCCCTCCAAGTCCAACCAGATTGAAATTGGTGAAAGCCGCAATCAGAAAACCCGCAAACAGGAATGGCATCAAATGTCTGACATTCATCATATTGACAACCATTGCATAACCCACAACGACAACAATGCCACCTCCGATCTGGAGACCTTTTGTGACGACTTCCGGGATACTGTTGAGAACGTTCTGAACGGTGGTAACATCAAGCATCAGTACGGCCAGCGTGGGGAGTGCAACGCGTAATGCCTGTAATGACAGCGCACTGATATGCATGAACTCGATACCTCGAATATTGCCGGACTCGGCATAGGTATCTGCCTTGTGGACAAAGAATACCGCTATCGTTCTGATAAAAATAGTTAAGACCTGACCTGCTGCTGCCAGGGCGACTGCGATGGCAATACCTTGCCCAATGCCCTGATGGGTCGTAATGACGAGGATAGTTGAAATGACGGAAGCAATGGCGGTATCTGGCGCCATTGCAAGCCCGACGTTCATCCAGCCCAGGGCCATCATTTCAAGTGTACCGCCTAAGATAATACCGGTTTTAATATCACCCAGAACGATCCCGACCAGCGTACAAACCACAAGTGGGCGGTGGGTCTGAGCTTCGTCCAGCACACTCCCTATCCCCGCTAAAGCAGCTACCATGACCAGTGCAATAATTTGATATGTTTCCATGTCATTTAACCTTCATTATTCAATTTTAGAATAAAAATCAACCGCGGAATCAGAGGGTAATTGCCGTAGTTCAAGCTGAACACCTTTCTCATGCAGTTTTTTAAACGACGCGATGTCTTCAGGAGTTGCGCTGACGGATTTCGTGAGTTGTTTACGACCCTCTTCATAAATCATTCCTCCAATATTTACTGAAGGAATTTTAACTCCGCCCTCAACAAGATGAAGAACATCTGTTGGATTACCAAATAAAAGAAAAGCGGTAACACCTTCATAACGTTCACTGTGATATGCTTTTATCATCTTTTCAACGGTGACCACGCTGGCCTTCATGTGGCTGGGGGCTTTGTTGAATAAATCAGATTTCGGGTAAGTCTCCCCCGTAGCGGGTTGTGTTTTCAGGCAATACGCACGCTTTCAGGCATACCTGCTTTCGTCATTTTGTTCAGCGCTCGTACCAGGGCCATAGCCTCCGCAACCTGACCATCGTAGTCACGCAGCGTCAGTGAACCCCCGAACAGCTGTTTTACCCGGTACATCGCCGTTTCCGCTATCGAGCGACGGTTGTAATCTGTTGTCCATTTCCACCGCGCATTACTCCCGGTCATTCGCTGATTAGCCACTGCACGGTTACGGTCTGCATATTCACCGGGCCAGTAACCTGCACCTTTTCGGGGAGGGATAAGCGCGCTGATTTTCTTACGCCGCAGTTCATCGTGACAGAGCCGGGTGTCGTAAGCGCCGTCTGCCGCTGCTGCCCTGATTTTTCTGTGAGTCTGCCGGATAAGACCCGGGAAGGCTTCTGAGTCCGTCACATTGTTCAGCGACAGGTCTGCACAGATGATTTCATGTGTGTTGCTGTCAACTGCCAGATGCAACTTTCGCCATATACGACGGCGTTCCTGGCCATGTTTTTTGACTTTCCATTCGCCTTCACCAAAGACCTTCAGCCCGGTGGAATCAATCACCAGATGCGCGATTTCACCTCGGGTGAACGTTTTGAAACTGACATTAACCGACTTTGCGCGCCTGCTGACACTGGTGTAATCCGGGCAGCGCAACGGAACATTCATCAGTGTAAAAATGGAATCAATAAAACCCTGCGCAGCGCGCAGGGTCAGCCTGAATACGCGTTTAATGACCAGCACAGTCGTGATGGCAAGGTCAGAATAGCGCTGAGGTCTGCCTCGTGAAGAAGGTGTTGCTGACTCATACCAGGCCTGAATAGCTTCATCATCCAGCCAGAAAGTTATGGAGCCACGGTTGATGAGGGCTTTATTGTAGGTGGGCCAGTTGGTGATTTTGAACTTTTGCTTTGCCACGGAACGGTCTGCGTTGTCGGGAAGATACGTGATCTGATCCTTCAACTCAGCAAAAGTTCGATTTATTCAACAAAGCCGCGTGACTCATACAGCGGCCATCCGTCCGTCATCCATACCACCACCTCAAAGGCCGACAGCAGGCCAAGAAGACGTTCCAGCGTAGCCATGGTGCGTTCACCAAAGACATGCGCCACCACCGTTCTGCGTATCCTGTCATACGCGTAAAACAGCCAGCGCTGCCGTGATTTTGCCCCGACGTAGCCCCATTGCTCGTCCATCTCCGCACAGACAATGACATCACTGCCCGGCTGTATCCGGGAGGTTACTGACTGCGGCCTGAGTTTTTTAAATGGCGGAAAATGGGGTTGAGACCAATGCCCATAATGCGTGCGGTGGCGCGGCAACCGACACCATTCATGGCCATATCAATGATTTTCTGGTGTGTTCCGGGCTGAGATGCGGTGTAAGTGAAGGTGAGCTGCCATGTTTTACGGCAGTGAGAGCAGAGATAGCGCTGATGCCCGGCAGTACTTTTGCCGTTACGCACCACCCCGTCAGTAGCTGAACAGGAGGGACAACAGACGGAGACGGAAGCCACAGGAGCACCTCAAAAACACCATCATACACTACATCAGTAAGTTGGTAGCATCACCTGGAATAGATTACCCATAAAGCTAGCTTCCGCTCTTCGCTCTTCGCTCTTAAGGGACAACCATACTCAAATCTCCCATATTGCAGGAGATTTGAGTATGAAAACGTCACCGTGGAACAAAGACTGTATCATCGGTCAAAAAAGGCCGCTTCAGATATCTCATATCTGGGGGATCCGGATTCGACTTGAGCTGGAAGGTAAAACACGCGATCTTGCACTGTTCAACATGGCTTTGGACAGTAAGCTACGAGGCTGTGACCTGGTCAAACTCAAAGTATCAGATGTTGCATATGGCAGTTCTGTTTCAAGCAGAGCAACGGTGTTGCAACAGAAAACCGGTAGTCCTGTCCAATTTGAGATAACCAAAGGAACAAGAGAAGCTGTTGCTGCATTGATAAAGCTTGGTAATTTGCATAGTAAAGACTTCTTGTTCCGGTCTCGGGTTGGTACTTGCCAACACATATCAACCCGGCAATACAACCGAATTTTTCATGGGTGGATAGCAAAGCTTGGTCTCGAAAATTCACTTTACAGCACGCATTCTATGCGAAGAACAAAACCTTACCTGATCTACAAAAAAACTAAGAATCTCAGAGTGATCCAACTCCTTCTGGGCTACAAGAAACTGGAAAGTACAGTTCGATACTTGGGCATTGAAGTCGATGATGCGCTGGAGATATCTGAATCGATCGAAGTCTAAGGTTGTCAGGGCTGCGACAGCGGCCCTGTGCCAAGAGCGGAGGTTTAGCAGTTTTTTTCCTTCAACTCGTCTGTTGTTATACGCAATGGTTATGCTGTCTAACGATCATATCCAACCTTCAGATTACCCGTGCTTTTTTCTAAATAACTGTTCGGAATAGTAGATCACTTTGAGGGAACTCAGCCCGAATTGTGCGATCTGATCAATCGCTGAATATCCCAAATCACCAACCGGACTGAGCGATGCCGATCATAGCACCAATTCCCCGTGACGAACGACGCCTGATGCAGAAAGCTATCCATAAAACGCGTGATAAAAATTATGCCCGCAGACTGACCGCCATGCTGATGTTGCACCGGGGCGAGCGCGTCAGTCATGTGGCCAGAACACTCTGCTGTGCCCGCTCATCGATTGGTCGCTGGATTAACTGGTTCACTCTGTCTGGTGCTGAAGGCCTGAAGTCATTACCGTCAGGACGTGGCAGGCGCTGGCCGTTCGAACATATTTGCGCATTGCTGCGTGAGCTTGTGAAGCATTCTCCCGGCGATTTCGGTTATCAGCGTTCCCGCTGGAGTACCGAACTGCTGGCGATAAAAATCCGTGATGTCACCGGTTGTCCGCTACATGCCTCAACCATCCGGAGATGGTTACCTGCTGCCGGGCTGGTATGGCGCAGAGCAGCGCCGACACTGCGTATCCGTGACCCACACAAAGAAGAAAAAATGGTCGCTATCCATGAAGCACTGGCGAAATGCAGTGCGGAAAATCCCGTGTTTTCCGAAGATGAAGTGGATATTCATCTCAACCCGAAAATCGGTGCTGACTGGCAGTTACGCGGGCAGCAAAAACGTGTTGTCACACCGGGCCAGAATGAAAAGTACTATCTTGCCGGTGCGCTGCACAGCGGTACGGGAAAAGTCAGCTACGTAGGTGGAAACAGTAAAGGTTCATCTTTATTTATCAGACTGTTAAAACATCTTAAGGCGACATACCGGCGGGCAAAAACGATTACGCTCATTGTCGATAACTACATTATCCACAAAAGCCGTGAAACGTTGCGCTGGCTGAAAGCAAACCAGAAGTTCAGGGTCATTTATCAGCCGGTTTACTCGCCATGGGTCAATCATGTCGAACGGTTGTGGCAGGCGCTTCATGAGACAATAACCCGAAATCACCAGTGCCGTTCAATGTGGCAACTGTTGAAAAAGGTTCATCACTTTATGGATACCGTCAGCCCATTCCCCGGTGGAAAACACGGGCTGGCTAAAGTGTAGCGGTATTAGGATCAGTTATTTAGGACAAGCCACGATACTTGCTACAGATTAATCATTTCTTCTGATAGTGGATGATCAACACAGGAACCCGATAAATTGAAACTGACAGAGCCGAAACGGGACATCAAAAACAAACCGCCCCCGGTTGACAGGAATGCCCCGTCCGGCTGGTTTCGATAGTAACATCTTCCATCTGGGGATGTTAAGTAATGGAACAGGCAGTAGGTGGGCAGATTCGCAAGCGCAAGCATGGTCGTACTGTCTATTCAGTATCAGCATGTTTCTGAGTCTTTTTCTGGTTCTGAAGTATCGTTTCATCGGAGTTAAGAATGTTATGGATGAGTTCCTCACATCCCTGTTGCTTTTGAACTTCCAAAAGTAACTGAACGGAAATGCGGTGTACTGGGAGTGAAGTACTTAGGGTAGGTGGAGGGGCTGAGCTGATATTCGGTGAATCATATCCTCAGGAGACATAATTAACATGTTGGAAGATCTCAAAAGTGAATGGACAGATTAAGCGAGATATTTACATGGAAAAGCCTGAAGAATGATTTCGGAATTCTGATGGAGACCTATTGAACGTTTTCTTAAAGAGACGGGAAAAATAATGGACATCATTATAACCGACACTTCGTGCTATTTTTTCAATGCTCCAGTTTGTTTGTTCAAGGAGACAATGAGCTTCCGTCATTCTTTTATTTATTAAATAAGCAGTGAAGCCTGTGCCTGTCAACTCCTTAAACGTTCTGGAAAAATAAAACATACTCAGGTTGGCTTTGCTGGCCATTTGTTCAAGATTGAGATTGTCAGAGAAATTCTGATTTATGTGATTGAGTATCATTTCCATTGTTGCCTGATGTCGACCCAATGTCTCCAGTTTCTGATTTTTAACAGGACTGACATTTTTTACTATACGTAAATTATATTCCTTACTAAGGTAGTTCTCTATAATAAGGTTCAGGAGCTGTGCAGCAGACTTTATTTTCATCAGGCTCAGTTCAGGCACCTCATGATATAGTTCGATAAGTTTTGATTCTGTTGGTAAGTTTTTATCGTTTTCCACTATTTTTGGTAATGGTAAGTTTTCTGCAACACGTGCTTGTCCACAAGAAACAAACCCTGTCAGATTACCGTTAATGAAAATAGGAATGGAAAAATCTACGAGTCCTGCGTGACAGCGATAACATTGAATCTGTTTTGCTTTCGTACTTTCAAAACCACCACAGCGATCGCATTGTTGGCAATAGGGATGGTAAGCTGCGATTTGCCTGACCTGCTGGCAGAAAGAAGTAAAATTATACCATGGGGATATCTCTTTGCCATTCAGATCTACGGCAACAGAACCCAGACCTGTGGCATTGGCAAAATCATATACAATATTGTCAAGTATATCGTGGGCGTTTCTCATTTTTTTACCTGGCAATAAAAGTTGTAATCCGTTAGTTATTCTTGGTTTTTCACAAAGATAAATCCATTACATTCGTGACTATATCATATGAAAATTATACTCTTTTTAAAATCGTTGTAAATTGTGCTACATCACATTTTCTTGCCTGAGCTTTATTTTTTTAATTGCTTGATAATGTCGTGTTGTGTTTTATTTTTGTTTTTCCAGGGTGTGCTGTTTGTGGTGGTTTTGTTTTTATGGTGTGGTATTTTTGTGTTTTTACTTTTTTATTTAAGAGATGTTTTTATTTGTCTAGATACTTGAGTGAATATTTGTTGGCCATTGAAGATCTATTAATTTGCCAAAAGCGTGACAAGTGTCACACTTTTGGCATTGTTGTAACTCGGTTTCATTATACAGATGACCAGGGGCGGTAGTGTCTGAGGTAACTGATAGCAACGAAGCCGACGATAGCACTGGCTATCACAAGCTCAATATTTCCAACTAGCGCCAGTGGCCGGTGCAGTGATTGCAGCATGGGTTGGCTGTTGCACCAGGCGGCTGTTTTCAGTAGAGCTGTGGCGCCTATCACCATGGGGAAGGTGTAAGCAGCAAACCCAGGGCTGAAAGGGAGGCGCAGCAAGTGCAGGAAGGCCAGATAAATGACCAGGGTCATCAGCAGGGCCAGACTCAGCAGCAGGGCGACCAACCAAAGCTCAGGCTCAGGAGTCAGGGTCAGATAGCCGGCCAAAGACAAGCTGGCCGGTGCTGCCAGAATCGCTATGGTAGGTTTGGCTGCATCCGCGACCGGATTACAGAAAATCAAGCGATAGAGCATCACAGGCAGCATCACCAAGTAACTCACCAGGCCGAACATCAGAATGATGTGAGCGATTTGAGCGCCTACCTCGCCGGCTTCGGCGCCGGGAAAGGTCACGGCTGCCACCACCATGCCGATAGGGGGCACAAACCAACTTGGCACCATATGCTCCAGGTTGAAGTCCATTGCTCTATGCAGCACAAAGGCAGCCAGTAAACAGCAGTGAATGGCGATAGCCGCCAGCCAGATCAGGAAACCACACAAAGGAAGATGGATCCCTACGGCTTTGGAGATCACCATCAGTGCCATGGCAAAGGTGGGCAGCACACTGCCGACCACAGGGTGGCGCAGTTCTTCATTCAGTAATTCAGGATGCAGAATGAATTTGACTGTCAGCAGAGACAGTAATATGCCGGCAACCACCGCGCCCAATGCCAGACCGGGAAATTCTGCTGACACGTTTTCCCAGGCCCAGCCCAGGCTAGCGATAGCCAGCGCCAATCCGGCCAATGGGCTTGGCAGTCGCTTGAAAGCGGCTTTACTAAACTTGGACTCGCGAGTGCTGAGTTCTTCAGTGGTAGTGGCAACGAGTTTCATACTGTGACCTCTAGATTCCAATTTGATGGTCCTAGTCTAAAATCGGTCTTTGGTTAATAAAATTGAAATTAAATTATTCATTGATTCAAATTTATTTAAGCTTGCAGCGCAGCAGAGTATGTCCAAGTCCTATGTCATCGATATCTTCATCGACATAAAAACCCGCTTGTTGCAGTAGTTTCAGCAGTACCTTGGAGTGATACATACGACTGTTGCCGTTGGCCATGGCGGTGAAGTAGAGCGAGGTGGCATTGACACAATAGGCGGAGGCGGCATTGGGTTGTCTGTCCCAGAAGGTTTCCAGAATGCAGAGCTCGGCTGTCGCCGGCATGGCTTTGGCACAAGCCTGCAGGATGGCCAGGATTTGTGCCTCGCTGAAACAGTCGAGGAATTGGCTCATCCAATAGAGATCGCCGTCGCTAACAAAGGGGCCGTCAGGAGCAAGCAGATCGCACGCCAGACCGGATATCCGCTCGCTTAAACCTGCAGCTTTTGCGGCCTCTGCGGCCAGTTCAAGCTGGGGAGCGAGATCCATTATGGTTACCCGGCACTGTGTGTTGTATTCGGCACACTTCAAGGCCCACTTGCCGGTATTGCCGCCGATATCCACCAAATGAGTCGGCCCATTGGCAAATATGCGCGGCATCAGGCTGTCAAAGGCATGATCTGAATAATAGTGGTCAAAGGCGAACCAGCTGTGTTTGGCTTCTGTCGGTAACTGGCTCAGAGCCGGGTAAATAGTGGGCCAATCGCCGAAAACTTTCAGTCCCTCGGGAGCGCCTTGTTCCAGCGCCTGTTGCAGATGAAACAGGCCTTGGTAGCAAATGTCGTGGATAAAATTGAGATTGGTGGCGGCCATATCGTCATGCAGCAGAAACCAGCCTGTCTTGTCGAGAATGTAATTGTCTCCCTTGTGCCAAACTAGTCCCATGGAGAGCGCCATATCGAGTAAAACGCCCAGAGCATATTCTGTCAGCCCGGTTTTTTCTTTGAGTATCTCAAGGCTGGTACCTTCATCGCCTGCGGCATCTATATGCTTGAGGATGTCGAACTGCAGCAGGCAGCGGGTCACCTGAAAACTGACCGGAGCGAAGGCGATTTTTTGTGCTTCAAATTTGGCCTCGAAGGCACTGAGTTTGGCGGGTTCACTAAAAAAGGGCATTGTCTTAGCCGTGGAAAAGGTTCAAAAAGAATCTTTATGGCGCAAAGCACAAGGCAAGTACAGGCCAGCTGAATGAAACTTTGATCAAGAGGGCAAATATGTGGTTAATGCCGCTTTTGATTTCGGGATCAAACGGGATATTTTGAGCGATAGAGTTCAGGACGAGAGGCTGGCATAAAAAAGCCCCATCATTAGATGTCGCATCCCGGATGATCATATAAGCCAAAGGCGTTATCCTTGGTTCGTCGCTCGCGACATCATGTACCACGCCATTGAGCAATTCATCCAGCAAGCACAGGGAGGCCAATCGACATGATAG
>Ga0114983_1001165_pt1 | contig 10595 bp, 8 predicted proteins | sample Shrwel_input2_RT_FD_87182 | JGI IMG/M metagenome (GOLD analysis project Ga0114983, IMG submission 87182) | Subsurface microbial communities from deep shales in Ohio, USA - Utica-3 well 1 S input2 RT | ecosystem: Environmental > Aquatic > Deep subsurface > Shale gas/oil reservoir > Produced...
CAAGCTGGGCGTGGAGCAGCGTATTCTCACCATGGCGCGAGTACCGGAAGTGGAGACCCTGGAGCTGCCGGAGGCGACCGTTATCCGTGTCCCTTTGCAAGCAGAGCCTGCCGCGTGCTCTATGGGTATGGCCATGTTTAAAGCCTACAGAGAGCAGGCCAAATGGGCCGACATTATTCAGGCTCACCATCCTTGGCCTTTTGCAGACCTTGTTCATCTGCTTTCGGGTGTTAATAAGCCCTTGGTTCTTACCTACCACTCAGACATCGTGCGACAAAAAGCAATGGAGAAGCTTTATGCTCCACTGCGTCACCTGTTCTATCGCAGAGTATCTCGCTTTGTGGCGACTTCGCCTGATTACGTCAAAAGCAGCCCGGTTCTAAAATCTCTAAAGAAGGAGCCAGATGTCATCCCCCTTGGTTTGAGCGAGGAACGCTACCCACCGGCAACTCCAGAAGCTATTCGGTTAGTACAACAAACCTATGGCCAAGATTTTTTTCTGTTTGTGGGTGTTTTGCGATATTACAAAGGGCTACACAATCTAGTGGAAGCGGCTGTCATCAACGGACTGCCCGTTGTAATCGCCGGAGATGGGCCAGAACGTGAACGCCTTAAGGCTAGAGTAACAAAAGCAGGGGTCACGAGTGTCCAATTTGCCGGATATGTTTCGGATGATATCAAGCAAGCACTCTTTAAATGCGCAAGAGCAGTTGTTTTCCCATCCAGCGAACGCTCCGAAGCGTTCGGAGTGACCCTCTTAGAAGGCCAGCTCAACAGCAAACCTTTGATCAGTTGCGAAATTGGCACAGGCACAAGCTACGTAAACAAGCATGGTGAAACTGGGATTGTGGTACCACCCAATGATCCTCCAGCACTTGCTGGTGCTATGAACGAGCTTTATTACCGGCCATCTCAAGCAATGGCAATGGGTGAGGCTGCGCTGCAGCGTATGAAGGCCTTATTCAACGGCCATGAAGTCGGCCAAGCCTACTTGGAGCTTTATCGTCAACTCCTCAACGAATAAAATTTCGACATAGACTCAAGGATGTAAATTCATGACAACGAGCAGTCAAATCCTGCCGGTGCTACTTGCAGGCGGAAACGGCTCCCGCCTTTGGCCTCTTTCCAGAACGCTAATGCCTAAGCAGTTTATTCGCCTTACTGGTGAGCACACCATGCTGCAACAAACACTGGCACGCACACTTGGTTTGAACACCAAATCACCAGTTGTCGTATGCAATAATGAACACCGCTTTATTGTAGCGGAGCAAGCCAGAGAAGCCGAATTCGAGCTCGATAGCATTATGCTTGAACCTTTTGGCCGCAATACTGCACCGGCAATCGCACTGGTGGCTTTGGCACAAAAGGCCAAAGGAACGGACCCATTATTGCTAGTTTTACCCTCGGATCACCTCATCGACGACGCAAGCCACTTCGTAGATTTAATGAAACAGGGCGCTGAAGTGGCTGAAAAGGGTCATTTGGTAACGTTCGGTGTCATACCGAGCGGCCCGGAAACCGGCTTTGGCTACATTGATGCCGGAAAAGGCCTCGGCGGCACCCACAATGCATTTCACGTTAGCCGATTTGTAGAAAAGCCTGATCGTAAAACCGCCGAAGAATTCCTGGCTGCCGGTAACTTCTACTGGAATAGCGGTATGTTCATGTTTCGGGCTTCCATTTACTTGGAGGAGCTTAAACAAGCACGGCCAGACATCTACGAAATCTGTGAACAAGCCGCGCGTAATCTTGACCAAGACGCTGACTTTGATCGTATCCCCGCCGAAATATTTCACTCTTGCCCCGATGAGTCGGTCGATTATGCAGTAATGGAACACACCGCTAAGGCAGCCGTTGTACCCTTTGATGCTAGCTGGAATGATCTAGGCTCTTGGTCTGCACTATGGGAAGTGGAACAGAAAGACGACCAACAGAACGTTTGTGTTGGTGACGTCGTGACCCAAGACACCACTAACTCATACATTCGAGCAGAAAGCCGTTTGGTTGCGTCGGTCGGCATGGAAAACGCCGTCATCGTGGAAACAAAAGACGCTGTACTGGTTGCCCATAGAGACAACGTGCAAGACGTCAAGAAAATTGTACAGAGCATCAAAGGCAATGACCGAAACGAGCACCATGCCCACGTACAGGTGTATAGACCTTGGGGCAACTACGAATCTATTGACGAAGGCCATCGTTTTCAGGTGAAGCGGATTACTGTCAAGCCTGGCCAAAAGCTATCACTTCAAATGCACTACCATCGTGCAGAACACTGGATTGTCGTTAAAGGTACAGCAATAGTGGAGTGTAATGGTGAAGAAAGACTCTTAACAGAGAATCAATCTACATATATTCCAATTGGCACAACACATCGCCTTACAAACCCAGGAAAGATGAACTTGGAGTTGGTAGAGGTTCAGTCGGGAGCATATGTAGGTGAAGATGACATAGTTCGATTCGAGGATACGTATGGGCGCTCTTAATGCACTTTGGTCTTACCGAGGATTCATCCTCGGAAGCGTTAAGCGTGAGTTTCAGTCTAAATATTTAAACTCTTTGTTGGGTATAACATGGACTATCATACAGCCATTATCCATGATAATTGTATATACAGTGATTTTTTCCCAAATAATGCAAGCGAAACTTCCGGGCGTTGAAAGTAGTTTCGGTTACAGTATTTATTTATGTTCTGGAATTTTAACATGGGGCCTGTTTTCAGAAATCGTCGGTCGGGGACAAAACACATTCCTAGAACACGGTAATCTCTTGAAGAAGCTTAGTTTTCCAAGATTATGCCTACCGATAACCGTTGTAACCACTGCTTTACTAAATTTCGCCATAATTTTTGGTTTACTTACAATTTTTTTAATTATAACCGGTACATTTCCCGGCGCGATATACTTCGCAATAATACCCGTTTTATTCATCCAGGTTATCTTCGCCATTGGGCTTGGAGTGACACTGGGTGTCCTCAATGTCTTTTTTCGAGATGTAGGGCAAGCGTTTAACGTTATTTTACAATTTTGGTTCTGGTTAACTCCCATCGTTTATCCAGCGTCAATCCTTCCAGAGCGAGCTCAGGACCTACTAGCCTATAATCCAATGACTGGATTAATAGGTGCTTACCAAACTATATTGGCTCGCGGTGAAGTCCCAGACTGGTCTGAGCTAATACCAGTATTTCTATTAGGTACTGTCTTCTGTTTTTTAGGAATGCGACTTTTTCGCAAACACCAAGGCGAAATAGTGGATGAATTATAATGGGACACGTTAACGTAAAAAATCTGACAAAAGCCTACAAACAGTATCCTACGCGGTGGTCTAGATTGATCGAATGGGTGTCACCAAATAACATCCAGAAGCACGAACTTAACTGGATACTACACAATATAAATTTCAGTGTTATGCCCGGGCAAGCGCTCGGAATTATAGGGATGAATGGAGCTGGTAAAAGTACATTGCTCAAAATTATAACCGGTACGACCATGCCTACACATGGATCCGTCGAAATGACCGGCCGCGTGGCAGCTTTACTAGAGCTTGGAATGGGCTTTCATCCGGATTTCACTGGCCGACAAAACGCCTATATGGCTGGCCAGTTACTAGGGTTGAGTATCGAAAAAATCAGTGAACTGATGCCAGAGATCGAAGCCTTCGCAGAAATTGGTGAATACATCGATCAACCCATCCGCATGTATTCCAGTGGAATGCAAGTACGTCTAGCTTTTAGCGTAGCCACAGCGCACAGACCGGACATTCTAATAATTGATGAAGCGTTATCAGTGGGTGATGCATATTTTCAACATAAGAGCTTTGAGCGAATCCGACAATATAAAGATCTTGGAACCACGCTTTTGCTGGTGTCTCATGATAAAACTGCGGTTCAAACAATATGTGACACTGCCGTGCTTCTAAATGAAGGAAAAATAGAAAAATCTGGAGATCCAGAGGAAGTCTTTGACTACTACAATGCACTAATCGCTAAGAAGGATAATGCTGAAGTAGTCATCAACCGGTTAGATAATGGGAAAGCACAAGTATCGTCAGGGACTGGTGAAGCAAAAGTTGAGTCCGTTCGCCTTCTGAGCCAGACCGGAACCCCCATCAAGTGTGTTGGCGTCGGCGATGCGGTAACTTTAGAAGTGTCAGTTAAGGTTCTAGATCCTGTAGATAGTTTAGTTCTCGGGTATGGTATAAAAGACCGATACGGTAACGTTATGTTTGGAACTAATACATGGCATACCGATCAAGTCCTTTACAACCCTAAACCAGGACAAAGATTCATCTTTAGGATAGGTTTTTTGGCCAATTTTGGAATTGGGAGTTATTCGGTACAAACTGCATTAGTCGATAGAGACACGCATTTAACCAAGAACTATGAATGGCAAGACAACGCGTTTATTTTCGAAATGATCAATAAAGATAAGATTCAGTTCGTTGGCAGCTTATGGAGTGAACCAAATATCGGTATTGAGAGAATCAACGCATGACATTTGTATCGTATGCTCAAAATTTTGAAGATGTTCTGATACAACGGATATTTTCCGACATAAACCGTGGGTTTTACATAGATGTAGGGGCTGCTTGGCCAAAGCAGGATTCAGTTACCTGCGCGTTCTATGAGAGAGGTTGGACTGGAATTAATATTGAACCGAATCCTAAGCTTCACGAAGCTCTTTGCCAGCATCGTCCAAACGACATAAATCTTAACTTGGCGTTAGACTCTGAGCCTGGCTATTTAAACATTTTTTTCTTTGCCAATGAGGGCTTGTCGACAGCAGATAAAAAAATTGCTAACCGACACAAAGGTAACGGTGAATCTTGTTTAGAGCAGCGTATCGAGTGCACTACGTTGAGACAGATCTGTGAAACTTATGTACAGACAGGAACTTCAATAGATTTCTTAAAAATTGATGTGGAAGGACTCGAACGGCAGGTTCTTGAGGGTGCCGATTTCGCTAATTTCAGGCCAAAATTAGTGATTATAGAAAGTACGGAGCCCATGTCCATTATTCCCACCTGGAACGAATGGGAGCACCTCCTGGTACACAATGGTTATGAATTTTGTTATTTTGACGGACTTAATCGATTTTACATCGACTCCGCCTACGATTATTTGAAATCAAAGTTTGATATCCCTGTAAATCTCTGGGACGATTTTAAAACACATGAAAAGGTCGTTTTAGAAGATCAAGTAAAAAGTCAAGTCGATATAATTTCCAGTCTGAATTCAGAAAGAGAACAAATTAGAAATGAGCTTGATGAGATATTGAACAGCAGAACCTGGCGATATACACATTTATTACGAAAATTAATGAATCACTTGAAGAGGACCGTGTAATGGAAAACGTCTGCGTAATAGGATTGGGTTATGTAGGGTTAACCTTAGCCGTTTATTTAGCTCGACATGGCAAACGGGTGCATGGCGTGGAAATATCAGAGAATGTATTGTCAGCATTAAAGTCGGGTCGTGCCCATTTTTATGAAGCTGATTTTGATCCGGAGCTCACCGCTGCTATTGAAGATTCTAGCTTTACTTTCTCTAAGGACTTCCCAAAATTTGAGACTCCTACAACATACATTGTAACTGTTGGCACCCCTCTAACCGAAGATGGAACCGTTAATCTTGCGTCATTGAATGGTGTACTAGATAACATTCTAGACAACCTGAAAGAGAACGATACGGTGATTCTTCGATCTACCGTTAAGTTGGGTGTGACCCGCAATGTTGTAAAACGGAAGCTTGATACAAAGGGAATCCAATATAATCTTGGCTTCTGCCCCGAAAGAACACTTGAAGGATCTGCGTTTGAAGAGCTGGCTTCTTTACCTCAGGTGATATCTGGTGTTGATTCCAAATCTCTTAAGACCATAAAGTCTTTCTTTAAACCGGTCTGCTCGGAAACAGTTGACTTGAGCAGCTTAGAGGAAGCCGAAATGGTTAAGCTTTTAAACAACTCTGAACGGGATCTTAACTTTGCCTTAGCGAATGAAGTAGCTTTGATGTCTGAGGAGCTCGGACTCAATGCTCACACTATTATTTCTGCTGCAAACTACAAATATCCGAGATCCAACATTAAAAAGCCAGGTCCCGTGGGTGGCCCTTGCCTTGAAAAAGATCCTTATATATTAACTGAAGGATTCAGTAATAAAGACTATACGCCAAGTCTTTTTTTGGCAAGCAGAAAGGTTAATGAGTCAATCATAAATGTTGGAATAAAAAACCTATTCCAAGATCTCAAAAAACAAGACGCCAAATCACCAAAGAAAATTGCCGTATTGGGCTTCGCTTTCAAAGGTGCCCCCCCTACTGGTGACACAAGAGGAAGTCTGGTTAAACAATTAATCTCTCAGATTTCTTTTTATTTCCCTGATGCGGAAATAGTAGGACATGACTATCTAGCAGACAAAGACGATATAATTTCTGCTGGCGCAGATCGACACATTGAATCGCTTAACGATTCACTCAAAGATACTGATATCGTGATTATACAGAACAATCATCCGTCTTATGCTAAGGAAGACTGGAGGCATATTTCTGGCATATTGACCCCTGGGGCGTTTATCTATGATTTTTGGAACCAACTAGAAAGTTCACGCTTCCAGAACTCCATCATCTATCGTATTTTCGGAGTTAGGTGATGACAAAAACACATAAAGTTCTCTGTGACCTAGCGCTTGGTCACCAGCGAGTCGGATTTTCTGGAATCCCACAAGATACAAGATTATTATTCTCGGGTCTTCTCGAATCGAAACAAGTCGATGTATCTGGGTTAATAATGGGGGTAGACCAAGATGTTTTCTCGTTTTACGGCGATAATGAATGGGAGGACGTGTCAGTATTTCTTGGAAACTATCTCAATGGCCAAGAAATAATTCGTAATTATGGCTTGTTGGAAAAAGTGTTAAAAAAAACGTTTCCATCCATCCATTCAATGGCTAGACGATATATTGACTCAAGCCCATACCAGTTCAACCTCAATGACATACCAGGCGAGTTTAAAAACTCCGTCTGGAGACAATTTTTTTCCGCTACATTAGATAGCGACAGACAAGAATCGATTCAGCTCGCAAATTTCTTATGGACCAGAATGTCAATTTCTCGGATTTCTCATGCAACACTTGGTCGTCTAAGGCAATGTGAACTAAATACAAAGGGAATTGACTTCTTGCTATTACAAGATTCTCGACCTATTAAAGTGTCATCTAATACAAAAAAGATAATTCGCTACCATGATGCTCTACCTGTTTTTAGTAGCGACACCATGAAAAATCAATTGCAGACTTTGGACCATATTAGATCTATAAAAGCTTGTGAAAATGACTCTGTATATGTATGTAACTCTGATTCATCCCTTGATGAGTTGGCTAACCTATCACCAATAGCAGCTGAACATGCCCGAGTTATCCCATATTTCTTACCCAAGATAGAAAAAAGTAACACTGACAAAAAAACATTAAAATCGATCTGTGATCTGCGGCGATCCCCTTCAACTAAGAAAGATGCTTCGCGAATCAGCACAGATAGCTGGTTTAAAAGTGGGGACGATATACCAGATTACATTCTTAGTCTTGCAACCATTGAGCCCAGAAAGAACTTTATAGGACTCATTAATGCTTGGTCAAAACTAAGAAATCGTAGTGGTAAAGACATAAAGTTGATGATTGTTGGAAGGCCTGGTTGGGAGTTTGAAGCAACACTGAAGACTATGAGGCCATTTGTAGAATCCGGTGATCTGCTACATCTCGAAGGGGTAGCTCAACATGAACTCTCCCATCTCTATTCCTCCGCAAGTTGCTTTGTTTTTCCAAGTTTTGGTGAAGGCTTCGGACTTCCGCCAAATGAGGCAATGCAATGTGATTGTCCCGTTGCGATGTCAGACATTCCTGCTCATCGGTATTCTGCAGGAGAAGCTGCATTATATTTTAACCCCTATGATACCGACGACATGGCAAATAAAATTGGCACGATCCTTGATCAAAAACCTGATTCTGCGTTACTGAAGAGCTTAAGGCAAAAAGGACGCCAGAATGTCGAACGTTACTCTATTCAGACTGTCTTACCCCTATGGGAAAAACTTTTCTCTGATCTGAACAAATAAACAGATGGAAGATATCATGGAAAAAATACTAGTTACAGGCGGAGCAGGTGCTATCGGGTACCCGCTTTCCAAATACTTGGCGGAGCAAGGCCACGAAGTTTTTCTGGTCGACAACTATTTAAGAAGTAAGCGGGATAAATTTGTCCAAGAATTGGTAGAGCTTCCGAATGTGAATGAAATTTGCGTAGACTTGAGTGACTTTGGTAGTTATCACGAACTACCAGAAGATATTGATTATGTTTATCATATGGCTGCGTATAATGGGACCCAGAATTTTTATTCTCACTCATTCGATGTGCTATTGAATTCTACGTTACCTACCATCAATCTTTTAAAGAAATATTCAGGGTCCCAAACCCTAAAACGCTTTATCTATGCTGGCAGCTCTGAGTCGTATGCATGTAGCATAACGAAATTCAATTGGTCAGTACCGACCGATGAAACCGTGCCTCTAGGAATTGAGGATCCTTTGAATTCGCGATGGTCTTATGGTGGGTCAAAGATGCATGGTGAGCTGTCATGCGTTGCAGCCAACAAGCAGTTTAATACACCGTTCACTATTTTAAGATATCATAATATTTATGGGCCAAGAATGGGAGATAAGCATGTGATACCTGACTTTATTGATCGGGCTAGACGAGGGTGCTTTGAACTATATGGTTATGATGATACGCGTTCCTTTTTATACGTGACGGATGCTGTTGAGGCCACGGTAGAGTGTGCTACCCATCCAAAAGCCGAAAATCAGATCATTCATTTAGGTAGCGAAGAGGAAGTTAAAATAATAGATCTCGCTACCGAGATGATGAAACTCATGGGTAGTGATAAAGAACTCCTGTTGAATCCTTCACCTGATGGTAGTGTTAAACGCAGAGCTCCCAATGTTTCGAAATTGAAGAGGCTAATTCAATTTGAGCCTAAGTATAGTCTTCAGGAAGGTTTAAGAAACACCATTCAATACTATGCCCCCGAGCTTATCCAATGAGAATCGGTTTATCTGCATCATCCATTGAACCATCACGTAATCGCGGCGTCGTTGATGGCATGGGTCACTACACGCTGCAGGTAGACTCCGGACTTAGAAATCGTGGTTATACCGTAAATCGCTATTCGTTCCCAAGGTTCCGGGGCGAGTCAAAATTTGAATATTCAAAAAAACTTCCAAGATCGTTCGTATCACAGCTATTTCTGTCATCGACTTTTCGAAGACACAGCTTAGATTTGGATGTTGATGTGTTTCATTGCACCGATTATAAAATTGTGCCAATGAAACAACCGGTTGTTGCTACTATTTGGGATGCAATTTCCTTCGTGCATCCCGAATGGTTTTCTGGGAGTCTTCGGAAAAGATTTACGCCGATGATATTTAGGAAAAGTGCTGAGTTTGCGGACAAAGTAATTGCTGTTTCAAATCATGCGGCAGAAGATATTTCTAAGAATTTTAAAGTTCCAGAAAGCAAAATTGAGGTAGTACCGTGGTGTATATCTGACTCTTGGTTGGATAATATTTCTGATAATGAAGTTTTGGAAACGTGCAGAAGGTTCGGTCTCAAAGAAAACTTTATTTTGAGCGTGGGTACCTTACAGCCGAGAAAAAACTTCGACCGGTTAATCGATGCTTTTCTAATGCTCCCTCATGAGCTAAAAAGAGATAGAAAGCTAGTGATAGTTGGTAAGCCTGGCTGGTGTTGTGAGCCAACGCTGGCTAAAATTAAAAAACATAAAGAATTCGTTGTTCATCTAAGCGAGGTCACTGACGAAGAACTAAAAGCACTCTATCAAGCCGCAGACCTGTTTGCATTTCCTTCTCTGTATGAAGGTTTTGGCATGCCACCATTAGAAGCCTTCGCAAGCAACATTCCCGTTGTTGCTAGTAATCTAACGTCAATTCCAGAAGTAGTTGGTGATGCAGCTATTTTGGTAGATCCTTACTCCATTAAGGATACCTCGAATGGTCTTGCAAACGTTTTGGCAAACCCACGTGAGGCTTCTAATTTGATCAGAAAAGGACAAAGGAGACTTCAGATATTTTCCGAGAAATCAATGATCAGTAGCCTTGCTAACATTTACAATGGCATGGTGTAGGATGTAGTAGCCCCCATTTAAACCGGACACCTTGGTAGAAGCAAAGGCCTAGGCATAGACCTAGTGCAAAGGAGTGTCCAAGGTGGAGAGAATCGAAGTCATAACCGGAGTGCAGCGTCGTCGCCGGTATTCCGCGCAGGAGAAGGCATTCATGGTCGCGGAGTGTGAGCGGCCTGGCATGTCGGTATCGCTTGTCGCACGACGTCATGGTATATCAGCAAGTCTTTTCTTCCGTTGGAAGAAGCTGATGAAAGACGGTGGCATGTCCGCGATTGAATCTGGTGATGAGGTTGTCAGTGCATCCGAGATGAAAGCCCTGAACAAGAAGGTTCGGGAGCTGGAGCGGATGTTGGGCCGCAAGACGATGGAAGCTGAAATACTCCGGGAAGCCCTGGAGGTGGCTCAGTC
>Ga0114983_1001167_pt1 | contig 10592 bp, 9 predicted proteins | sample Shrwel_input2_RT_FD_87182 | JGI IMG/M metagenome (GOLD analysis project Ga0114983, IMG submission 87182) | Subsurface microbial communities from deep shales in Ohio, USA - Utica-3 well 1 S input2 RT | ecosystem: Environmental > Aquatic > Deep subsurface > Shale gas/oil reservoir > Produced...
GAAGAGCACCTGTTCCGCGGCCATAGCCAGGATCTTGGCCTGCCGCAACTCTTCGGTGGCCAGGTACTGGGCCAGTCGCTCTCGGCAGCCAGCCAGACCGTCGACCCGGCGCGCAAGAGCCACTCCCTGCACGGCTACTTCCTGCGCCCCGGGGACCCGCATCGCCCGGTGGTCTACCAGGTCGACGCCGTACGCGATGGAGGCAGCTTCACCACCCGCCGGGTCACCGCCATCCAGAAGGGGCGGCCGATCTTCTTCTGCAGCGCCTCCTTCCACGGTACGGAGCAGAGCATCGCCCACCAGCCCGCCATGCCCGAGGTCGCCCCACCCGAGACGCTGGCGGAGGGCGACGCTCGCCTAGTGCGCTTCCCCGGCCACCCCATCGAGTTCCTGCAGGTCGATGAGACGGTCGAGCTCGGCCGACCGGCTCGCAAGCGGTTCTGGTTCCGGCTGGTCGGCGAGTTACCCGATGACCAGGCACTGCATCGCAACCTGCTCGCCTACAGCTCCGACTTCAACCTGCTGATCACTGCCCTGATGCCCCACGGCATTGACTTTCGCGATCCGCGGCTGCAGCTTGCCAGCCTTGACCATGCGCTCTGGTTCCACGCTGACCTCAGGGTCGACGACTGGCTGCTCTACGACATGGACAGCCCCTGGGCCGGCGGGGCACGCGGCTTCGCCCGCGGCAGCATCTACGACCGCCAGGGCCGGCTGGTCGCCTCCAGCGCCCAGGAAGGGTTGACACGGCTGCGCCGCTGAACTCTGGCATTGGGCGGAACGCGACGCTACCATGCCCCCAGCGCCGCAATAGCTCAGCTGGTAGAGCAACGCATTCGTAATGCGTAGGTCAGCGGTTCGACTCCGCTTTGCGGCACCAAAAACACAGAAAGAACGGCTACTTGGCGATTCATGCCGGTGGCCTTTTTTCGTTACCCGCCTTCTAGGTTCCAAATAGGTTCCAGTCGTCAGGAAGTTGCCGGCGAGGTTTCAGCAAAAGGCCGGCAGGTGGGGCACGTCGCCCTGCTACCTGCCCGATATCAGGTGACCAGATTCACTATGCCACTACAATGATTCGAGCAGGTTTCGGGCAGCACATAGACGATGCCATTCGAGTGTTTGAAGGCTGAGCTTACCAGGGTTGTATAGAATGTTTTCGGCACATTGATGCAGCCATAGGAAATCCGCTTGTCCTGGGCATAGGGCGACACCAGCCGCTCCTCCCGACGCTCCTGCGAGTGCCCGCCACGACCGGATTGCGGAGAAACACCCCCACGGGCGTGGGGAAGACCGACTGCTACAGCACCTGGGTTCCCACCAGGAGCCGTCCAGTGCTGGTGCGCCCCTCCCACGCGTTGTTGCCGTAGAGGGTCACCCAGATCTCTTCGCGGGCCGAGCGATCCTGAGGGGTAAAGCGGGAGTGCAGCAGCCCTGCCTCGAGACCCAGCTCCACCGATCTCGTCGCCAGGACCCGGAAGCGCTCCTGGGCCTCAGCCACGGTATTCTCGATCCACAGGATCTGCTGCCCCGCTTCCGCCCTGGCCAGGGCCTCCTCGACTGCCGCTTTATCCCTATCCACCAGGGTCACGGCTACCGATTTCGTGGCAGGCGCCGGCAGCGTAATCTCGACAGCATCGCTGTCTGCCGGGCAGGCGGTGATCAGCGGGTAGTGCTCTTCGCCGGCCTCGATCCCCAGTATTTCCTGCCGCCGCTCCCGCGCCAGGGTTGCGGTCAGGATGATGACGGTGCAACCGGCCTTGCGCAGAAAATCGATCAGGGCATCCAGCAGCGTTCCAGTATAGGCGTCGTAGGTATGTACCTCTGCAAAACGCGGTAGAACAGACGCGAGAGGATACCGCACCACCGGTCAGCAAGTCCTATCCGACTCAAGTTGCATGCAATCTTAGACTAATGTCTAGTAACTTACCCCACTGATTGATACCTATAGTCAGAATTGCATACAACATGTGGGGTTATGATGAGCCGAATCGCCAGCCTTCCCATGCCGCCCGTCGCCCGCACCGCCACCGCCGAGGTTCACGACGTGATCAAGCAGCGGGTTCTCGATGGCCACTACCGGGCCCATGAATACATCCGCGAGGCCAGCATTGCCCGCGAGCTTGCGGTGAGCCGCACGCCGGTCCGCGAGGCCCTGCGCGAGCTGGTGTCGGAAGGCTGGCTCGAGGCGATCCCCCACCACGGGGCCCGCGTGGCCGCCTGGACTGACAAGGACGCCCGCGAGGTCTTCGAGCTGCGCCTGGTACTGGAGCCGATGGCGGTGCGCCTGGCCTGCGAACGCATCGAGGCGAGTGTCCTGGCTCGCCTTTACAAGCTCGCCTCGCGCATGGAGGTACTCACCGAGCACATCGAAACGGAACCCGATGGACGCAACGAAATCGCCTTCCTCAACCATGACTTTCATCGCGAGCTGATCCTGGCCAGCGACAACCAGCGACTGGCCAGCGTGCTGGAGAGCGTGGTGCGCACCTCGGTGATCCGTCGCAACTTCGGCAACTACGACCTGGCCAACTTGCGACGCAGCATGCGCCATCACCGCGAGATCATCGAAGCGATCACCGCGGGAAGTCCCGCATGGGCCGAAAACGTAATGCGCGCCCATCTGTTGGCGGCCCAGGCCCTGCATGTCCACCCTGCCGCCCCTGCCCAGGCCGGGGCCTTGACTGACAAAGACTGACCACCAGAGAGGCACCACAACAACAATGCAACAGCCAGGCACCCACCCCCCGACGCCCCTCGATGACATCAAGGTTCTCGAGCTCGGCCAGCTGATTGCCGGGCCCTACTGCGGCCAGGTGCTGGCCGACTTCGGTGCGCAGGTGATCAAGGTCGAGCCGCCCGGCAAAGGTGATGCCATGCGTCAATGGGGCGAGCCCGACCCCGACACCGGCGAACCGCTATGGTGGAACATCATCGGCCGCAACAAGCAGTCGTTGACGCTGGATCTGCGCCAACCGCGTGGGCAGGCGCTGCTGCGCGAGCTGGCCAGCCAGGCCGACGTGGTTATCGAGAACTTCCGCCCCGGCACCATGGAGCGCTGGGGGCTCGGCTACGATGAGCTCTCGCGGCACAACCCCGGCCTGGTGATGGTGCGCGTCACCGGCTTCGGCCAGGATGGCCCCTACGCCTCGCGCGCCGGCTTTGCCTCGGTGTGCGAGGCCATGGGTGGGCTTCGCTACCTCAGCGGCTACCCCGACCGCCCGCCGGTTCGCGTGGGCATCTCGCTGGGCGACACCCTGGCCGGCCTGCATGCTGCTCTGGGAACCATGATGGCGCTGCAGCAGCGCCACCGCACCGGCCGGGGCCAGGTGGTCGACAGCTCCATCTTCGAGTCGGTGCTGGCGATGATGGAGAACCTGATCCCCGAGTATGCCCGTGCCGGCAAAATACGTGAGCGCAGCGGCAGCTTCCTGCCGGGGATCGCCCCTTCGAATGCCTACCCGGCCCGCGACGGCCGCGACGTGATCATCGGCGCCAACCAGGACACGGTGTTCCGCCGCCTCTGCGAGGCGATGGGCCAGCCAGGCCTCGCCGATCACCCCAACTTCGCCACTCACCGCGCCCGCGGCGAGCATCAAGCCGCCATCGATGACCTGGTGGCCGCCTGGACGCGCGAGCACGACGCCCAGCAGGTGGTCGACATCCTGGCCGAGGCCGGCGTACCGGCGGGGCTCGTCTACCGCGTCCCGGACATGCTCGACGACCCACACTTCCAGGCTCGCGAGTCGATCATCGAGGTGCCCGACCATCACGGTCGTCCGCTGCCCATGCAGAACGTCTTTCCGCGGCTCTCCGACACGCCGGGACGCGTCCACGACGTGGGGCCGGCACTCGGTGAGCACACCGAGCAGGTCCTGACCGACTGGCTGGGTCTGGCGCCGGAGGCCCTCGACGCGCTGCGCGCTGATGGCGTGATCTGAAGGAGGCCGCATGGATCCTGTCATCGTCCTGATCGCGCTGGTCGCACTGATCGCCATCGGCTTCCCGATCTTCCTGGCCCTGGGCCTCTCCGGCCTGCTCGGGCTCTACATGGCCCGTGGCTCGCTGGCGTTCTTCTTCGCGCCTTCGTCACTGTTCGGCCAACTCAATGCCTTCGAGCTGATCGCCCTGCCGCTGTTCATCCTGATGGGCAACTTCCTGGGCGCCACCCCGGTGGGCTCGAGCCTGTTCACCGCCGCGGTGCGCTGGTTCAACTGGCTGCGCGGCAGCCTGGCAATCTCCTCGGTGGGGGCCTCGGCGATGTTCGGCGCCGTCTCCGGGGTGAGCCTCGCCGGCGTCGCCGCCGTGGGCTCCATCGCCGTGCCTCAGATGCTGGAGCGCGGCTACAGCCGCTCGCTGGCAGCAGGCTCGGTGGTCAGTGCCGGCGCGCTGGCGATGCTGATCCCGCCCAGCGTGCCCTTCATCATCTACGGCGCGGTCTCCAGCGTCTCAGTGGCGGATCTGTTCATCGGTGGCATCGTGCCTGGCATCGTGCTGGCACTGGCGCTGTCGCTGTTCATCTACATCCGGGTGAGCCTGAACCCGGCGGAGGCCCCGGCCAGCGAGGAGCGCTTCACCTGGGGGCAGCGCTGGTCGAGCCTGGCCAACATCTGGCACGCCGCCCTGCTGGTGGTGGCGGTGCTCGGCTCCATCTACTCGGGCCTGGCGACCCCCAGCGAGGCGGCGGGCATCGGCGCCGCTGGCGCTTTCCTGATCGCCACCGTGATATTTCGCAGCCTCTCGTGGAAGAAGTTCCTGGAGATACTGGCCACCACCGCCCGCATCAGCGGCGCCATCCTGTTGATCATCGGCTGCGCCAAGATCTTCGGCGACTATCTGAACATGGTGCGCGTCCCGCAGTTGCTCACCGAGGCGCTCACCGCTACCGGTCTGCCCGGCTGGGCGATCCTGGTGGCGGTAATGCTGATGCTGATCCTGCTCGGCATGATCGTCGATGCCGTGTCGCTGATCGTGGTGACCACCCCGGTACTGCTGCCGCTGGTCACTGCCCTGGGCTATGACCCGCTGTGGTTCGGCATCGTCATGGTGCTCAACCTGGAGATCGCCGTGATCACCCCACCGGTAGGGCTCAATCTGTATGCCCTGCGCGGGGTCTGTCCTGAACTCTCGGTGGAGGAGATCATCAGCAGCGCCCTGCCCTTCGTCGCCGTGCAGTTCCTCGTGCTGATGCTATTCGTGCTTTTTCCCGGCATCAGTCTGTGGTTGCCGGGACTGATGTAGTCCCGACGTGTCGAAGCAAGTGAAGTGAAATGTTCCCGGGGTCGTCTTTGCATGATCCGCACAACAACAAGCAGGAGATACACCATGACGCTGTCCCGTCGCCAAGTCCTCAAGTACGGCACCTTCGCCACCGCCGGTGCCACCCTGTTCGGCAGCCAGAGCCTGCTGGCGCCATATAGTCACGCCGCCACCACGCTCACCGGCGTCACCTATCTGCCTAACTCCTACAAGGCGCTGACCTACGGTTCCAACCGCTTCGTGGAGATGCTCAAGGAGAACGGGGGTGATGCCCTCTCGTTGGATTTCTACGACTCCGGCCAGCTGCTGAAGGTGGATGAACAGCTGCCGGCGCTGCGCTCACGCAGCATCGACTTCATGTTCCATACCTTCTCCTATGTGACCCGCTCGATCCCGATCCTTGGGGTGACCGGCCTGCCCGGGGTAGCCGGCGAGCTCTACCGCCACCCAGAGCGCCTGCGCCTGGGTAGCCCGTTGATGGAGCTGATCAACGAGGTACTGGCCAAGGAGAACCTCTACTTGTTGACATCCGGCGGCGGCATCCTCGAGCCGGAGTACCTGTGGAGCACCGCGGCGAGCCCGATCCGCCGCCTCGAGGAAGTCCGCGGCAAGAAGGTGCGCATCGTCGGCTTCGAAGCCACCCAGGCCTTCGAATCCTACAACGTGGGCGCGACCCGCATTCCCTCCTCGGAGACCTACATGGCGCTGCAGCGCGGCACCGTGGACGCGGGCGTCTTCAATATCTCCACGATCATCGGCCGCAGCCTCCAGGAGCAGCTGACGTATTGCTACAAGCTGCCGGTAACCGCCTTCTCGGTGGCGCCCTTTATGCTGCGCGACACCTGGGACAACCTCGACGACGACGTCCGAGCCGTGCTGCAGCAGGCCGCCGAGTGGTACGACGCCAACTTCGTCGAGCACTGCAACAATGACATCTACCCCAACGAGTACTGGCCCCAGGTCAAGGCGGCCGGGGTGGAGATCATCGAGCCCACCGAGGAGGAGATCGCGACCTTCAATGCCGGTGTCCAGGACGTCTGGGATCACTGGAAGGGCGAGGTCGGTGAAGAGGTCGGCCGTCGCGCCATCGCGCTGGCCCTGGGCGAGGCCTGAAGGAGAGCGCCATGACCATGACGGCCCTACGTGGCTGGGACGGCCTGCTGGCCGTCCTGCGCTGGACGTCGATGGCGGTGTTGATGTTCATGATGGTGTCGATCTGCTACGACGCCATCATGCGCTACGCCTTCGCGGCCCCGACCAGCTGGAGCCTGGAGATCAACTCCTTCCTGCTGGTCTACCTGGCAGTGATCGGCGCCGCGGAGGCCCAGCGCCACGATGCCCACATCCGCATCACCTTCTTCAAGGATAAGTTGTCACCACGCGTTAGGGCAGCGATCGACCTGGCCACCGGCCTGCTGGGTGTTGTCTTCTGCACCATCCTGGTGTGGCGCGGGGCCATCATGGCCCTGCAGGCGCTGGAGTACGGCGAACGGGTCTCCAGTTCGCTGGGCACCCCCATGGCCTACCCCTATGCGCTGCTGCCGATCGGCTTCGCCGCCCTGGGGCTGCAGTTCCTGATCGATGCCCTGGCCAGTGTGCCAAGGCTGGTGCGAGACCACCACGAGGAGGACGCCATCCATGGCTGACACCCTGAGCCAAAAGCTGATTCGTGAACACCTGATAGGCGGCGAGATGGTCCCCGGCCAGGAGATCGCCCTGCGCATGGACCAGGCACTGCTGCAGGACATCCTCGGCACCCTGGTGATGCTCGAGCTCGACGCCATGGGCCTGGAGCGGGTACAGACCGCGACAAGCGTGCAGTACATCGACCACACCCTGCTCCAGCAGGACAACATCAACGCCGACGCCCACCTCTTCCTGAAGAGCGCCTGCGAGCGCCTTGGCGTCTGGTACAGCGGCCCGGGCAACGGCATCAGCCATCCGGTGCATATGGAGCGCTTCGGCGTGCCGGGCCAGAGCCTGGTGGGCTGCGATAGCCATACCCCCGCGGCAGGCGCGCTGGGCATGCTGGCCGTCGGTGCCGGCGGCATCGAGGTCGCCATGGCCATGGCCGGCGAGCCGCTCTACCTGCCGATGCCCGAGATCATCGGCGTGCGCCTGGAAGGCGAGCTGCCCGACTGGGTGAGCGCCAAGGACGTGATCCTCGAGTTGCTGCGCCGCCACGGCGTGGCCGGCGCCAAGAACTGCATCCTCGAGTACCACGGCCCTGGACTGGCCTCGCTCGATGCCATGGACCGCCATGTGCTGGCCAACATGGGCACCGAGATGGGGGCGACCTCCAGCGTCTTCCCCAGCGACGAGGTGACCCGCGACTTCCTGCGCTCGCGCGGCCGCGAGGCCGATTGGGTGGCGCTGGCCGCCGAGCCGGGCTGTCGCTTTGATCGCGAGGAGGTGGTCGACCTGTCGCGGCTCGAGCCACTGATCGCCCTGCCCTCGAGCCCCGACAAGGTGGTGCCGGTGACCGAGGTGGTCGGCGAACCGCTCTACCAGGCCTACATCGGCTCCTCGGGCAACCCCGGCTACCGCGATATCGCCGTGGTGGCCGAGATCGTCAAGGGCCGCAACGTGGCCGGCAACGTGTCGCTGGATATCAACCCCTCGACCCGCCGGATCCTCACCGCGCTGATCGACGAGGGACACCTGGGAACGCTGATCGCCGCCGGGGCGCGCCTCCATCAGCCCGGCTGTAACGGTTGTATCGGCATGGGCCAGGCACCGGCCGCCGGACGCAACAGCCTGCGCACCGTGCCGCGCAACTTCCCCGGGCGCTCCGGGACTCGCGAGGACAGCGTCTTCCTGTGCAGCCCCGAGACGGCCGCCGCCTCGTTGCTGTACGGGGTGTGCGGCGACCCGCGAGATCTCGATATGCCCTGCCCACGGCCCCGCGAGCCCGCCGAGATGCGCGTCAATGACGACTGGTTCGAGCCACCGCTCCCCGCCGACAAGGCGCGCCGGGTCGAACTGCTGGCCACCGACAACACCCCGCCGCTGCCGCTGATCGCGCCGCTGCCGGAGACCCTGGAGATCCCGGTGCTGCTCACCGTGGGCGACAACATCTCCACCGACGACATCATGCCCGCCGGGGCCCATGTACTGCCGTTGTGGAGCAATGTCCATGCTTCGGCGGAGCATGTCTTCGAGGCCATTGATCCCGACTATGTCAGCCGGGCCCGTGCGCAGGGCGACGCCGGCCACGCCATCGTCGGCGGCGCCAACTACGGCCAGGGCTCGAGTCGCGAGAATGCCGCCCTGGTGCCGCGCCTGTTGGGCTTGCAGCTGGTGATCGCCGAGAGCATCGCCCGCATCCACTGGCAGAACCTGCCCTGCTTCGGCGTGCTACCGCTGACCTTCGTCGACCCCAGCGATCGGGCACGCCTGCACCAGGGGCAGAGGTTGCGTATTGATGAGTGGCGAGACCAGCTCGCGGCGGGCTGCGAGGTCGTGGCCACCCTCGACGGTGGCGAGGCGCTGACCCTGACCCATGAACTCAGCCCCCGCCAGCGCGAGATCCTCTCCGCCGGGGGCGTCATCAACTGGCTGAGCCACAAGGAGGTTTGATGAACCTGCTCTCTCCCCCCGCGCAGGTGGACATCGTCGAGGTCGCCCCTCGCGACGGCTTCCAGTCGATCCGCGAGCCGCTACCCACCGAGGACAAGATCCGCTGCATTCAACTGCTGATCGATGCCGGCGTCACGCGCATGGAGATTGGCTCCTTCGTCAGCCCCCGGGCCATCCCGCAGATGGCCGATACCGGGGAACTGGTCGCCGCCTTCGCCGACCGCAGCGCGATGCGCTTCTCGGCGCTGGTGCCCAATCTCAGGGGCGCCGAGCTGGCACTGGCCAGCGGCATCCGCGAACTGGTCTTCGTGGTCTCGGTCTCCGAATCTCACAACCAGGGCAATGTGCGGCGCAGCGTGGCCCAGTCGCTCGAGGAACTCGCTCGCCTCGTCGCGCTGATCGAGCAGGAGGACAATGCCTGCCTGCGCCTCGACCTGGGCACCAGCTTCGACTGCCCCTACGAGGGCACCATCGCCTGGCATCAGGTCGATGATGTGCTCTCCCGGGCCCGTGACCTGTGCGGCGAGCTCCACCTGGAGGTCGCGCTGTGCGATACCACCGGGCGCGCCACGCCCTATCAGGTGGCCGAGCATTTCCGCCAGCTGGTCGCGCGCCACCAGGGGCCGCGGCTGAGCTGGGCCTTCCATGGCCACGACACCTACGGCATGGGGGTGGCCAATGCGCTATTCGCCATCCACCACGGCGCCACCACGGTGGACGCCGCCTGCGCCGGGCTGGGCGGCTGCCCCTTCGCCCCTGGCGCCACCGGCAACACCGCCACGGAGGACCTCGTCTATGCCTTCAACGGGGGGCAGGTCTACAGCGGCATCAACCTGCCACGGCTGCTGGCGGCGGCCGATGCCATCGCCGCCCTGCCCGGGGGACAGACCGCCAGCCACCTGCGGCAGGTGCCCAGGGACCGGGTGACCTGAGCCGCCGTGCCGGTCGTCCCGCTCGACCCCTGGTGCCGGCTCCGGCTAGCGAGTCACAACTTGCCAGCGGTGAAGCCACCATCAACCAGCAGGTGACGCTCGCCGTGGGCGTGGCGCCTGCGCAGCCCGTCACTCCGCCAGTGAGACCTCGACCAGATCCCGCAGGCGGATCACGCCCAGCAACCGCTGGTCGTCGTCGACCACGGGGATATCCTCGACCCGACGCTCCATGTGCCGGTGAAGCACCTGGTGAATACTGTCCTCGCGGTGGGCAGCGACGAAGCGCCGGTCCATGAACTCATGCACCGGTCCTCGGGCCACCCGGTCAAGCATCTGGCGTCGGCTCTGAGTGGGCCGGTGGGATGCAAGAAGCACCCCGGCCAGCCGTCGGAACCCGAGGTGCTCGATCACGCGCTGCTCGTCGTCAGTCACGTAGACGTCCCGGCATTCCGGGGAAGCCAGCATGGCCCGTGCGGCCTCTTCCAGCGAGGCATCGCGCGCGATGGTCACCCCGCGCACCGGATAGCGTTCCAGCCAATCGGAAATTCTCATTCGGCCTCTCCTCCTGCCTGCTCGACGCCCAGTTCACCCGCCCGACGCAAGCCGTAACGTACGGAGATCGCGCCGACGGCCTCGGTGAACAGTGTCGTCGTTGCAATCAGCGTGACGATCACCTCCCCGGCCTGTTCGAATCCGGGCTGGTGCAGCAAGAGTAGCGCCAGGCCGATAGCCACACCCCCCTGGGGAAACAGACCGAACCCCACGTTCGACCAGACCGAGCGAGGCGCGCCCGCCAACCTCGCCCCGCTACCGCCACCGATGAAA
>Ga0114983_1001169_pt1 | contig 10581 bp, 11 predicted proteins | sample Shrwel_input2_RT_FD_87182 | JGI IMG/M metagenome (GOLD analysis project Ga0114983, IMG submission 87182) | Subsurface microbial communities from deep shales in Ohio, USA - Utica-3 well 1 S input2 RT | ecosystem: Environmental > Aquatic > Deep subsurface > Shale gas/oil reservoir > Produced...
ACCCCAGTCTGTTGGTCCTTTATTCGAGGTGATAATAATTGAAGTCTGACCATACAGTTTGTTTATCAGCTGGAAAAAGAGATTAGATTCCTGTTTTTCCATAGCCATAAACATAATATCATCAATAATTAATAAATCACACTTTAAAACTCTATTGAGTTTAGTTTTAGAAGATCTAATCATTTCAGGAGTTTTAAGCCAGTAAATTAAATCACTAATGCCTGCAAATATTACTTTGTAACCTTCGTTAATGGCATGAATTCCGAGGCCAATACTAAGGCGAGTCTTGCCCAAGCCGCTGGGTCCAAGCAGGACTATATTGTAGCCCCGCTCAAGCCAGGATAGTTCTTTCAGCTGGTTAAACTGTTTTTTAGATAATGACTGCTGTTCTTCGAGATTAAACTCAGCCAGAGTTTTATACTCTGGAAATGCAGCCTGTTTTAAATATTTTTCTAGTCTGGCTGCTTCTCGTGCTTCAATCTCCTGATCCAGTATATATTCAATCAATTTCTTACTGGAAAAAGCATTTTCGACAGCATGAGATATGATTTCTGATATATTCTCAGAGGCGTTTTTTAACTTTAAAACTTTAAATTTATCTTTTAGGTTTTCAATTGTGGTTGTCATTAATACCTCCAATTTTAAGAGTCAAATATTTTTTGATACACATCAAGGTTTCTTACTGCTGGTTTAGCAGCAAGTTTAGCTTTATCTTTTTCATTTAAGGCTATATTATCAGCTACCAGTAAAATATCATCTTCTTCAATTTTTGTTTTTTCTTTGTCATAGAAATTGATAACATCTCTAAAATCACTGGCACTGTAGAGTTTATTACCGATACAGTATTCTAATGCTTTTGTGATAGTTTCAGAATCTTTAGCTTCTAAAGCTTTTTCTATTACAAGCAGTTGATCTCTGATATATCGCTGTTTTTCTTTTCTGATTATGGCTAAAAATTTATCTGATCTTTTGTGTTCAGGAAAGAGAAGAGTTATCTTTTCTATCAGTTTGTCAATCTAATCTAGATCTTGCTAAAAGCTTAGATTCAACATTGGATCATAAGACAGCTACTAAATTTTTGGATGCAATTATGAAATATAATCTAACAAGAAAAGAAAGTATTGATATGAAGAAATTGATTCAGAAATATCCTAACCTGGATATAGAAGAGGTTTCTGAAATGATAATCAATAGAAAGCACTTAGAAAATGATCTGGCTAAAAGTGATGACCTGGGAGAAGATTTTAAGGAAATAATGGAGAGTTTTGATACTATCAATGAAAAAATTGAAGTTATTAAAGAAGCTTATACTGAGGTTAATGGAGAGATGGAGCAAAAATTGATGTGGTTCTACTGCAGAAACTATTTAATTATTCTGAGCCAGCCATAACCTTATGTTACATTGGGATCACTCAGGATATACTTGATGATTCTATAGAAAATTTTTCTTTGTAAATTAGCTATTTAGTACGAAAAAATTAAAGGAGCAAGTCTATGGATGAAAAAATAACAGATGTTCTAACAATACTTGATAGAGAAGATAGTCCATCTCAAAGAGAAATAGCTAAGCAGACTGGTTTTTCAGTTGGTTTAGTTAATACACTGATCAAAAAATGTGCTAAAAAAGGCTTAGTTAAGATGGAGAGGCTAAACTCCAGGAATATAAAGTATATACTGACTCCTGAAGGAATCAAAGAAAAGACTCAAAAGACTATTGATTATATAAAGAGGTCATATCAGGCTATTCAACAATTACAGAATAGAGTGGCAGAATTAGCACTTAAGCATAATGCTGAAGGTAAGAAGATATATATTTATAAAAAAGATGAAGATGAAATTTATAATTTAGTTACTGAAACTTTGAATAGTTTAGATATTAATTATTATGTTATATACAAAAAGAGCAAATTAACAGGAATGGCGGATAATAGTGTAATTTATTATTGGGATTCAGGATTAAATATAAATGAGGATGAGACATATAATATTCTCGAATAATTTATTTTAACAATTTTATGACAGCGGAAGTCAAAAAATGATTTAACGTTGTTTTTATGGAGTGATAAAAATGAAAATATATTTAGTTACAGGTGGAGCTGGTTTTATTGGCAGTAATTTTATTCATTATCAGCTGGAAAATTATGATGATCAGATTATCAATGTTGATAATCTTAGTTATGCCGGCAATCTTGAGAACTTAAAAAATTTAAAAACCAATTCTAATTATGAATTTAGAGAACTTGATATTTGTGATAAAGAAAAAATTGATCAGATTATGCATCAGGGGATAGATTATATAGTTAATTTTGCAGCTGAATCTCATGTTGATCGGAGTATAGAAAATCCTTCAATCTTTGTTAAAACCAATGTTGAAGGTACCCAGAATCTGCTTGACCTGGCGCTAAAATTTGGAATAAAAAAGTTTGTTCAAATTTCTACAGATGAGGTTTACGGCAGTCTGGGGAAAGAGGGTAAATTTAGAGAAGATAGTCCTTTAAATCCCTCCAGTCCGTATTCTGCTTCTAAGGCAGCTGCTGATCTTTTAGTTAGCTCATATGCTAAAACCTATAATCTGCCGGTTAATATTAGCCGCTGCTCAAACAATTTTGGTCCCTATCAGTATCCAGAAAAGTTAATTCCACTTTTTATTATTAAGGCGCTGCATAATAAAAAATTGCCCCTTTATGGAGATGGCAGCAATGTCAGGGATTGGATTTATGTTAAGGATCACTGTCGAGCTGTTGATTTAGTAATGCGCAGAGGTGAAGCTGGAGAAATTTATAATATTGGTGCAGATAATGAAAAAAGTAATCTGGAAATAACAAAAAATATACTTTCTTCATTATCTAAATCAGAACTTTTGATTAAACATGTAGAAGATCGTAAGGGCCATGATTACCGCTATGCAGTTGACAGTAGTAAAATCAAAGAAAAATTGGGCTGGGAAGCAGAATATGATTTTGAAAAAGCGATGGGAACAACTCTCAACTGGTATCTTGATCATAAAGAATGGTGGCAAAAACTGCTTTAATATTAAAAGAAGTTAGGGCTTAAATCTAATGTTTAAGTTTTGCGATTAACTCTTGTTATTTGGTCTGATTAATAATATAATTAATAAAGAACATTAGTTAAAAACAATATTTTCTAAATTATGTCTTATGGACTATAAGAGGGTGTATTTATGCATATTGAAAGTCTTGAGTATTTTCAGGAAATAGCAAAGTTAAAAAGCATTTCAAAAGTAGCAAATAATTCTCATATATCTCAGCCAGCCTTAAGTCAGCAGATACAAAAACTGGAAGATTCACTGGAGAAAAAACTTTTTATCCGCAGCAATCGTGGAGTCAAATTAACCGAATCAGGTGAGATAGTACTAAAATATGCAGACAATATTATCAGGACCTATAATAAAATGATTTCTGATTTAAATGAACAGGAGAATAAAGAAATCAAAATAGAGGTGAGCACACAATTGCAACTTACTGCCTCCCCTGTGCTATTTTAAATATGCAGTTTAAGTTTCCAAAACATAAATATAATCTGGCTGCAGCTTCTTCGGATAAAATTGAACAGGATGTTTTAAGTGATATCTGTGAGGTGGGTTTTACAACTCATCCGGCTCAGGCAGAAGATTTACATTCCGAAGAGGTGATTAACGAAAAAGTAGTATTAATTTCGCCGCCAGCTTTTGATCTGCCAGAAAAGCTGAAGCTGGAAGAAATTTTGGACCATAAATTTGTAATTCTAAAAGAAGACTGTATAATTAAAGAGAATTTTAAGGATGCACTGGCAGATCTGGGTCATAATTTTTCGGAAATAGAGATTATTTCTAAGCTTGATTCGACAGAGGCTATTAAAACTTTAGTCCGCAAAGGTTATGGAATTGCCTTTGTGCCCTATAACTCAGTCAGAGATGAATTTAGTGCCAAAGAAATCAATGTTTCCAGAATTACAGATTATGAGCTTGATTATTATATTTATATGATTAATAAAAGGGCTGAATTTTTATCTGATGATGTAAAAGATTTTATAGGAAACTTTAAAAAGCTGGGCAAACATATTTGTTATTAAGAATCTATTAAAGCTGAATGGTTGGGAATGGAGTAATGTTTATGCGCGAAATAGCTTTTAATAAAATTTATTTAGGCGGAAAAGAAAAAGTTTATATGGAAGATGCATTAAATAAAGGCAGCATCAGTGGTGATGGTTTTTATACCAATAAGGTGAGCGAATTGCTGGAAGAAAAATTTGCTTTAAATCAGGTATTAATGACTACTTCGGCCACTCATGCTTTAGAAATGGCAGCTGAACTGCTCGACTTAAAAGAAGGTGATGAGGTTATTATGCCTTCTTTTACTTTTAGTTCCACAGCCAATGCTGTACTAAAAGAAGGAGCCAGACCAGTATTTGCAGAAATTAAAGCTGATACTTTTAATTTGGATCCGGTTGATTTTGAGGCGAAAATAACAACCAGAACTAAAGCTGTAATTCCTGTTCATTATGCCGGTATTAGCTGTGAAATGAATCAGATTGAAAAAATTGCAGCAGAAAATAATATTTATATTATTGAAGATGCCGCTCATGCTGTTAACAGCTTTTATCAGGGTCAGGCAGCAGGCAGCATCGGAGATTTTGGCTGTTACAGCTTTCACGGCAGTAAGAATTTTGTCAGCGGTGAAGGTGGAGCTTTGATTATTAACTCCAGGCAGCAGAAAATGCTAGAAAAAGCAGAAATTATCAGAGAAAAAGGAACAAATCGCTCCCGGTTTTTGCGGGGAGAAATTGATAAATACAGCTGGGTTGATGAAGGCTCAAGCTATCTGCCATCTGATATACTGATGGCTCTTTTATTTGCCCAGCTGGAGCAGCTGGATTATATTACTGCGCAAAGAAAAAGGGTGTTTGACTATTACAGGCAGCATTTAAAAGAATTTTTAGCTGAAGATTTTCTGGAACTAATGCCAACTGTGCCAGCTGACAGGCAGAGTAATTATCATATTTTTTATTTGAAATTTAAAAATAAAAAAATAAGAGATTTTGTCTTAAAAAAGCTGCGTAAAAAAGGCGTAGAGGCTGCTTTTCATTTTCAACCTCTACATGCAGCACCGATGGGGGAAAAACTCGGTTATCAAAAAAAGGATCTGAAGCTGACAAATGAAATTGCAGCTAGTATGCTCAGGCTGCCCATTTATCCAGAGCTTTCCCTAAAAGATTTAGAATACATCATTGGAGTTTTAAGAGAACTTTTTGCTCAATTAAAGCGGGGTAGTTTATAATTATGGCTGATTTAATTTCGATAGTGGTTCCAGTTTATAATGGAGAAAATTCTTTGGTTGAACTTTACTCCGCTATTAAAAAAACAGCTGCTGCTAATGACTTTGAATTTGAATTAATTCTAATTGATGATCATAGCCCGGATCAGAGTTATCAAAAAATTGTAGAACTGCACAATCAGGACAGCAGAGTAAAAGGCATTCGCCTGGCTCAAAATTTTGGACAGCAGAATGCTATTTTTTGCGGCTTTAACTATGCCCTTGGAGATTATATAATTACAATGGATGATGATCTGCAGCATCATCCTCAGGATATAGCTCTGCTTTATCAGCAAATCAAAATGGGTTATGATGTTGTTTATGCAATTCCAGAAGAGAGAGCATATAGTTTTTATAGGAGACTGGGCTCAAAATTAACCAACTGGCTTTTTAATTTAATTACTTCTAAAAATGAGAGAATCAGAGTCAGCAGTTTTAGAATAATTACTAAGAAAATACTTAAAAAAATAACTGCATCTAATAAATCTTTTATTTATCTTTCTGCGATTATCTTGAAAGAAGAGCCAGAAATCGCAAATATTTATACCAAACAGCAGCAGCGGAAATATGGGCAGTCAAATTATAATTTTTTAAAATTGTTAAAATTATTTTTAAAGCTTTACATCTATTACGGTAAACTGCCGCTTTTAAAATATTTGCGCAGACAAAAACGACAGTATATAATTGGAGCCAGCACCTTTGATTTTAAGCAATAAAAGCTAAATAAAAAGAGGAGTTTATATGAGACTTTTAATTCTGGGTGGGGGCAGCGGTCAGCTCAGCTTAATTAAAAAAGCAAAAGAATTGGGGTATCAGGTAGTTGTTTCTGATTATTATCCAGATGCTCCTGGTAAAAAGCTAGCAGATTTTGTTTCCGAGAGCAGCACCTTTGATTCTGAGGCCAATCTTAAAACTGCCAGAAAATATAATGTAGATGGGATTTTAACCTCTGGCACAGATCAGCCTGTTTATACCGCAGCTCAGGTGGCAGATAAATTAAATTTAAATCAATATCTTTCAGTTGAAACAGCAGAAGCTGTGACCAATAAAAAAATAATGAAAAGTAAATTTTCAGCAGCGGGGATTCCAACAGTTAAATATAAAGTACTGCCTCGAGATTTTGCTGCACAGGAACTTGCAGATTTTAAAAGCCCCTTTGTAGTTAAACCACTGGACAGCCAGGGTCAGCGAGGAGTTTTTAAACTAAATTCTATTGCTCAAATTAGAGAAAAATTTAACGAAGTTTTGTCTTTTTCCAGGCAGGATCGGATTCTGGTGGAAGAATATTATAAATCAGATGAGTTAACTGTCAGCGGCTGGGTGCTGGATGGAAGTGCAAATTGTTTAACAGTAACTGATCGGCTGCGTTTTGAAGAGGATATTCACATTGGAATTTGTTCTTCTCATCTTTTTCCTTCTAAATATTTAAAAGACTATTCTTCTGAGATAGAGAATTTAACGCAGAAAATTGTGAGTGAATTTGAAATAAAAAGTGGGCCGCTTTATTTTCAATTTTTAATAGGTAAAGAAGGAATTAAGGTTAACGAAATTGCCTGCAGAATTGGTGGGGCCTATGAAGGTGATTTTATGCCGGAGCTGACAGGTGTTGATATTTTAAAAATGATGGTTGAGCTGGCAGCGGGGCAGGAGTTTGATCAAACTGTTCTCAAAAATTATTCACTTCAAAATAATGATAATTATTTATCTTCACAGCTCTTTTTTGCTGGTCCGGGTGAGATAAAAAAAATTACAGCCGTTTCTGAACTTTTAAAACTTCCCGGTGTTTTAAAGGCCGGTTTAAATTATGAGGTTGGAGATAGAATTCCAGAGATAGAAAATGCAACTGCCAGAGCCGGTTATTTTATAGTTCTGGCAGAAAACAAAAAGGAACTGCAGAAAAAGGTGGCAGCAGTCTATGATAATTTAAAAATTATTGATCAGAAAGGAATAAATCTTGTTTTAAGAGAAATCGGAGAAAATTTTTAAGTAAAAGCCAGGAGTGTAATTATGAAAAAGTATATTTCAATCATTATAATTTTAAGCTTAAGTCTTTTTTTAATAAGTGCTTGTGAGAGCGGTGATCAGAGCAGTCAGAAGAGTATTACTGTTGCTGAACAGTACGGGCTGGCCTATGCACCAGTGCAGTTAATTAAGGAGCTTCAGCTTTTAGAGGAATTAGATCCAGACTTGAAAGTGAAATGGAAGCAGCTGAGTAATACTACTTCCATTAGAGAATCAATGCTGGCGGGCGAGGTTGATGCTGCTTTTATGGCGATACCTCCTTTTTTAATTGCTAAGGATAAGGGAATGGAGTGGAAAATAATTTCTGGACTTTCAGAAAGTCCGCTGGGATTAATGACTAATCGAGATTATATTAATTCGCTGGCTGATTTTAAAGCTGAAGATAAAATTGCTCTACCACAGCCGGGAAGTATCCAACATATTTTGCTATCCATGGCAGCTCAGCGGAATTATGGAGAGACAGATAAGTTTGATAATCGGCTTTTAACAATGAACCACCCTGATGCAATGAATGCTCTGCTGGCGGGAAGAGAAGTGAGTGCTCATTTTGCCTCACCCCCATATCTATTTATGGAAAGTAAGGAAGAGGGTATTAAAAAAATTTTAAGCGGCAGCGAAGCCTTTGGTGGTGACTTTACCTTTATTATAGGAGTCAGTACTGAAGAATTTTATCAGCAGCAGTCTGAAAATTACATACTTTTTTATAAGGCCCTAATGGAAGCAATTAAGTTTATAGATCAAAATCCAGTTCAGGCTGCAGAACTGCTGGCAGACAATTATGATTTAAGTCAGGCAGAGATGAAAGAATATCTAAGCTGGCCCGGAATGAAATTTACTTCTAATATTAAGGGGCTGGAAAAATTTATTGCATTCATGACTGCTGAAGGTTATTTAGAAGAAAATGACTATCAGCGCTCTGAGCTGATTTTTGAAGAAAAGTTAGCGGTAGAAGAAAACGTAACTGCCTTGGAGAAAGGAGCTCAGCAGAATGAGTAATAAATACTGGCAGCGTCTGATCTGGATTATAGTTCTGGCTATGCTCTGGCAGCTGACAGCTTTAAGTGGTACTTTTTCAGAGATGATATTTCCTGGTCTAGATCAAATTTTTCTAGCATTAATTGAATCATTGGAAGATGGAGTTTTAATTAAACAGATTGGCTTTTCGCTTTCGATTATTATTCAGGGACTATTTATAGCTACAGCAGCCGCTTTGATTTTAGCGCTGACAGCTTATTTTTCTAAGAGTGCTGCCGGTTTAATTGAGACTTTAACTGCTCTAGCTCATCCTCTGCCGGGAATTGCACTGATGCCTTTAATTTTAATCTGGTTTGGTTCCGGCAAAACTGCAATTTTAATTGTAATCATTCATTCAGTTTTATGGCCTCTAATTTTAAATCTGAATACAGGCTTTAATTCTATACCTGATATTTATACTTTGATAGCTAAAAATTATCGCTTAAATAAATTAGAATTTATGTTTAAAATATTGATTCCGGCTTCGCTCCCCTATTTTATTTCCGGTTTAAAAATAGCCTGGGCCAGATCCTGGCGGGCCTTAATTAGTGCAGAAATGCTTTTTGGTGCCATCAACAGTCTTGGAGGTTTGGGCTGGTATATTTTCCAGAAGCGGGTCTTTTTCGATCTACCTGGAGTGTTTGCAGGAATTATAGTGATCATAGTAATCGGAGTCACTGTTGAGGATTTTATCTTTAAAAAATTAGAAACGAAAACAGTTAAAAAATGGGGAATGTTAAAGTGAGCTCCTATTTAGAATTAAAAAATATAAATAAAAGTTTTAAGACAGAAAAAGGCAGCAAAATTGCCTTAAATAATATTAATCTTCAGATTAAGGAAAATGAATTTTTAACAATTTTAGGTCCATCTGGCTGCGGCAAATCAACTTTACTTAAAATAATTGGCGGCTTCATCAGGGCAGACAGTGGTCAGCTTTTAAAAAATAAAAAAGAGCTTAAAACAGCCGGTCTGGATAGAATTATGCTGTTTCAGGATTTTGAACAGCTTTTTCCCTGGCAGAAAGTGATTGGTAATGTTAGTTTTGCAGTTAAGGCTGCAGCTAAAAATGAAAAGGATAAATTAACAAAAGCACAAATTAAGGAAAAATCTTTAAAATATCTAAGTGAAGTTAAACTTACGGATTATCAGAATTATTATCCTCATCAGCTTTCCGGCGGAATGAAACAACGGGTTGCTTTAGCCAGAACTCTAGCTGCAGGAGGCGAAATCATGCTGATGGATGAGCCTTTTGGCAGTGTAGACAGCCAGACAAGACAGGAACTGCAGCAGCTCTTAGCACATCTCTGGCAGGAAGAAGAGAGAACAATTATTTTTGTAACCCATGCTATAAGGGAAGCAGTTTTTCTTTCAGAACGAATAGTGCTCATGAAAAATGAACCGGGTGAGATTTTAGAGGTAGTAGAAAATAAGCTGCCGCATCCAAGGGGCCACAGCAGTCAATTTAATCAACTTTTTGAAGAGCTTCAGGCCCGGCTGCAGGATTAAAATTATTTAACTCTATTTTACCCGGTAGACTTTAACTGACCATTTTTTCTTACCAATTTCTCTAACAATTCTCATCGCATAAGTAGAGCTGCTGAATGTTTTGATCAGCTTAGTTTTTTGTTTTAAAAAATACTGCATTTCAGAATAATAAGGATAGAGATTACCATAAATAATATTCCAGGTCGGACGGGTATTATAAATAAAATCCATTTCTTCTGGATAAATGATATACTCAATCTCATTTTTAGCTATATATTCTGCAAAAGAAAGATCATTTTCTTCTAAATAGGCCAGATTTCTGTAGTCAAAAAGACTGCCGTTTTCAAAATAATAATCAGTATTCAAATTTGCCAGCACAGATGCATCCTGAGGTACCACCTCTGCAATTTGCTGCAGATAATCCTGATAATTGTAATGGCTGTCCTTGATAATTGTATTAATGCTGCTTAAACTTAAAATAATTACTATGATTGTGATTAGGCTTCCAGCTAGCCGTAAATTAATGTCTTTAATTAAATTTATAAAGAGCAGATAAGCTATCGGAAAAATAAAAATAATAGAGGTCTGGTTGTATCTGCCAATAATTAAATAGCCTAAATTTACAGCCAGCAGACTAAAAAGTAAATAAAGATTAATTTTGTTTTTTTTAAAAATAAGTTTCAGCAGCGAGGATAAAGTAACTACCGCAAAAAATAAGAGCTGGAATTTAATTGGTGGTATATAATAA
>Ga0114983_1001171_pt1 | contig 10575 bp, 10 predicted proteins | sample Shrwel_input2_RT_FD_87182 | JGI IMG/M metagenome (GOLD analysis project Ga0114983, IMG submission 87182) | Subsurface microbial communities from deep shales in Ohio, USA - Utica-3 well 1 S input2 RT | ecosystem: Environmental > Aquatic > Deep subsurface > Shale gas/oil reservoir > Produced...
CTGCCTCACGCAAAGGCGCGAAGACGCCAAGAAAAAGACGAAATGCTTTTCGGTGAGTGGCTTTTCTTGCGGTGGCTGTCCTTGGCGACTTTGCGTCTTGGCGTGATGTCGATCGTCCAGGCTCGCACGGCCTGCCTCACGCAAAGGCGCGAAGACGCCAAGAAAAGACGAAATGCCTTTAAGTGAATGGCTTTTCTTGCGGTGGCTGTTCTTGGCGACTTTGCGTCTTTGCGTGAGCCCGACTTGGGCCGTCCGGGACGGCCAACGCATGCGCGGCAGCCCGTCTCGGTAGACTCGCGGCAAACCCTAGCGGCCAGTCCCCATGTCCGTGTTTTCGCACCCCGAGTTCGATGCCCACGAACGCGTCGTCTTTCATCACGACGCCGCGACCGGCCTGCGCGCGATCATTGCCGTCCATAACACCCGGCTGGGCTGCGGGCTCGGCGGCTGCCGGATGTTTCCGTATGCCAGCGATGCCGATGCGCTGACCGACGTGCTGCGCCTGAGCCGCGGCATGACCTACAAGGCGGCACTGGCCGGGTTGCCGCAGGGCGGCGGCAAGTCGGTGATCCTGGGCGATCCGCGCCGCGACAAGACGCCCGCGCTGATCCGGGCGATGGGCCGCTTCGTCGATACGCTCGGCGGGGCCTATGTGGTGGCCGAGGATTCCGGGACCAGCGTGCCGGATATCCGGCTGATGGCCGAGCACACCCGGCACGTTGGCGGGTTGGCCGATGAAGCCTCGATCGCCGCCGGCCGGACCGGCGACCCGAGTCCAGCGACGGCGCTTGGCACCTATATCGGCATCCAGGCCGCCGTGCGCTTCCTGCGCGGCAGCAGCGATCTGAGCGGTCTGAAGGTGGCGATCCAGGGTGTCGGCAATGTTGGCTATCGGCTGGCGCGGCACCTGCACGACGCTGGCGCCTTGCTGTGGGTCACCGATATTCACGCTCCGGCGGTCGAGCGGGCCGTCGCCGAATTCGGCGCGACGGCGGTGGCGATGGACGAGATCCACGCCCTCGATGTCGACGTGTTCGCGCCGTGCGCGCTCGGTGCCGTGCTCGATACGCGGAGCATTCCGCAGATCCGGGCCCGGATCATCGCCGGTGCCGCCAACAATCAGCTGGCAACCCCGGCCGACGGCCAGCGGCTGCTGGATCATGGCCTGCTGTACGCGCCGGACTACGTGATCAATGCCGGCGGCATCATCGACATCCATTACGAAGGCCCGGGCTATGACGAGGCGGTGGTTCGCGCCCATCTGGCACGGATCGGCAGCACTCTGACCACGATTTTCGAGCGTTCGGCCGCAGAACAGCGACCCACCGGCGTCATCGCCGACGCGATGGCCGAAGCGATCTTCCGCGCATGACCATGATGATTCCCGACGACGCAGCCCTGAGCGAACTGGCCCGCCCGCTTGCCGCCCGCCTGATCGCCAGAAGCGAACGGATGGCGACCGCCGAATCCTGCACCGGCGGCATGATCGCCAAGGTGCTGACCGATCTCGCCGGCAGCTCTGCCTGGTTCGAGCGCGGCATCGTCAGCTATTCCAACGAAGCCAAGGCCGAACTGCTCGGCGTACCGGAAGCGACGCTCGCCCGCTTCGGCGCGGTCAGCGGGCCAACGGTGATCGCGATGGCCGATGGCCTGCGCAGTCGCGCGCCGGTGCAGTGGACGGTGTCGGTCAGCGGCATCGCCGGCCCGACCGGGAATGTTCCCGGCAAGCCGGTCGGCACGGTGTTCATCGGCTGGTCGGGCGCTGGCATTGCCACGTCGTCGAGCCGCTTCCAGTTTGACGGCGATCGCGATGCGGTGCGCCGGCGCACCGTCGAAGCCGCCCTGCAGGGTCTGATCGATCTGATCGATGCCCGCTGATCCGGCCGGGCAAGCAGCCCCCGTTTGGTAAACTCCGCGGCATGAATACCGTTGATGCTGGCAACGTCGATCACGACGAAATCCGCCGTTTCGAAGCCCTTGCTGCCCGCTGGTGGGATACCGATGGCGAAATGGGCGCGCTGCATGTCATCAACCCGCCGAGGCTGCGCTACATCCGCCAGAAGGCGGGCGGGGCAGCCGCCTCGATCGCCGGCAAGCGCACGCTTGATGTCGGTTGTGGCGGCGGCATCCTGACCGAAGCGCTGGCCGACGCTGGGGCCGAGGCGCTCGGCATCGATATGGCCACGGCCTCGATCGAAGTCGCGAAGCAGCATGCCGAAGCCAACGGCGTGAAGGTCGCGTACCGCTTGATTGGCGCCGAAGCGCTGGCTCGCGAGCAGCCGGCGAGCTTCGATCTGGTCTGCTGCCTGGAAATGCTTGAACACGTGCCGGACCCGGCGGAAACCGTCGCCGCGATCGCAGCGCTCGTGAAGCCGGGCGGCGACGTGGTGTTCTCGACGATCAACCGCAACCCGAAGTCCTACGCGCTGATGATCATCGGTGCCGAGTACGTCGCGCGGATCGTGCCGCGCGGCACGCATGACTACGCCAAGTTCATCCGGCCGTCCGAGCTGGATCGCTGGTGCCGTGCCGCCGGGCTGGTGCCGCAGGATGTCACCGGCCTGCGCTACAACCCGCTGCTCAAGTCGGCGTCGCTGCATGCCAGCGATCTCGACGTGAACTACCTCATGCATTGCCGCAAGCCGGCCGAGGACTGAAGTCTTGACCTCCCATTCCCTTCGCGTGCCCGAAGCGATCTTCTTCGATCTCGACGGCACGCTGGTCGACAGCGCGCCGGATCTCGGCTACGCCGCCAACCTCGTTCGCGAATCACTCGGGATGGCGCATCTGCCGCTCGCCGATTACCGCCCGCAGGCGTCCAACGGCGCGCGCGGCCTGCTCAAGGTGGCGCTGAACATCGCGATGGACCATCCGGACTACGAGGCCCGCAAGGCCCTGTTCCTGAAGTTCTACGAAGCCAACCTGACCACTCACAGCCGCCTGTTCGATGGCGTGGTGGAAATGCTGGCCGCGCTCGATGACGCCGGCGTGCCCTGGGGCATCGTCACCAACAAGGCCGGCTGGCTGGCACAGCCGGTGGTCGAGCAGCTTGGCTTTGCGTCGAACTGCAAAACGCTGATCGCCGGTGATTCGACGCCGCATCCGAAGCCGGCACCAGACGGCCTGCTGCTGGCCGCGCGCAAGACCGGCGTCGACCCGGCGCACTGCGTGTATGTCGGCGATGACGTCCGCGACGTCGTGGCCGGCCGCGCTGCCGGCATGCGCACGGTGGCGGCCGGCTGGGGCTACCTGGGTGCCGAGCCCGACCTCGACAAGTGGAAGGCCGACGACATCGTCGCGACACCTGCCGAACTGATTTCGCTGTTGAACCTGAAACCCGCTGCCTGATGAGCATCACGGTCCCTGCTGACTACACGCCGCGCGCCGACCTGCTGGCCGGCCGCACGATCCTGATCACTGGCGCCGGTTCCGGCCTGGGCCGCGCCACGGCGCTGGCCGCCGCCAAGTGCGGTGCCACGGTGATCCTGCTCGGCCGCACGACCAAGAAACTGGAAGCGGTGTTCGACGAGATCGAAGCCGCCGGCGGGCCGCAGGCCGCGATCGTGCCGATGAACCTGGTCAGTGCCACCTGGGCCGACCTGTTCGAAGTCGCCGAAACCATCGAGCGCGAGTTCGGCACGCTTGATGGACTGGTTCACTGCGCCGCGCATTTCCCGGGCTTCATGCCGATCACCGAGGAAAAGCCCAAGGACTGGATGGACGGCCTGCAGGTCAACCTGACTGCCGCCTACGCGCTGACGCGCCACTGCCTGCCGCTGATGCAGCAGAAGCGCGACGCCAGCATCGTCTTCGTCACCGACGCGATTGCCCGCGAGCCGAAGGCGCTGCGCGGCGGCTACGGTGTCGCCAAGTACGCGCTTGAAGGGCTGGTCAAGATCTGGTCGCAGGAACTGAGCGTGACGCCGGGCCTGCGCATGAACAGCTACGACCCGGGCGCGCTGCAGACACCGCTGCGCGCCAAGGGCTATGTGTCCGAAGAAGTGCAGAAGCTGCCGGAAGCGGCGATCGCCGCGCCGGGGCTGATCTGGCTGCTCGGGCCGGACAGCGCTGGCGTCAACGGGCAGGCGCTGAGCCGGGGCTGATTCCGCAATTGGGGTCTGACCCCAATTTCGTGACCCCAATTTCGTTTCCATGACGTTTCTTTGCGTCCTTTCTTTTCCCTTCGCGCCTTTGCGTTGAACTGTTGATGTTGCCTCCCGCGCAAACCCGGGAATGCGGATCTGCCCCGGATTTCGCGTGATGGCGTACGTCCTGCACTGATCGCCTCAAGCGACGCAAATCCGTCGCCGTTTCGTCTGGTACGCCACTTGTAACAGCCCCGATGTCCGCCGGATTGCCGGCACGCATCGGGGCCGTCGTCATGAATTCCGCACTCTGGGTTGCCAAGACCGGGCTTGATGCCCAGGCCACGCGGATGAGCGTGGTGTCCAACAACCTCGCCAACGTCAACACCAGCGGTTTCAAGCGCGGCCGCGCCGCGTTCGAGGACCTGCTGTACCAGACGGTCCGTCAGCCGGGTGGCCAGACCACCCAGCAGACGCAGGCGCCGACCGGCCTGACCTTGGGCACCGGCGTCCGCGTGGTGGCCACCGACAAGCAGTTCACGCAGGGCAACCTGCAGCAGACCAACAACTCGCTCGATGTCGCGATCAACGGTCGCGGCTTCTTCCAGATCCTGCAGCCGGACGGCTCCGTTGCCTATGGCCGCGATGGCAGTTTCCAGCTGAACAGCCAGGGTGAGCTGGTCACCTCGAACGGCTATCCGCTGCAGCCGGGCATCCAGATTCCGCAGAACGCGCTGAGCGTGACCATCGGTACCGATGGCACGGTGTCGGTGCAGTTGCCGGGCCAGGCCGCCGGCCAGCAGGTCGGCACGATGACCTTGGCCGATTTCGTCAATCCCGCCGGTCTGCAGTCGGTCGGCGGCAATCTTTATGTGGAGACCGCCGCCAGCGGTGCGCCGCAGGTCGGCACGCCGGGCGTCAATGGCGTCGGCACCTTGCAGCAAGGCGCACTGGAAGCCTCGAACGTCAATGTCGTCGAAGAGCTGGTCAACATGATCGAGACGCAGCGCGCCTACGAGATGAACTCGAAGGCGATCTCGACCACCGACCAGATGCTGCAGTACATCGGGCAGAACCTCTGATGCGGGCGGCGCTGGCCATCGTCGGTGCAGCGCTGCTGGCCAGCGGCTGCAGCAGCATGTCGCCACGGGTGTCGTTCGGCGAGGACCGCCCGCCGCCGGTTCCGATCCCGTTGCCGCAAGGCATGCCGGGCGAGGGTGCGATCTTCAACGACGGCCAGTCGATGGCACTGTTCGAAGATGCCAAGGCACGCCATGTCGGCGATCTGGTCACCATCCTGCTGATCGAGAACACCCAGGCGCAGAAGTCGGCGCAGACCAGCACTTCGAAGGCGTCCGACGTCAATCTGACCGACGTCACCGTCCTCGGCCGGCCGGTCGGCGTCAACACCGGCATCAGCGGCGAGCGCAGCGCCAAGGGCGGTGGTGATTCCCGACAGAGCAACAGCCTCGACGGCAGCGTCACCGCCGTGGTCGTTGGCCGGTTGCCGAACGGCCTGCTGCAGATTCGCGGCGAAAAGCAGATCGAGCTGAACCAGGGCTCGGAAACGCTGTTCATCGACGGCGTGGTCCGGCCGATCGACATTCTTGCCGACAACACCGTGTCGTCCGACAAGGTCGGCAACGCCCGTGTCTCGTACAAGGGCCGCGGCGCGCTGGCCGATGCCAATTCGCAAGGCTGGCTGGCGCGATTCTTCAATTCCCCGTGGTTCCCGTTCTGAAGATCGAGCGCGTCCCGATGACCACCATGCGTGTCGCCTTTCACGTCATCGCCGGCATCTGCCTGCTGGTGGCGCTCGCCGTTCTCAACGTGGCCCGCGCCGAGCGAGTCAAGGATCTGGCCAATGTCGCCGGCGTCCGTTCCAATCCGCTGGTCGGTTACGGCCTGGTGGTCGGCCTCGACGGTACTGGCGACCAGACCGCGCAAGCTCCGTTCACCATACAAAGCCTGAAGGCGATGCTGGCGCAGCTCGGCGTCACCGTGCCGCCGAATATCAATCCGCAGCTGAAGAATGTCGCAGCCGTGGCGATCAATGCCGAACTGCCGCCGTTCGCCAAGCCGGGCCAGAACATCGACGTCACCGTGTCGTCGATCGGCAACTCCGGCTCGCTTCGCGGCGGCACCTTGCTGATGGCGCCGTTGAAAGGCGCCGATGGCCAGATTTACGCGATTGCGCAAGGCAATGTCGTCGTCGGTGGTCTGGGTGTGTCGGCCAAGGACGGCTCGCGCGTCACTATCAACGTGCCGAGCGCTGGCCGCGTGCCAGGCGGAGCCACTGTCGAGCGCAGCGTGCCGGTCACTTTCGGCGCCTCTCCTGCACTGCGGCTGGCCCTGCGTACGTCCGATTTCACCACCGCGACCAGACTGGCCGCCGGCATCAATACCGCGCTGGGCAGCGAAATGGCCCGCGCGGTCGATCCGGTCACCGTCACCGTGCAAGCGCCGGCCGATCCGAACGCCCGCGTGGCGTTCATGTCGCAGCTCGAAAACCTCGACATCGCACCGGGCGACGCGCCGGCGCGAGTGATCGTCAATTCGCGCACCGGCACGGTGGTGATCTCGTCAATGGTGCGGGTACTGCCGGCGGCGGTGTCGCACGGATCGTTAAGCGTGACGATCAGCGAGAAGCCGCAGGTCAGCCAGCCGGCGCCGTTCTCGCAAGGCGAAACCACGGTGGTGCCGCGTTCGCAGATCGAAGTGACCTCGGGCGCCAAGCCGGCCTTCGTGTTCGATGGCGGCACCAGCCTCGACGACATCGTCCGCGCGATCAACCTGGTCGGTGCGGCACCGGGCGATCTGGTGGCGATTCTCGAAGCGTTGCGCGCCGCCGGTGCGCTGCGCGCCGAGCTGGTGGTGATCTGATGGCCAGCGCTCCGCTCAGCTCGGCAGTCAACACGGCGCCGATCGATGCGACCGACTTCAACCAGTACGCGAAGCTGCGTGCCGGGGCCAAGGGCAACGATGCCGGCACCGTTCGCGAAGTCGCGCGCCAGTTCGAAGCGCTGTTCACGCAGATGCTGCTGAAGGCCTCGCACAGCGAGGATTCATCAGCCAACGACCTGCTCGGCGGCTCCGGCTCCGACACTTACCGCGATCTGTACGACCAGCAGATGGCTGGCCATCTGTCATCCGGCAAGGGGCTGGGCCTCGCTGATCTGCTGACTCGCCAACTGCTCGGCAAGGCAGCACCCGACGCCGCTGATCCAGCGCTGATCCAGAAGCTGCAGCGCGCGCCGCAGCCGCAGGCCGCGCTCGACAACCTGCCACCGCTGAAGTCCGCCGAGCGGCCGACCGACGCCAACGCCTTCGTCGACGCGAGCACGCCGCATGCCGAAAAGGCGGCGCAGGAACTCGGCATTCCGGCCCGCGTGCTGGTGGCGCAGGCGGCACTCGAAACCGGCTGGGGAAGCCGGCAGATCAAGAATGCCGATGGCAGCAACAGCCACAACCTGTTCGGCATCAAGGCCAGCCGCGGCTGGAACGGGGCGACCACCGACACGCTGACCCACGAGTACATCGGTGGCGAAAAGCGCAGCGAGCGCGCCGAGTTCCGCTCCTATGCTTCGGTCGGCGAGGCCTTCGATGACTACGTCGCCTTCATCAAGGACAACCCGCGCTACGCCGATGCGCTGCGCAACGGTGGCAGCGCCACGCAGTACGCCCAGGGGCTGCAGAAGGCCGGCTATGCGACCGATCCCGGCTATGCCGCGAAGATCGCCCGGATCGCTTATGGCAAGACCATGAACGCCTCGCTCGATGTGGCGCAGAGCGACACCGCGAGGCGGACCTTGTGAGCGCCGCGCGCCATAAAAATGGCGCGTTTCGGGTCATTTCCCGAGGCGGCATCCGTGGCATCGAACCTGCAGGAACTCGCGCATGAGCGACATTCTTGGCATCGGCATTTCCTCGCTGCTGGCGAACCGCAGCGGTCTTGACGTCACTGGCAACAACATTGCCAACGTCAACACCCCGGGCTATTCGCGGCAGCGGCTGGACCTGACCAACCGCGTCGGCGCGATCACCTCGTACGGCTTTGCCGGTGCCGGTGTCACCGTGCGCGGCGTCGAGCGCCTGTCCGACAGCTTCGTGTTCGCTCGCGAGATCGCCGGCACCGCGTCGCTGTCCAGAGTCGAGACCTTCACCACCGAAGCCAAGCGCACCGATGCACTGCTGTCCGATGCCGATACCGGCCTTGGCACTACGCTGAACAGCTTCTTCGACAGCCTGTCGGTGATGGCGACGACGCCGTCATCGACGGCGACCCGGCAGACGGTGATCGTCGCGGCTGATGCGCTGGCCGGCCGCTTCAACGATCTGCAGGGCCAGCTCGATGCCGACGAACGTTCGATCAACAGCCGGATCAGTCAGACCGTCACCGAGATCAACAATTACGCGTCGACGATTGCCAGCCTGAACGACCGCATCTCGCTGGCGCTTGGCGCCTCGGGCGGCAAGCCGCCGAATGATCTGGTCGACCAGCGCGCGCAGGCGATTCGCGAGCTGTCGGAGCGGGTATCGGTCACCACCGTCGCGCAGGACGACGGCGCGCTGAACGTGTTCGTTGCCAACGGCCAGAGCCTCGTCGTCGGTACCAACACCAGTGCGCTGGGCACGCGGCCGAACGAATTCGATTCGTCGCGTACCGAGGTTTCCGTGCAGGGCGGGGCAGTGATCAGCGGCCAGGTCGGCGGCGGCACGCTTGGCGGCTTGCTCGATACCCGTCGTGAAATCCTCGATCCGGCGCGCGAGAAGCTCGGCCGCATCGCCATCACCTTGTCGGAAACGGTCAACACCCAGCAGGCCCGGGGCATCGACCAGAACGGCAATTTCGGCGGCCCGCTGTTCACGCCGCTGGCCGGTGCCGCCTCGGCGTCGATCCGCAACGGTGGCAGCGCCACCGTGACGGTCGGCTTTGCTGATGCCACGCAACTCGACGGCAAGCCGTACCAGCTGAGCTTCGACGGCAGCGCCTGGTCGCTGACCGACAGCTCGACCGGTGCCGCCGTGCCGTTCACTGGCAGCGGCACCACGGCTGATCCTTTCATTGCCCGGGGCCTGAGCCTGTCGGTGTCGGCGGGTGCCGCCGCTGGCGACAAGTTCCTGGTTCAGCCGGGTCGCCGTGCTGCCGGACAACTGGCGGTGGCGATCGACAACCCGACGCAGATCGCCGCCGCTGCACCAATCAAGGCCGGTGCAGCCACCGCCAACACCGGTACCGGCACGATCACGCCGGGCGTGGTCACCGACGCGACCAATCCGGCGCTGCGTGATCCGGTCAGCATCCAGTTCACCGGGCCGGGCACTTATTCGATCAACGGCAGCGGCGCGTTTGCCTACACGGCCGGCCAGCCGATCAACGTCAACGGCTGGCAGGTGGAGATTTCCGGTGCGCCCGCGACCGGCGACAGCTTCACGATCGGCCCGACCGGCGCCAACAGCGGTGATGACCGCAACGCCCGCCTGCTGTCCGGGATCGCCACCAAGGCGCTGCTCGACGGCGGGTTGAACACGCTGACCGCGGCCAACGGCCAGCTGGTGCAGCAGGTTGGCTCGAAGGCGCAGACCGCACAGCTGCAGCTCGACGCCCAGACCGCGCTGTCGGCGCAGACCTTGAGCGAGCGCAACGCGTTGTCCGGCGTCAACCTCGACGAGGAAGCGGCCGATCTGCTGCGCTGGCAGCAGGCCTATCAGGCGTCGGCCCAGATCATCGCCACCGCCAGCACGATCTTCGATTCGCTGCTGGCGGCGACCCGTCGCTGAAGGACGCAACAGCCATGAGAGTCTCGACTGCCGACTTCTATCGCCAGAGCATCACCTCGCTGCAGCGCCAGCAGTCGCTGGCGCTGCAGACGCAAAACCAGCTGTCGTCCGGCTTGAAGCTGCAGAGCGCTGCCGACAATCCGACCGGTGCCGCGCACGGGCTGTCGCTGGACCAGACCCGGGTCGCCAATCAGCGCTACACCGAAAACACCAAGACGCTGACCGAGCGGCTGGGGCTGGAAGAGAACGCGCTGTCCGGCATCAGCGAATCGCTGAACCGGGTGCGCGAACGCGCGCTGCAGGGCAACAGCGGCACGCTCAGCGATTCCGATCGCGCCAGCATCGCGGCCGATCTGCGCCAGTCGATGGAAACACTGCTCGACTACGCCAACGCCGCCGATGGCGAGGGCCGCTATCTGTTCGCCGGCAGCAACGATGCCAATGCGCCGTTCGCGCTGACCAGCGGCGGCACCCAGTTCAGCGGCGATGACGTGATCCGCGAGGTGCAGATCGGTCCGAACCGCTCCGTTGCGTCGAGCGATGGCGGTGCCGAGGTGTTCCTGCGCCAGCGCTCCGGCAACGGCAGCTTCAGCGTCGCCGGGACGGCCACGAATACCGGCACCGCCACCATCGCCACGGCCCGCGTGGCCGATTCGGCAGCCTGGGATGGCGGCAGCTACGCCTTGAGCTTCACCGGCGGCAACTACAG
>Ga0114983_1001172_pt1 | contig 10574 bp, 6 predicted proteins | sample Shrwel_input2_RT_FD_87182 | JGI IMG/M metagenome (GOLD analysis project Ga0114983, IMG submission 87182) | Subsurface microbial communities from deep shales in Ohio, USA - Utica-3 well 1 S input2 RT | ecosystem: Environmental > Aquatic > Deep subsurface > Shale gas/oil reservoir > Produced...
AGATGAGATCAATGACAAAGCCAGCATTATCGACGCTTTCTTCAAATTCGCCCAGGCGGAGCAGAAGCGCGAAGCCGATGCCATTATTGCCTCTGAAAAGCTCAATATCGATGCTGCCAAACGTTATATTGCATCATCACTCAAACGTGAGTACGCCTCTGAAAATGGCACTGCACTTAATGAGGCACTGCCCAAACTTAGCCCATTGAACCCACAGTACCGAACCCAGAAGCAAACGGTTTTTCAGAAAATTGCCGCTTTTGTTGAGAAGTTTAAAGGTGTTGGTGGGCAGATATAAAAAATGACGATCTATTTAAGTGCCGCTCGCTTGCTCGATGATATAGATTTTACAGAATCTATTCTTTTGGTGAGTAGCACTTTAGTGATACTAAATAAGAAGTTATCGTTTTTGAGCTCAATTTAATTAGATTGGATTAGGAAAGGAAATGAACAAAGAATTTATAAGGAATTGCTCATGGGGCTATTCATGCGATCAAAAATGGGAAAATGGCAGGTAAATGCGCGTGTTCTTCCTCAAGCTCTTCAACAAATAAGATATCAGGTATGGCGAATTGGTATGGCAGCTGAAAAAGTTGGGTTAGTAGCCCACCTTCTTCCATATCTATTAATATATTGGCATCACTAATTAGTAGCTGCTGCATTAAGCACCTCTAACTTTCGTTCTTTGTGAAAGCTTGAAAGTGATACCCCTAATAGTTCTGCTGCTTTAGATATACCAATGTAGTCTTCACTTAGCGCACGATATACTAGCTGCTTATAGAGGTAAGTAACTTCATGCGGATAAGGTTCGCCAGGCTCCTGAGTGCGCCACCCTTGCTTGCCAAACCAAATGAACATGTTTTTTTGGGTTTGGTGTGAAATTACGCCAGACTGTGAAGCGCGATACAAAGAGGCAAGCATGCTTATGCCGTACTCATGCTTAAGCATATATAGCTCTTGCGCTTCTAGTTGAGTTCGGCTTTTACCTAAGTGTTGTATCAAGCTAGTGCTTGGTAATAAAAAAGCCCCTGCGAAGTGATTACATGCCTTTTCTTCATCTAGCTCTTCAGACAGTCGGCTGTGCAATACTAAGTGGCCCAATTCATGAGCGAGTGTAAACCGTTGACGATCACCACTTTGTGCCGTAGAGATAACAACAACAGGTAGCCCATTAATATTACCCGCTAGACCATCAAACTTTTTACTGGTTTCTACATCAGTGCAAATTATCATTACACCTTTCGATTCCAGCGTATCAATCATGTCATGTATTGGATTTAAGCCTAAACCCCATTCATTGCGCATAGTGGTGGCTACACCTTCTAGCTGCTCATATGAATCAATCACATCGGGTAATGTACTTGGTAGTGAAAATGGCGTAATAGGTTTAATAGAATCTGGATAAAAGTTTAAAAGTTCTTGCCAGCGCTCAGCCTGATCTAAAACATCACCATTTATACGATCTAAAATTTTCTGTGGTGTGCTTGCACGCTTACGATATTCCACACCTTCTAACTTTACTTTTATAGGACGGAAAAAGTATTCAGTGCGCACTTCAAGTGCGCTTGCAAGCTTTAATAAATTAGAAGAAGACGGCATAGCAGTACCATGCTCATATTTTTTTATAGCATTGGCGGATACACCAACTGCGGTAGCTAGTGCTTGCATTGATAGGCCTGAGGCTTTTCGGGCACGAGTAAATCGTTCAGCAAACATGTGTATGTACCTCGTGGTTTATAAAATTAATCTATTTGTCGCAAATATAAACCATTGGTGTATTTTTGTCCATAAACATAAATTGTACTTATGTAGCTGAGATATACTACTGGTTTTATTTTTACGAGAAGTTTAAAGGGATTATGTAGTAAACTAGGAGTCATTAGTTGAGGTGATAAATCGAAATTATTCACCCAGTACCCCACACAGTACCCCATGGTGTTATGGGTTGAAATAAAAGGTTTACATATCAAATGAGTAGAGCAGGAATACAGTGGTTCCCTGGGCACATGAATAAAGCCCGAAATGAAATTAAAGAAATAATGCCACAAATGGATGTGATCATTGAAGTGCTAGATGCGCGCATTCCTTACAGCAGCGAAAACCCGATGGTGGCTACCTTACGAGAAGGTAAGCCGGTCATCAAAATTCTCAATAAAGCCGATTTAGCTGATCCTAAAATGACGCAAACCTGGAAAGACTATTTTGAGCAAGAAAATGGCGTAAAAGCGATTGCATTTGGTAACGATAAAGCGGCTGAAGTGCATCGTATTAATGAGCTATGTAAAAAGTTAGTGCCGCATAAAGTTGGTGCCGATAAGCAAATTAAAGCCATGATAATGGGTATTCCAAACGTAGGTAAATCTACGCTTATTAATGTGCTTGCTGGGCGTATAGTGGCTAAAACAGGTAACGAGCCTGCAGTAACTAAGGCGCAGCAACGTATTAAGCTTGATGATGGCATTATGCTTTACGATACGCCAGGGATGCTGTGGCCAAAAGTAGAGAACGAAAACTCAGGTTATCGTTTAGGCGCAACCGGTGCGATACGTGATACTGCTATTGAGTACGAAGAAGTAGCAAGTTACACCGCTGAGTATTTATTGCATGCTTATCCTGAGCTTTTAAAGGCACGTTATAAGTTAGATGAGCTACCAGAAAGTGATTGGGAGTTTGTTGAAATGGCGGGTAAAAAACGCGGCTGTATTCGCGGTGGTAACCAAATCGATACGTATAAAATGTCAGAAATTCTAATTAATGAATTACGTGATGGCATAATTGGTCGTATCACTATGGAAACACCTGCTATGCGTGAAGAAGAAGAAATAATGGTGGCTGAATTGCGCGCGGCAGCAGAGGCGAAAAAGCAAGCCAAAGAAGAAGAGAAAAAACAACGCCGAGCGCGAGCACGTAAAAACCGCCGTTAATATTTACTGAAGTAAATAACAGACATAAAAAAAGCCCGTAAGGGCTTTTTTAGTTTCATATCTACCGTCACCGATATGAGCAATGTAGCAAGTAAATGAGTAGGGCGGAAACAGGTCATAAACAGCAAGGGGCGTTGTGGTTTATAACAGGTTTCCATAGCTGTTAGCGTGCGCCACACGTTTGTTTCAGGGTCGAGAAACAAATGAACTTTACCGTCACAAAAAGCAATGTACCTCCTTCTTGTTGAGATTGATTATCAGTTAGATCTAAGTAACTGTCAACACCTAAATGCAAATAGTTCTTATTTTAATTTTTTGTTCATTTATAGCACTAAAGTAAGGGCTGTAAAACGGATTTCATGTTGCGGGGAAAACACTACTTTATAGCTACTATTAAATAAGCTGAAGCGAAGCTACTGGGAAAAAGTAGTCTGCCACTAACCGGTGTTGCCTGTATTAATAAAGTAATTACGGATCTAGCCTTATTAGAAATTAAAGACGGCGCTTTTCACTTATTAGAACGCGCCCCCGGTGTAAGTGTTGATGAAATTAAAGCTAAAACGGCGGGTAATTTAGTTATTTGTGACAAAGTCAAAACCATGACTTTTGAGTAATTTTACTAATGATGGGCATGGAGCAAAATAATTTTATATGCTTCATGCCATCACTGCATTGCACTTACTAAGCACTTAATTCATTTAAATTCAGTTTATAACGGGCCCCTATCAAGCCCATCTCATACCCCAAAATATCTTTAAAGCAAGTTTTTTATAAATTGATTGCATTTTAAGCGACTTCAATGGTGATGTTCGCTTTAAGTAATGCTATACTCCCGCCGAATAATTTATCGACTTTATTAAGAGTAAAATTAATGGCAGATTTATCGAAGTACAGAAACATTGGTATTTTCGCGCACGTTGATGCGGGTAAAACCACAACTACTGAGCGTATCCTAAAGCTTACAGGTACAATCCACAAAAGCGGTGAGACACATGATGGTGAGTCTACTACCGATTTCATGGAGCAAGAAGCTGAGCGCGGTATTACTATCCAGTCTGCGGCAGTAAGCTGTTTCTGGAAAGATCACCGTTTTAACGTTATCGATACTCCTGGACACGTTGACTTCACAGTTGAAGTTTACCGTTCACTTAAAGTATTAGATGGCGGTGTGGGTGTATTCTGTGGTTCTGGTGGTGTTGAGCCACAATCAGAAACTAACTGGCGCTACGCGAACGAATCAGGTGTTGCACGTATTATTTTCGTAAATAAATTAGACCGTATGGGTGCTGATTTTTACCGTGTAACTGAGCAAGTACAAAAAGTACTTGGTGCTGTTCCATTAGTTATGACTTTACCAATTGGTATTGAAGACGAATTCGTAGGTGTTGTAGACGTTTTAAACAAACAAGCATATGTTTGGGATGAGACCGGTCTTCCAGAGAACTACTCAATTGTTGACGTTCCTGCAGACATGGTAGAGAAAACTGATGAATACCATGAAATGCTTATCGAAACTGCTGTAGAGCAAGACGATGACCTAATGGAAGCGTACATGGAAGGTGAAATGCCTTCAGTTGAAGACATCAAGCGTTGTATCCGTAAAGGTACTCGTGACCTTGCGTTCTTCCCTACATTCTGTGGTTCTGCATTCAAAAACAAAGGTATGCAACTTGTACTTGACGCAGTAGTAGATTACCTACCTGCCCCTACAGAAGTTGATCCTCAACCTCTTATGGATGAAGAAGGTAACGAAAACGGCGAGCATGCAATCGTATCTGCTGACGAACCTTTCAAAGCGTTAGCATTTAAGATCATGGATGACCGTTTTGGTGCATTAACATTCGTACGTATTTACTCTGGTAAGCTTAACAAGGGTGACACTATCCTTAATGCATTTACTGGTAAAACTGAGCGTGTTGGCCGTATGGTTGAGATGCAAGCAGATGAGCGTAAAGAGCTTACTTCAGCGCAAGCGGGCGATATCATCGCAATCGTAGGTATGAAAAACGTGCAAACTGGTCACACTCTTTGTGATCCTAAGCACCCAGTAACACTTGAGCCAATGGTATTCCCAACTCCAGTAATCTCGATTGCTGTACAGCCTAAAGATAAAGGCGGTAATGAGAAAATGGGTGTTGCTATCGGTAAAATGGTTGCAGAAGATCCATCTTTCCAAGTTGAAACTGATGAAGATTCAGGTGAAACTATCCTTAAAGGTATGGGTGAGCTGCACTTAGATATCAAAGTAGATATCCTTAAGCGTACTTACGGTGTAGACCTTATCGTTGGTCAACCACAAGTTGCTTATCGTGAAACTATCACTCGTGAAGTTGAAGATAGCTACACGCATAAGAAACAATCTGGTGGTTCTGGTCAATTCGGTAAAATCGATTACCGTATCAAGCCTGGCGAAGTGGGTTCTGGTTTCACGTTCACATCTTCAGTTGTTGGTGGTAACGTACCTAAAGAATTCTGGCCTGCAGTTGAGAAAGGTTTTAAGTCAATGATGAACGAAGGTGTTCTAGCTGGCTTCCCAGTACTTGACGTTGAAGTTGAACTTTTCGACGGTGGCTTCCACGCCGTGGATTCATCTGCAATTGCTTTCGAAATCGCTGCTAAAGGCGCTTTCCGTCAGTCTATCCCTAAAGCGGGTGCACAACTTCTTGAGCCAATCATGAAAGTTGACGTGTTCACACCAGAAGATCACGTAGGTGATGTAATTGGTGACCTTAACCGTCGTCGTGGTATGTTAAGCAATCAAGAAGCTGGTTTAACTGGCGTTCGTATTAAAGCTGACGTACCGTTATCAGAAATGTTCGGTTACATCGGTTCACTACGTACAATGACATCTGGTCGTGGTCAGTTCTCTATGGAGTTCTCACACTACGCGCCATGTCCACAAAACGTAGCTGATACTGTAATCGCTGCAGAAAAAGAGAAAAAAGCAGCTAAGTAATTAGCACTTTAACTCTTTAAAAAACCCGCACTTGTTGCGGGTTTTTTATTGTTTAACTTTTATAAAGCATGATTGATTTAAAGATAATGAAGCCCGTCGTATTAAATGAGCATGGTTAAAAAAATGAGTGTAAACGCAGCTAAAAAAAAGGAGCAACACAAGGTTGCTCCTTTTTTATTTGTAGTGGTATTAACTTCGCTTATTTGCAGTTTTTGTGATAAGTGCTTTAAACTTCTTTCGATGTGATTCACTACTAAAGTTCTGAATAGGCATTGTCACTTTATGTTCTAATGGTAACAGCGGTGTTGCTGTTGAATAGCGCCCTACAGGTGGAACGGCTATCTCTTTGAGGTGTACTTTAAGAGCTGCTAATGTTGCATCATTATCAACTTCACTCGGGCAGAGGAAAATGCCCCACTGCCTTAGCTTAATGCCTAGCTTGATACTACTTGAGTAACGCACAATAGGAGCAGCGAGGATGAGCCCTAATAAAATAGGAGATAACCACCAAAAAAAGACCGGTGTAAAGTAATAAGCAACGCTACCCCATACAATGGCAACAAGCGAAGAAAACAATGTATAACTAAACGCTTCTTTCCATGGCACCATTCTGCCTTCACGCGGTTGAGCGTCCCATTTTACTTTTTTACCTAAAAATACACAGACTACAAAGTATGCATGAAATACCATCATTAATGGTGCCACAATAATGGCAAACACGGTTTCAATTATAGATCCTAAAGTAAGTTTTAATGCACCACCAAAGCGCTGCTTACGGTGTACTAAGGTAACAATCACGCCCATGAGTTTAGGCAATAATAAAATAATGATAGTTAGGTAAAGTAATGAGTCAATGAGTTCTGTTTTGGCTATTTGCCAAGTTGGAAATAGTTGATAGGCGCGATTAAAATAGACATCGCTATTTAAAGCGCGTGTTACCGCATCTATGGTACTTAACGCCAGCATAGATAACCAAATGAGTGATGATATATACGCGGTTGCACCCAGTAAAAAATGCAGCTTACTCATTAGCTTTAATTTTGCTGATGATAATAAGCCAAGGTGTTGAATATTACCTTGAACCCAGCGTCTATCGCGTACAGCATAATCTAATATGTTGCTCGGAACTTCCTCGTAACTGCCTTCAATATCGGCAAGTAATAATACGTCCCAATTTTCGCTATGTAATAGAGAGGCTTCCACAAAATCATGGCTTAAAATTTCTCCACCAAAGGGGGCTTTACCTTTGAGTGTTGGGAAGCCACAGCAATCAATAAACGCACTAACACGAATGATGGCATTATGCCCCCAGTAATTGGCTTTATCGGTTTGCCAAAAAGCAGAGCCGGTAGCTAACATTGGACTATAAAGAATTGAAGCGAACTGTAAAAAGCGTCCAAAAAAGGTATCTTGGCGCACAGGAATAGGGATAGTCTGAATCAATCCCGCTTGTGGGTTATTCAGCATGCTAGTAGTGAGTTCTAGCATGCATTGACCCGTCATCACACTATCAGCATCCAATACAATCATATGCTCGTATTGGCTACCCCAACGTTCACAAAAATCGGTTAAGTTACCTACTTTACGATGTTTATTATCTTCACGACGACGGTAAAATACTTGTTTTGCTGTATCGCCAAGGCGTTCACATAAAGCATGCCATGCGCTTAATTCATTACTAGCAATAGTTGCGTCTTGTGTATCGCTCAGTAAATAAAAATCAAAGTGTTTTAATTGCCCAGTGGCTTTTAACGATTGCAAGCTCACTTCAAAACCAGCAATAACTCTATGGGTGTCTTCATTATAAATAGGCATAACTACAGCCGTTTTTTGCTGTGATAGTGCTTCATTGTTAATGGAGATCGGTTTTATTCTTCTTAGCGTGAGCGGATCTATACGAAATAGCTGTAGTATAAAACCAATGCAGCCACTACAAAACGCGGTGACTATCCAAGCAAAGGTAATAGAAAACAAAGCAAGCAGTGCATACTCAAGCAAGGTCATGCCATTTGAGTTTAAAATTTCAAACATAATTGAAATGCCATAGCCTGAGAGGCCAATAGCAGCTATAGCAAATAACCATACGCGAAGTGTTTTAAAAGGCATTGGTGTGCCAGTACTTTGTTTACTTGATGTCATTTGGATACCAAACATAGCTCCATACCTCGCTCACTGCTTTGTTACGTAGCTTTAGCGATAAACGCATATCTACAGGGTTACTGTCTTCTGGGGCGACTTTGAAGGCAACTCGCCAGCCTAATGATTTTGGCAGCTTTTGCACTGTAATATCACGCGCTTCACCTGTGGTAAGTTGCAAGTCTGCGCTAAGTACTAATTTTTCAGATAATTGATTGATATCAGAGCCAGTAAAGTCAACAGTAAACTGACGATGGCTTTTTGGTGGTGGATTATCTTCACCAGGCAATGCTGCACTGCCAATGCGTGTTCTAGCCACTTTAGCCAAATTACTTTGGCTTAGATAATCATTAAAGGTCGATATTTTGTAACTAAACTTTAATGCTTCTCCTGCTTTGAACGGCTTTTCAGGAACCCAATAACTTACAATATTATCGTTAGTTTCAGTATCTGTTGGAATCTCAACAAGCTCAACACGGCCATTCCCCCATTCACCTTGTGGTTCTATCCAAAAGCTAGGGCGGTCATGATAATGCGCTTCTATATCAAAGTAGTTATTAAAGTCACGGTCACGCTGTGCAAGGCCAAAGCCTTTAGGATTTTCATATGAAAAAGAGGTTACGCTAAGTTGGGATGGATTATTAAGTGGACGCCATACCCAGTTACCTTCTTGTGATTGCGTGAGCAAACCGTCTGAGTCGTGTACTTCAGGGCGATAATCATCAAAAAACTTGGTACTATTTTCACCGTGATAAAACATACTCGTTAATGGTGCTATACCAAGCTTTTTAACATCTTTACGGGCAAAAATTTGCATGTCGACGTTAACTCGTGTCTGTGTGTTTGGGTCTATTTCAAACTTGTAGGCTCCCGCTACCGATGGGCTATCGAGTAAAGCAAAAATAGTAATATTAGTTTGCTCTGGTGTTGGTTTTACTAACCAAAACTCTTTGAATGAAGGAAACTCTTCACCAGATGTTTGTGCGGTATCAATTGCCAATCCGCGTGCTGATAAGCCATAAACTTGATTAGGTCCAACTAGGCGAAAATAAGAAGCGCCCTGAAACACCATAATTTCATCTTTATAGTCATCGTTATTTAGTGGGTAGTGCAATCTAAAACCAGCATGCCCTAACTGTGTACCTTCAACACTTTTCGCTATTTCATCTTTTAGGTGTGCTGCTGTTCCATCATATTGATAAAAGTCTGTGCTAAATGGGAGACGGCTAAGCTTGGCATCTTGATCAACGATATTGATTTTGACTGGGGTTTTATATAAAAAACCTGGGTGAAACAGTTGCAGCTCATAAAGCCCTTTATCTTTCCATACCGATTGATCGTGTTTGAAGCGGATTGAGCGGTAGTCTTGATAATCAATACTATTAAGCGCATCTAACTGTATTTCTTTCGGTGCAATGTAATCTTGTTCAGCAAGCTTTTTAGCTCGCGCACTTAGCACATCAAATAAACTGCTCTGCGGTATTGCCGCTTCTAATGAAGTTGCAGCAATGGCGCTGTTAGTTCCCCACAGTGAAAAAACCATCAACATCCCAAACAAAGGCTTTTTAAAAACCCTTTGATAAGTAGATATAAGGTGAATGCGCGCTTTCATTTTGAATCCTTTATAAAAAAATATGTTTACTGCTAAGATTGACGTTTATCTCAGTTGCTCTTGGTATGGATTAGAAGGACAAGTTGTTTATCACTTTCAATCAAGCCGCTATAACGCATTTTGACTTTTCGAAAAACAAACAGTGTTAGAGTTACCTTGAGTTAGATATGTACTAAGTCAATGCTTGCATAGATAATAAGCAGTGCTTGCTGAAGCCTGTCTGAATTACATTTGTATATAAAATAAAAAAAGCCGCGAATGCGGCTTTTGAGTTACTTCAAGTAGATACTGGCAACAACTTTAAGTCATGAACCGGTTATTGAAGTCGAAGTTAATCAGCATATTTGGTTGCTTTATAAGTGAGTTTTACATTGCCAAATGGTAAAAAGCCATTTACGCGGACTTTCCATTTACCCGATTTAGGATTGGTAAATGTACAGTTTTCTGCGTTTCCTCTACTAATTGATGCGCAGTCACTTCTAAACAAAGTCGGGCTTCTTTTGTGTCTAACAAATAAGTTTGCATCGCCCCATCCACCGTCTAGGCTAATTGTGAGTTCGTCATAACCTTCAGGAATATCAATGCGGTAGTTTTTCCACCAAAACCAGCCGCGAATATTATCAATTTCACCGGTGATCACCTCTGGTTCTGGCTCAGGTGGCGCGATAATCGTTGAACGAATATCGACAATAACAGGGTCATGATCTGATGCTCTGTAAGGTCCTTGAGCATACAAGCTTGATTGCTGTGCGTCAGATTTAAATTCAACATTATAATCAAGTGAAATAGGCTCATCGGCATTAATGTGCCAATCGGTTGCACTGACTACTTTATTTAATAAGCTTGGACTGACTAGGGCGTGATCTAAACTACCCGCTCGGCCAGAAAAGCTATAAGAGTAACCTAAAGTGTTGCCATCTAGCTCAGCAACCACATTTTTAAGGCC
>Ga0114983_1001174_pt1 | contig 10567 bp, 21 predicted proteins | sample Shrwel_input2_RT_FD_87182 | JGI IMG/M metagenome (GOLD analysis project Ga0114983, IMG submission 87182) | Subsurface microbial communities from deep shales in Ohio, USA - Utica-3 well 1 S input2 RT | ecosystem: Environmental > Aquatic > Deep subsurface > Shale gas/oil reservoir > Produced...
ATGTAGGTATGCACCTCATGGCCTCCCCTGGCGTCCAGCTCCAGCACGGCCAGGCAGTCGTCCAGCAGGTTGCTGTCCAGATTCTTCAACCGGTTCAGCTCAAACGGCCATTTATGGCAGTTGTAGAGGCCCAGCAGGAACCGGCGGACGTGATGGCACTGCCCGCTGCCCCCTTGGGCCACCTTACACAGCCGCAGCAGAGCATCCGCCCCGAGCTCACGGGCCTTCTTGCGCTTTTCTTCGGCCTCCGCCATGCGGGCGCGGATCCGTTCGATGGCTTGCTGTTCGGTTATGTCGGTCATGTCGTTTCCCTCGTTTTGTGTTTTCGACACCAACAATAGTAATTTATTGTTCTGACGTTTTCAATGTTTTGTTGTTACGTTTTTAAAATAAAGTCGCCATTTTCGCCCCTGGGTTTACCATAACTCCTTTTGTACGCATCTACTCCCCCATGGCCTGGAAGAAAACGGCACCAGGTTGGAAGTCAAAATTTTAACTTCCAGGATCCACCCCGACGCGCAGCGTCATAGGCCGCGCACCTGGTTGTTCTTGCCCCCGCTGTTCACGCGGCCGTAGCCCGTCGGATCCTCGCCGATCTGAGCAGCCGCAAGCCATCGGCTTGCCCTACAGGGCAAACGCAGCCTAAAGCCCCGACTGTGAAGCCTCCGGACGGCCGCTGGCCGTCCTGCCCGGTGCCCACCAACCAGGGCGCAGCCCTGCACCTCTCAAAGAGCCCGCAGGGCGACCGGGCCGCAGGCCCTATAACCCGAAGGGTTTTGGCGGAGCCGTTATATCTGAGACTTAAAGTAGTTCCACACTCAGACTTAACTGTGAATACAAAAACACCAGGTGTTTTCCGGGATCCACGCCGGCGGATCCGGACCAGGTGCGGGGCTCGGTTGTTTATTTTTTGATCAATTTTTTGCTATGGGTGTGCGGAAGGGTCCAGGGCGGCCTGGCCAGGTGGTACCGGTGGGCTACTTGGGTAGCGAGAGCGTCTCCAGGAGGGCGCCCAGGGACTTGGCACCCGTGGGCATGGGTCGGCCCGTGCGGGCCTCGTAATCGCGTCTGAGGGCGGCCTCGTGGGCCTTGGTGATGCGGTGCTGTACTTGTTTGAGGATCCGGGCGCTTCGGGCCTTGGCTTTGGCGCTGATCTTGTCCAGAGTGTCCCAGGCATTCATAGCCGACCAGAAACGTGCCGTGAGCCAGCGCACGGCCACGGTGTGGACCAGCTCGCCGTCCACCCGCTTGGACTTCTTGACGGCGAACAGGTAGCCGGCCTGGCGCAGATCCGACAGCGCCCGCCACACCCTGGGCAGGGACAGGCCGGAGCGATCGGCGATAAAGTCACAGCCAAAGCGGCGAAACTCGCCGGTCTGCTGGTCCAGGACGCCGAACCGGTCTTGCCCATAGTCGTAGTGGGCCAGGATCACCGACAGCACGGCACAGACTGCCTCGCGGCGCTCGGAGCGGATCTGGCGGGATCTCAGGCCTTTACGGCCGGTCTGGCGTAGGTCGCGGAACAGGGAAATCGGGCGGTCGTAGAAGCGGCGAACCTGCTTCACCAGCTGGTTGATTTCCTTCGTGCGCTGGGCGATGAAGTGCTGGGGTTTTCTCGGATCGTGGTTACAGCGGTTGCCGGTCATGCGTTTCTCGGGTTGTGTTGCTTGCACCCCTGCACGGACCGGTCTACAATTCAAGGCGTCAACAGTGAATTGAGATGGGTCACCTTTCGGGGTGGCCTTTTTCATTTCTGGTGCCGGGTAATTTAGTGGCATTACCGGCTTTTGTCTAGTGAGCGTGTGACTTCATCGATCAGAACAGACGCCGCTGCTTCCTTGAGGCGATCCGCCCGCCCTTCGCTCCCATCTTCTTCGCGCAGCTGTACAGCGCCGTCCGTTTCTTCGGCTTGGCCTTGGCGATCGTCCCGCCCTTCGTCCAATGGTAGCCCTTTTTCAGACGTTTGTTGCTTTTCAGTGCTTCCTTCTTCGTTGCCATCTTCAAAATAGCTCCATGCCTGGTCATTGATTGCGGTACCAACCGGCCCCGCGAGTTGTGGCGGTACCGCCAGGAAAACCGTCAGGCCGGCCGTCACGACCAGACCGGAAAACCATTTCCAGAGATTGCGCTTTTTCATTGGTTGTTGTTCCCCATGTTGCGGATTTTGAGAATCTCGATCTCTTTATCCAGGTGGTGGTGTTTGTCGTTCAGCTGCTTCATTTCCTGGATCACTTCGTCCAGGCGCTTCTTGAGGTTGGCCAGGTTGGTCTTGTTGGCCACCATGGTGCCGATCCACGACGCCACGCCGGCGGTGCCGGCCATTGGCAGAATCAGGTCCAATCCTTCCACGGCTTATTCCTCCAGGTCGTCCTCGTGCATCCACGCGGCGAAATCGGTGCCGGCGGTGCCTTCGGATCCGGTTACGCCCTGGTATGCCCAATTGAACAGACGGTTAGCCAGGTTGCCCTGGTCGGTCGGGTTGACGGCCTGGACGGCCGCGTCCGCCGCCTCGCCGGCTTTGCCTTTGAGGTACCACAGGATCACCAGGGCCGCGATCACCAGGATCAGGGTGCTTTGTGCTTGCGGGGACAGTTTCACGACTGGCTCTCCTTGGGTTTGTTCATGTGGTACCAGATCGTCGCGGCGATCGCGGCGATCAGCATCCAGTGGAAACGGTTCATGCCAGTTCATACCCCTGTTCGATGGTTGCCCGGTTATAGGGCTGCTGGCCGTTCTCGTGCAGCACGATCGCCTGCAGCAGCTCCACCACCTGGTCCTTGTTGTCCAGATCTACCGGGGTGGATGGTGTCACGCCCATGCGACCGGCCACGCTGGCCACATAGGCGGCGGTGTTGTTCTCGATCGGCGGTGCCCAGGTATTGATGATCTCGGAAACGGTCCGGATCCCCCGGCGCTCATAGCTTTTCAGGATCCGCACCATGGCCCGGATCCCGAAACGCGGATCGGTGAATAACACGAAATCGCTGTCCGGCTGGTCCGGCGCCATGCCGCGCCAGTCGTCGCCGTGGCGAATGTTGCCTGGGTTGTTCAGTCGGATTCCCCGCGGCTTGGTCATGTCCAGCACGGTCTGTTCCCCTGTTTCAGTGCGTGGGATGAGAAGAAAAAGGCCGCCCGTGATCAGGGCGGCAATCACCAGGTACACAATCAGCAGCCGTCCATGATTCCGGGCTGTTCGATATCAACAGCCCCGGACACAGTGCCGGTACCCGTGCCAGCCGTGGTCACGTCCACCACGTAGGCGAGACGGGTCTGGCCTTGGACCAGGTTCAAATCGATTTCCAGCGCCGTGGCCAGATTGCCGGCAAAGTTCACCGATCCCAGCTCGGTGGTACCGGCCATCACCTTGACCGTCCCGGACGCATCGGTGTCTACCTGAATGCGGGCTTCAGCGCGTTTGTACGACAGATAGGCCAGAGGCCCAATTGTCGGACCGAAGGCCGCCGGTGTTTTGTAGGCTTCGGCGGCTACGGCGGTCGCGTCAAAGGTGCCTGATCCCATGAACAGGCCGGTTTTAGCTGCAAGTTTCATTGATTCAATTCTCCAGGGTTTTGGTAAATTCCAATTGGTCATCCACCGTCAGCGTCACGCGAGACGGGAACACGGCCGTGAACTGATCGGGGATTTTTGCGGCACGGAACGACAGGCCGCTGGTGCGCACGGTTTTGGGCAAGGACAAGCCGGCCGGCTTGTCGATCGTCAGGGAATAGACGTGATCCAGGTATTCGAAATCGGGCAGCAACAACGAGCCGTAGTAGATTTCAAGGACCGCCTTGATCAGCTCGCCCGATACGGTCACCTGACCATTCAGCGCGTCGGCCGTGATGTTGGCGGCGGTGTATCGGTCACCAACGTCACGGCGCAGCAGGGGGTTGGAGCAACGCCCAGGGATGGCAACGGAGGGGATATTTTGGGTGACCTCGATGTACTGGACTTTGCGCAAGCCACGGTCATCATTGCCGGACCAGTTCACGCCATAGATGACCTTTCCGATGATCAGATACTGGCCCCACTCACCACCGCTGTTTCCGGTTGGAAAGCCGGGAATGACACCCCGTGAGCTGATAAACGTGCTGAAGTCTTTGGACACCTGGTAAACATCGGTGCTCCCAGAATCAGAGATGGTCCAGGTCTCGTTGATCGGATCATAAAACAGGCGCTGGGCGTACCAGGTATTGTTACTGCCCTGGTCGATGAATCCGGCGTTGCCATAACTCGCCACTTCGTTCAGCGCGTTGTCGTAAACCACAAAGCAGCCGTTTTGATAAACCTGCCTCGGCCCTGGGTCATACGCGACCACCAGCTTACCGTCCATGACCTGCATGGCTTGCGGCGCTTTCGGCAACGTCCCGAACACTTCACCATCCTGGGTGGCCGTGTTGAATCGGTACAGGCGGCCGTCCGTTTTGGTCCAGACATAGCCCCCCGCTTCGGGCCAATAGACGATCAAGTTTCCGAAACGGCTGATTGCGCTGGACAGGGCCGCGCTCAGGGTTTGCGTGTTTACGACGTTCAGGTCCGAATCCAAGCTGAACAGACGGAACGCGGGACTATAGGCGCTGTCGGTGGCCATGTACTGGATCCGGTCGCCCTCGACCCACATATTCATGAACGTGTCATAAACCGAGTCTGGAGCCAGCACGGCCAGATCGGTGCCGGCGGCGACTACTACGCCGGTCTTTGAGAGATCCGGCAAGATCTGGACCGAAATATCATGGCGGCGATCATCCACCAGGGTGCCGTCCGCGCGACGAATACCAGGTGTAACCGTGATATCCCCCTCAATGATCAGGTTTTCAACCTGATCAGTGCCGATGAACATGACCACACGGACTGGCAGATCGGGATCCGGGTTGCGAATATCGAACCGGTCAAAAAGCCCGTTTTTACTAATGAATTTCGAACCACGGCGAAGACTTTGCCAGCCCCCGTCGATCAGCACTTCAATGGTTCGATCGGCCTGATCAACAAAAATGAAGTTAGCTTCACCAAAGGTCTGGTGCTTGGTCTGCCCCGGCTCCAGGTCGAAGGTGTAGGGGGTGATGCTCATTTGCGGTTACTCCATAGCAGGACGATGGCAATGACGATCACCGCGCCAAACGCCCAGGGTGTGATCTGTTCCAGGGCCAGCGAGCTGTCCGATCGCTCGGACTGAGCGGCGAAGGCAAAGGACTGTTTGACGTTCTCGGCGTTGCGCTGCAGGGCCATTTCCGTGGTGCGCTGGAATTGGTCCACCACGTCACCGGCCAGGGTGCCGGCCCACTCTCGGCCCTCGCTCAAATCGTCGTAGGCCAGGCCGGCCAGCTCGGTCACTACCTTGGTGTTACTGTCCAGGGCCTTGCCGGCCACGGCCGCGCCGGCTTCCACCGCGCCATAGTCCGTGGTGGTCACGTCGCCGACGCTGATCGTGGACTCCACCGCATTCAGGGAATCGGCCAGGGCGGATCCGGTACCGCCGTTATCCGATCGCCCGGTGTTGTTGTTCACGATGTTGATATTCTTCGTGGTATTTGCGCTTTTACTGCTCGATCTGCTGCCCATTCCCGGGCCTCCACTTGTAAACTTTTTCTGCCAGGTGAAAGCCCTGGTTTGAGTAGATCCGTTCCAGGCCCGGCCGGGTGATGTGGGTCCGGATGCTGGCGCCCAGGGTCCGGGCGTAACGCTGGATGACCGGGATCACCGGCCGGATCCCCCGGCCCGCGCCCAGGACAATCACCAGCTCCCGATCGCCTAACACGTTTCCCTCCAGGCGCAACACCAGCCAGCCTTCAGCGGATCCGGTTACCCGGTACAGCTCGGTGCAGCGGTCGTGAAGGACTTCGGCCCGCACCAGGTCCAGGTCTGCCTCGGATCCGGCCGCCGATCGCAACGCCGCCGCCGCCCGATCACACCAGGCGGCGCGGGTTACTTTCGGGTCATCAGCCATAGAATCACGATGGCCACCACGACCAGGGCCACGGTGTTGGTGATGGATTGCGTTTGCTGGACACTGGCCGGCGGTGCGAAGTTGAACACCGCCCCGCCGCTGTCCGTCCGGCCCTCAGCGCTGGACGTTGAAGGACCGGCGGACAGATCCACGCCGCCCGCGCCACCACTGAGCATGGCACTGGGCAACATCAGCGATTCCCCCGAACCAGGAACCACAGGCCCACCAGGGCAACCAGAGCCCAGGGCAGATAATCCCGGTACGGCTCGATCGCCTGGGCCGCCCGTTCCATGGCCGTGGGGCTACGGTCGGAGGCATTGGCCGGGACGGTGGTCACGGTCTGTTCCGGGTACGGCTGCTGCGGTTGCGGCTGCGGGGCCGGGGTTTTGGAGGCCACGTACCCTTCCGCCGCCGCATCCACGGCAACGTCCAGGTACCCCTCCAGTTTTTCCCATACGCTCATGGCGTCCCCCTTACTTCAGCCGGCCCATGTATTCCATGAGCATGGTGACTTGCATGGCGCCGTCCACGTTGACCTTGAAGCGGTAGTCACCCTGGCTGATCGCCACCACAGAGCCGTCCTGACGAACCTGGGCCAGGGACAGGACGTTGCCGCCGTAGCCTTCCAGATCCCACAGCACCGGGAAGACGCCCGCGATCGCCTGGCGGCCGGCGTAGCCGTCGGCCAGCAGGTAGTCGTTTTCGTCGGCCGTGGCCAGGAAAACGGAATCCTGCTTACGGAACACCTCAACCTCGGTCACGTTGTTCGCGTCCGGGATCAGCACGGCAGAGGCCAGGGCCATAAACTTGCTTCCAGGTGTTTCGAAATCAGACCAGGTGGTGCGACCGGCGCCCTGGGCGCTGCGGGTGGTCTGCATGATCCGACGAATCGTGCCGGGGCCGTCCGGAGTGCCGACAGACTGAAACGCGGACGCCTTGACGATTTCCGGGTTGTAGGCGGTCGCGGTCTGCGGGCCGAATTGGATCTCCATTTTCAGAACGGTGATCATGTCGCCCGTGTTGGGATCCGGCTGACCGGTGTTGATGCCGCCGTCCTCTTCCAGGACACGGTTGCGCAGCTTCGGCCGATCGAACGGCACACGCAGGAAACCGCCGTTGGGCTTGGCAGCCACACGGCCGCCGCTGTAAGCCTGGAAGCCGCGCAGGCGGTTCAGGATATCCAGCTGGGTGGCGCTGTAACGGTGGATCACCTCGGAATTGGCTTTGATCCGAATCTCAGTGATGTCGGACAGATCCACGTCCTTCAGATGCAGCAACGCCGCGTGATACTTGGGGCCGGGATCAAAGGTGACAGTGGTCACGCCGCCGGGTTTAACCTGGCTGACGTTGGTAAGCTCTCGGAGGACGCGAAACGGCATTACACACCCCCTTTAAGCACGGAGGCCGGAGTGTTCAGGCCGGCTTTTTTCAGCCCCCAGATACTCAGGCCGATGATGATGGCGGTGACGATGCCAGACACGACGATGCTCCAGTCGATCTGATCCCGCACCTTCTGAACTTGGTTCATGTCTCGTTCCTTTCGGTGGTTGCACAGTTAAATCACACTGTGACTCGACTTATAGAACGAAGTTGACCGTCTGCGTCAAGGAAAAAAGGCCCGGTGCGAAAAGCACCAGGCCGAAGGCCAGGACACACAACAGATCCTGGCGGGTCATGCGGTCATTTTTCCGAATTGGTGGGTCCACTTCTCCACGGTCTTGCCGTCGTCGTACCACAGCTGCACCTGGACGCCCTCGATGTTCTCCAGGGTCCGGAACTCGGCCGGCTGGATCGCCAGTTCCTTGGCCATGCGCTTTACTTCGTCGTCCGATCGGACGGCGCCCACATACCGGATCTCGCAGCCGCTGTAGTAGGTTTTGCTGATCTCGGTGGGTTTCTGGCTGGTCCCGTGAAAGATCCCGCCGTATTTGCGGCACTGGTTCAGCAGCTTTTTGGCCGGTGGCGGGGCCGCGCCGGCATGGGGTGACACGTCGGCCAGTTCCTCGGCCACCAGGTAGGTCAGCCAGCGGCCGTCGAGGATCTCGGACACGGCCTGGCACCAGATGTTATAGGCCTCCTGGCTGTTCACCCCGCAGTAGGCCACCCGGTACCCTCGGCGCTGCGATCGCCAGACCTGGTCCGCTTTTGCCAGGGCCTTCACAAAGTCACCAATCCGCCGGTACCGCCGCGCCTGGTGATCCTCGTTCGGATCCCACAGCGCCACCGGCACCCCCCGGCCGGGTATGGCCGGGTTGTGCTTCAACGCCGTGGACTTGCCGGATCCGGAGCGCCCCAGGTACAGGGTGTTCAGGTTTGGCAGCCGGGTGTTGGGGTTACGCATCGGCGGGTTCCTCCTGGTCCTCCGCCTGGTGGATGGGTTCCCGGTTCGCTCGCCGGCGGGCTTCCTCCTCGAGGCGCAGATCCTCCCGCTTGATCTGGCTGCGGGTCATCAGAATGACCAGGGCAATATGACCGCCCAACATCAGTTCTTCCTTGTACGCGGCCAGCCAGGGCGGCAGTTCCCCGCCGTGCTTCTCAATCACCGGAATCAGCAGCTCCACGGTGCGGTCACGGGTCTGGTTGTCGTATTCCAGGAACGGCCAGATACTCAGGGCGGTGTTTTCGGCCAGCATCACGATGAACGACGCCGACATTTCCGCGCCGATCCCGGCCGCCTCGGCTTCCTCGGCTTCCATCTCGGCGTTTTCCGCCACCTGGTCCGGATCCACGTAATTCACACCGTCCTCGGCCTCGGCCGCCTTGATCAGGCCGCCCAGGTTAGGGCCGGTTTCGTCCAGCTGCTCCGCTTTCACGTTGTCCGCCACGATTTCATCGATCTGTCGAATGTCTTCATCGGTCAGTTTTTTCTTTGCAGGCATCGGGTCATCCTTTCAGGGTCAGCAATCCGCCGCCCACAGCCAGGACCAGCAGCAGCAGGCCAAACGGTGAGCGTTGACGGTTTGAGGGGGTCGGTTTGGGTTCGTCCAGGATCTCGCCGGGGTCGTAGTCCTCGGCCTCCGGGACGGTTTGTGACGGTTCCGGCTTGGCCGTCTGAGACGGTCCGGAACGGTCAAGAGCCCCGGCAAAGTGCGCCTGTGCGGCTTTGCTGGTGCTTTGCAGGGGTCCGCAATCGGGGCAGCGGGCGTAGAGGTGATGCCCCCGGCGGTTGGTGCGAAACACCAGCACCTGGTGATCACAACCAGGTGTTGGGCAATCAGTCTTGCCCAGGGCCTCGGAATCAGGCCGGCGCGCCATCGGCCACCTCGTTCACGGCCTGGACTTCATCGACGGCCACGCCCACCACCTCGATGATCTGTTCCAGGCACCCGGTCATCCTCAGTTCCCATTCATGCTGGCTTTGCAGTGCCTGCATGATCTTGGGCAGCTGGGTGGCCGGGAATTTCGATTGCTGGACGCTCTCCAGACAGTCGGATTTCTCTTTCAGCAGTTCTTCAAGGCGCTGGTGCGCCTCGATCAGGCTGGCGTGTAGCGGCTCATACGGGTTGTGCGCTTCGCTCATGGTCGGGTCCTTAACGGTCAGAAACGGTCTAGTCACTGGGTGACTTGGCCGAAAATAGCCGTTAATCAGCTGACTGGCAAGCGCTGGGGGAATTAACTAGACATTGAGAGAGGCGGTAAAGTGCGTGTGTGATCGTCTCGAAACGGTCACGGAGTGACATTTCACAATCGTTTACAACACCAGGAAAACACCATGAACGAGAAGAAGCCACCGCATCGGAAGCAGATCCAGGCCCCGGGCCGGAAGCCACCGAAGACGATCGACAAGGCGCGGACGGTCCGCGTGGATCCCGATATATGGGATATTGCCATGGCCCACGCGGTCAAACTGAGCAGCCAGCGCGGGTACATCGTCACCATGAAGGAATCCCTGGGCGATATGGTCCGGGAATTTAAGCGAATGGAGGAACAGCATGGAAAAACGGATAAGACACCACCTCACGGCCGATGAGTGGGCCGCGTTTGAGGCCCTGGCCGATCGCCTCGGACTGACGACCGGCCAGGCGCTGTCACAGATAAACCCGGATATCGCGGAAACCGATCACCTTGGCCTGGTTCGCGGCTGCGTCGAGTGTCCGGAATATCCGGGGCTCTCCCTTGCGGGCGGTTTCTAGCGCCTCCTCCTGGCCGTCACGGCGCTGAATCTGCATCAGGTACCCTGCCCCCTCCATAGGGGCAGGAATTACCGTACAGGCCATTACGGCGCCCGCCTCAAACAGGGTCTTGGCTTTTTCAACCTTCATCGGTGTCATACTCCATCGTGATCCGTTCCGAACACCAGGTGCGATCGTTGACCACCGCTAGGATCTCCACCACAGAGCCCTCCGGCGGGTGAAAACTCAGGCCCTGGGCAAAGGCCTGGGCAAACAGCAGCTGTATCAGGTCGCCATTCAGGACCGTCTGGCCGTCCACTTTGATGCTGATATTCACTCGGAATCCTCCATTTCCCACCAGGACTTCCACAGCTCGTCACCGCCCTTGATGTAGGTATGCACCTCATGGCCTCCCCTGGCGTCCAGCTCCAGCACGGCCAGGCAGTCGTCCAGCAGGTTGCTGTCCAGATTCTTCAACCGGTTCAGCTCAAACGGCCATTTATGGCAGTTG
>Ga0114983_1001175_pt1 | contig 10561 bp, 6 predicted proteins | sample Shrwel_input2_RT_FD_87182 | JGI IMG/M metagenome (GOLD analysis project Ga0114983, IMG submission 87182) | Subsurface microbial communities from deep shales in Ohio, USA - Utica-3 well 1 S input2 RT | ecosystem: Environmental > Aquatic > Deep subsurface > Shale gas/oil reservoir > Produced...
ATGTTCTGGACGGCGATCTGGAAGCCATGCAGGAAGGCTGCCTGTCGGTGCCCGGCTTCTATGACGATGTGAAACGCATCGAGCACTGCCGGATCACCGCCAGAGATCGCAACGGCGAAGAGTATGAACTGGAAGCAGAAGGCCTGTTGGCGGTCTGTATCCAGCACGAGATGGACCACCTGAACGGCAAATTGTTTGTCGATTACCTGAGTCAGCTCAAGCGTAGCCGCATTCGCAAGAAGCTGGAAAAGCTGCATAAGCAGAGCGCCTGACGGGCACTTCCGATCAAGCGGATTCCAGGACCGGGTTGCGACCCGGTCTTTTCGTATTCACCGCCACAGCCAACAGAGACAACAGCACCGTGCGAATCGTTTTTGCCGGAACCCCGGATTTTGCCGCCACCGCCCTCAAAGCCCTGCTGAAAGCCGGCCATGACGTTGTTGGCGTTTACAGTCAGCCGGACCGGCCTGCCGGCCGGGGCCGCAAACTGGTACCTGGCCCGGTCAAAAAGGTCGCACTGGATGCCGACATTCCGGTGTTTCAACCCCTGAGCCTGAAGCCGATAGACGCCCAACAGGAGCTGGCCGCTTTGAAGCCGGATGTGATGGTTGTCGCCGCCTACGGTTTGATCCTGCCCAAAGCCGTGCTGGACATCCCCACCCACGGCTGCCTGAACATTCATGCCTCATTGCTGCCCCGCTGGCGCGGAGCCGCCCCGATTCATCGGGCCATTGCCGCCGGCGACACGCAAACCGGCATCACCATCATGCGGATGGATGAAGGCCTGGATACCGGCGCTATGCTGTTGAAGGTCACCACCCCGATCCACTCAGACGATACCGGCGGTAGCCTGCACAACCGGCTGGCTGACATGGGTGGTGAGGCCATCGTTGAAACCCTGGCCAAACTGGCCAGCCATGAACTGATAGCCGAACCGCAAAACGATAACGAGGCCTGCTACGCTCACAAGCTCTCAAAAGAAGAGGGCCATATTGACTGGCACAGCAGTGCCACGGACATTGAGCGCCTGGTGCGCGCCTTCAACCCTTGGCCCGGCACCTATACCAATCTGGGCGATCAACGTATTCGCATTCATATGGCCCAGGTCCTCGCGGAAAACAACAGCAAACCACCCGGCACCGTACTCAACCGTGAGCGTGAAGGAATCGATATTGCCTGTGGTTCCGGCATCCTGCGAATCACCCGCGTGCAACTGCCCGGCACCCGGGCCCAGAGCGTGGACGACCTGATTAACGGCGGCAAGCCCTTGCTCATACCTGCACAGGAGCTGGACTGACCATGGCTGAACAAAATCTGCCCTTGCGCGCCATTGCTGCCAGGGTACTGTTGGCTGTGGAAAACGGCCAGTCGTTGTCACAATGCCTGCCACCGGCTCTGAGCCAGCTGTCGCCGGAACAGCGGCCGCAACTGCAGGCCATCTGCTACGGCAGCTGTCGCTGGTTTCACCGACTGGACGACGAACTGAAAAACCGGCTGAAAAAGCCGCTGCGCAAGCCGGACCGCATCATTCACCACCTGATGCTGGTCGCACTGTTCCAGCTGCGATTCAGCGAGCAGGCCACCTACGCGGTCCTGAACGAAACCGTGGAAGCCTGCCGGGCCCTGGACAAGCCACACCTGACAGGTCTGGTCAACGGTGTGCTGCGTGCCGCGGAAAGGCAAGGCGCACCGGAACCAGCCAACGACAGCAGCCGCTTCAGCCACCCCCAATGGATGGTGGAAAAACTGCGCCACAACTGGCCGCAGGACTGGCAGTCGATTCTAGACGCCAACAATCAACAGGCGCCGATGACCCTGCGAGTCAATGCCCGGCGCTTCCGCCGGGATGAATATCTGGACCTGCTGAGAGAAGTGGGGATCGAGGCCCAGGCCACCCGGTTTGCGCCCTTTGGCATTCAACTTGGACACCCTGTGCCGGTAGATTGCCTGCCATGGTTTTCCGAGGGCGCTGTCAGCGTTCAGGACGAAGCCGCCCAGCTGTGCATTACCCTACTGGACCTGCAGCCGGGCCAGCGCGTACTGGACGCTTGCGCCGCGCCGGGGGGCAAGACCTGCGCTATTCTCGAAAGCGAGCCTGAGCTCACTGAAGTGGTAGCAATCGATGAATCCGCTGAACGCCTGCCGCGGATAGAGGAAAACCTGGAACGCCTCGACCTTCAGGCCACCATCAAGCAGGCCGATGCCGCCGACATCGAACACTGGTGGGACCGCACAACCTTTGACCGCATTCTGCTGGACGTGCCCTGCAGCGCCACCGGCGTGATTCGCCGGCATCCAGACATCAAGCTTCTACGGCGCGAATCCGACATACTGCCGCTGGCCGGCATCCAGCTTGGCCTGCTGGAAGCCATGTGGAAAATCCTGGCCCCGGGTGGCCGACTGGTGTACGCCACCTGCTCCGTGTTTCCCCAGGAAAACCACCGTATAATTCAACGGTTCCTGAAACAACAAGATCAGGCAACACTGATCAACCTCGAAACAGAGTGGGGCGTAGACATGGCCAGCGGTCGGCAATTATTACCCAACCCGAACAGCCATGATGGCTTCTTCTACGCGGTATTGGAGAAACCCGAAGCATGAAAATTCTGATTCTCGGAGCGGGCCAGGTAGGCGGCAGCCTGGCAGAAAACCTCGCCAATGAAGCCAATGACATCACCGTGGTGGACAGCGATAGCGCCCGTCTCCGGGAGCTACAGGATCGACTGGACATACGCACCATACATGGTCCGGCCTCTTACCCGACGATACTGGTTGAGGCCGGCGCCGAAGACGCCGACATGGTCATCGCTGTCACCAACAGCGACGAGACCAACATGGTGGCCTGCCAGGTCAGTAAACTGTTGTACAAGACCCCGACCACCATTTGCCGGGTGCGCGCCAACGCCTACCTGGCCAAGCCCGCCCTGTTCTATGACCGCGATGCCGCGACAGAGCCAGACAAGCTCCGGGGCTTTCCTATCGATGTATCTATCAGTCCCGAGCATCTGGTGACCAAGCACATCACCCGGCTGATTGAATATCCCGGTACCTTGCAGGTTCTGGAGTTCTCCAAAGGAAAGGTACGGCTGGTAGCGATTCGCGCCACCAAGGGCGGACCACTGGTGGGCCATGAGCTATCGTATCTGCGCACGCACATGCCCAGAATCGACACCCGGGTGGCGGCCATCTTCCGCAAAGACAGGGCGATCATGCCTCAGGGTGACACCGTGATTGAGGACGGCGACGAAATATTCTTCATTGCCGCGGCCGACCACATCCGTTCGGTGATGAGCGAATTGCAACCGCTGGCAAAACCCTACAAGCGCATCTTCATCTGTGGCGGTGGCAACATCGGCTTCCGGCTTGCCAGCTCGCTGGAAGACCGCTTTCAAGTCAAGATCCTGGAGCGCAACCATGATCGCTGTGTGATGCTCTCCGAGCGCCTGAACAAAACCATCGTGCTTGAAGGCAATGCCGCCAACAAAGACATTCTTCTGGAAGAAAACATCGAGAGCACCGACGTATTCTGTGCCGTCACCAACGATGACGAAGCCAACATCATGGCCTCCTTGCTGGCCAAACGCCTCGGCGCTCGCAAAGTACTTACACTGATCAACAACCCCGACTATGTGGACCTGATTCAGGGCGGTGACATCGATGTCGCTATCTCGCCTCAGCAAACCACTATTGGCAGTCTGCTGACTCACGTACGCCGCGGTGATGTGGTGAACGTTCACTCACTGCGCCGGGGCGCCGCAGAAGCCATTGAGGCGATTGCCCATGGCGATCACCGCTCTTCAAAAGTGGTTGGTAAACGGCTGGATGAAATCCATCTGCCGACCGGCACCACCATTGGTGCCATCGTTCGGCATAACGAAGTACTCATCGCTCATGATCACATCCGGGTGCAACCAGACGACCATGTAATCCTGTTCCTGGTGGACAAATCCCGCATCCGGGAAGTAGAGAAACTGTTCCAGGTGGGACTCACCTTCTTCTGATGGATATCAGACAAAACAAGGACCTGGCCGGCACTTAGAAATACCTCGCCGGCCGGCGTATAATCCCGTTTTCATTTTCCGGGGTGTCCTGTGAATCAGGGCGCCACACACAGACTGACCAGCAGGCAAACGTCGTGACAGACAAGGCAACCAACAACTCCGCGCCAGACCTCCAGACTTTCCAGGGTCTGATTCTGGCACTGCAGAATTTCTGGGCGCAGCATGGCTGCGTGGTTCTCCAGCCACTGGATATGGAAGTGGGTGCCGGGACTTTCCATCCGGCTACGTTCCTGCGCTCCATCGGGCCGGAAACCTGGAACGCCGCCTACGTTCAGCCCAGCCGTCGACCAACTGACGGTCGCTATGGTGAAAACCCCAACCGCCTGCAGCACTATTACCAGTTCCAGGTAGTGCTGAAGCCGTCGCCGGACAACATCCAGGAGCTATACCTGGATTCATTACGGGCGTTGGGCCTGGACCCTCTGGTGCACGATATCCGTTTTGTCGAAGACAACTGGGAATCCCCGACCCTCGGTGCCTGGGGACTGGGCTGGGAGATCTGGCTGAACGGTATGGAAGTAACCCAGTTTACCTACTTCCAGCAGGTCGGCGGCCTGGAATGCTATCCGGTCACCGGCGAACTCACCTACGGCCTTGAGCGCATCGCCATGTACCTGCAGGGCGTCGACAGTGTCTACGACCTGGTGTGGACCAATGGCCCGGACGGGGTGGTTACCTACGGCGATGTGTTTCATCAGAACGAGGTGGAGATGTCCACCTACAACTTCGAGCAGGCCGACACCGAGTTCCTGTTTCACAGCTTCGACGTACACGAGCGCGAAAGCGCCCGCCTGATCGGCACCGGCCTGCCTCTGCCTGCCTACGAGCAGGTACTCAAGGCCTCTCACACCTTCAATCTGCTGGATGCCCGCCACGCCATCTCAGTCACCGAGCGTCAGCGCTTCATCCTGCGAGTACGCACGCTGGCCCGCTCGGTGGCTCAGGCCTACTTTGACAGCCGCCGCAAACTTGGCTTTCCAATGGCACCGGAGGCATTGCGCCAGGAAGTGCTGGCAGCAGCCGAAGCGGCTGAAGCAAAGGCCAATAGCAAACAGGGTAAGAAAGCCAAAAAGGCACAGCAGGAAACGGGGAACGCATAACCATGGCTACACAGGATTTTCTGGTCGAACTGGGTACCGAGGAGCTGCCTCCGAAAGCCCTCAAACCACTGTCTGATGCCTTTACTCAGGGCATTGCCAAAGGCCTTGAAAACGCCGGCCTGGATTTCGGCAAGGTAGAAGCCTTCGCGGCACCGCGTCGACTCGCTGTGCGCATTCGCGATCTGGCCGACGCCCAGCCCGACAAACCGGTAGAAAAGCGAGGCCCGGCGGTCAAAGCCGCTTTTGATGATTCCGGCAACCCCACCCGCGCGCTGACCGGTTTCGCCAACTCTCTGGGCATTACTCCGGACCAGCTGGACACCATGGAAACTGACAAAGGCGCCTGGGTAGTATACCGGACCGTGGAAAAGGGCAAGCCCACCGTCGAACTGTTACCGGAACTGGTAGACCAGTCCCTGGCAGCCCTGCCCATCCCCAAGCGTATGCGCTGGGGCGCCCACCGCACGGAATTTGTTCGCCCGGTACACTGGGCCATCATGCTGTTCGGCAACAAAGTCATCGAAACATCGATCATGGGCCTGCGGCCGGGCAACAAAACCCGTGGACACCGTTTCCACTGCCCGAAAGAACTGATTGTACCGACCCCGGCCGATTACGAAGTCGTGCTCAAGCAGGAAGGCTACGTACTGGCTGACTTCGCCGAGCGCCGGGAACAGATCCGTACCGGCGTTAACCTTTTGGCCGAGCAAGAAACCAACGGCCAGGCCGTGATTGACGAAGACCTGCTGGACGAAGTGACCGCCCTGAACGAATGGCCAGTGCCGCTGATGGGACGGTTCGAGAAGCGCTACCTGGAAGTGCCTGCTGAAGCACTGATCTCCTCGATGAAGGAACATCAGAAGTACTTCCACGTGGTTGATAGCAATGACCAGATGTTGCCCCTGTTCATTACCGTCGCCAACCTGGAAAGCAAAGATCCATCCCAGGTCATTTCCGGTAACGAGAAAGTGATTCGGCCACGCCTGGCCGACGCCGCTTTCTTCTACGAAACTGATCGCAAGAGCAAGCTGGAAGAACGCATTGAGGCGCTCAAGCCCATCGTGTTCCAGGACAAGCTCGGCAGCCTGTACGACAAATCCATAAGGGTCGCGGCGCTGGCCAGTAAAATTGCTGACGCCATCGACAGCGATCCGGCCCTGGCCGAGCGTGCCGCCATGCTCGCCAAGACCGACCTGGTCACTGAAATGGTACTCGAGTTCACGGACCTGCAAGGCATCATGGGACAGTACTACGCCGCCGACGATGGCGAACATGTCGATGTCGCCAAGGCCCTGAACGAACAGTACATGCCGCGCTTTGCCGGCGATGACCTGCCCACAACGCTGACCGGCTGCGCCGTGGCCATTGCCGACCGTATCGACTCCCTGATGGGGCTGTTCGGTATCAACCAGCCACCGTCCGGCACCCGTGACCCGTTCGCCCTGCGCCGGGCTTCTCTGGGCGTGTTGCGCATCATCATCGAGCGGAAGCTGCCGCTGGATCTGCAGGCCCTGTGCGAGTGGGCCGAGGAAAGCTTCACCGTGCTGACCGAACAGAACACCGCCAGCACGGTAGTGGATTACATGCTGGAACGTTTCCGGGCCCATTACGACGAGCAGGGCATCAGCGCCGAGGTGTATCTGGCCGTGCATGCACGCCGTCCGACACGCCCGCTGGACTTCGACCGCCGCGTGAAAGCCGTGGAAGCCTTCCGACAACTGCCGGAGGCACAGGCCCTGGCCGGTGCCAACAAGCGCGTGTCGAACATTCTGGACAAACAGGGTGGCGACAGCATTGGCGAAACGGTGGATAACTCCCTGCTGCAGGATGCCGCGGAAAAAGCCCTGGCCGAGCAGGTCGAAGAACAAGCACAGAAAGTCTTGCCGCTGTTCGAGCAGGGCGATTACGCCACGGCACTGAGCTCGCTGGCCAACCTGCGCAAGCCGGTGGATACCTTCTTTGACGAGGTGATGGTGATGGCAGACGACCCGACCGTGCGCAACAACCGCCTCGCGCTGCTCAACCGCTTGCGCAACCTGTTTCTGCGTGTGGCCGACATTTCCCTGTTGCCGACCGCCGGCTAACAGGGCCATTCAGACCTTGTATCAATAAATACCCAGGGAAGGGGTAGCAATAAACGGCCAAATCCGTATAATACCGGCCGTTGATCGGCGTGTGGCGCAGCTTGGTAGCGCACTTCGTTCGGGACGAAGGGGTCGCAGGTTCGAATCCTGCCACGCCGACCAGATTCAACGACTTAGAGCTCATCCTCGGATGGGCTCTTTTTCGTTTCTGGCGGTGCCAAGAACAGCCGAGGGGAAATAAGTAACCTGTTCTTCTTGAACTTCCCCCCAATCCTAGAGGGGGAAGTCCCTACTCAGAGTGTCCGGATACCACGATTACTTTAAATTCATCGTAGAGGCTGACTTTCCGACAACGTCCATGAGCTTCGCGTAGTCAGTCACCACGTCATACTTCACCTTGTCCTGAGTGACCTTCAGATTGATCTCATCGAAAAACTTTCTTGCACATTCGATCTTGGTCTTTTCGATCTCCCGCAGTTTCATGGACGACATCGACCCTTTTGTCTCAGCGACAAAGTAGATGTGCTTGATGTTGTCAGCCTGGAAGGAAATCGCCCAGTCCGGATTGTAATCGCCCACCGGGGTGGGAATCAGAAAGCCTCTCGGCAGCTTGGCGTAAACCACCACTTCACTGCTCGTATCCAACTCATTCACGAAACGGCGCTCGACATCTGAATCCGTAATCGCGTAGTCGTATACGTGGTTCTTCAGCTTCTCCGTGGCGCGGGAGAAATCCTGGCCGGTCTGATTGGCGGTGAAAATATCCACATCGTAACACTCATCAACTTCATCGTAGGCAAGTCGCTCAATCACCATAGCGGCTTTTTGTTCAGTGATAAGCCGTGATGCCTCAGCAATGAAGTGCTCCGGGTTCTGGCGGAACTGGTTGAACACAGCGGGCTGAATACCCTGCAAAATACTGGCGGCAGTTCCGCGGGTCAGGTGAGCATTTTCTGACACTTTACCCAAAAGGTCATACCGGACCCTTGAGTGGATGGAGTCGCCGTATTCGGTAGCTGTCTCTTCAACCTTAAAGCCGTCGCCGTTGCGCAATTGCTCGTCAGTCAGCGCATCTTGTTGAATGCCTTTCTGTACGGTGTACTGTAGGGGCGTTACGCGCAGCTCCTTGTCCAGTGTTGCAATGCATTTGCGCACCAGTTCATCGGAGTCAAAATCGACGCGATACACCGCCTTGCGGTTGATGCGATGCCACAACGCCTGGAATTCTTTCTTGTCGAAATTGGCATTGAGCGGGTTGGTCTTCGGTTTGCGGCCATCCTCGATCTTGGGCAGTTGGCCTTCACTGAACACGGTGTCGATCAAGGCAAAGATCTGGTCACCAAATGGCTTCAAATCCTCGGGTAACTCTGCCAGGGCCCCTTGTGCCTTTGCATCATGGTAGCTATCGACAACCTGGTCCGTATCGTCGGTATAATCGTTCTTTACCAGATAGCGGTAAATCTGCTTGGCCATGGCCGGTGTAACTTCGACAGTTCCTTGCTCGGTGGCCATTAGCTTGCCGGTAAAATAGGCTTCAGTTGCCTGGCGCGGCCGGGCACTCAGGTTTTCACTGATTTCCTGCTGCAGCCCTGCAACGAAATCCTTGTAGCTCTCGCTGGCGATCACCGTCAGTACGTTGATGTCATGAACCACGGCGGGGTTATCCATGCGGTCGCCGTGCCTATCGACTGACAATCGCAGGCCGCGCCCCACCTCCTGGCGCCGGGATATCATGTTGTCGCTGTGCTTAAGCATGCACATGATAAACACGTTGGGGTTGTCCCAGCCCTCACGCAACGCCGAATGGGAAAAAATGAACCGCGTGGGTTCCTGGAAGGAGAGCAGGCGCTCTTTGTCTTTCAGGATCAGGTCGTAGGCGTCCACATCATCGGAATCGACAGCCCGCTTCCCCACTGCGGGGTCTTTCAGATGTTTGGTCTTCTTATCGATGGCGAAGTAGCCGTTGTGAGTGCTGGCTGGGTCAATACCGTCCAGGTACTGGCGGTAGGCCTGATTGTCGATGACCAGTTCAGACAGGTATTCATTCTTCAGCAGCTGGTACTCTTCCTCAAAGATGCGGGCGTACTCGCCATTGTCATCTTCCTGATCGTAGTCACGATACTTAGCCACCTCGTCGATAAAGAACAACGACAGTACCTTGATGCCCTGCCCGAACAGCTGTTTCTCCCGGTCCAGATGCGCCTTGATGGTCTCGCGGATCTGAATACGACGGATGTCGCCTTCGGAAACGTCACCGCTGGCTTCTCCAGCCGTAAGCACCAGCCCATTGGCGAACTCCACTGTGTCGTTGGTAGCGTCAATCTGGCTGATGGTGAATCCGTCCCGGTATTGATCCAGCTCACCAGACTCCGCAAACAGATCATCTTTGAACCGAAGACGCCTGATCTGGCGTTTGATCTCGCCGGATTTGAGTTTTACTTCCAACTCTATGCGGGCCACCGGTGCATGCTTAGAAATGTCGATACCTTCCAGATACAGGTAGGCGTTGGTGCCGGCCCGGCCACGTGTCTGGATGCCACGTACAGCAATTTTTTTGACCAGTTTCTGGTTGTAGGCGTCCAGGGCATCCAGTCGGTGAATGCGATTGTGCTGGGTGCGGTGGGTAGCCGAGTAGCGGAGAATGGCCAGCGGCTTGAACTGGGGTAGGGCCTCCATGGTGGCTTTACCTTCCATCTTCTGTGGCTCGTCCAGAATCAGAATTGGCCGGTTTGCGGCAATCACATCGATGGGTTTGCGAGACTGAAAGTCATCAAGCTCATCATAAATACGCCTGTTATCGGCACCCCGGGCGTTGAAGGCCTGGATGTTCATAATCATCACATTGATGCCGGCGTCGGAAGAAAAACTTTCCAGCTCATGCAGCCGCTTGGAGTTGTAGATGAAGAACCGCGCCTTTTTACCGTAGCTTTCGGTGAAATGCTGAGCGGTGATCTGCAGCGACTTATACACGCCCTCACGAATCGCAATCGAGGGCACCATGATGATGAACTTGCTCCAGCCATAGCGCTTATTCATCTCAAAAATGGTTTTGATGTAGCAATAGGTCTTGCCGGTGCCGGTCTCCATCTCCACGTCCAGATGGATGCGTGTGGCGGCCAGGGCATCCTTTTTGTAGGCGGCTTTAGCCGGCACACGGTTGTTCTTGGTGTCGTAGGTGGTGAAATCCGTCAGTGACGATGACGTCGGGAGGTTCTGCCGACGCTGAACGGCCTCCCGACGTCATCGTCACTGACGGATTTCACCACCTACGACACCAAGAACAACCGTGTGCCGGCTAAAGCCGCCTACAAAAAGG
>Ga0114983_1001178_pt1 | contig 10552 bp, 8 predicted proteins | sample Shrwel_input2_RT_FD_87182 | JGI IMG/M metagenome (GOLD analysis project Ga0114983, IMG submission 87182) | Subsurface microbial communities from deep shales in Ohio, USA - Utica-3 well 1 S input2 RT | ecosystem: Environmental > Aquatic > Deep subsurface > Shale gas/oil reservoir > Produced...
AGAAGCAGGGCGTGGCTTTGCTGTTGTTGCTGATGAGGTACGTAGCTTAGCTCAGCGCACGTCGCAGTCGGCTGGCGAAATTGAAACGATGATCTCGCAAGTCCGAGAGGGTACCCGTAAAGTGGTCGATATCATTAATGATAGTCAAGAAACCAGTGAGGCCTGTGTGGCAAGTGCCGATGAATCTACACGCCACATGAGCGAAATTGATCAAGTCATTGCACAAATTGATGATATGAATCATTCTGTTGCTTCTGCGACACAGCAGCAAAGCCAAGTGATTCGCTCGCTGGACCGTGATGTGACTGATATCAATGAAATGAATGAGCGTAGCCAGCACAACTTGAAGAAAACGCATCAGGCTTGTCAATCATTGAAAGGTGAATTTGATCGTTTAGAGTCCTTGGTCAGTAAGTTTAAATTGTCGTAACTAATTTAGGAGAAGGATTATGAAGCGCGCATGGTTAATTGGTGCCCTAGCAATGTTCGGTAGTACTGTCGTTGCGACGGCACAAGCCCAAGAGATGGCGCAGAGCCAAGCACCTAAAGATGCTCATGCCTATATTATCTCGCCACAAGATGGAGAAGTTGTAAATTCTACCTTTAAGGTTAAATTTGGCTTATCAGGCATGGGTGTCGCGCCCGCTGGCGTTGATGTGAAGAATACTGGACACCATCATTTGTTAGTGGATATGGATTCGTTACCACCAATGGATCAGCCGATGGGCGGTGATATCATCCATTTTGGTGGCGGTCAGACAGAGACAACGCTAACGCTTGAGCCGGGTGAACATACTTTACAAATTATTCTTGGTGATAAGAATCACGTTCCCCACAACCCAGCTGTTGTTTCGAAAAAAATCACCATCACTGTAAAAGCTGACTAATCGAGCTCAAGCTCGAGTTGAGTTTGTTGATTGGGATCAGGCAGAGTTACACTGATTCCAATCAATCTTACATGTTTTCCCGCGCCCCGTTGCCATGCCTCTTCAGCCAACTGATAATACAAACTGGGTGACACAAACCCGTGCCCTTTTGAAACGGTCGTCTGGTTGAAATCTGAAAACTTCAATTTCAGCGTTTGAGTCTTGATAGGCTGTTCGCGCCAATGGTCAATTTTGAGTCGTTTCTTTAACTGTGGCAGTAACTGTTGTTGTATATAATCTTGTACAGTACGGAGTTGCTGTATATCGGCTGGTAACGTTTGTTCAACGCCCACGCTTTTACGAATTCGGTCGACAGTCACAGGGCGTGGGTCGATACCTTGGCAACGTTGAAAGAGCAACCAACCCGCTTTTTCCCCTAGTATTTGTTGTAGCTGCTCAGTGCTTGCAGCCTGTATGTGGTGCCCGTGTGTAAATCCATATCGCGCAAGGGTTGCTTGGCTTTTCGGTCCCACGCCCGGGACACGTTTAAGCGGCAAAACGGCTAAATAATCAAATACGTTTTCTGGGGGCACCACCTTTTGCCCATTCGGTTTATTGTCGTCACTAGCAATTTTCGCAACCATTTTTTGATTAGAAATGCCCGCAGAACCGGTAATTCCAAGTTGACTGATTTCTCTCCTAATCGCCTCAACGGTAAGACTAGCGCTGCCCTTGAAAGCATCATTTTCAGTCAGGTCGAGATAAAACTCATCGATTGATGCAGGTTCAACCAGCGGCGTGTAGCGAGCGAGTATGTCGCGGACTTGATAGGATAGCGCTTTATACTCGGCAAAGTTGGGTTTTACAAAAACAAGCTGAGGACATAGTTGGCGCGCTCGATGCCCAGACATGGCGCTGTGTACGCCAAAGCGACGGGCGATATAATTGGCCGTAGCCACCACGCCACGGTCGCCCCCGCCACCGACAGCAAAGGGACGATTTTGTAGGCTTGGGTCGCGTAACACTTCAACCGCCGCGAAGAAGGCGTCAAGATCAAGTAACGCAATTTTACGAGTCACTTCTTTCAAGTGTTTATCCTTTGAGCTTTTGTGGGTATAATCTCCTAGCACTGGGTATAGTGTACCAGCCAGATTCTTAGGAGACACTCGTGAAACGATTGACGACACTTGCACTTAAAGGCCTTTCATTTGGCTTGGCCGCCATGATTAGTTTTGGTGCCTCTGCCGCTGTTCAAGATGGCATGTCTAAGGACGCCATTGCAAAACGTATTGAGCCGATTGGTAACGTCCGAGTAGCAGGCGAAAGCGCAGCTAACGAGGCCGCGGCGAGTGGACCTCGCTCAGGCGAAGAAGTATTCGGTCAGTACTGCACAGCGTGTCATACGGCAGGTGTGATGGGCGCCCCAAAAATCAATAACGCAGATGATTGGAAGCCGCGTCTAGCGCAAGGTATGGATACTGTCTTAAAACACGCGATTAATGGTTACAATGCGATGCCTCCGAAAGGTACGTGTGCTGATTGTTCTGAAGATGAAATCAAAGCTGCTATTGAATACATGACAGCTGAAATCTGATTATTACAGCGTGCCTCAAAGGCAGAATATGAGCCATCGCAAGTCGCGGTGGCTTTTTTGTATATATAAGCGGCAATTTCTTGCAACCCACTGGTTATAGTTTATACTTTACGTTTGTTAATAATTATAACAAGCCAATAAGAAAAACAACAAACAACTATAATTAGAAGTGATGGGTAGGGAGTCCCCGCAGCATGGCGGCAACGAATAGCCCGAATGATAATCAAACGGCGCTTGCTAAAGAAAATCAAAAGCTGACTAAGGTCATTGGACGCCTAAAGCGGCTTACGTATAGTTATCGCTCAGCAGAAGTCGTGCAGAAGGCGCTCTTTCGTATTTCTGAGCTTGCTGCGTCCGCACGCAGCATGGATAACTTCTACCAATCTGTGCATGCCATTATTGGCGAGCTAATGTACGCTCGCAACTTCTACGTTTGTTTTTATGAACCCGATAAAAAGGTTGTCAACTTTGCCTACTTCGTAGATGAACTCGACGAAAAGCAAGTGATCGAACAAATGCCTATGGAGTCCTTGGCACGCGGCTTAACGGGCTATGTAATGCGAACGGGTCAATCACTTCTTTGTCCTCCAGCAGTATTTAAAGAACTTATTCAGCAAAATGAAGTTGAGGAAATGGGGTCTGCCCCAATCGATTGGCTTGGCGTCCCGCTGATATCCGGTAACAGCGTGATTGGCGCGATGGTTGTACAGAGTTATCACGATAACCACCGCTATGATGAGAGTGACAAAGATCTCCTTACATTTGTATCCCAACATGTTGTTAATGCGCTTGAACGGCTTAAACAAAAGGAAATTTTACAAAAGGAAATAGCCCATCAAACGGCTGAGCTGCGTCATGCCAATGAAAGCCTCATGAAAGAAATAACCGTTCGAGAAAAGGTCGAGCAACAAACCTCAGTGTTATTTGCAATCTCAGAGCTGACCAACACATCGGAAGACATGGTTACTTTCTACGAAGCGCTACATAAGCAAATTGCGACACTGATTCATGCGGACAATTTTTATGTCGCGCTTGTGTCCACAGACAAAAAGTATATTCGCTTTCCTTACCATAAAGATGAACGAGACAATAAGGCCGAACGGCGGCGAATCGGAAAAGGACTGACTGAGTACGTCATGCGCAAGGCGGAGCCTGCATTCATTGACGCAGAACAACGTGCTCTGCTGACCCAAAATGGCGAAATTAATTTAACCGAAGATACAGGTATTGTTGCAAAGCAGTGGCTAGGAAGCCCGTTAGTCCTCGATGGCAAGGTGTTTGGCGTGATTGCCGTACAAACGTACGATGAGGAGTTTTTCTATAAGCACGAGGATCTTGAGTTACTTAACTTTGTCTCTCAACATGTCGCGGTCGCAATCGAACGTCGTCGAGCGAACGAAGAAATCCAACGGGTTAATCAATTCCTCGAGAAAAAAGTTGAGGAACGCACGGAAGAACTTGTTTCCGAGATCGAGCGCCGTAAAAAAATCGAAGCCCGACTGTTTCATGATGCGCACCACGATAATTTAACAGGATTACCGAATCGCGCCTTATTTACCGAGAGTTTGCAACAAGCGCTTGCTCACCAGAGGCGTCATCCAGAACACTTCTTTGCGGTCTTATTTTTAGACCTAGATCGCTTCAAAAATATCAATGATACGCTGGGACACTCGGCAGGTGATGAATTCTTACTCGATGTGAGTAAACGCATTCAAACTTGTGTTCGAGAGAATGATTTAGTTGCCCGACTTGGGGGCGACGAATTTGTTATTTTACTCGATACGATGTCTTCGGTCGATGATGCGCGTGAAATCGCTAAACGTATTATCTCGAGTTTGAATGCTCCATTTATATTAAACGGACATGAACATTATTCGGGCGCCAGTATTGGCATTGCTATTTGCGATGACTCTCAGGATTCTGTTGAACGTTTGCTGAGAGATGCAGATGCGGCAATGTACGAAGCTAAATCACAGGGTCGTGGTCGTTATGTGGTGTTCGATAATACCATGCACCGTACATTGGTTGAGTCGGTAAAACGCGAGCGCGCGTTGCGTCATGCCCGAATCGACCAAGATTTCTTCGTTGAGTTTGAAGCCATTGCAGATATTTCGGGTCGTCACAAACATGCATCAGAAGCTTTTCTGCGATGGAATATCGAAAACAATCGAGTAAAGACTTCAGATTATCTCGCTCTCGCTGAAAAAACAGGTTTGATCGTTAAGTTAGACCAATATCTGTTAAAGCGTTGCTGCGAGCACTTATTGAATACGGAGGTTGAAGCTGAACGTATTCATTTAAATCTCTCTGTGCGGCACTTGCTTAAATCCGGTTACATACGGCAGTTGCTCAATATCGTCGAGCGCTATAAGGTCAACCCAGCGCAGCTGGTTTTAGAGTTTTCAGAAACAGCGTTAACCCAAAACGATAAACGCTCGGTAGCGAGTTTACGACGGTTATCTCAGGCGGGTTTCAAATTGGTTATTGATCACTTTGGTCGGGGCGCCGGACCACTACAATTTTTATACAATTACCCATTCTCTAAGCTTAAACTCGACCAAGACTATGTGCAGCGGCTTGAAACGAGTACTCGTGCTCGAGCAATGTTGCGTCACGTTGCCACACTGTGTGATGAGTTAGAAATTGAACTTTATGCAGCCGGCGTGAAAAATGAATCTTTGGCGAACATTCTCTGTGAATTAGGCGTAGAGTTTGGCCAAGGTAACTATGTCACAAAACGACTCAGGTCGCTGGAATCCAAGGCACCTAGCAAGGCTAATGGCACGCTAAGTTAAGAGGGTTTGTTGAGTGCGTTTTTAAGCATTTCTAAACCGCGCTGCCGGGTTGTTTCACGCTCTTCCTCACTCGGTTTATGTTTGTCGTGCTCCCAAGAAATATCATCTTGCGGAAGTTCCAACAAAAAACGGCTCGGTTGAGGTTGAAATACCTCGCCAAACTGACGCCGCTCTTTTGCTAGAGTAAACACTAAACGATGTTGAGCACGGGTAATTCCTACATACGCAAGTCGACGTTCCTCCTCAATATCATCACCCTCAATACTACTTTGATGGGGAAGCAAGCCTTCTTCCATGCCAACCAGAAAAACAAAAGGAAATTCCAAGCCCTTGGATGCGTGTAATGTCATTAGCTGTACTTGATCAAACTGCTCGTCATCTTCATTGCGGGACATCATGTCGCGCAAACACAGCTTGGCGACTGCTTGCTCCAGTGATATTGGCTCGTATTCGTCGTTGCCCGCTAACATATCGGACACCCACTTATGCAACTCATACACGTTTTTAACGCGCATTTCCGCGGCCTTAGCGCTTGGGCTGGTTTCGAATAACCAGTCATCGTAGCCAATTTCCGCAAGCAGAGTGCGCACAGCGACGGCAGCACTGTCGTTATGAGCGGCTTCCCGCGCAGCGTTTTTAATCATCTGAGCAAAGGTATCAACCGCGTTAAAGGTCTGCGTATTCAGTAAGGTCTTCAAGTGAATCGAGTCGCAGGCTTCTAGCAGGCTACAGCCTAGCTGCTTAGACAGCTCACCGATGCGTTGCACCGTCTGCGGACCTATCCCTCGACGTGGCACATTTATGATGCGTAGGAACGCAGTATCATCAGCAGGGTTAACCAGTAGGCGTAGATACGCCATAATATCTTTGACTTCCACCCGCGCAAAAAACGACTGTCCACCAGTAATTTTGTAAGGAATCCGGTTGTTCATCAGTGCCTTTTCGAACAAACGAGACTGATGGTTGCCCCGATATAAAATCGCAAAATGATGATAAGGTGTTTTGCTTAAAAAGCGTTGCTTTACGATTTCGGCGACTACACGCTCCGCCTCATGTTCCTCGTTGCGGCCAAAAATAACCCGCAGGGATTCACCGTACTCTTTATCTGAAAATAATTTTTTCTCAAATACGTGAGGGTTATTTTCTATCAGAATATTCGCCGCTTTTAGAATACGACCGTGAGAGCGGTAATTTTGCTCCAACTTAACGACCTTCAAAGTAGGGAAGTCTTGCTGCAAAAGCGCTAGGTTTTGTGGTTGTGCGCCGCGCCATGAGTAAATTGATTGATCGTCGTCACCAACTACAGTAAAGCGCGCACGCTCACCGACCAGTAGTTTGACCAAAAGGTACTGGCTCGTATTAGTGTCTTGGTACTCATCAACGAGTAAGTAGCGAAATTTCTTTTGCCAGCGAGCGCGAACGTGTTCGTTGCGTTGTAATAATTGACTCGGTAAGCGAATTAGATCATCGAAATCTACTGCATTGCATGCCAGCAAGTGTTTCTCGTATTGCGCAAAGACCGTAGCAAATTGTCGGTCATCTTCCGTCGAAGCCTCTTGCAACGCTTGCTCTGGCGATATCATGGCGTTTTTCCATTGACCGATACGGTGCTGACATTTTTGAATGACGGCTTTATCGCCTTCCCACGCATCTTCGGTAAGACCATTGAGCAGTGCATAGGTATCCTGATCATCGAACAAAGAAAATCCGGGCTTGAGACCGAGTGCGCTGAGCTCGCGTCGGATAATATTCAGACCGAGCGTGTGAAACGTGGATACTGTTAAGCCGCGTGCACCACCGGCCCCCATGGTTTGGTTGACACGCTCACGCATTTCGCGCGCGGCTTTATTGGTGAACGTAACCGCAGCGATTTGACGGGCAGTGTAAATATTTTCACGAATAAGATAAGCGATTTTTTCTGTAATTACGCGCGTTTTACCACTGCCTGCGCCCGCTAAAACGAGTAAAGGACCTTGCACATAGTGAACGGCTTGTCGCTGTCGATCGTTTAACATTATTAAGGCTCGGTTAGGAGTGGTACAATAAATCAAGAGCGGCGATTTTAGCGTACTTTTGTCTGAGCCCAAACGGTTAAATTAATTAAGGACCCCTTATGGACAACAAGACCATTGAAAACATTGCTAAACAAATTAGTGAAAGCATGCCATCTGGCGTTAAAGAGTTAGCCGGTAATGTTGAGCAGCGTGTTAAACAAACCTTGCAATCACAACTTTCTAAACTCGATCTCGTCACTCGCGAAGAGATGGATGTTCAGCAACAATTGTTGCTACGTCTGCGAGAGCGTGTAGAGCAGTTAGAGCAGCAATTAGCTGAACAGAATAAGCAAGACGACACTCAAGAGTAAGGGTAAAGAGCACGATGATTCAATGGATTAGCGGTAAAGTCGTTGAGAACTTTCAATGGAGTGACAGTGTTTTTAGCCTACGCGTAATCACTGAATCATTTGACTTTAAAGCCGGTCAGTTTGTGCGACTCGGCTTAAATGTGGGCGGCGAGCAGGTTCTACGTGCGTATTCGGTCGCCAGTGCACCGCAAGAGTCTATTCTCGATTTTGTGATTGCAAAGGTCGAAGGTGGATTATTGAGCCCACTATTAGCAGAGCTGAAGCCAGGCGATGAAGTCAATATCACTCAGCCGGCAGGGGGCTTTTTTACGCTGGATGAGGTACCCGATGGCGATGATCTGTGGATGCTCTCAACAGGCACGGGCATTGGCCCTTTTATTTCAATGTTGCGTACTGAGCAACCTTGGCGTCGGTTTAAACGCATCGTAATAGTGCAAGGTGTCCGCGAAGCGCAAGATCTGACGTATCGGGAATTTATTAATGAATGTCAGCAACGTTATCCTGGGCAGCTCGTGTACCAGCCGATCGTATCTCGCGAGGCGCTTCCGGAAGCATTGGCCGGTCGGATTCCGGACTTAATCGCGAGTAATGAATTACAAGAGGCCTGTGGTGTTCATTTTAACGAGCGTAGTCAGGTCATGCTATGTGGTAATCCCGATATGATACAAGCATCGCGTGAACAGTTAAAAGCGCTCGGTTTAGAGAAAAATACGCGCCGTAAACCTGGACAAGTAACCTCCGAGAATTATTGGTAATAGCTGCACCGACATGAAAGTCGGTACAAGCTGACATCGATGAACCTTGTTTAGGGCTATGCTCTCTCTATTTGCGAGAGAGAGTATGGCCACAGCAACTGTTTTCACCCGCGCCAGTATTGGTATTGAGGCTCCTGAAGTTCGCGTAGAAGTTGATCTCGCTCGTGGATTACCGTCATTCACGATTGTTGGAATGCCTGCGACATCGGTAAGAGAAGCGAGGGATCGTGTTAAATCAGCGATTCTCAATGTAGGTCTCGAATTCCCCGCGGCAACGCGTATTATCGTCAACTTAGCTCCCGCTGAAATTCCCAAGCAGGGGGCTCGTTTCGACTTGGCGATAGCCGTAGGTATTCTTGCCGCCTCCGATCAGATTGATGCGGGTCAACTGGCTAAATTCGAATTTTATGGAGAGCTCGCTTTAGCAGGAAATACGCAAGCAGTGTCTGGCCTTATACCGGCATTAATAGCGGCTAAGCGTGCAGATCGCACTGTTTTCGTTCCCTCTACTAATGTCGCCGAAGCGGGATATGCGGCGCAGCAAAATCACTTTTTAGTGCCCGATTTAGCTGCGCTGTTCGAACATTTGCAGGGACACAATCAACTCAACGCCGCAGAAAGCGATAAACCGTATTTATCGCAAGAAAACGATGTTGGCGATCTCGCGGATATTATCGGACAAACACAAGCGAAACGTGCTTTACTTATTGCTGCAGCAGGTCGCCATCACTTGCTCTTTGTTGGGCCGCCTGGGACTGGTAAAACAATGCTCGCGCAACGTTTTCTAACTATCCTACCCACCCCGACTCATAGTGAAGGTATGCAGATCGCATGTATTAAGTCATTGGTTGAGACACATCTTGCGCCGCAACAACTGACTCAACGCAATTTGCGTATACCTCATCATACATGCTCGGCAGCGGCATTGGTCGGTGGTGGCTCACCCCCTAAACCCGGTGAAGTCAGTCTCGCTCATCAGGGCGTGTTGTTCCTTGATGAACTGGCTGAGTTCTCTCGCTATGTGCTTGATTCATTACGTGAGCCATTACAGTCGGGCGAAGTCACCATAAGTCGAGCGGGATACCAGACAACTTATCCGGCTCAATTTCAATTAATTGCGGCGCTTAATCCTTCTCCCTGTGGACAGTTTGACGGAACGCTTGAGAGTTGCCGTTCCACGCCCGATCAAATACTTAAATACCTCAATAAATTATCAGGACCATTGCTTGACCGGATCGATCTGCAAGTTGAGGTGCCAAGAGAAACACAGTCGCTTCGAGCGCTGGATGCTCAGCATAAGCCGACACCTAAGTCACCTCAAATTCGTAATCAAGTTGCTGCGTGTCATGTTAAACAGAGAGAGCGACAAGGCTGTCTAAATGCCGAACTGACCACACAAGCGGTGTTGGAACATAGTCAATTAAGCAAGGCGGATCATACGTTTTTAGTTGAAGTGGTGGAAAAGTTGGGTCTCTCACATCGTGCTTTTTACCGAACACTACGACTTGCCCGCACGATAGCCGATCTGGATGATGCGACCTCGGTGGGTCGGCGTCACCTTGCGGAGGCATTGAGTTACCGCGCCCTGGATCGTTTGTTAGAGCAATTAAAAAAATTATAAGCAACAATAAGCCTGGTGTTGCTAAGCTTGACCTCGGGCAACGCTTTTGCGGAACACGACTGATAAAGTGGCGCTTATAGCGCCACTTTACGCTAACGTTCGGTTAACTGCGTTATCTTTTTAGAAAGTCTTCAAAAAGCACAACAAAACGTTCTAAATTGTCTCGAGAAATATCTAAATGCGTGACTAACCGCAACTTCTTCGCTGCTCCAATTTTTATATGGTGTTGCTCCATAAAGTGCTTTAGAGATTGAGCGAGTTCAAGCGAGGGTAAGGTCAAGTAAACCATGTTAGTACGAGCATCGCTGACCACGATATTGGTGTCAGCGCAGATTGTTTTGAGCGTGGTAGCAAGCCACTGGGCATTATCGTGATCGTCTTGAATACGTTCAAGATGATGATCTAATGCGTAATCGATCGCAGCTGCTAAAATACCCGATTGCCGCATACCGCCACCGACCATCTTACGCCAACGTCGAGCACGGGCAATATAGTCAGCCGAACCGACAAGTAGTGACCCGACCGGTGCTCCTAAACCTTTTGAACAGCATACTGA
>Ga0114983_1001179_pt1 | contig 10546 bp, 8 predicted proteins | sample Shrwel_input2_RT_FD_87182 | JGI IMG/M metagenome (GOLD analysis project Ga0114983, IMG submission 87182) | Subsurface microbial communities from deep shales in Ohio, USA - Utica-3 well 1 S input2 RT | ecosystem: Environmental > Aquatic > Deep subsurface > Shale gas/oil reservoir > Produced...
ATCATAAAGCATGCGAACGCTCGCTGATAATTAAAAAAATGATACTTATGTCATTAACACTCTATTTCTTATCTCAACTTTCTCAGCCATCAATGGACTAGAAAAACCATCTTGGGAAGATTGCTTACGCCTTTTATCATATGACAACACAAGGTTACAGCACAACACAAAATAGCACGGCGAATGTACGGCATGCAGCTAGAGACAGTCAAAAGTTGCTTTATACACAGAATGCAACGGAACAATTTATACCATAACTATAAAAAATAACTATAAAGAATGCGATTCAAGAAAAAAGAATAACCGCATATAAATACAGGGATAAGGGTGAAATAATGTGTAAATCAATTGATTACATTTTCAGGTTGCCTCGTGTATACAAGCGACTCATCCAGGTATTGGTTGACTCTACCTCCCTGACGCTGAGCTTTTTGTTGGCGATGCTGATAAAGTTCGAACATTGGGACAAGGTACTGGATAGGGAAACCTGGCTGGCATTCTTTATTACGCTCCCCGTCAGTATCTACTATTTCGTCAGACTAGGGTTTTATCGCGCAGTCATTCGATACATCAATCAACGCGCCCTAAAAACCATCGTGCAAGGACTGGTCGCTACGACGCTGACACTTATCGCCGTCAGTTTCGCAATGGGGACGCCATCTCCCATCACCATTTCCGTGGTCTTTTTCCTGCTGGCATTCGTGAGTATTGGCGGTATCCGTTACCTGCTTCGCTCAGCCTACAGAAGGGCAAGCATCAAGAACCGAACACGTGTCGTGATATACGGCGCCGGAGCCGCCGGGGCCCACCTGGTCAATTCACTGAAACATAGCGATCAACATGTCCCGGTGGCCTTCGTGGATGACTGGCGAGGTATGCATGGCACAAATGTCGAAGGACTGGAAGTGTACTCTCCGGCGCAGGTAGGCCAGCTTATCAATGACTACGGCGTAGAGCAGATCCTATTGGCGATTCCCAGCGCGACCAGGGCGAGGAGACGGGCCATCCTGAATGCTCTAGAGCCACTGATGATCCCCGTGCAAACCGTGCCGGGTACGGCCGACATCGTCGCCGGACGCGCGAGAATCAACGACATCCGCAACGTGACCGTCGAGGATCTGCTGGGACGCGATCCCGTGCCACCGCAGCCGTTACTGATGCAGGCCAACATCCTGGGCAAGGTCGTGATGGTGACTGGAGCAGGCGGCTCGATAGGTTCCGAGCTGAGCCGGCAGATTCTGCTACAGCAGCCGCGCCAGCTGCTGCTGCTGGATGTCTGTGAGTATGCCCTTTACCGGGTGGAGCAAGAAATCAAGGCACTTGCTGAACGCCATCATCTCGATATTTCCATCAAGGCACTGCTGGTGTCCGTCCAGCACAGGCCACGTCTCACGCTTTTCATGCGCAGCTTTGGTGTGCAGACGCTCTATCATGCCGCTGCCTACAAGCACGTGCCGATGGTGGAACACAACATGGCCGAGGGCATCCGTAATAATGTTTTCGGCACGCTGAAGACCGCGCAGGCGGCTATCGATTGCGGCGTTGAAACCTTCGTTTTGATCTCGACAGACAAGGCCGTGCGGCCCACCAATGTCATGGGCACGACCAAGCGTCTTGCAGAGCTCATCTGCCAGGCCCTGTCCAGTGAGCAGGTCAAGACGCGTTTTTGCATGGTCAGATTTGGCAATGTCCTGGGCTCATCCGGATCCGTTGTGCCTTTGTTCAGGCGCCAGATACGCGATGGCGGACCGATTACGGTGACCCACCCCAATATAACGCGCTACTTCATGACCATCCCCGAAGCCGCTCAATTGGTGATTCAGGCAGGTGCAATGGGTAGCGGCGGTAATGTGTTTGTTCTGGACATGGGTGAACCGATCAAAATTGCCGATTTGGCAAAGCAAATGGTCCGCCTCTCGGGATTGGAGTTGATCACCGAGGACAGCGCAGATGGCGACATCGCTATCCACTATAGCGGCCTGCGCCCAGGGGAAAAGCTCTATGAGGAGCTGCTGGTCGGCACCAACACCACATCGACGGCACATCCACGCATCATGACTGCATGGGAAACCAGCTGGGAATGGCCGCGTCTAGAAGATTACCTTCGTCGTTTGCATAACGCCGTGGCCAAGGTCCAGCACGAAGCTATCAGAGAACTGTTGCTGGAAGCCCCCATCGCTTACCACCCCAACCACCCTATTTCCGACCTACTTTGGCTCCAGCAATACGGGGATGCAAAGGCACATCAGCCCACAGAGGCTCCAGTCGTTGACAGGGAAAGGCATCAAGTCAGCCAAAGAGCCGCCACCCCATCACCAATAGCCCCAAAGGTGGTGTCAGCTCAACTCAACCTCTCGACCGCGGCCCTGGCCAAGGACAGCCACTTCTGATTATCACAAGGACAATGGATCATGGACCTGACCCTGAAGTTGGACTCTATTCGTATTGGCGTGATTGGACTGGGCTATGTGGGCTTGCCTCTGGCCGTGGAATTCGGCAAGCGTTACCCGACGCTGGGCTTCGACATCAATACCCATCGCATCCTGCAGCTCACCGATGGCATCGACACCACGCGAGAAGTCTCATTCGATGAGCTCAGATGCGCAAAACAGCTCGACTTCAGTGATGATGTCGAGCGACTTCGGGAATGCAATGTCTATATAGTCACGGTTCCAACACCGATCGACGCACAGCACTGCCCGGATCTGACGCCCTTGCGCAAGGCCAGCCAGACGGTGGCTCACGTCATTTCGCCAGGCAATGTCGTCATCTATGAGTCGACCGTCTATCCGGGTGCCACCGAAGAGGAATGCATTCCTGTCATCGAACAAGGCTCGGGGCTGGTCTTCAATCGCGACTTCTTCGCCGGCTATAGCCCAGAGCGCATCAATCCAGGCGACAAGGAACATCGTGTCACCTCGATCAGGAAGGTGACCTCAGGCTCGACTCCCGTTGCGGCAACCTTTGTAGACGCCCTCTATGCATCGGTCATTGCGGGAGGCACCTTTAAAGCCAGTTCAATGAGGGTCGCGGAGGCCGCCAAGGTCATCGAGAACACTCAGCGCGATGTGAACATCGCTCTGATCAACGAGCTGGCCATGATCTTTAGCCGCTTGGGAATTGATACCGAAGAAGTCCTGCTGGCGGCGGGAACCAAGTGGAATTTTCTTCCCTTCCGGCCAGGGTTAGTGGGCGGGCACTGCATCGGTGTCGACCCCTATTATCTGACGCACAAGGCCCAACAGGTGGGCTATCACCCGGAAGTCATCCTGTCAGGCCGACGTATCAATGATGGTATGGGCGCCTATGTGGCAGGCCAGTTGGTCAAGCAGATGATTAAGGAAAGGATCCACGTGCAAGGCGCACGGGTGCTGATCCTGGGCCTGACGTTCAAGGAGAACTGCCCGGACCTGCGCAATACACGTGTCACCGATATCATTCGCGAACTGGGGGACTTCAATGTCATGGTCGATGTCTTAGACCCTCATGCCGATCGTGACGAAGCCCAGCGTGCCTATGCGATCCGCCCCGTCGAGCGGCCGGATGAAGGGAGCTATGATGCGATGATACTGGCAGTCGCCCACGATGAATTCCGCGACTATGGCATTGACCGTATACGCTCCTGGGGCAAACCCAACCACGTGCTGTTCGATCTGAAGTACCTGCTGGGGAATGGCGAGGCCGACTTACGCCTCTAACCCGGACACACTTGAATCCAGAACATAAAACAACGCCCCCGGCCAAGGTATCTCTCGGTCGGGGGCGTTTCATGTATATGCTGGCCTCGTATATCTGCGCTCTGCAAAGATCAGCCCGCAGCTAGAGCCATTACCTCCTGTAACGCCAGGCAAGTGCGTTCGATCTCCTCCGGGGTCAACGTAGGATGGACCAGAAACATGATGCTGGTCTTCCCCAGTTCGGCGGCAACCGGCAAGGCATGAGCTGGCCGCCACCCCGTGTCATCGAAGGCCTTTTCGCGATACACCTCGGAACAACTCCCCCCCAGACACGGAACTCCCCGCTGTTGTATTTCGTCGATGATCCGATCACGATCCCACCCTGGCCGCAGCGACAGCGGATCAATAAACACATAGGCCTTGTAAGCGGCGTGTCCGACATGCCCTGGCAACTCAGGCACCCGCAGGCCACAGGCTCTCGCCGCCTGCCAAATCCGCTCCAGATTGTCACGACGCTGCCGTGTCCAGTCCGGCATCCGGCGCAGCTGCAGCCGGCCAATGGCCGCCTGCATCTCGGTCAGGCGCCAGTTGGTGCCGAAGGATTCATGCAGCCAGCGAAAACCCGGCGGATGCTCCCGCTCGTAGACCGCCTCCCAACTCTTGCCATGATCCTTGTAGGCCCACATCCGTTGCCACAGAGACCGGTCATTGGTGGTGACCATGCCCCCCTCCCCGCCGGTAGACATGATCTTGTCCTGACAGAAGGACCAGGCGCCGACATGCCCGATCCCACCAACACTGCGCGCGCGCCAGGTAGCCCCATGCGCTTGAGCACAGTCCTCGATCAAATAGAGACCGCGGCTTTCTGCGAGCGACATCAGACCGTCCATGTCACAGGGCCAGCCAGCCAAGTGCACCGCGATAATGGCTTTGGTGCGCGACGTAATCAAAGGCACGACGGTGTTAGGCGTAATGTTCTGAGAGTCGCGATCGACATCCGCGAAGACAGGCACTGCACCAGCGGTGACGATGGAGGACACCGACGCCATGAAGGTTCGAGAAGTGACCACCACTTCATCGCCCACACCGATTCCCAGCGCCTTCATCGCCAGGTCCAGGGCCGTGGTGCCGTTGGAAACAGCAACGGCGTATTCGGTACCCGCAAAGCGAGCAAACTCGCTTTCGAATAAACGCCCTTCATTACCGGTCCAGTAGTTCACCTTGTTGGAAAGTATCACCTGCCTGACGATATCGGCTTCTTCGTCAGTGAAAGCAGGCCAGGGAGAAAATGAGGGAGTAGTCATAATTTCACCTTCACATCACTAAGTAACTCACCCACATAAGGTCCTGAAGATAATCTTCAAGTCATAAATAAATGTCCAATTTTGGACATAATCCATATTTATCATGACTTTATCTGGATAGATTACTTCACGATTATAACGCTCAGGATCACTCTTGTCAGCCAGGAGTGATTCTTCGTCTCGGTATTTCAACGTCGCAGGACCTGTAATACCGGGACGAACGCTCAATATAATTGCCTTTTCCCCAGTCAGCGTATTGGCGAACCCTGGAACATCTGGCCGAGGTCCCACAAAACTCATGTCTCCGACAAAGACGTTCCACAACTGAGGAAGCTCATCAACCTTTGTCTTCCTGAGCCATCTCCCAAAACGTGTAATGCGGGGGTCTTTGGCTGTCGTGACAGTAGAGTCAAATCCAGAGATTCTTTTCATTGTCTTTATCTTGTATAAGTGAAATATTTTCCCATGTCGCCCTATCCTCCTTTGCCTGAAAATGCCATTGCTTCTTGTATCCAGGCACGAGAAAAGATAAAACAGCAAGATCAGCTCACTCAACAAAAGCAAACCAGCTAAGGACAGAGTTACATCAAATAAGCGCTTTAACATCCTTTGGTGCTCTTGCGATATACCCATGTGAATATGCACCCAAAAATAAGACACAAAAAAGTTAAGAACTACAAAAAAGACCGCCTTATTTCTTCTTGGCATAAAACAGCACGCCCCTTGGCGAGAATCGGAGCACGACAAGCACGCAATGCGTCAAGTACACAACGAAAAGGGTATAAAAGAGAGACGATAAAATAAAACCAAGGAGAGTAAACCAGCTCAAGCTTTGAATAAAACTTCTCAAAACCAAACCTACGAATAAGAAAGTCTTGGAAATTAGTTTCATGGTATATCGAACGACAACCATCAGAAACATGCTTCATATTTCTTGTATTTAAATAATATTCTAACATAAAATTAATTAACGCATAGCTGGAGCCAAGCCTTAAGTACTCAGGATCATACCAGATACTCTCCCAAAACACTGCATTATCTTGAATATGGTTTTCGGAAAAGGCGATCATTTTCTCTTCTACGAAGACACCAACATACTCTACAGTTCCATAAAATGCGCCTGCAGCCGTAAGCCTGCGAGAAAATTCAGCGCGACTAGGAAGGAAGGCTGAATTTCCATACCGTACCACAGCAGCTTCACAGACTGCATACCCCTGCTCTTGCATTTCGTCTAGAGAAACCGGCCTAACAATAAGATTCTTTATAGCCCGGCGAATGTTGCTGCGTGTTTTTTTGCTGCATTGTTGCATTGAATAAGGTGCCTGACGCACAACATACCACCAACTTGCTTCATCATTTTGACCAAAACTGCTATTCCATCTCGCGAAGGGCGACTTCGAATATTTCATTGCTTTTTTTGCAGTGAATTCATCGATCGTCGGTGTGACATGCGGCAGATAAGCTGGAACAATAAAACCATTGTACTTATGCCAAAAAATATTATTGGAAAGAAATACTTCTTCGCCAGAACTCTGCAAAAACATTGCATATTGATTATCAATCATACTACCACCTTTTATTCAGGAGATTCATTCAATAACGAAAGGCCTCATCAAAGTTGGCTCTTTCAAGTAGCAGATCAATAGTCTCCTCTTTCCTTAACAGTCATAGGGCCACAGTCCTAACTCACATGTAATGTGTAATGAAAAATGAAGCAGTCTTCGAGAGAGAGGTTGATTTGAAATATAGTTCACATGAGACCACCGAAGCAACCTCGCATATGAGAAGTTTAAAATGCTTTCACTCAGCCATACGGCGTTAAATATCAGATCGTGCGTAAAATACAGGACAACACCCTAAAACTTCGCTTCCGGTGTGATTTTTCCTTATTAATCATTTTTTCGTCGACTTTCTCAAGCAGAGGCAGGGCAATGCCATCAAAGACTATTCTCACCATAAAAACCTTGAAGTTTTTCAACCTCAGCAGCGCCCAGGTGGTTACAGGTTCGTAAGAGAAGTCCCATTTGAATAAGAAGATCTTCGTTGACTTTATGTACGTCGTACTTTGTCTCTGCAATCTCTCGCGATATTCTTCCCATTGTATTTATCAGATCAGGACGACCGATGAGCTGCTGCATGGCATCGGCTAGCAGAGTGGCATTACGAACCGCAACTAGGAGACCGTTACTCCCATCAGTAACTGTGTCACGACACCCAGGTGCGTCGCTGGTAATGATGGCTCTGCCCATGGCCATGGCTTCAAGTACCGTACGAGGTGTACCTTCGCGATAAGAGGGTAATACATAAACATGACAAGCGGCGATAGCGGGTCGCACATCATCGAGACACCCAAGATAATCGACCGTGCCGTCAGCGATCCAAGTATCTAGTTCCTGCTGAGATATGGCATCTGGGTTGTCATCGATCCAACCGGCCAAGGAGAAAGCCACCTCTGGATTGTCCTGGCGTACCTGTCGGGCAGCCTTAACATACTCGCGTACACCCTTGTCCCCAAGCAGGCGAGCGATCAGCAGGAATCTCACCGGCCCCTTTGCCTGTGGCGCCACAGCGTACTGGACCAAGTCGACTCCCGAGCCGTTGACGACATGCGAGGGTGTCTTCACTGGGAGAATTTTCAGTTGGCGGAAGAGTTCCTGGTCATCGTGGTTCTGGAAGAACACCTTGTGGGCCCCAGCCAGTGACAACCGATAGAGGAACCGCACGATCATCAGCAACCCCTTCCGCTTGCTTATCATTTTTATCGACTGGCCTGAACTGAATGCATAGCCCAGCCCAGTGACCAACACGAACCGCCTGGGGACTTGGCACAGCCAAGCACTGAGGGTTCCATAGATCACCGGTTTAATGGTGTAACCCATGACAACATCTGGCTGAATACTGCGCATCAGGCGGTAGAGATTGCCGAGTGTCTTGAGGTCGGCCAACGGGTTTATCCCCGTGCGTTGCATCGGGATGTCATGAACGATGATCCCCCTGGACTCCAAATGCTCACGAACCGCACTGCCCGTACGAATGTCAGGGCATGCGACATGCACCTCATATCCATTTTCGCGCAATGCATCGAGCAGTTGGCCACGGAAAGTGACGAGGGAATCAGGAAAACTGGCAATCATCAGGAATCGTTTCATCTTCCCCCCTGCCCTTTGTTCGTAGCGATTGTAGTTAATTATGCCGAGTATGCAGAAGCTAGGCGGGCATGTAGCAGGAACAACAACCAAGATCAGGTAACTATGGATAATAAATAAAAAAATTTACGACACAAGCCAACATAGACTACCACATGAAAAAATAACTCGATTTAAAATCCTGAATTCAAGCATAGCTTTTCTTTGCGCCATATTCTGACCAAACTATAGCCAAGAAGATCCAAAACAATGTCGTTCTCAGGCCCATATGGGTCAATGAGTAAACAATGGGCCCTGATACGACGAACCAGATGGGTGGTGGAGAACTACGCAAAACGGAATAAAGAAGAGCCATAAATAACGCGATACCAGGAACCCCATATGCAAACAACAAATTACCAAGGCTTGAATGTATTTCGTTTTTATCATATGGATAAAATCGATCAAGATGGCCTTCACCTGCTCCTACAAGAGTATATTCTGGAAAAGCCAAAATGCGATCATAATTCCTCTCTTCTCCTATAGAATCAAATTTCCCCTCTGCCACAACCGACCTACTATAAATATTTTCAGATATTCTAGTCACAGCTTTATCATCAACCAGCAACGAGGTCATGAAAAGCAGCGAAAGGATAACCGAAAAACGGAAAAGCTGTTTTGGTTGTAAATTCGCCAACAAGTACCCCACCACCACCAAGAAGAAGCCTGCGATTGCTGCTAATGATGCAGCCGCAAAGATACCTAAAATTCCAGACAAAACGGCTAAAATAACAAGAGGCTTGACGAGCAATCTCATCCTGGCAAGAACCAACAAGGAAGAGATTCCTAACAAGGAAAAGAAGGCGAGCTGATTGGGATTATTAAAGAAACCAACCGCACGACCTTCTACACCTAGTGAAAGGATTACACCAACCCCAGAGGTTATTAGACCCAGGCAAATGCCCCATTCAATATAAATTTTGCTCTTAGGCCCCATCCCAAGCAAATACAAAAAACAGGATGCCACTGCAGTATTATAAACCCAGAACGCCATTGTTCTATAAAAATCGGAGGACTGGAGAACTAAAGATGAAACCAGGCAATGTACAAATACCCAGAATGCCAGCAGACCCCAGTAAATCGGAATCTTAGCCAGAGGGAGCTCCCTAGAAGTGGCTAGAGCATGAACATAAACCAAGCAAACGAGGGCCAAAAAAACATAGTCAGTAGGCTGAGCGCTTCCACTAGGATAAACATACAGAGGGCTTAAAACACTAGCAAAAACCAATGTGAACCAAATTAACCAAATCATTTTTCCACCTACCTATCTGACAAACCTTCATTCCCTGGAAAGAACCTAAAGATAGAACCTAAATTTCATTTCTATGAGAGGCAAAAAGGGAGTTATTGGAATTAACACTACTGCCTGATATGAACCCGCAACTTCTGAGGTAGCAATCCGTACAGAAGTCTTAAAGCAGGATATATCCGATACCGTATCCCGCCCTGCATCTCCGTGATTATTTTATTTTGGAGAGCTGTACTAGAAAAAAGATATTTCATTCGACGCTTATTCTCGAAAGACTGGCCAGTATGGATCCTCTTAGCTACAAGAGCGTACCCCATTTTCTGCAACTTAATGCCATGCTTTACAAGCCTAAACCAAAGCTCATAATCAAGTTGCGATTTTCTTGTTTGGCTATAACCACCTACTTCCAGAATACTCTTTCTTTGACTAATGACACTTATATGGCTGACTGGATTTCTCTTCATCAACTCCATCGACACATCATCCAAATGGTTATTAAATGGCCCGGATATGGGCGTCCAGTCAGCAAAGCCATCATCATACACAAACTCGGCATCACTATATAAAAATAGGGCTCCTGTAGCTATCAGGATGCTAACCTGGATATCAATACGTTGGGGATGTGCCAAGTCATCAGCATCCAGGTTCGCAACATATACGCCGCGCGCATTTTCAATTGCCATATTTAATGCTTTACCACGGCCAACCCCCTCTGTTGCAATAATCCTGAAGCGTGAATCCTGCCTCTCGACTTCACGCAAGTATTTCACAGAGTCATCGCTTGAGCCATCATCAACGATCACAGCTTCCCAGTTTAAATATGTCTGATTCTTAATACTTTCAATGGCTTTAGGAAGAAATGGAAAACCATTCCTTACCGTCATATAAAAACTGACAAGAGGGGTGCGCACATCATACATAATTTTATTCTCGACATGCTCTTATGTTAACGGCATCCATACATGAGATGGCTACCATCCTAAACCGACTTCAAGGAAAAGCTTAAGGCACTAGAGCAAATTTCAGAAATCTTCTTATTAGTTTCAAATAAATCACTCAACTTTATCTTGCAACCAACGTTTCTCCATCAACCTCACAAACTGCAACATTCACCTTCAACCATTCAGCGAT
>Ga0114983_1001180_pt1 | contig 10539 bp, 8 predicted proteins | sample Shrwel_input2_RT_FD_87182 | JGI IMG/M metagenome (GOLD analysis project Ga0114983, IMG submission 87182) | Subsurface microbial communities from deep shales in Ohio, USA - Utica-3 well 1 S input2 RT | ecosystem: Environmental > Aquatic > Deep subsurface > Shale gas/oil reservoir > Produced...
ACGACCGGCCGTATCCAGAAGGACCACGTCATGCTGCTGCTCCTTGGCCGCGTTGACCGCATCCAGGCAGATATTCACCGGATTCATGTCCGAGGAAGAGGGGTAAACCGGCATACCCAATTGCTCGCCCAGACTGTGCAGCTGATCGATGGCCGCGGGGCGATACACGTCGGCCGGAACCAGGTACGGGGACATCTTGTTTTCCCGGCGCAGATGCAGGGCAAGCTTGGCTGCGGTGGTAGTCTTGCCCGAGCCCTGCAGGCCGACCAGCATTATTATTGCCGGCGGCTTGCCCCGCAGATTCAGCCCCCGGCTCTCTCCGCCCAAAAGCTCCACCAGCTCTTCATTGACAATCTTAATCACCTGCTGGCCCGGAGTAAGACTTTGCAACACATCCCGGCCAAGCGCGCGATCCTTTATCCTGGAGGTAAATTCCTTTACCACCTTGTAATTGACGTCCGCCTCCAAAAGGGCCAGACGGACCTCGCGCAGGCCGGCCCGGATATTCTCTTCATCCAGACGGCCGTGACCCTTCAGGTTCTTGAATACTGAATTTAATCGATCGGATAGATTGTCGAACATAAAACCCCTCAAAAAAAGAAGTTGACCTGAATAACCCAGGCCAACCCGCAAGTCAAGAACACAAATCCCCCTATAAGCGCGCGGGACAACCCCGCGGCTTATCTGAAAACCAGGGCTTCTGCCCCGCTCTCAAGGCGCCGTCCGGAGCAAAAGCAGATAAAAAGGGCTAATCCGATTCTAAGTCACCTTTTTTCCAGCGTCTTCACCGCCCGGATCATCGCCTGTTCGCTCCCGGAAATGACCTTGTCCGGGACGCAAAAGGCGAAGCGGACATAGCCGGGGAACCCGAATCCGGACCCGGGTACCGCCAGGACGTTTTCAGCCATGAGTGCATCTATCAGATCCTGATCTTTTCCGGTCGGGGAACGGACAAAAAAATAAAAGCCGCCCTCGGGTCGGGGAAATTCCAGCCCGGCCTTGTCCAGAATCCGGGCGAGCATCTTTCTGCGCCGGGCGTAAATCCCCACATCCACGGAGCTGTCCATGGCGTGCAAAAGTATCTTCTGCCCCACAACCGGGGCATTTACAAAACCCAGGATGCGGTTGGCCAGTATCATCCCGGCCATAAGCTCTTCCGATCCGGGCATGCTTGGACTGACTGCGGCATAACCGATTCGCTCCCCGGCCAGGCCCAGGCTCTTGGAAAAAGAATTGACCACTATGCTGTACGGATAGCGGTTCAAGAGGGAGGGCACGCTTCGGCCCTCAAAGCTTAAGAAACGATACGGTTCATCGGAAACCAGAAATATCGGGCGACCGGATTTGGCGCTTTTCTCTTCCAGAACCTCGGCCAGGGCCTGGATTTCTTCGGAGGTATACACCCGGCCGGTGGGATTGTTCGGAGAATTTATGAGCACCACCCTGGTTTTCTCACTTATATTTGCGGCCAGGGCGTCTATATCCATACGGAAATCGGGTTCCAGAGCGGGTACCGGGACAAGCTCCCCTCCGTGGTTCCGGGCATAAAAGGCGTATTCCACAAAATAAGGAGCGGGACAGAGCACTTCCTCTCCGGGCTCGAGCACCGCCCGAAAAATGACGTTCAAGGCCCCGGCCGCACCGCAGGTCATAAGGACGTTGTCCGCGGGGAGAAAAACCTCCTGCTCCCGGCTTATTTTTTCGGACAAGGCCCGGCGCAGTTCCGGGAATCCGGCATTGGGCATATATCCGAGGGCCAGAGGCTCTCCGGCACCGTCCGCGCTTTTATGCAGCGCCTGTCCCACCTCCTGCGGCGGGGGCACATCCGGGTTGCCCAGACTGAAATCAAAGACGTTATCCCGGCCGTATTTTTCTTTCAGTTCCTGTCCGGCCTCGAACATGCGCCGGATCCAGGAAGATTTTTCAATATAGCCGGAGACCTGTGCAGATAAGAGTCCCATACTTCCTCCGTATTAGATAATAGTTGGGATAATCCAATAGTTGGGATAATCGGGATCGGGATCTATATCCAAATCGAAGGAGCGTGTCCTTCGGTGCGGGAGGAACCCTCGGCTTGAGGATTCGATTCCGATCCCGACAGCGATCCCGAAGAAAAAAATCCCAACGAACGGATGCACTGGACGCCCATTCTTCGCGCCGGTGATCCTTGACGTTTCAAAATCCCGCACCCTGTTTTTTGTATTCGTTCAGCTTGTTGCGCAGGGTGCGCACGGAAATACCCAAAAGCTCGGAGGCCTGAGTCCTGTTTCCTCCGGTGCTTTTAAGGCTCTTTAAGATGAGCCGCTTTTCCATCTCCTGCAGAGGCACAACCCCGTCCCCCTCTCCTTCCAGATGCACGGCGTCGCCGCTGGACTGCACCTGCAAATCCTCCTCGCCTTCCAGCAAAAAATGTCCCTTGGAAATCACTCCGGTGTCCGCGCTCAACAAAACCGCCCTTTCCATCAGGTTCTGCAGTTCCCGGACATTTCCCGGCCAATCATGATCTAAAAGCCAGGCGCGGGCCCCGGAGTCAAAGCCGGGAACCGGCAGAGAATACTGGACGGCGAAACGCTTGGCGAAATACCCGGCCAAGAGCAGCACGTCTTCTCCTCTATCCTTCAACTCCGGCAGCTTGAGCGGGATTACGTTCAGGCGGTAAAAAAGATCCTCTCTAAAGCTGCCGTCGAGCACGCTTTTTTGCACATCCCGGTTGGTGGTGGCTATTACCCGAACATCCACGGGGATGGTTTCCGTGCCGCCCACGCGATCTATCTCCCCTTCCTGCAGCACCCGCAAAAGCTTGGCCTGCAGAGCGGCATCCATCTCGGTTATTTCATCCAGAAGAAGACTGCCTCCGTCCGCCAGCTCAAACCTGCCCGGTTTGCGGGACACCGCACCGGTAAACGCCCCTTTTTCATGTCCGAAGAGTTCGGACTCAAGCAGGTGCTCGGGCAGGGCCGCGCAATTAACCGCCACAAAAGGCCTGTCTTTCCTGGGGCTGTGCTCGTGCACGTATCTGGCGACCAGTTCTTTTCCCGTGCCCGAGGTCCCGGTTATAAGGATGGAGGCCTTGGACGGGGCCACCTTGCGGGCCAGATCCAAAACCCTTTTAACCGCCGGATGCTCCCCGATAATCGCCCGGGTGGAAATATTTATATTATCCGGCTCTTCCCTTGGCTGAGAAGGCTCCGGGGCTTCAGCAGGTGGCAAAAGGGCTTCCATTTTTTCCCATACCAGAGGCAGCAGCCAATAATCACGAGCCCCGAGCTGCATAATATTCTGGGCCTGCTTGGCGGTCCCCTGTTCGGAAAAAACAACCACCTTTCTTTTGTCTTCCTCCCTGCTCAGGGTTTTCAGAAAATCCTCGGCCCTGTAGCCGGGGAGTTCGGCCTCGGAAAAGACAACCGCCGGGTCCTTGGAGCGCATGAGCTTAAGAGCCGGCTCCAGGCGGTCGCTCAGGTGCACCTCCACACCCAGCTCCCGAAAACGGGGAAAAAAGGGAGAGACTCTTTCCGGACGAGAAATAAAAAGCACTGCGCGGTTATTCATTACGCATCAGTTTATCCGCAAGTTGATTTTTTTTCAATCACATATGAAAAGGACCACCACCCCCTTTCCCGGCCAGGCATATTTCCGCTTTTTTAATTTGCCCGCAGGTGCTCTTTTCCAAAGGCGCACCTAAATATTAAGGATACGCAACCGTTACTGATTTTTGGATAGCCCCTGCAAGACAAGCTGCACTTGCCCCTTGCTCAATACCCCGGGTTTTGATAATAGCCTTGACGCTGCGGCCGTCTCAATCCGGCCGCCATATCTTTATTAAGAGGGACGCGGTAGAGAAAAACACGGAAAAGTAAAATTGTTGCTTTTTTGATCGCCCCAATCTTAAAAAACAGTCGCTAAAACAGCAAAATCAAAAGGTGCCGTCTTGATCAGAATCAGCCATGCGCATAAGTGGTTCGGGGATCATCACGTCCTCAAGGATATCAACCTGCATATAAAACAGGGCGAGGTGGTGGTAATCTGCGGTCCCAGCGGTTCGGGGAAAAGCACTCTCATCCGGTGCATCAACAGGCTGGAGCCCATCCAAAAAGGCAATATCGAAGTCGAGGGAACGGACATAAACGACCTGCGGGTCAATCTCTCCCAATTGCGGGCGGAAATCGGTTTCGTCTTCCAACAATTCAATCTATACCCGCACATGACAGTCCTGGACAATGTCATTCTGGCCCCGACCCTGGTCCGAAAAATGCGCCGCAAGGAAGCTGCGGAGTTGGGCATGGAGCTTTTGGCCAAGGTAAATATACCGGACAAAGCCGGAAACTTTCCGGATCAGCTCTCCGGCGGACAGCAGCAAAGAGTGGCCATAGCCCGCGGCCTGGCCATGCAGCCCAAAATAATGCTCTTTGACGAGCCCACCTCCGCCTTGGATCCGGAGATGATAACCGAGGTCCTGGACGCGATGAAAAACCTGGCCCGGGAAGGGATGACCATGATCTGCGTCACGCATGAAATGGGGTTTGCCAAGGAAGTGGCGGACAGGGTCATATTCATGGATGAAGGAGCGCTGGTGGAGGAAAACATCCCCCACGATTTTTTCCACAATCCGGTAAACGACCGGACCAAACTATTCCTCAGCAAAATCCTCTCCCACTGAAACGTGCCGGGGGGAGGTCATTTATGCGAGGCCAACGCTTTTTAAAGCGTTTTTTTAACCATTTTAACCTCGTGAACGGAGGGACTAATGCGCATTTTGAAAACTCTTTCCCTAACCCTGGTTCTGGTATTTGCCAGCGCCCAGCTGGCTCTGGCCGGACCCACCTATGACCAGGTCATGAAGACCAAAACCATCCGCTGCGGTCTTATGACCAATTCCATCCCCGGCGCTTATTTTAACGAGGACGGAGACTGGGTCGGCTTTGACGTGGACATCGCAGAGGAAATAGCCGACCGCCTGGGCTGCAAGCTGGAAAGGGTAAAGGTAACGGACAAGACCAGGATAACCTTTATCCAGCAGGGCCGCATAGACATGTCCGTGGCCAATATGACCCACAAGCGGGAGAGGGACAAATCCATCGACTTCTCCATTACTTATTTCTATGACGGCCAAAAGCTTTTGGCCAAAAAAGGAGAATTTGATGAGTGGAAGGACTTCGTGGGCAAAAAAATCGCCACCACCCAGGGAACCACTTCGGAAATAAACATCAAAAACCTGCTCAAAAAACTCGGCGATCCCAATTATGAGAAGAACGTAATCTCCTTCCAGGACTACGCCTCGGCCTTCAACGCCCTGAAAATGGGCCGGGTGGACGCCTTCACCACGGACAGCACCATCCTGCTCGGCTACGCGGCCAAGCAGCCGGGCGAATACGAGCTGGTGGGCGATTTCTTCAGTGACGAACCCTACGGCATCGGTCTTCCGGAAGACGACTCCAAGTGGAGGGACACCATCAACTTCACTCTGCAGGATATGTGGAAGGACGGCACGTACATGGAAATATACAACAAGTGGTACGGCCCGGACACCCCTTATCACTTTCCCATGACCGAAAAAATAGAAGTCTGGCCTTAAAACCCGACTTTTGCCTGCCGGAGGAAGGGACTCGATTCCCTTTCTCCGGCAATGCCTTTAAGAGAACACACTCTTAACCATCCAAAATTTTCAAGCAATCCATCCCAAAAAGCCAATGAAGCGAAGTAAGCAAGTGGACAAAGACAATGCTTAGATACTGGTTCGATAAGGTCTGGATTCAATATATACTGCTTTTCCTTATTCTAGCCGGAGCAGCATATTACTGGGGATTCATTTTTGATTTCGGGTACGACTTCGATTGGAGTGTGCTGTACGAAAAGAACCAGACCTACGGAGAGGTCCTGGGCTGGCACCTTATCGAAGGCCTGAAGCTGACCATCAAGATATCCCTTATAAGCTCGGGTATTGCCCTGGGCCTGGGGACTTTTTTCGGGCTGGGCCGACTTTCCGCATTCAAGCCCCTGAAAGCCCTGTCCACATTTTATGTGGAATTTTTCCGCAACACCCCGCTTCTGGTGCAGCTTTTTTTCTGGTATTTCGCCATGCCCATGGCCCTGCCCGAGGCCTGGCGACAAGTAGTGTTTGACCTCAATTTCGAATTCTGGAGCGCCACTCTGGGTCTGGCCATCTATACCAGTTCATTCATGGCCGAAGTCATCCGGGCCGGGATACAATCCATCCCGGGCGGTCTTTTGGAAGCCTCCTACTCATCCGGACTCACTTATCTGCAGACCCTGCGCAAAATAATTCTCCCCTTGGCTTTTAGAAATATAATCCCCCCCCTGGGAAGCGAATTCCTGAACAACATGAAGAATTCCTCCCTGGCCATGGTCATCGGCGTGGCCGAACTCTGCTGGCAGTCGCAGCAGGTGGAATCGCTGACGTTTAAGGGCTTTGAGGCCACCACCGCGGCAACAGTTTTGTACATCCTCCTTTCCCTGGTCATATCCGCCGTACTCAACCTCATAAACTCCAGGCTGCAGATAATCCCCAGGGAAAAAATGCAATGGTCGCACAAGCTGGCCTACTTTGTCTTTTTCCCTATGACTTGGATAAATAACCTCTGCGCCTTTTTCGGGGACCAGATGAAGCTGCCCCCGGAAAAGGAACTGCAGGTTTCCCGCTCCCGGGCCCTTTTGCGCCTTGCGGGAAAATATATATGGTGGTCGATTAAACTGGTCGCCAAGACCCTGTTTGCTCTCGCTCTTTTCTATCTCTTGTACAAGGCGGGAAGGGGAATATTGTCCTTGGAATGGGAGATAATCGCCAAAAATCTGAAGACCCTGCTTATATGGCAGTTTCCCAGCAATGATCCCAACGAGATTTTCTGGGGACTGGGCGGGCTTTCCTTTTCCATTCTCATGTCGCTTATCGCCATAAGCGTCAGCTTTTTCATCGGGCTTGTCGTGGGGCTGGGCAGGATGTCCAAAAACCGCGTGTTCCGCCTGCCCAGCATGGTTTATATCGAGATTATCCGAGGTACTCCGCTTATCATGGTTATCTTCTGGGTCTACTTCTTTTTACCCATCTTCACCAAGGCGTATATAAACGTGTTTTGGAGCGCCACCATAGCCCTGACTATTTTTACCGGAGCCTATCTGGCGGAAATCGTGCGCGGGGGAATCCAGAACATCCCGGCCGGACAGTTCGAGGCCGCGGCCAGCACCGGGCTCAGTTATTTTCAGACCATGCGCAAAATAATCCTTCCCCAGGCGCTAAAGCAAATGATCCCGGCCATAGTCGGACAGTTTATAGCCATCTTCAAGGACACCTCCCTGGCTTACGTCATCGGGGTCATGGAACTGACTTTTGTCGCCCAGGGCATAAACAACCGGCTCATGGTCTATCCCTTTGAGATATACACTACTGTCGCGGTCTTGTATTTCCTGTGCTGCTACTCCATGAGCATGCTGGCCAACAGGCTGGAAAAACACCTTGACACCGGCGGCTTCCGCTTGAATATGTAGCCCATGGACAGCGCCCTTATACTGAATATACTCAGGCAAATATCCAAAAATACCATCACCCCGGAACACGGCCTGCCCCTGCTAAAGCAGGCCATGCATCCAACTCCCGTGTCCCGGGAACTCATCCCCGACCTTAAGCGGGAACAGAGGACCGGAATCCGGGAAGTCATCTTCGGACCGGGCAAGAGCGCGGAGCAGATCATTGAAGCCGCAAAAAGACTGGGGGAAAACAACAACCCGGTCCTGGCCACCAGGGTCTCCCCGGAACATGAATCCGCCCTCAAACAGGCCTTTCCACAGGGAATTTATCATTCCACGGCCCGCATTTTCGCTCTTAATTTCGATCCCGGCCTGGAGCAAAGGCGTCCGGAAAAAGGGGACGTACTGGTAATCACTGCAGGAAGCGCGGATGTGCCCGTGGCCCTGGAATGTTTGGCCACCTGCAAATATATGGGGATGGAGACCGGACTCTTGTGCGACGCCGGGGTAGCCGGGCTGCACCGAATACTGGAGAACAGGGATAAAATGGATGCGGCCAAGGCCCTGGTGGTGATCGCCGGAATGGACGGGGCCCTGCCCTCGGTTGTGGCTGGACTTTCCCCGCTGCCTGTAATAGGCGTACCCACTTCGGTGGGATACGGTGCGGCGCTAAACGGGTTCACCCCGCTTCTGAACATGCTCAATTCCTGCGCTCCGGGGGTAACGACAGTTAATATCGATAACGGCTTCGGCGCGGCCTGCGTGGCCAAAAAGATCTTAAACGCCATTGCCGGTTCTTAGAAGTTACCGGGCATTGCCCGGGAATTTGAACCTTGAATATTTTTTAAACAACGAACTTCGCAGCCGCCCCAAATCCCGCCCAAAAAGGGAATTCCAGAAGATATAAATGAACATTGTTTTTGTAAACGCCACCCGTAAATGGGGCGGAGTCAAGACCTGGATGCTGGAGTCCGCGCTCGGCCTTGAAAAACTCGGGCACAGCTGCCGCATAGCCGGGCGGGGCGGACCGTTTTTAGAAACGGCCAAAGAAAAAAACATCCGGACCATGGAAGTGGACTTCGGTCCGGATTTCAATCCCCTGGCCGTTTACCGGTTTATCCGCTTTTTTCGGAAAACAGGCACGGAACTGGTCATGGTCAACGTGGGCAAGGGCATGCGCACGGCCGGGGTGGCGGCGGGACTTTTGGGTCTTCCGGTTGTCCACCGCGTCGGCCTGCCCGGGGACATGCGCAACTGTCTCAAGGTGAGGCTCATGTACAAACTTATCCGGCCCCGAATCCTTGCCCCGGCCGAATATGTAAAAAAAGGGGTCCTTCGTGAGCACGCATACATTGACCCCTCCCGGGTGCATGTAATCCATACTGGTAAAACCGTGCCCCGATTCCATAATTCACTTACCCATCCCCTGCGGATAGTCTCCACCAGTCAACTGAACCCGAACAAGGGACATTTGGAAATGCTTGATTGCCTGGAAGCCGTATTTGAACAGGGGCATGATTTCACCTATACTATTGTCGGCACAGGCCCGGAGGAGGAAAAATTGCGACAAAGGGCGAATAAAAGCCGGATCCGGGACAAGGTCTTTTTCGCCGGATTTACAAATGAGGTGTCCACGTTCTTAAAAAACGCGGACATATTCCTTTTGGGTTCCCATTCCGAGGGCCTGCCCAACTCCCTGCTTGAAGGCATGGCCCACGGCCTGATCCCCGTAGCCAGGGAAATTGAGCCGGTCCGGGACATGTGGCTGGAAAGACATCATAATCTTTTGTTTGATTCCGGGGAGAGTTGCGTTAACGTACTATCTTCCCTGCTGGATAAAGACAAAGACGAACTCAAAACCATGCAAAATGAAATGCGCGAGCACATAAAGAAATATTTTCGCTTTGAAAAACAAATAAAGGCCCTGGAAAATTTTTGTCTGAACAGCATAAAACATCCTTTTCCCGCAAAAGACTAAAAAATGTCCTGGCGCTCAGTCCCCATACTCTGCTACCACAACACCAGCGCCCCGGACGGGCACACCCCGGAGCAGCTTGCAAAGCATCTGGACTGCATCCGGGACATGGGATTTAAAACCCTCGGGGCGCGGGAGATAGTCGAAATTGTTGAAAAGAAACGCCCCCTGGATTTTCCGGCCCTTGGCATAACTTTTGACGACGGGCACTTGAGCAATTGGCTGTACGCCCTGCCTCTTCTTAAAGAACGCGGTATGCGGGCCTCGTTTTTCGTGTGCACGGATTTTATAGGTAATGGGCCTCCGCGGTCTCAGTCCCCGGCCCCGAAAATCCTTGGCGCTGGGGAGAGCTTTTTTCAGGCCACGGTCCATAACACTCCGGAACAATTCATGAATCAGGCGGAAATAAAAAGCCTGGTCCAGGACCACGGCATGGATGTCCTGCCCCATTCCGCCGGACACGAATGCTTGTTTATCCGAAAAAAGCCGGTTCCGGGGGAAAAGGATAACTGGTGCTGCCACAGGCTGTACGGACGGGATGTAAGCGGGGAGGACGTGCCCTGCTTCAAGGGGGGCAGCGCTTATGCCCGGCCGGGATGGTTCCCGCGCCGGGAAAACGGCGGAATCCGCTGGCATGCCCGCGACGAGCAGCAGCGCTATGATTTCTGCCTCACCGACTTTAAAAGGTGCAAAAGCGAGCTGGAAAAAATCCTGAATCAGGAGATGGACATATTCTGCTGGCCGTGGGGGGAATTCGACCCGATTTCGGAAAAAGCGTTAATCAATGCCGGGTTCAGGGCGGCGTTTACATTGCAAAGGGGCCGGGTCGGTCCGGGGACGAATCCTCTGCGCATGGGCAGGATCGGGGTATCCCCCCGCAAGTCCATCGGTTGGCTTAAAAGACATTTATCCCTGCTTCGCTTCGGCCCCTTGGCCACCATGACGCGCAAAAATATGAAACTGCCTGATCCAAATACGGCATAGATAAACAAACCGGTTATTTATAATACTGCACCGCTAACTTCTAACATTGCTACTTTGAGACAACCAATTAATATATGAAACTTCAGGATCAACCCCAAACC
>Ga0114983_1001185_pt1 | contig 10516 bp, 10 predicted proteins | sample Shrwel_input2_RT_FD_87182 | JGI IMG/M metagenome (GOLD analysis project Ga0114983, IMG submission 87182) | Subsurface microbial communities from deep shales in Ohio, USA - Utica-3 well 1 S input2 RT | ecosystem: Environmental > Aquatic > Deep subsurface > Shale gas/oil reservoir > Produced...
AAACAGGTGCGCTCGACCGGGTGCCGTCCGCGCGAAAACAAAAAAGGCCCGCATCGCTGCGAGCCTTTGGAAAGGATGGTGCCGGCACCAGGAGTCGAACCCGGGACCTACTGATTACAAGTCCCTTATTTTGAAATTTCAGGGGTTTTCATGAAGTTTCACATTCTATATAAATCAATAACTTAGGGTGATTTTGCCTTTCGGGAACGTTCCGATAATTTCATTGATTTGCATCGAAGTGTTGAGCAAAGTGTTGACCTGAATGGAACAGGAGCGCGCTTTCGTGGGGCACAAACTGAGTGATACCCAGGCTAAAAAATGGGCTGCTACGGGTGAGATGAATAAGAATGGGGTGGTTACGCCCACACGTACATTCTCCGAACAGCTCGGTGTGCGCGGGTCCGGTTCGATGCTTCTTGAGCGGCGCCCCAGCGGGGACATTGAGGTTTACCTAGCGGTACGCCGGGGTGGCAGGCAAGAGCGCAAGAAACTCGGCCAGTTTGGAACGCTATCCGCTGATGGTCAGATTAGAGGCTTAGCGTACTGGCGTCAGGAGGCAGAACGAGTTGCTGCGGCCGCTCGTGATTTTCCAACGCTCGAAACGTACGAAAATCATGTTCAACGGTTGAAGGCCGAGCAGCAACGGATCGCAAGCCAAGCCGCCCGTCAAGGGTCCTTTCAGCAGCTTTTGCTGGCTTATGTAGCGGACATGGAGCGACGTGAGAAGACCAGCGCCCGAGGCGTCATGGGTGCACTACGGCTTGATGTAATTGATGCATTCCCGGACCTAGCCGGCACTAAGGCGAAAGAGATCCAGCCAGAAGATATTTCGCAGATCCTACGCCATTGCATTAACCGGAAACCCGCATCCAAGGGGCGTGGGCGACGAAAAACACAGGCGAGCACAACGAATGGCAAGCTAACCGCGGCTAATCGTCTTCGGGCTTATTTGCGTGCTGCGTTTTCGTTTGGCTTGAAGCACGATCTGAATCCCTTGAGGGCAGGCGATGCAGTGCTATTCGGGCTCAGATACAACCCAGTTGCCGATCTCCCTACGATTGAGGGTGCGGAGCGTGCAAACACGGAGGCGTTGAACGCTGACGAACTGAGACAAGTGCTTCGTGCTGTCGCTGCGCTGCCAGGGCGCCGTCAGCCAATAGCTAACGCGATGATTTATCTGGCTGGGCAACGTGTGCAAATGTTATTGCGCGCAACTTGGGCTGACCTGTCAGAAGATCCTGAGCACGGTACGGTTCTCCGCTTGGTCGATTACAAGGGAGGTAAAGGAACGCCTCCGAGGGATCATCTTTTGCCCATATCTGGAAGGGTCGAAGAGGTACTAGCGCCGTTGCTGGCGCCTCGGACTGGCGCGGGTCCGTTTTCGCTTGACGGTGTGCGAAAAGTATCCGCGCATACAGTGCAGAAGATATTTTCCGAGCTTGGCTCTGTGTTGTCAGCACAGGGTCTGACTCGCGCGTTCACCTGGCGCACGATGCGAGCGACCATCGAGACTCATTTGGCGATGCTTGGTGTTGATGAGCAGCGAAGGGCATGGCTGCTTTCTCATGGGCGAAGCGGAGTACAAGCAAAGCACTATGACCGTTACAGCTATCTGAAAGAAAAGCGCGAGGACCTAGACAAATGGGCAGCCTATCTAGACGCAATGTTGGATAACCCCGCATAGGAACTTGGGTTCGGCTCGGTGCTTGATAGCATTTCTTCATCAAGTACAAGGAGGCCCAGCTATGTCCCGCGTTCTGTGTAACCGCTGCAAGCGGATGATGGTTCCAAGAGTAATATTTAGCCGAAGCATTGCCGGTGGCTGGGGATGGAGAATTGGCGGGGGAAAGCCAATCTCCAACTGCTGTCCATTCTGCTTATCAGAACATTGGGATGTAGTAGTAGAGCCAAGCCCACTGCGTGGCAGCGTTCTGATGAAGGTGCTGAGTATTCCGCTGACCCTGATCATGTTTACCTTGCTATTCGGTGCTTCCAATGAGTTGGCTAGCTATATGGGTGGGTCAGCGATCGTGCAGTGGATTGGCGTGATCGGGTCGGTCGTGGCGACCTATAAATTTGGCCGCTGGTTCGTAAATTGAAACCCAGCCAGGGCGTTTGCGGCCTGTGTGTCAGGCCGCCAAGCGGCTGAACGTAGTCCCCAGTTAATTCCCCCTCTTTCTTGGGCAGGATGACCGTTGCTTGTTGTCTAAATGTCTTGCGAGCCGAAAGCCAACTAGAGCAGCGACCGTAACGCTGAAGAGCACGAAAGCAATTGCCTGTAGCAGGGTTGACGCTGTATCCATACCCGGTCCTCGATAGCTGGTTTTGGGCGACTATACCTCCACATACTGAGAACCCTAGCTGCTGCAGTAATACCTCTCTAGGACGACGCCACGCATGCGGAAGAGCTTAGCTTCGTTGCCGTAGTGGATTGGCCATGACGACAGATAACCAAACGAATACGGCAAGAACTCGCGCTGGTTGCCGCTGTGGATGCGAAACGGCAACAGGAGCCAGCAGAACCCGCCTTGGTGTCCACGCGCATCGATTATTGGTGGCGGCGACTGGGGCGCGCTGGGTCCTAGACCCCTTCTATGATTCGTTGCGAGCTCGAACGGATTGTTTAGAACGGGCGGCCCGAAGCTTAGAACGCAGACCTGTTTTTCGCGAAGCTTAGAACGGCGGAACCCAGCAACCATGCGGGTTTGAACCCCGTTCTAAGCTTCCCCGCGAGTGTTAGAACGGGTTATTTAGAACGGGCTGCGCGAAGCTTAGAACGCAGACCTGTTTTTCGCGAAGCTTAGAACGGCAGGACCCAGCAACCATGCGGGTCCTGCCGTTCTAAGCTTCTCGGCGAGTGTTAGAACGGGTTGTTTAGAACGGGCGGCGCGAAGCTTAGAACGCAGACCTGTTTTTTCGCGAAGCTTAGAATGGCAGGACCCAGCAACCATGCGGGTTTGAACCCCGTTCTAAGCTTCACGGCGAGTGTTAGAACGGGTTGTTTAGAACGGACAGCGCGAAGCTTAGAACGCAGACCTGTTTTTCGCGAAGCTTAGAACGGCGGAACCCAGCAACCATGCGGGTTTGAACCCCGTTCTAAGCTTCCCGGCGAGTGTTAGAACGGGTTGTTTAGAACGGGCGGCGCGAAGCTTAGAACGCAGACCTGTTTTTCGCGAAGCTTAGAACGGCAGGACCCAGCAACCATGCGGGTTTGAACCCCGTTCTAAGCTTCCCGGCGAGTGTTAGAACGGCTTGTTTAGAACGGCGGCGCGAAGCTTAGAACGCGGACCTGCTTTTCGCGAAGCTTAGAACGGGCGGAACCCAGCAACCATGAGGGTTTGAGCCCTGTTCTAAGCTTCGCGTTCTAATACTCCGCCGTTCTAAACAACGAAAAAAAAGTGGACCTCGTTCCGTATAAATCTATTACGAGATGAGATTTTCACAAAAAAGTTGGGGGTTTGTGTCGCGTAGCGGATGTTGGTGAAGCGAGTGCGCGAACTGAATGATCGCTGTGCCGTTGTGGTGGCCTGCTGAATGGGGTCTGTTCGCAACGGCCGCGCGGTTCGGGCGTAACGGTATTGGCTGATCGTCCTGGACGCGTCAGAAGCGAGAGCGAGATGAATTTTCGAGAAATTGGCCTAGGACGGTGCTTCCCCCCGATTCTTCCGAACGGGAGGTTTTTCGCGCTTGCGATTGGCGGCCTCCGGATACAGGAAATCCTGCAAGTCACAGACGTTGGCCTTGAATGCGGCGGAGTGAGTTTCCGCTGGGATGATATTTGCGGCTACGCCATCCAGGGAAATGAGGCTTGCCTGTTGAGCAAGAAGTACGCCTCAGGCGGGCTGAGGTTCAAGCTGGGTACTTGCTATTTCGTGGGCGCGGCTCAGCCGCCCGAGCGGCACGTCCATGGCTATCCCGTTGAGCATTGCCTTATGAATCGCATCACGTTCGAGCAGCAGAGGTTGCAGGTCCCTGTCTGTGGCTGAGAGCTATCGCCATGGGAAGGCGCCAGAACGTCGCTGTGAGCTTTTCAGGTGGGTGGTGGCCATACCGGGTGCTCAAAGCCTCAAAAGCGCACCAAGCGCTATCGTGGCTCGTTACGGGGGTAGATCCCGACATTCGTCGCGTGTTCGAGGGCTCCACTGGGAGCAGCTTCAGCTTGGTCATCGTGGCGCCGGACGGGGTCCAGGTTCTTCGAGAGGAGCTGCTGACGGAAGGGCGATGAACTTAGCTGGCTGGCTCTATTAGCGAGCGGCCTTCGTTGCGGACGTTGCCCACGGCACGGTTGACCGGAAACCATTCGAACACTTCCACCGGTAAAGCTAGGTGTCTCACGATCTCTTCGGCTCGCTCAAGCGGCAGGTCCGGCTCAATCCATTCCCTTGCCAGATCCGCTTCAAGCACAACAGGCCGGCGGTCATGGATGTCCACCATGCCCTGATCGCTGTCGGCTGTGATAATCACGAAGCCATCCCCTTCGCGATCGGTCGTACCGGTGCGGTCCATCTGTGCCAATGCGGCAAACCAAAGCGGTTCGCCGTCCTTGCGGCGGACGTAGTAGGGCTGCTTTTTCTTTGGGTCCGATGGGTCCTTGACCCACTCGTACCAGCCATCGGCCGCAACCAGCGTTCGGCCCGTGGCCCAGATATCGCGGAAGAACCGGCTTGTCGCTGCCGTCTCCACCCGCGCATTGATCGCGGGCGGGCGTTTACCCGCTGCCCAGAAAGGCTGGTATCCCCAAGGCAAGCGGGCCATGCGCAGGCCTGTATCGGTCTCGTAGAAGATCATCACGCGTGAACGCGGCGCGATGTTGTACCGGTTGATCGGCTCAGGGTTGATCCCGCCCTCGATGGGCTTGTCATAGCGCAGCGCATCCAGGTACTCGACTGCTGTTCGATACTGCGTGAATCGACCACACATATCCCCTCCAGCCTGCTATCGGATGGCTGCCTCTTCTACATTGACCTCATGATGTGCTCACGGTTTACTGTACACATATACAGTAATCGCAGAGCAGTATCATGCGCGCCACTATTCTCGGCCAGCTCGGCCCGACGTCAACATTCCTGCAGTACGTCGATACCCGCGTGCCCGCGGGTTTCCCCTCACCCGCCGCCGACTATGAGGAGGTCACGCTATCCATCGATGAGCTGATCGATCTCCGAACGCCGCACGTCTACCTGGTACGGGTCGAGGGCCCGAGCATGATCGGCGCTGGCATCTATGATGGTGACGTGCTGGTGGTCAACAAGGCACTGGAGGCGCGCTCAGGCCACATCGTGGTCGCATACGTCGACGGAGGAATGACAGTGAAGCGGCTCCAGATCACGCCGGCCGGGGTCTGGCTGCAGCCCGAAAACCCGGACTACCGCGCCATTCCTGTCACCGAGTCCCTGCATGTGTGGGGTGTGGCTACTCACAATCTGCATCAATTATGTTCGCGCTGATCGACTGCAACTCGTTCTACTGCTCGTGCGAGCGCGTCTACCGGCCCTGGCTGGACAGCGTGCCGGTGGTGGTGCTGAGCAACAACGACGGTTGCGTCATCGCGCGTACGCGCGAGGCCAAACGCCTGGGCATTCCCATGGGCGCCCCGTATTTCCAGTGGCGCGACCAAATGCGTGAATGGGGCGTGGTGTGCTTCTCAAGCAACTACGAGCTCTATGGCCAGATGAGCGCCCGGGTGATGACGACGCTCGAGGGAATGTTCCCGCGAATCGAGGTGTACAGCATCGACGAGGCGTTTGCCGACCTGACGGGGATAACCGGCGACCTGGTGCTGCTGGCGCATGAAGCGCGCGAGCGCGTGCTGCGCTGGACCGGCATACCGGTGGGCGTGGGCATCGGGCCTACGAAGACCTTGGCCAAGCTCGCCAACTGGGCTGCGAAGACGTGGAGGAAGTCGGGCGGGGTAATCGACCTACGCGACCCCGAGCGGCGGGACAAACTGCTGCAAATGACCGAGGTGAGCGAAGTGTGGGGCGTCGGTCGGCGGCTTACTGCTCGCCTGCGACCGCTGGGTATCCAGACGGCCTGGGACCTGGCGCAGTACGACTCGCCATCGCTGCGAAAGAAATTCAGCGTGGTGCTGGAGAAAACCGCCCGCGAGCTGCGCGGAATCTCCTGCCTTGAGCTGGAGGAGGCGGTACCGCCCCGGCAGATGATCTGCTCCTCGAAAATGTTCGGCAGCCGCCTGCGCGACATCGCACCGATCCGTGAAGCGGTGGTGGCGTACGTCACCAAGGCCGCCGAAAAGCTACGATCACAGCAAAGTCTGGCCGGCGCCATGCAGGTGGCAATCCGCACCGGCATGCACAACCCCAACCAGCCGCGCTACGCCAACGCCATCAACTGCCCATTGCCATACCCGACAGACGATACGCGTGTGCTCGCGGCTGCGGCTGTTCGCGGGCTTGAGGCCATCTTCCGCCAGGGCTACGCCTATAGCAAAGCCGAGGTGCTGCTGATGGATCTGCGGCAGCGAGGCGAATTCACGGGTGACCTGTTCGCCGCCGCGGCGCGACCTGGTGCCGATAGGCTGATGGCCGTTGTCGACCAGATCAACGCGCGTGAGGGGAGGGGTACGGTACGGCTAGGACGCATCCCGGCCAATGCGGAGTGGTCGATGAAGCGGGAGATGATGAGCCAGCGGTATACGACGAGGTGGGATGAGTTGATGGTGGTGCGGTGAGGCTAGCGCCGGGCACGTGCTGCGTACATTGATGACTGTTATCGGCCATAACCAGTCAGTCGCGATAGGTATCTATCGACACGGAACTCCCAGTTGAAAGCGACATGAGCCAGCCCAGACGTAGTTATTTGAACGAAGCAGATTTCATCCCTTCGGCTCATTTAGCTAGTGCCCACGACCTGCACTTCATTTGGCCGGTCAGTGGAGACGGCTGCTGGAGTGATGATACTTGGCCGTGGTATGACTGTTTCTACCCCATAAATGCGGAGATCAGGGATGTCGAGTCTGGCTAACGGAGTGGTGTACGTAGACGATTTCGAAAAGTGGTTGAGCGAGCGAGGTCGCTGGCTACAGACAGCAGCAAAGAAGCTCATCGAGCAGAAGCGGCCGCCTAATGCGGAGGAGCTTGCCGAGCTAGTTCGCCTCTGCAAGCTCGAGGCTGCCAAGCAGCAGGATCCGGGATTCGCGAACGTAGCTCCGGGATCATTCTCTGCAGCAACCGTACGGCCGGTCGTTAGAGTTGAAGGGGTTAGCCAAGTCTTTGGCGTTAATGCGATCAAGCCGGGCGCGTCTCTTCAGTTCGGAGCGGGCGGCTTGACCGTGATTTACGGCCAAAATGGTTCGGGGAAGAGTGGTTATGCCCGGCTGCTCAAACAGCTCTGTGGGTCGCGCTCAAAGGATGAAATCCGTCCAAACGTCTTCAGCGATGAGGAGCACGCATGCAGTGCGCAATGCCGAATCACTATCGATGGCACCCCCCGAGATATCAACTGGCAGCCTAATGCCGAGCCGCATCCTCAGCTTAAACATGCGCAGGTATTCGATTCAAAGGCCGCGTCTCAATACATGGGGAAAACAGAGTCGAGCTACGAGCCCAGCAGCATGCGGTTCATCACTCTGCTCATTCAGGTATCGGACAAAGTTTCTGCGGAGTTGGCCTCTGAGAAGGCAAAGCTTGTCAGCTCCCTTCCACAGTTTCCCGCTGATCTGGCAGACACTGCGGGAAAAGGCTGGCTGGCCTCTTTGAAGGCTTCGGTCTCCGCCGAGAAAATTGAAGCGTATTGCCAATTCCCTAAAGAGTTGGATGAGGAACGGATCAAGGCTGAAGGCCTGCTGGCGGAAAAGGACATTGCGGGCAGACTAGTTTCCATTGGGAAAGAGAAGGTTGCGACCGACAGCATTAGGCAGGCGATGCGCACTCTGAAAGAGGGCCTGTCGGATGAGAAAGCTGCTGCGCTATTCAAGTCGAAGAGTGATGCAGCGGTAGCTAGGAAGGCAGCCAATGACGTCGCGCAACAGGCCTTCGCCAATGCGCCTCTCCAGGGCGTTGGCGAGGCTGCTTGGATGCTGATGTGGGAGCAGGCGCGCAACTACTCAGTTGCTAATGCTTACCCTGCCCACGAGTTCCCTGTGACCTCGGATGGTGCGCACTGCGTGCTATGCCAACAGGTGCTTACGGCAGACGCCGCATCACGACTCAAGAGTTTCGAATCATTCGTTACTGCCGGCCTCGAGACTGCGGCAAAAACTAAAGAAAGCGCTAATGCAGCTCTTGTTGCGGAAATAGTCCAGTTACCATCCATTGAAGATTGGATCTCAAGATTGGCTCAGCTGCAGTTCGACGAACTGGTTGCTCGTAGCTGGTATGAGTCATTGAAAAGCAGGCGTGCTCAGTTTGTTGAATGTGCTGCTGCGGTCGACCTATTGAGATTCGACTGGGAAGCTATTGATAATGCCTTGGAAAAGCGCGCTGCCGATCTGCTCGTAGAGGAAGCCGACCTTACTCAACTGCAGCAAGATGGTAAGCGGCAAGAGCTCGAAAATCGGGTGAGGCAGCTCAAGGCGCTACAGTGGTTATCCGAGAACAAGCCGGCCATCCTAGCGGAGCGTCAGCGGCTGGCCTCGATGGAGCTGCTGGATAAAGCTGCGAGGCTGACCGCAACCAATGCTCTGACGACCAAGCGCAATGAGCTCGCGAAAACTGAACTTGACGCTGGCTATCAGGCTCGTTTTGCTGCCGAGTTGAAAATGCTTGGTGGTAGTCGGTTACCCGTGGCACCGCAGAGCAAGGCTCAAGGAAAGGGGGTAATCACCTTTGGACTCACTCTTGTCGGGGCTCGGGTAAATCATTCACCTGAGGTCGTACTCAGCGAGGGTGAAGCGCGAATCGTCGCATTGGCTGCGTTTCTGGCAGATACAACTGGCTCTAACCAGCTAGCTCCTTTCATCTTCGATGATCCGATTTCCTCCCTGGATCAGGACTTCGAAGAGCGGGTTGTGGCCAGGCTTGTTGAGCTGGCGAAGACTAGACAGGTCATCATCTTCACGCACCGCCTATCGTTGATCGCTCTGGTCGAATCTGCGCTCAAAAAGCATGCGGAGAACCCAGGCAACCAAAAGATCAACCACACAGTGCTATCGCTTCGGCGGTTGAATAAGGTCGCGGGAATCTTGGCGCAGCACAACTTGCGTGATGCCAGGCCCGACAAGGCTATTAATGTAATTCGAGATCAGGTTATTCCGCAGCTAAAAAAACTTCAGGCTCAGGCCGATGCGGATGGATATGACCTGGCCGTGAAGAGTGCCTGTAGTGATTTCCGGATTATCCTTGAGCGGACGGTTGAGTTCATCCTTCTGCACGATGTCGTTGCTCGATTCAGAAGGGATGTCATGACCAAAGGGAAATTAAGAGGAGTCGCCAAGGTTACGGCTGTCGACTGCGATTACCTTGATCGGCTGATGACCACTTACTCAATGTACGAGCACTCACAGGCAGATGAACTGCCTCAAGTCCCAGTTGAGCTCGACGTTTTCGAGCAAGATGTGTTGGAGCTGGTAACGTGGATGGATGAGTTCAAGGGGCGCGTTGTATAGGGTATTTGCCGATAGGTGAGCCGTGCCTGTAGTCGCGGCTCACCTGCTGTGATGGCGAGGTCAAGTTCTAAGTCTCTGGTTATCGGGGCGAATGTCCCGTTCTGGCCGGTTAGCGACCACCGTTCAGGCTAGCCATTCTTGTCCTCCCACACGTGGAGGACTTGCTATGAACATCATCGCTACCTGCAGCCGCCAGCCCTGGAACAAAGGAAAACTGGTCGGACAGAAAACCCCACTCCGACTGAGAGATATCTGGGCCATCCGAGTAAGGCTTCAAATTGCAGAAAGAACTCGGGATCTGGCTCTCTTCGACCTGGCCATCGACAGCAAGCTTCGAGCCTGCGACTTAACCAAGCTCCGTGTGCGGGACGTTGCCCATGGTGAGCAGGTGTCATCACGAGCAATAGTGATGCAGCAGAAAACACAGCGGCCAGTGCAGTTCGAGATCACTGAGCAAACTCGGGCGGCGCTCGCGGCTTGGATACATCAAGTACAGCTCCGCGGCGAGGACTACCTGTTCCCGAGTCGACTGCATAACTCAGACCATCTATCCACTCGTCAGTACGCCCGTATCGTCAAAGGCTGGGTGAAAGCCATTGGCCTTGACCCAGCCATGTATGGCACTCACACAATGAGACGCACAAAGGCATCACTGATCTATCGCAGGACGAAGAACCTGCGGGCCGTTCAACTGCTGCTCGGCCATACGAAGCTGGAGAGCACCGTTCGATATCTGGGAATTGAGGTCGATGACGCCTTGGAAATGGCGGAACAGACCGAAGTGTGACCATGTGTAGCGACGGCCAAAGTCAGGCCGTCGCTAACCGGCCAATAAGTGCCGCACAAATCCCGGCGGGTGCAGATTTCCGGGCGGTTTGCGCCAGATCAGTTGGAGACGCTTTTCAAGCCCCGGGATGGGAAGAGCTACCAGCGCGCCACTGCGAACTTCGT
>Ga0114983_1001187_pt1 | contig 10507 bp, 6 predicted proteins | sample Shrwel_input2_RT_FD_87182 | JGI IMG/M metagenome (GOLD analysis project Ga0114983, IMG submission 87182) | Subsurface microbial communities from deep shales in Ohio, USA - Utica-3 well 1 S input2 RT | ecosystem: Environmental > Aquatic > Deep subsurface > Shale gas/oil reservoir > Produced...
GCCAACGGCAGCACCTGGCTGGACCGCACCAATTACTACGCCAGCTTCGCCGCCAACGACGACAACCTGCGCTGGTACCTCAACTGGCAGGCCGACGCGATGGTCAACAGCTTCATCGCGCGCAAGGACCTCGACAGCGAGATGACCGTGGTGCGCAACGAGATGGAGATGGGCGAGAACAGCCCCGGCCGCATCCTGCTGGAGAAGACGCTGGCCACGATGTACCAGTGGCACAACTACGGCAAGTCCACCATCGGCGCGCGCACCGACGTCGAGGGCGTGGACATCGCCAACCTCAAGGCTTTCTATCAGCGCCACTATCAGCCCGACAACGCGACGCTGATCGTGTCAGGCAAGTTCGATGTGGCGCGCACGCTGGGCTGGATCGAGCAGGCCTTTGGCAAGCTGCCTCGCCCGCAGCGCAAGCTCATGGAGCCTTACACCCTGGACGCGACGCAGGACGGCGAGCGCAGCGTCACCTTGCGCCGCGTGGGCGGCGTGCCGCTGCTCTACGCGGCCTACCACGTGACCCCGGGTGCCCACGCCGACTTCGCCGCTGTGTCCTTGCTGTCGCAGATCCTGGGGGACACGCCATCGGGGCGGCTGCACCGAAAGCTCACCGAGCGTCAACTGGCGGCGTCGGTGTTCGGCTTCACGCAGGGCCTGGCCGACCCAGGCTTCATCGTCCTGGGTGCGCAGCTTTCGCCGCAACAAGACAGCGCGGCGGCCCGCCAGGCGCTGTTGAGCGCCATCGAGTCCTTCGGTGCCGAGCCCGTGACGAAGGAAGAGCTTGAGCGCGCGCGCACCCGTTGGCTCAAGGACTGGGACGCCCTGTTTGCCGACCCGCAGCACGTGGGTGTGGCTCTGTCCGAATCGGTTGCGCAGGGTGACTGGCGTTTGTTTTTCCTGACCCGGGACCGCGTCAAGGCGGTGCAGCTGGCCGATGTTCAGCGGGTGGCCGAGCGCCACTTCGTGGGCGCCAATCGCACCGTGGGCGAGTACGTGCCCACGCCGGTGCCGCAGCGCGCCCCGGCCCCCGAGCGCGTCTCGGCGGCCGCTCAGCTCGCGGGCTTCAAGGCCCAAGCTGGCGAGGCGTCGGTGGAGGCGTTCGATGCCAGCCCGGCCAACATCGACGCACGCACCGTGCGGCTGACGCTGCCTTCGGGCATGCGGGTGGCGCTGCTGGCCAAACCCAGTCGCGGCCAGGCCGTCAAGGCCACTTTGACGCTTCGCCATGGCACGGCCGAATCCCTGGCTGCTTGGGGAGAAGCGCCCGATGCGCTGGCCGCCTTGCTGGACCAAGGCACCCGCGCCCTCACGCGCCAGCAGTTTCAAGACCGGCTGGATGCCTTGCAAGCCGAGGTGGGGTTCTCGGCGGCAGCGGGGCAGCTGTCCGTCGGCTTGTCGACTCGTCGCGAGCACCTGCCGGCCCTCATCGCTTTGGTGGCCGAGGTGTTGCGGCACCCGGCCTTGCCGGCGGAGGGCCTGGAGGAAATCCGGCGTCAGGCTCTGGCGGGCATCGCCGCTCAACGCAAGGAGCCTGAGGCCGTGCTGGAGGAGGCCATCTCCCGGCATGGCAACCCCTACCCGAGGGGCGATGTGCGTCACGCCCGAACCTTCGATGAAACCGAGGCCGATTGGCGCGACATCCGCATCGAGCAGGTGCGAGCGTTCCACGGCAAGTTTCTGTCGGCGGCTCACGCTCAACTGGCCGTGGTCGGTGACCTGGACCTTCAGGCCACGAAAGACGCCGTCCAGCTTGCCTTCGGGGACTGGCGCAACGGCGAGGCGTTTGCTCGGGTGTCTCAGCCGTGGTTGCAGCCGCAGTCCGTGCGGCTGGTGATCCGCACGCCGGACAAGCAGAACGCGCACCTGTCGGTCAGCTTGCCGCTGGCGCTGAGCGACCGTCACCCCGACTACGCGGCCTTGATGATGGCCAACCACCTGCTGGGTGGTGGGGGGGACTCTCGGCTGTGGCGTCGCATTCGCGAAAAAGACGGGCTGTCTTACAGCGTCTACAGCGCGATTCAGTGGAATCCGATGGAGGCGAATTCCGAATGGACCGCTTCAGCGATCTTCGCCCCACAAAACCTCGAGAAGGTCGAGCGTGCGTTCAATGAGGAGATTCAGCGTGCACTCAAAGAGGGTTTCACTGCCTCTGAGCTGGACGCTGGCAAACGCGGCTTGTTGAGTTTCCGGCGATTGGGGCGGGCTCAGGATGCGCGCCTCGCGGCCGCGTGGGCAGGCAACTTGTACATGGACCGAGATTTCTCGGTGTCTGCCCAGGTCGATTCCCAACTTGCGAGCCTGACCTTGGATCAGGTCAACGAAGCGTTGCGCCAACACCTGCGCATGGAGCGTTTCGTGACGGGTGTGGCTGGCGATTTTGCGTCCCCAGCCAGCTCGCGTTGAGACGACGCAGGGCATGAAAAAACCGGGCTGTCAGCCCGGTTTTCAATGGAAGCTGGAATGCGGTTTCAGATGATGAAATCTTCCAGCTTCTTGCCGCCGGCGATGGCAGCTTGAATCCATTTGGGCTGCAGGCCGCGGCCGGTCCACGTCTCACCGGTGGCTTGGTTACGATACTTCGGCGCGACCTTTTTGCCAACGACGGTGCCGGTGGGAGCGGTGCTCGCCTTGCCAGATTTGAGGCCCAGGTCAGCCACGGTGAGCCCGTGCTCGGACAGCAGGGACTTGATCTGGGTGATCACGCTGGCGCGTTCTGCGCGACGCGCATCTTGCAACTGCTTATCAAGGTCAGCGGCTTGCTTCTCAAGTGCGGCCTTTTGCGCGAGGAGTTCCTGATAGTTGCTCATGACTGTGTCCTTCGTGCCCGATTCCGGGCCGGTTCATTATTCGTGTCTGGGTGTGTCTGGATTGCAGGGAAACCAGAGTTCAAGTGCAATGCATGCATTCGACACGTGGATTCTATACACGAATCAAATGACCATGCAATTCATTGATCTCTGCGCTTCAGATGGAGTGAGGGGTTTTCCCTTAATCCGGACCCTGATTCGACTCGGGTAATCGATCGATCCACAGAGCGCGACTCCGATCACCTAAAACGGGAATCGCGACGTGCCGAAATCCTTTGTGATCAGGGGCGCGCATTCGTGCGCAAGCCTTGCTTGCCCACAGCCTGACCCAGTTGAATGACCGCCAAGGCGTAATAACTCGATTGGTTGTAGCGGGTGATCGCGTAGAAGTTTTCGGTCCCCGCGATCAGCGTGGGCGCTTTCCCCGCGTTGTGAAGCAGCACCAGCGCCAACGGCCCCGGGTGCTCACGCCCCGAGTCCTCGAGGGCGGCGCCGAGCTCGGTCATTTCCCTGGCGCTGAAGGTGGGTCGGATATCGGGGCCCAGCAGGGTTTCTCGCTGCGGCCCTTCAGGTGGGGGCGTGACCTCGAAATGGGTGGGCCAGCCGGTGCGCCACCCGTGAGCCGACAGGAAATGGGCGACGCTGCCGATGGCGTCAACCGGGCTGTTGATGAGGTCGATGCGGCCATCTCCGTCGAAGTCGACCGCGAACTTGCGAATCGAGCTGGGCATGAACTGAGGCCAGCCGATGGCACCAGCGTAAGAGCCCCGCACCTGCGTTGGCTCCAGCCCCTGTTCACGGCACATGACCAGGAACTCACCGAGTTCCTGGCGGAAATAGGCACTTCGATCGCTGCGCCCGCGGGGGAAGTCCAGCGTCAGCGTGGTGAGCGCGTCCAGCACGCGGTATGTGCCCGTTTTGCGACCGTAGATCGTCTCGACCCCGATGACCCCAGCGACGATGTCGACGGGCACGCCATAGACATCTTGAGCGCGCTGCAGCGCGTCTTCGTGCTCGCGCCAGAACCGCACACCCGCCTTGATGCGCTGTGGCTCGATGAAGCGACTGCGGTAGGCCGCCCAGTTCTTGGCCGAAGGGCTGCTCGCCGGCATCATCAGTCGCGTGACGCTCTCGATGTGGCGCGCCTGAGAGATCGCGGCCCACACCCACTGCGGGTCCAGCTGGTGGCTGCTGGCCAGCTCTCGGGCCAGTTCGCGGGCGCTGTCTCGCTCAGCGTAGGCGTCTGCGTCTTTTCGGGGGGCAAGGGCTTGTTCGCTCAACGGCGGCAAGCTGGCTGGCGCGACCAACACCGGCTCGACCGTCGGTTCGGGTTGCACGACAGCGGCCGAGGCTGGGGTAGCCGGCTGGGCTGCTGCCTTTGCAGGGACGGCAGACGGTTGCCGAATGGGGCTGCTGCAGCCCGTCAGAAGCGAGGTCAGCGCGATCAGGCTGCACAGGTGGGCAATCGACGGCGTGAAGGCGAGGCGTGAGGGGGCGTGGAGCAAGGGCATCTCGGTGAGCAAAGGGCGGGGGTGTCTTCTGGCTTGGACAACAGTGTGCCAAATTCGCACGCCCGCGAACTACGCGCCCTTTTGCAACGAGCCCTTTTGCAGCTGGCGCGCCTGCTCCAGAGCCGCCTCGACGAGCCGACCCTGATGCGAGGCGAGGGAGCCCACCCTGTCCTCGGGCCGCGCGTAGCGCAGGGCATCGAGGGCCAGCAGCGTCCGGGCGAGTTCGCCGGCCGCGTCGCTGCCTTCGGGGGCCCGCAGGCGCAGCGACTCCAACCAGGACAACGCAGGCGCAGGTGCCGGACAGCCCGCCGGTACAGGCAGCCCGGCGTGCTCCAGGCCTCGGTGCAGCTTCATCATCGCGCGAGACCAAGGCGTCTTGCGGGTGCGAGGGCGACGCAGCCACAGCCAAAACAAGCCACCCAGTGACATCACCACGAGCAAGCCGGCGCAAAGCCTCAGCAGCGTGGTCCAGTCGGGGGACTCGAAGCCCCAGTTCTGCAACAGCGACATCTGCTGGCTGCGCGAGTACTGCAGCACCCACACGTTCCAGCGGTGGTTTGCTGCATCGGTGTAAGCGCGCAGCCCGCTCCAAAGGGCGGGATCCAGCTGAGACAGCGCCGCGGGCAGGCGCTCCGGGTTGCGGATCGGCGGGCGAGGGCGTTCGATCCGGTTGGGCGCCACGGCGGCGGTCGGATCGATGCGAACCCACCCCAGGTCGTCCTGCCAGAACTCGGCCCAGGCGTGAGCGTCGCTGTTGCGCACCACGTGCAGTCCGTCGACCGGGTTGAGCTCGGCGCCCTGGAAGCCCGTGACGATGCGGGCGGGCACGTCCATCGCCCGCATGATGACCACGAAGGCCGCGGCAAAGTGTTCGCAAAAGCCGCTGCGGCGGTCCAGCCAGAACTGGTCGATGACGTGCAGCTCCGGGCGGCCCCGCTCGTCCAGGCCGTCTGAATCGGGGCTGAGGGTGTAGCGGTAGTCGCCTTGTCGGATGTGGGCCAGCACCGCCATCGCCAGCGTGCTGGCGGGTGCCTGACGCAGCTCAGCTCGGTTGCGCAGATCGGCCGCCCAAGCCAGGGTGCGTGGGTTGAATCCCCTGGGCAACTCGGCCCAGTCCCTCAGGGTGATGGCGTCGTGGTTGCCAGGGCCGGCGCGGGCGCCCACCTGGGCTTGCGCATCGACCTGGCTGCGTTCGCTCAAAGGACGTGGGCTGCGCCAGTTCAGGCCATCGCGGCGCAGCTGGGGCTGGGTGTTCGGGGGCGTCGGGGTGGCCTGCAGCGTGCCCTCCAGCAGCGGCACCGCCTTGAGCTGCGTGGGCTCGATGGTGACCTGGTAGTCGATCACGGGGCCGTCGCGCACGATGGCGTCGTCGGGCACGCTGTGGCGCCCGTCGGGTGGCCGAGCGGTCCAGCTGTGGCCGTCGAACTGGTCCAGCACCGGGCCGCGGAAATAGAGCTGGTTGGGTGGCGGGGGCGCGTCCTTGAAGCGCACCCTCATCGCCACGCTGTCGTCTTGCGCGAGCTCGGCCACGCCGCCGAGCTGAATGCGGTCGGACAAACCGGTTCGGGAGCCGCCATCCGACGGGATGCTCCACAGCGGCCCGAAACGGGGGAACAGCAGGTAGAGCGCCAGCATCACGGGCACGCCCATGACCATGCAGCGCGCCGCAGCCCCCAGGGCCACGAGCACGGACGGTCGGCCCGTCGGGCGCTGAGCCAGCACCAAGGCACTGAGCAGCCCCAGCGTGGCCAGCAGCATCAGGGCGGCGATGCCGATGGCCTGGGAGTACAGGAACTGCGTGAGGATCAGGAAGAAGCCCAGCGAGGTGACCACGAACGCATCCCGCCGCGCTCGGAGCTCCAGCGTCTTGAGCGCAGCCAGCAAGGTCACGAGGGTGACGCCGGCCTGTCGCCCAAAGAGGGACTGGTAGGTCATGAGGGTCAGGCCCACGCTCACGGCGAGTGCAACCATCAGGACCCAGCGCGGAGGCAGGGGGCCGTCGCGCCAGGCCAGGTGCCCGCGCCACGCCATGGCGCAGGCGGTGCCCACGGTGCACCACAGAGGCAGGCGCCCAGTGTGCGGCAGGATGCACAGGGCCAGCACGGTCAGCAGCCACAGGGTGTCGCGGCCCTCTCGCGTGACCCGGGTGCTCGACAGTCTCGGCACGCTGATCACGGCCGCGCTCCGGTGTGGCCCGTCGGCGACCAAGTCGCGAGGCTGTCCAGGCAGGCCTTGAGGTGGGCCGGTCCGCTGTTACACGCCAGTTCGCGGCCGGGCAGGCGCAAGCCATACGGGCGGCCTTGGCCGGCGGCTTCCTGCTCGGCCATGATCAGCCAGCTGGCCAGGCGAGACAGGCGAGCTTCGGCGCCGAGCGCGGCCAGGCCGGGGCTGCGTTCGAAGTCCAGCCAGCGGTCCGGCGAGCGGCTGGCTGCCGGCTCGCGCGTGACCAGCCCGGTGCCCGCAGCAAGGGCATGGCTTGATTTTTTCCAGGCAATCCAGCGCATCGGGTCACCGCGCCGGTAGTCGCGCAGGCCCTCTGGCTGGTCGAGGCCCTGGCGGCTCACGCTGCTGGCCTGTTCGTCTTCGTCAGCCGAGCCGTCGTCGGGCAGGGCAGGGGCGTGTGCCTCCAGCGCCGGCCAGATCAAGGCCTGCGAGCGAGGTCGCCAATGGGCCCAGGCGCGAAACAGCCCCAGCGGGTAGCGGGTCTCGATGGTCAGGCGCGGCAGGCTCAGCCAGCCTCGCTCCTGGGTGGGCACATCCAGTTCGATGTGGCCGTCCTGGGCCGGCAGCAGGTCGGCAAACTGGGGCAGTGAGTGCATGCCAGCCGAGACTTGCAGGCCGTAGCGTCCCAGGCGCCGGTGCTGGTTGCTCAAGGCCACCGGCAGGCGCAAAACCTGTCCAGCGTGCACGCTGTGCAGGCCCGACAGCGTCAGGCTCACCCCTTGCAGGTTGCCGTGCGTCTGGTACAGGGCCGCCATGCCGGCGCCGCCCAGCAGGAAGCTCAGGCCGTAGCCCAGGTTGATCTGTTCGTTGATGGACGCCAGCAGCAGCACGATCACCACGACCCCGAAGCTCCACCCCGCCCGCGTTGGCAGGATGTAGAGGTTGCGCTGCGCCAGCGTGAGCTGGTCCTGGCGCGGCATGCGCGCCTCCCACCAGGCGTTCACCCGTTGACGCAGGGCCGACCGCAGCGGCGCCATCATGGGACGGGCGTGGCCTCCAGCAGCGCGCGCGCCTGGGCGCTGGCGCTGCGGCCCGACTGGCTGAGCGCCTGCAACCGGTGCGCCACCGCCGCCACCCACAGGGCCTGGAGGTCTTCAGGTGAGACATGTCCGCGACCCGACACCATCGCGCGGGCGCGCGCCAGGCGCAGCAGCGACAGCCCCGCGCGCGGGCTCAGGCCCTGAGCAAACCAGCGGCCGTCGCGCGTGGCCAGGATGAGCGCCTGGAGGTAGTCAAGCAAAGCCTCCGAGACGTGCACCCGCTCGACGCTGGCCTGGCATGCGAGCCAGTCTTCCGGTCGCATCACGGCAGGCAGCGCCTGCAGGGACTGGCGCCGGTCCGACCCAGTCAGCAGCGCCCGTTCGGCCACGGCATCCGGGTAGCCCAGCGACAGGCGCATGGCGAAGCGGTCGAGCTGCGACTCGGGCAGCGGGTGGGTGCCCAGCTGCTCGCTGGGGTTCTGCGTGGCGATCACGAAAAAAGGCGAGGGCAGGGGCAGGGTCTGCCCGTCGACCGTGACCTGGCGCTCTTCCATGGCCTCGAGCAGCGCGCTTTGGGTGCGCGGGCCGGCTCGGTTGATCTCATCGGCCAGCAACACCTGGGCGAAGACCGGCCCGGGGTGAAAGACGAAGTCCTCTTTCTGGCGCTCGTAGATGCTGACGCCGATCAGGTCGGAGGGCAGCAAGTCGGAGGTGAATTGCACCCGCGCATACGACAGGCCCAGCGAGCGCGCCAAAGCGTGCGAGAGGGTGGTTTTGCCCACGCCGGGCACGTCCTCGATCAGGAGGTGCCCCCCGGCGAGCAGGCAGATCACGCTGAGGGTGACCTGCTCCCGTTTGCCCACGATGATCGTGCTAACCTGATCAATGAGCGACGTCACCTGAGACACGCCGATGCCAGCGCTGCCTGGGTTGGTTGACGACCTGGCGGGGTGATTGTCGTTGCGGAGCATGGCAAGACCTTAACCGATTCCCGCGGCGGCTGCGCCGCGTTAGTGCCCCATGACCACCGGCTATTTTTCACACCCGGACTGCCTTGCCCATGACATGGGCACCGGCCACCCCGAATGCCCGGCTCGCATCCACGCCATCGAGGATCACCTCCGGGCGGTCGGGCTGGACACGCTGATGCTGCACGAAGACGTTCCCATGGCCTCCAACCGGGACCTGGCGCTGGCGCACGACCTCAATTACGTGCTCACGCTCGACGACTTCCTGCAGCAACTCGAAGCCACCGGCGACACCCGTGCGCTGGACCCCGACACCTGGGGCTGCCCCGGCACGCGCTCGGCCGCCTGGCGAGCCGCCGGAGCGGCCGTGGCGGCCACCGATGCGGTCATCGACGGCCGCCTGAGCAACGCCTTCTGTGCCGTGCGTCCCCCTGGGCACCACGCCATGCACAACCAGACCATGGGGTTCTGTTTCTTCAACAACGTGGCGGTGGCGGCGCGGCACGCGCTGGACGTGCGCGGGCTGGAGCGGGTGGCCATCGTCGACTTCGACGTCCACCACGGCAACGGCACCGAAGACATCATGGCCAACGACGACCGCGTGCTCATGGTCGGCCTGTTTCAGCACCCCTTTTACCCCCACAGCGGCGCCGAGAGCCGCGCCGGCAACATGGTCAACGTGCCCGTGCCGGCGCGCAGCGACGGCCGCCTCATCCGCGACGTGGTGGACAGCTACTGGATGTATCGACTGGAAGACTTCAAGCCCCAGATGATCTTCATCTCGGCCGGCTTCGACGCTCACCGCGAAGACGACCTGGGCGGCCTGGGGTTGGTCGAAGCCGACTACGCCTGGATCACGGCCAAGATCATGCAGGTCGCCCAGACCCATGCTCAGGGCCGCATCGTCTCCTGCCTGGAAGGCGGCTACAACCTCAGCTCCCTGGCACGCAGCGTGGCCGCGCACGTGCGCACGCTCATTGAAAACTGAAACGTCCTCCGTTGTGTCATCCCTCCTTGTCTCTGCTGCTGTCGCCGTCCCTGTCTCCGCTTCTGCGTCACTGGCCGCCTCGTCCAACACCCGCCCGCTGACCGCCGAAGAACTCTCCCACCTCGTCGAGCAGCTGCAGCAGCCCACGGCGCTGAGCGAGCTTGCGGTGATCCTGTCCTGCCTGGGCATGGCGTGGCTGCTCATCCGGTTCTGGCGCGGCAAGCAGGCCGACCCCAGCTCCATCTGGTTCGGCCACCACGTCGTCGACGGCATCCTGTTTCCCGCGCTCGCCCTGGTCCTGGCCTTGATCGCCCGCCGCGTGATGATGGACGTCGTCCCCCTGGCGGTGTTCCGCCTTGCCATCCCGGTGCTGGCGTCGCTGGCGGTCATCCGCCTGACCGTCAAGGTGCTGGGCGCGGCCTTCCCGGGCTCGCGCGCGCTGCGCATCGTCGAGCGCACCGTCTCCTGGGTGGCCTGGCTGGCCACGGTGCTGTGGGTCACCGGGGTGCTGCCCCTCGTCCTCGACGAGCTCGACCAGATCACCTGGAAGATCGGCGGCAGCCAGGTCAGCCTGCGCAACGTCATCGAAGGCTCGCTGAGCGCCATCCTGGTGATGATCCTGTCGCTGTCGCTGTCGTCCGCGCTGGAATCGCGCCTGCTCAAGGGCGCCACCGACAACATCTCGCTGCGCAAGATGGCGGCCAACGTCCTGCGCGCACTGCTGCTGGTGGTCGGGCTCATGCTGGCGCTGTCGGCGGTGGGCATCGACCTGACGGCGCTGTCTGTCTTTGGCGGGGCGCTGGGCGTGGGCGTGGGCATGGGCCTGCAAAAGCTCGCCGCCAACTACGTCAGCGGCTTCGTGATCCTGGCCGAGCGCAGCCTGCGCATCGGCGACCTCGTCAAGGTGGACAACTTCGAGGGCGTCATCACCGACATCAACACCCGCTTCACGGTGCTGCGTGCAGCCAACGGGCGCGAGTCCATCGTGCCCAACGAGGTGCTGATCACGCAGAGGGTCGAA
>Ga0114983_1001188_pt1 | contig 10505 bp, 7 predicted proteins | sample Shrwel_input2_RT_FD_87182 | JGI IMG/M metagenome (GOLD analysis project Ga0114983, IMG submission 87182) | Subsurface microbial communities from deep shales in Ohio, USA - Utica-3 well 1 S input2 RT | ecosystem: Environmental > Aquatic > Deep subsurface > Shale gas/oil reservoir > Produced...
ACGGCCTATCAGCAAATCTATCGGCACTGCATAAAGGGAGAGGCCTGAGCTTATGGCTTCTGTCAGGCAGTCTGTTATCTATTCGTCGTTGTCCCGCTATCTGCTGATGGCTATTGGCCTGTTATCGACGGTGGTGGTGGCCCGCTTGCTGACTCCGGCAGAGGTGGGCACCTGGGCCGTTGGCAGCGCTATTGTCATGATTCTGAGTGAGTTCCGACAATTGGGGGCGGGTATATACCTGGTACGTGAGCCGGAATTGTCCGAGAGAAAAATTCGTAGTGCACTGGGTGTTACTTTCCTGATTTCCTGGGCGCTGGGTGTTGCAGTTGTTTGGGCCTCGCCGCTGGTGGCGGGATTTTATGACATCGAGGGGTTGGAAACGCTGTTTTACCTGCTTTCTGTGAATTTCTTTCTGGCGCCTTTTGTCAGTATTCCCAGTGCTCTCCTGGAGCGGGAAATGGATTTCCGGCGACTGTCTATGATGTGGGTCAGTGGCGCTGTAGTTGGCTTGATGGTGACGGTTGTCGGCATTCTGATGGGTATGAGCTTTTATGCCATGGCGTTAGGGTTTGTGGCAAATACTGTCACTATGATGATTCTGGCTAACGCTCTGGTAGCCAAGCGTTATTGGCAGCCCCGATTTCAGGAAATCCTGCCGATTATCACTCTGGGGGTATACAGTTCCGCCTCCGGTATGATGAAGAAATCGCTGGTAGTCGTACCCGACATGATCATCGGCAAACTGGGTACAACCACTCAAGTAGGCCTTTTTTCCCGTGGGCTGGGATTTATCGAGTTTTTGTCGGCTAGTGTTCAGCAGGGCATCAGCCCGGTGGTTTTGCCGTTTCTGTCAGGAAAAGTGCGTGCCCGAGAGAACGTGGCTGAAGCTTATCTGCGGGCTGGCGTGATGCTGGGAGCGATACTCTGGCCTGTGTTGGCCGTTGCTGCCGTCAGTACTCTGCCTGTGATCCGGTTTTTCTTTGGTGATCAGTGGGATCAGGCAGCGCCGGTCGCGAGTATTCTGTCGATCTGGGCGATGTGCCGGTGCGTGCATGTTCTGTTGCCGGAACTGCTTTTGTCTACCGGAAGAGAGAAGCTTCTTCTGGTGCGGGAGTTTGTTCTGCTTGTGGTGTGTGTTGTTGGCGTACTAGCACTATTCCAGTTCGGCCTGCTGTTTGCCGCGCTGGCGTTTGTGCTGGTCGGCTGTGTCGATGTGGCGTTGGGCAGTTGGATTGTTGCCAAACGTTTTGGTTTGATGCCGATCCGTGTGTTATTCGCCTGGCTACCCAATTTTGCGTTATCAGTCACCTGTGGGCTGACTGCATGGTTGCTGAATCAATGGCTGGGGCTTGACAGCGCAGCGCCCTGGTATGCAGTGCTGATGTTAGGGCTTGTGGTGACGCCAGTGTGGTATTTGGGTCTGGGACTACTCCGTAACCCCCTATGGGATGAGGTGCGGCCTGCCTGCCTATGGGCTTTTTTTCAGGCCAGGCATGGATGAAGTTCGGCATATGCAAATGAGGGGAATGATTTGGCTATTTTAACTTTGGTTGCTGATGCAAGGCGCGTATTTCTGCAAGAGAAGCGTTTGCCGATCCGCTGGGTTAACAAGTATCACGAGGTGCGTTATCGACGTGCGTTGAAGCGGACTCTGGCCCGTTACGCTGACCTTCCGCCTATTCCCTGTGACCCACAGGCGGATACCGAGCTACACATGCTTACCTGTATTTATGACCTGGACATGGCTGTGGCGGCGCTTAAGTCCCTTCTTCGCTTTAATCCTGGCCTGGCTGTCGTCATTCATGGTGACAGGACGCTGGGGATCGAGCATCGTAATTTTCTGGAAGCACAGATTCCCGGTTGTCGAGTCATTTTGCTTGAAGAGGCGGACCAGCTTATCAGCCAGGATGATGAATTCGCCTCAATCCGAAAGCAGATTCCCGGTCGTTTCACTCTGCCAGACGGGTACGAGCGCCAATGCGCAGCTTGGGCACTGAAAGTACTCGACTTTTATGCCCTTGCCAACACCGACAAGGTAATGGTGCTGGATTCAGATACTTTGTTTATTAGTCGGCCAACAGAACTGTTGGACTGGATCGCCGGCAACGGCGAAAGCGCGTTCCATAGCGCACCCAGTGAGTCTAATGCACAATTGTCGTCGGATATTGTGGCTGCGGGTTTCCCCGGTTTGAGCTATCCACAGAAATTCAATGGCGGACTATTCGGTTATTCCCGAACGATGGTTTCCCGGGAACTGGTGCTTCAGGTGTTGCGAACACTGTTGGCTAACCCGGAATGGCCGCTATATGGTGATGAATGCATTTGGCGCCTGATTCTGGGATATGTCCCCAAACAGATACTGCCGTTCGCAAACTACCCGCTGATTGCCAGGGTTGGACCAGAAGCCCGAAACTTGGTGGATTTTGATCATGCCAGGTATGTGCACTTCATAATCAAGCACCGGAGTGGTTTTTATCAGCGCATAGCGCGGAAGGTATTGGCCCAGCTGGAAAGCGATAGATGTACAGTCTGCAGTAACCTTGGGTGACACTGTGTAACAGGTATCGCAGAAAGTGTTTCAAAATGTTTCTGATGTAACTGGAAGTATCAGCTAATAGCACCAATACTGTACCTGTGGCCATATAAACACGGACCCGGGGTACTTATGATGGGCAGAACAGGTTTTATTCCGTTATTGCTTGCGATGATGGCCCTGGCCGGATGTCAGAGCATTTTTGATCCCTCCATTGAAGACTTGCCTCCTAGTGCTGCCATGCCCTCTACCAGCCAGGCCGGCACTGTGTATGTGCAGTATTATGATGGCATATACGGGCTGTCGGTGGAGGACCTTACCGCCGCCGACGCGTTTCCTGAGGACGCTACCGAAGTTGTTCCGCTGAATGAGCTGGCGCGTCTGAGCAAGCGTGGAGATAATTATGGCGCTTTCGTTCGTGGTTACATTATCCCGCCTTCCTCAGGCAGTTATCAGTTTTTTCTGGCATCCGATGATGCTTCCACTTTCTATCTGAGCTCGGATTCCACAACGGATAATTTGACCCAAATAGCCCATGTGCCTGGTTGGACCGGCATCGAAGCTTATAGTAAATATTCTTCCCAGCGTTCCGGTAGCATCCAGTTGACTGGAGGAACACGATATTACTTTGAGTTATTGCATAAGCAAGCAACCGGTGGCGATCATTTCAGCGTTGCCTGGAGCGGCCCTGGACTGACTCAGAAAATGATTACAGGTGAGTATCTGGCGTCCTGGGCGCCTTCAATCTATGAAGAACAGGAAAGTGGTGACGCCGCGACAAACTATAGCCTTGGGTATCGTGTCGGATATTTTGATGGCGATAAAGGTCTGGCATTTTCACCTGACTATCCGCCGCTGGATCAGGACGAGGACGGTCTCTACGATAACTGGGAAGTGTATTACGGTCTGGACCCGACAGACACATCTGATGCTTCTGCGGATACCGATGGTGATCTGTTGACCGCTGCGGAGGAATTTCAACTAGGTACCGATCCGACTAACCCGGATACTTCAGGCGACGGTCTCAGCGATGGTGAGAAGTACGCCTATGGACTTGATCCGCTTGATCCTGATGACGTTTATGTCGAAATCGATGGTGAAACCGTCAACTTGTATGAATATCTGCATGGTGAGCCGGCCCCCCCCGAACTTGAATTGGTTAGCGGTTTTGTAGGTCACTACTTTACGGGCGAGGACTTTAACGAGTTTGTATTTACTCGCTTGGATGACGCTGTTGCTTTCAGTTGGGGCAGCGGTAGTCCGGATCCTGCTATCCCCTCCGACCGGTTCAGTGTGCGCTGGTTTACACAGCTAGAACCGCCCCATGACAGCGGAACGCTCAGCTATCAGTTGAATATTCGAGGCGACGATGGTGTTCGGGCCTGGCTAAATGGTGAGCAGGTAATTGACGGCTGGGTGCCTCAGGCCCCGACTGTCTATTCAGCGCTTATCGAGCTGGATGTCGAACAAGCACCCTATGAATTAATAGTTGAGTATTTTGAGGCTGGGGGCGGGGCTACTGTAGAACTATGGTTAGCTGATCCGCAAACGGGGGAGGTATTCGGCCAGCCAGGCATTTTTCAGCGTCCGTCACTGGAGTTGACCGAACAGACCGCTCTGGTGGATTCCGACTCTGATGGCATTCCGGATGTCTGGGAACTGAGCTACGGCCTAAACCCCTGGCAAGACGACTCTACCACGGTATACAACAACCAGGGGTTGACCAATATTGAGACCTACGAAATGGGCGTTCATCCCTGGACACTGGAGGAGGTGAGCGACCCTGTAGAGTCCGAAGCTTCCGCGCCAGAAACGACAGCACCGGAAACCACTGAAGACTCTGTCACTCTGGGCTGGACCGCGCCCTCAACCCGCACCGACGGCAGCTCCATTGCACTGAGCGAAATCGACTATTACCTGATCAGCTATGGCCAGGATGCGCAAACTCTGGAACAAGAGGTAGAAGTCCAGGCTGGAACCACCAACCATACTTTCGAGGGGCTGGCTACCGGTACCTGGTATTTCCAGGTTCAGGCGGTGGATACGTCCGGGTTAACCAGTCCAAGTTCTGAGGTGGTTTCAAGCAGCGTTCCGTGAAAGAGTTTGCTTTAAGGCGAACACTAACTGCATTTGAGCTGTCAGTGTTTTTTGTCAGAACGGCGGGCATGTCCCGTCTGTAGATAATAGTTTTTATCAAGAATCAGCTACGATTTGATGCTGATAGAATATTCAAATCTTTTGTGTTTTGAGTCTTGCCCGGACGCAAGCCGTTTATAAAAAATGATAAGATTGGTGATCTCGAAATACCTTGATGAGCCCCCATTGTGATTATAAATGTAATGATCACAATTAGTGGATACGCAATGTATATGCTGACCGGAAGTTCAATGAATACAATGCCCAAAGCGACCACAAGGAAGTGATGCAAAAGGTAAATGCTATATGAAGATGCGGAAATCAAGCTCAGAAATCGACTTTTAAAGTCAAGAAAACGTCGAAAGAAAAAGAAGCACATTGATGACAGAAAAAGAATCAGGACGGAATGATTGTAGGCGATGACAACATCATGCAAGAGGCTGGCTTTTGTAGTTAGCTCGCGGAAAATTAATGATAAAAAATATGCCAGGAGGAACGTAATAAATTCTATCTTTCCAGGTTTTGAAAAGCGACCTAAAAGTTCCTGGCTATATCCGAAAAATAACCCTATAACAAAAAACTGTGCGTAGAAAAGCAGCTGTAATGGACTGATAATACCAAATATTTCATTGTAGATATCCAGGAAATAGTTAAGGCTGTAAATTCCTGATATAAAGAATGGAAAAGCAATAATGGCAACAGGGTATACAGCGCCCTTTGCCAGAAAATTACTTATTTTTTGGAGGCACATATTTAATGGCTTAATCATTATTAGAATCCAGAAACCAACATTGTAAATCGCAAGATTTATAAGGAACCAGAGGTGTGAAACCCACCCGCCATCAGTAAAAAAATTCACCAAGTCTAGAGCTTGATCGTTATACGCGTTGATCAATGTTTCCTGGATTATGTTTAGCGTAAGCGCAACAAAAACAATAGGTACCAGCAGTCTGATTAGTCGGTCAGTTATAGCTATACGGTGTTTCTTTAGATATACATGAACAAAGAAAAAACCAGAAACCATGAAAAACGCTGGCATCCTAAAAAGATTGATGAAGTTGGAGATTCCGGCGAATAACATGCTGGTTTCGTTACTTGAGATTAGCCAGGAGTGGGTAGGGCTAAAAATATTGGCAGCATGGAGAAGGATGCCAAATATCATTAGAATAGCTCTCATGGCATCCAGATAGTGAATCCTTTCTTTGCTTAACATTCCTTGGTTACCTCTTTCAGGAAAACTTCGTATCCCTGGCGTACCAAATGGATCCCATCCGCCAGATAGAGTTCTGGCAGAACGTAATCTGATAGCTCAGAACCAACGACTGTTACTCCGGCATCGTTTTCGAGGAGCTTGAGAGAATTATTGAGATCTCGCATTTTACTATGGTAGCTGGACCGACCGGGAGAAAGCTTGATTTTTAGAATTACCAGTTCTGCTTCCGGAAAATTTTTGGCAAGACGTGATGACAGGATTTTGAATTGCGAAATTGTTTGATCAACAGTTTTGCCATAGACAATATCATTTTCCCCGGCATAGACGAGGATCAATTTCAGGGAGTCCGGTAGAAGATTAAAGTTGAGGTAGAATAAAAGATCATCCAGGGTTCCGCCTCCAAATCCTCGTCTTACAAGTCCGGGGCAGTGTTCGAATGTATCTAACGGTAGTGATATTACAGAACTGCTACCCAGCGCAACAGCGCTAATGTTTTTTCTGTTTATTAAATCTTTAATGAAATAGCTAGTATTTTCGGGCGCCTTATAGGCGAATACTAATCCGGCCACAACCATCGAAGAAATTATAACCACGATGAATATTTTGCGAGAACTAGACCAGATGGGGGAGCTCATAGCTTTTTATCGAATAGTCATCGGTTAATATAAGTGTTGCTCTTGGGTAATTACGTAGACACGTGCATGGAACTCTGGCCAGTGCCGCCAAGGCTGGAGGCTTCACTACTATGGCTTCAGGTAGTGTGCCGGAGATGGCAATAACTCTCATATAACCCTTCCTTTAGAGCGATGACCCGTCAACCTTGTTACTCAATGTTACGAAGTGAGCGTGTATTTGTACAGTAAATGAGAAAAATATCGCCTTTACGAGGATTTTGGCAGTGCAGAACCCAATGCACACTGCTAGACTGATTGTTGTGTGTTACATGATGTTACGTTATTCCGGGTTTTCGGCGGTAATGGTTAGCAAGCGTTCAGAGTCAGGGTGTTGAGCTACAAGAAGTATTAGTGGATAAAGCGGACCTATGGAACACCTTTTTGGGGCGTGAGTAAAGTCGCGAGCGGGGGACGTTAGATATCTGTTTTAAAAGAATTATTTAGTTCAAACATGCATATTTCCTCTACAGAAAGCAAGAATGTAAGAGTCCGAGGTGCACCATGTCAAAGTTCTACTACTTGAAATTTATTTTGGTTGCCGTTTTTCTCTCGGTATCTTCCAGCTACGCATGGGCCATTTCGCCTTTCTTGGCTTTTTCCGACGTTATCAGTGGTCCAGCCTCCGGGCTAGGCGACGGCAGGGGTCAAGGAATGATCGTTACGGTCTGGGGACAAAATCTGGGCAGCAGTCAGGGAACCAGCAAAATCTTCTACGAAGACTCAGAGGGCGAAACAAGACAGGCGTCTTACGTTTATTATTGGAAAAATGCTGATGGAGTCGCGCCTTCCGGACCAGCGAACTTGTTCCAATCCCACAGAATGCAGGAAGTTGCGTTTTCGATACCCGAAAGCGCCTTGGGGAAAGGAACAATTTTTGCCGAAGTCAATGGTGTAAAAACTAACCCACTGGACTTTTCCGTACGCCCGGGATCCATTTTTTTTGTGTCCTCTAAAGGAAATGATAGTACGGGTGATGGTTCATTTGAGAACTCTTGGCAAACAGTCTCACACGCAGATAGTGCTGCGCCCAAAGGTAGTACGATATATATATTAGACGTTGATACAGGTGACAGAAAAAGCTCGAGGGCCATTTATTGGAACAATACAAGCGCCTCAAGCTCTCTGGAAGAGCAGTTTTCGATCATCGCATATCCAGGCTACCAGCCAAAAGTTATAGCGCAAAAGGCAGTTGAAAATTATACGACATCAGCTCTTGTCGTATCTAAGCTTGACATTTACGCTTCTAATTATCTGGCTGTTGATTCTAACGATCAACCTATTGGAACACCTATAAGTAATGGAGATACTTATGGTATTCAAAGTTCAAGAAATGGAAGAGCAATCGGTAACAGGATTGGCGATATCCCTGGTGGTTGTGCGAGTAAATGGAATGCCGCAATAAATGGTAATGCTAACGTTGGAGATCGGGTTTCCAATTTTAAAGGGTTTGGCAACGAAATTTACGATTATGGATGTGACGGTACAGATAAGCTTCATCACACAATTTATCTTTCGGTGAGGAGTGGAGACGGACTGGTTGTTGAGCCTTGGGAATGGGGCTACAACTATTTACATGGAAATAAGGCAAAATTCGGTATACATCAATATGACGAAGGTACTGAATGCGGCGATTTGGCTGGACCGCTAAGAATTTATAATAATGTAATTATAGATCAGTCCGGATCGGGGATAAGCGTTGGGTCCACCTGTGGCTGGTCTATGGATATTTATATCCATAATAACGTTATTATTAATGTTGGGTTAGCAGCTGACTGGGATGGGATCGACCCGGATACTTCCAACGGAGCTGAAAATGGTGGCATTGGACTACGTGATCGGGGCTTACTTGGTACAGCTTACATCAGGAATAATCTTATCTATATGTATAGTGAGGACGGTCAAACAATTGGAGGGCGTGGGTGTTTAAATCTTACAGGAATAGGCGATTACGTTCAGGTTGTTTTCCAAAATAATATCTGTTTCACAACCATGTCACAGCCGTTTATTGGTTTTGGTTATAGCTCGGAAAATAAGTCAGACAATATAAGAGGATCAAATAATATATGGATTGATCAGGGTCAAAGCAAACTTACTCCACCGACTTGGGATAATGCGGCTTTAACTAATAACCCAGATTTAAAAATTTCAGGGTCGTTCATATCGGTGAATTCATCTTCTCCGATAGTTGATAGCGGTATTTCTGTTCCAATCAAGCGGGGTATATATGGTACACGCCGCGATGCAGATATCGATATCGGCCCAATTGAGTTCAGCGACCGAGAGGGAGTATCACCTCCTGAATCTCCTACCAATTTATTCGTTGAGTGAGAGGTTGATGGATAAAGGCCTAGACCCTCGCTGCTGGTCTATTTCTTTTGAAAAATAATGAATAAAGTCTTCCTGCCATGTATATATATGAGCAGAATGTTGTCTTAGCTAACTGTATGGGTGGAAGTATTCCAAATTTTTTAATCGTGAATGAAATGGTAACTAATAAAGTAGTCGCGAATCCGGCTATAGTTAGAGTTGTGTTTTCCGATGCCAGCCCAATTATGAAAGTTAATAGCGAAAAAATATTAAGAAAGCTAATAATGGCAGTGTTCGAGCTTATAAAGTTTTGAAAGGAGCTTAAGTCAGAACGGCCGTGCCAGGCTTCACGTAAGAAAAACTGTCTTAGGCTTTTTGGGTATCCTCTGTGTATAGCTTCAATGTTTTTGTTTTCAATAATTGATATACCTAAGTTTTTAGCTCGTTGGCAAAAATCATAGTCCTCGCCTGTCACGAGGTTGTCGTTGAAACCAGAAATAGTATTAAATGCCTTCTTTGTTGTAATTAAATGTCCCGAATTTATGTATTTGCTTTTTGAGTCCTGCAACAATGAAAACCAGTTTCTTTCTATAAAACTTTCGTCAGAAGGGTCTAAGATGCACCTGCTGCCTGTGATATATAATTCATCTAATTCATGGGATTCTAAAAATATACTGAGTTCTTTTTCCCAAAATTCAGTTATAGATATGTCCGAGTCGATAAAGCACAAAATCTGACCGCTACTATGGATGGCGCCAACATTTCTCAGTCTAGCAATAGTGGCGTTTGGTTCCATATAAGTGTCGGCACCTAATGCCTCTGAAATTGTGAGGGTCTCATCAGTTGATCCGTTATCAACTACAATAATTTCATATTTAAGGTTTTTAATTGAGTCTCGGATTGCTTCGATAGTTATTGTTATGTTGTTAGCTTCATTTAATGTGGGTATTATAAAGCTTAAGGTTCTTATCTTCACGTCAATTTCTCTTAGTTTCAGTATTTCTAGCTCTGATTAATTTGGCTGGATTACCGCCTACTATGACTTCAGACTCCACTTGAGCCAAGACGAGGCTAGCTGCAGAAACAATGCTTTTACTCATAATTGGGGCAAGGATTGTTGACCGGTTCCCAATCCAGCAATCTTCACCGATTTCAATTTTGTGAAGTTCTCCCCCTTGCTCTTTAATTGGTCGTCCCAAGTCTGAGAAGTTGTGTTGGAGCTTACCGCTAAGTATATGAACTCCACTTCCTATCAGCGTATTTTTTCGAATATGACAAGATCCGATGTTTGATTGAGGGCCAATATATACCCCGTACTCTATCGTTGTATTTTGGTTAGATAAAACGGTCAAAAAGCCCACTGAAATCTCATCAGAGGTGTTCGGACAGGCTAGTCGGTAAAATGCCGCGCGAAAATATATGCCAGTCTTCCCAGGAATCAGGCTCAGGCATTGTGAAAATGACTGGAAAACACTATCCGGATGTCCTGCCAGGGTAAATAGCCGATATAGTGCAAACAACGGCAAAGTCATCAGTAGAAACAGAAACTTCACGGCACGTTTGATTTTGGTTCGGATAGTCATCGCCGTTCGAGCCTCGTGGTAAGCCAGGCCCGCTCGCGTGCGGGCCTGAAGGTACGAAA
>Ga0114983_1001189_pt1 | contig 10504 bp, 10 predicted proteins | sample Shrwel_input2_RT_FD_87182 | JGI IMG/M metagenome (GOLD analysis project Ga0114983, IMG submission 87182) | Subsurface microbial communities from deep shales in Ohio, USA - Utica-3 well 1 S input2 RT | ecosystem: Environmental > Aquatic > Deep subsurface > Shale gas/oil reservoir > Produced...
ATATCCGCATGGCCGGATTCCACCTCCCGGAGCACGTCGTGGCTCGACATCATGTCGAAGCTGATGCTGAAGCCACGATTTTTTTCCAGCAATGTGCCAATCAGACGGGGCACAAAGCCAAACGCCAAGCCGGGAATGGCGGCAATTCGAAGGCGGGAGGTACCGAACTCCTTGAGCGCCAGAACGCTGTGTCGGAGCTCTTCGATATTGCCCATCAGGCGCAGGATTTCCTCGTAAAGTTCGTGCGCTTCCGGTGTCGCCACCAGCCGGTTTTTTTCCCTGAGAAACAACTGGATACCCAGGTTTTCCTCAAGCTGGGCAAGGGACCGGCTTACCCCGGATTGAGTGATGCCCAGGGTGCGTGCGGCCTGGGAGGCGCTACCGGCCTCCACCAGGGTTTTGAAGATGGCCAGGGACTTGAGGGAATGCAGGTTAATATCAGGCATGATTAAAAGTCATGGAATCCGGTAAAAAAATCATATCTTGAAATAGTTTCGCCTATGTTTCTAGACTGAATTTTATACACCGTACAACAATACCGGATTTCAACATGTCATCTTCTCCACTTTTCTACCAGGCTGGCCCTGCCATGCCGGAAGTTTCCCACGCTCGGGGTGTGTACCTGTGGGACACCGAGGGTAAGGATTATCTCGATGGTTGCTCGGGCGCCATCTCCTGCAACCTGGGCCACCATCATGAAGGCATCCGTGACGCCATGCTGGCTCAACTGGAGCAGGTGGCGTTTACCTATCGCACCCAGTTCGAGAATGGTCCCGCCATGGCGCTGGCCGAATCGCTGGTTGAGATGACCAACCGGGACCTGGAGAAGGTGTTCTTTGTCTCCAGTGGCTCCGAGGCGGTGGAATCGGCCATCAAGCTGGCCCGGCAGTACTTCTTCGCCCGGGGCGAAACCCGGCGCCGGCATTTTGTGTCCCTCCGTCCGTCCTACCACGGCAGCACTCTGGGCGCCCTAGGGGTGACCGGGTATCAGCCGCTGGAAGCACCTTTCGCCGATATCACCCATGGCTCGATCAAGGTACCGGGTCCGGACTTTTTCCGCCGGACGGAAGCCAGCGACGATGCGCATGTGCAACGGCTGTTGGAACAGACCCGGGAGCAGATCGAAGCCGCCGGCGGCGATACCATCATTGCAGTGGTCCTGGAGCCGGTGGGTGGTGCCAGTACTGGCGCCCGTATGGTGAATCAGGCCTATCTGGAAGGCATTCGCCAGCTGTGTGATGAATTCGGCTGCCTGCTGATCTTTGATGAAGTGCTGTCCGGGGTGGGTCGTACCGGTACCTGGTTTGCCTACCAACACTGGGGCGTAGTGCCCGACCTGCTCACCACCGCCAAAGGCCTGGGCGCCGGTTATTACCCGGTGGGGGCCTTGCTGAGCCGAGCCGATATCGTGGATACGGTCATGGCCAATGGCGGGTTCCAGCACGGGCATACCTATGCCGGTAACCCGTTGGCCTGCGCCACCGGTCTGGCCACCGTGGAGGCCATTCGTAAGGAAAACCTTCTGGATAACGTGGCCAGCCGTGGCCAGCAGCTGCGTGAGGGCCTTCAGGCCCTGCGGGCGCGGTACGACTTTATCGGAGATGTTCGCGGTATCGGCATGCTCTGGGGACTCGAGCTGGTGCAGGACCCGGCCAGCAAAGCGCCATTCCCGACGGACGCCAATATGTTTGCCAAGGTCACGGCACTGGCCAAGGAAGAAGGCCTGCTGATCTATCCCCGTCGCAGTCTGGATGGGATGGCGGGTGACCATTTCCTGGTCTGCCCTCCGCTGAACATTTCCGAGCAGGACGTTTGTGTACTTCTGGAGCGCCTGTCCAGGGCGCTGGAAAGGTTTGACGCTGAAGTCGTCACGCCGCTCATGGCCTCTCCTGCCGAAACCAACGCATAGGCTGAACCTTCATGACTCTGCTGAACAAGAAACACATCGCCATTGAAGAGGCCATTGCCCGAATCCCGGATGGTGCTTCCATCATGGTCGGCGGCTTTGGTTCGCCTGGTACCCCGTTCGCGCTGCTGGACGAACTGCTGGCCCAGGGCCAGAAGGGTCTCACCCTGATCAAGAACGATGCCAACGAGCCGGACATCGGCATTGGCCGGCTGATCAAGGCCGGGCGGGTTGAACGCCTGATTGCCTCTCACATCGGTCTCAACCGGGTGGCGATTGAAGAAATGAACCACGGCCGGTTGGCGGTGGAAATGTATCCCCAGGGATTGCTTGCGGAAAAAATCCGCTGCGCGGGCGTCGGCCATCCCGGCTTTCTCACCGATATTGGCCTGGATACTGAGATTGCCAGCCGCCGGCAGGAAATTGAACTGGATGGTCGCACCTGCGCCATTGAACCGGCTATCCATGCGGACTTTGCTCTGGTACACGCGGATCTGGCCGACACCTACGGCAACCTGACCTACCGGGGAACCGCCATCAACTTCAATCCGTTGATGGCGATGGCCGCAGACACGGTGATTGCCCAGGCCTTCCGTCTGGAATCCCCGGGCAGCCTGAAGCCGGAGTACATCCATACACCCAGCGCTTTTGTGAATCATGTGGTGCAGGTTGACCCAGCCACCAGTGAACAGGGGATTCGTGAACATGCTGTCTGATCAGGAACGCATTCTCGCCCGTGCTGCCCGGGAAATCCTGCCCGGACAGATCATTAACCTGGGAATCGGCCTGCCCCAACGCCTGTTCCATTACATGCCCGAAGACCAGCATGTGCTGGTGCACTCGGAGAACGGCATTCTCGGCTGTCAGCCATTGGCGGATAACGCCAAGCCGGATTACGAGATGATCGACTCCGGGGGGGCCTATATCGGTGCTAGCCCGGGGGCCAGTGTGTTTGATAGCGCGCTGTCGTTTGCCATGATCCGTCGCAGTCGGGTGGACGTCACGTTCATGGGGGCGTTTGAAGTCGACCAGCAGGGCAATCTGGCGAACTGGAAAATCCCCGGCAAGTTCTCCCCGGGCATCGGTGGCGCCATGGAACTGGCCCAGAAAGTGGACAAGCTGGTGGTGCTGTGCTCCCACAACGACAAACGCGGTAATCCGAAAATTTTGAAGCAGTGTCGCTTGCCACTGACAGCGGCCAACTGCATCTCCCTAATCATTACCGAAAAGGCCGTCATGGAAGTAACGGATCAGGGCCTGAATGTCATTGATATGGCCGAGGGGCTGGGTGTGGACGAGCTGCGCGCGGCCACTGAGGCCGAGTTGATGATTGATGAAAGCCGGGTGGGGCGATTCTGATGCTGACCGCCACTGAGACGCGCATCCTGGAATGCTGCGATGAGCTGATGGACGAGACCCTGGAACTGACCGGGGATCTGGTGCGCGGCTACAGCGTTCTGGGCCGCGAGGGTGACGTCCTGTCGACCATGGAACGCTGGCTGCAGCGACTGGACCTGCCGGTTGAGCGGGTGCCGCTGGATGCGCCCGGGTTCGAGGACCATCCTCACCGGGCGCCCACTGAATGGTCGACCGACGGTCGGTACAATGTTGTTTCCCGCCTCAATCCCGATTCCTCCAAACCGCACCTGATTTTTAATGGCCACCTCGATGTCGTTCCGGCCGAACCCACCGATATGTGGACGCGGCCTCCCTGGGAACCCTGGCAGCAGGATGGCTGGTTGTATGGCCGTGGGGCCGGGGACATGAAAGCCGGTATTGCCGCCATGGTCATGGCCGTGGCCGCCGTGCGGCGGGCTGGCGTGGCGATCGATTTTCCGCTCACCCTGCAAACGGTGATTGAGGAAGAGTGCACTGGTAATGGCGCACTGGCCTGCTTGCACCAAGGGTACACCGGTGACTTTGTGCTGATTCCGGAGCCCTTCGGCGCTCAGATCTACAGCGGCCAGGTGGGCGTCCTCTGGTTCCGCATGCGGCTCGATGGCGTGCCGGCCCATGTGCTGGACACCAATGCCGGGCGCAATGCCATTGAAGCCGTGCAGGCCTATGTACCGGCATTGAAGGCGTTGGAGGAAGAGATTAACCGGATGCCGCGACCGGGGCCTTATCAGGACTTGGACCATCCATTCAATCTTAGTATTGGCCGGATCGAAGGGGGCAATTGGGCGTCCAGTGTGCCGGCCCATGCCGTACTGGAGGGGCGCGTTGGCTTCCCGCCCGGCGTGTCACCGGACACCATTATGAACCGGGTGCGGGAAGTGATTGCCGAGCAACACCGGGTACTGGCGGATGGATCGCCGGAGCCCCGGGTGGCCTTCCACGGCTTCCGTTCCGAAGGCCACCTGGTGGACCTGGAAGCGCCGGAGATTCGCCTGCTGTCCCGCTGTCACGAAGACCTGGTGGGCGAGCCGCCCGCCCATTACCTCTCAACCTGTACCACGGACCTGCGAGCCTTCCATGTGGCCGGGGATATTAATGGCACCTGTTACGGCCCCGTGGCTGAGCGCATCCACGGTGTGGATGAGTGCGTGAACATTGAATCGATCCGGCAGGTGCTGACCACTTACGCCCTGTTCCTGAGCCGCTGGTCCCATAACACTGAATCTGCAAGGAGTGTGCTATGAACGCCGCTTATCTGGTCGACTACGCCCGTTCGGCCTTCACTCGCGCGCATCCGCGTAAACCCGAGGTGGATGCCTGGTCGGGCATGCGTGGCGATGCGCTGTTGGCCCAAGTGGTTGATGGCGTGCTGGATCGGTCCCGGGTTTCCGGCAATGAAATCCAGGATCTGAACGTAGGGTGCGCGCTGCCGGTCAAGGAGCAGTGGAGCTTCGGCGGCCGATATCCCCAGTGGCTGTCTTCCGTTGGCATCCAGTGTCCGTCCCGTCAGATTGATCAACAGTGCGGTTCCGGGCTGGCAGCCCTGCGTTCCACGGCCCGGGAGATCCAGGCCGGTGCGATCGACGTTGGTCTGGCTGGTGGTTACGAGAACATGTCCCGGGTGCCCATGGGCCCCACGCTTTTTCAGGAGGGCATCCTGACCGTACCCGAGGCCCTGCAGGGCCGGGACGACCTCAACCTCACCGTCGCTATGAACATGGGGCTGACGGCCGAGCAACTGGCCCGGGATAACGGCCTGACCCGTGAAGAGATGGATGCCTTTGCCGTGCACTCCCACCAGAAGGCGGCGCGAGCGGAACAGGAAGGCTGGTTCAATGGCGAGCGATTGGCCATACGCAACCCCGAGGGAGAGCTGGTGTCCCGGGATGCCAATATACGTCCGGATACCAGCGCTGACCGCCTCGCCGAACTCAAACCCGCCTTTGCCGAGGACGGGGAGATCACGGCCGGAAACAGCTCTCCACTGACGTCCGGTGCCGGTGCCGCGCTACTGATGTCCGAAGCGGCCCTGGCCCGACACGGTCTGTCACCCATGGCCCGAATTATGGCCGTGGCGGACTGTGGGGTAATGCCCGAATGCATGGGTGTCGGTGCGGCCTTCGCCGCCCAGCGGGCGCTGAGGATGGCGGGTCTGAAAACCGGCGATATCGATGCCTGGGAGATCAACGAAGCCTTCAGCGCGGTCCCACTATATGCCATTCGCAGCCTGGATATCGATCCGGACCGGGTGAACCTGTTTGGCGGCGCCCTGGCGCTGGGTCATCCCCTGGGGGCCACGGGCATCCGTCTGGCCGGGACACTGGCGCGCGCCTTGCAACACCAGGGCGGACGTTATGGCTGTGCGACCGCCTGTGTGGGCGGCGGTCAGGGTATTGCCATGATCATCGAGCGGTGCTGAAGGATTTCCCTGCCTGGCAGGACACGTTACTAAACAAAAAGAATTGTTGCTACAACGACCTACAGGAAATCAACAATGACGTCGTTTTTTGAAAACCTCATATCCACCTTCCCGGCTTTCATGGAAGCCGCCTGGATGACCCTGCGCCTGACCGGTGTATCGCTGGTGCTGGCCCTGATCATTGGGCTTGTTTTTGCACTGATGAAGGTCACCGGCGTGCGCTGGCTGAGCTATATCTATAATGGTTACGTGGGCATTATCCGGGGGACGCCGCTGATCGTTCAGATCATGTGGCTGTATTTCGGCATTACCCACATCGTGGTGCTGTCGGCATTCTGGGCCGGCACCATAGCGTTGGCCATTCACAGCGGTGCCTACATTGCGGAGATTTTCCGGGGCTGTATCCAGTCCGTGGACAAGGGCCAGATGGAAGCCGCGGAATCCCTGGGCATGAAACGCGCCCTGGCCATGCGGCGGGTGATCCTTCCCCAGGCGCTCAAGCGAGCCATTCCGCCGCTGGGTAACCAGTTCATTATCGGTCTCAAGGACTCTTCCCTGGTGGCGTTCATCGGTATCACCGAGATCTTCAGCCTGTCCATGGACAACGCTGCCGTGACCTTCAAGCAGCTTGAGTTCTACACCATCGCCGGCCTCTATTACCTGGCCATGGTGGCCATTGTCACCCTGGTTCTGAGCCGTGTTGAAAACCGGATGGATACTGCCAAATGATCAAAGTCGAACAACTCCACAAATACTTCGGTGACCTTCACGTACTCAAGGGGGTGGACCTGGATGTGGCCCCCCAGGAGGTCGTTGTCATGATCGGAGCCAGTGGCTCCGGTAAAAGCACGCTGCTTCGCTGCCTGAACTTCCTGGAAATGAAGGATGGCGGTCGCATCCTGATTGACGGTGAGGAAGTCGACCCTGCCACCACGCCACTGAACAAGGTGCGTGAGCATGTGGGCATGGTGTTCCAGCACTTCAACCTGTTCCCGCACATGTCCGTGCTGGAGAACGTGATCGAAGCGCCGGTGCATGTGAAGAAAACACCCCGTGAGGAAGCCATCAAACAGGGCAAGGCCTTGTTGGAGAAAGTGGGCCTGGGTGATAAGGGCGACGTGTACCCGGAAAAGCTCTCCGGTGGCCAGAAGCAGCGGGTGGCGATTGCCCGGGCGTTGGCCATGGAGCCCTCGGTGATGCTGTTTGACGAACCCACCTCCGCCCTGGATCCGGAACTGGTGGGTGAGGTGCTTGAGGTTATGAAAGGCCTGGCCGCCGATGGCATGACCATGGTGGTGGTGACCCACGAGATGGGTTTCGCCCGGGAAGTAGCGGACCGGGTGGTGTTCCTGGACAGCGGCCAGATTGCCGAGCAGGGCGAACCCGAGACGTTTTTTGCCAATCCGCAGCACCCCAAAGCCAAGCAGTTTCTCAGCCGGGTGTTGTGAATTATGGAACTGGAGATCCGGGCACTGGAACCACGTTTTATCGATCAACTGGCGGCCTGGCATCAGGCCGAGTGGTACCACCTGGATGACTCCGTCAACGAATCGATCCGCCGGCAGCGGCTGGCCGAGCACTGCGATACCGGTTCATTACCGGCCACCTTCGTTGCTCTTGTGGAGGGTGAGCTGGTGGGCAGTATCTGCCTGGTGAGCCATGACGTGCCGGATCGGCCACAGTATTCGCCCTGGATTTCGCGGGTGTATGTGGCGGAAGAACACCGGGGCAGGGGGATCGGCCGGGCGCTGATCGACCGGGCCAGGGTGGAAATGCGTCGGCAGGGCCACGACGCGCTGTACCTGATCACGGAAGACAAGGGCCCTTACTACGCCCGGATGGGCTGGAAACAACTCGAAAACTATAAATTGAATAACCACTTGGTGGAAATAATGAAGATCTCACTATGACGGTCTTCTCAAAGGAGAGCACAATGAAAAAATTAATCCGTAACCTGATCGGGGCCACCAGTGCCCTGGTGATCGCCGCTACCATCAATTTGGGGCACGTGGAGAGCGCACAGGCGGCCGATAAGGAAGTATTCACCTACGCCATGACCGGCCTTTACCCGCCGTTCAGTTTCCGCCAGGCCGGCAGCCTGTCCGGCTTCGACAAGGAAATTGGCGAGGCGCTGGCGGAGGAAATGGGGATGCAAGCCAATCCTGTGGCCAATCCCTGGCAGACCCTGATTGCCGCGCTGAAATCCGGTCGTTTTAACGCCATCATCGGCAGTATGGCCATCACCGAAGAACGCCAGAAGCAGGTGGACTTCACCGATCCGTACTACAGCTCCGGCGCGCAGGTGTTCATCAGCACCAATAATGATGAAATCACCGAGGTTGAGGACATCCGGGGCAAGACTATCGGCGTGCTGGTTTCCAGTAGCTTTGCCGATGCGGCCCGGGAATACAGCGATAACCTGACCACTTACACCGACGATGTAACCGCCCTGCGGGATCTGACCATCGGTGGCCGTGTCGATGCCGTTATTACCGACCAGTTGATTGGTGAGAACGCCATTCTCAATGCCGGCCTGGAAGTAAAGCCGCTGGGCGATCCGATCTACGTTGATGACATCGGCATTGCGGTTAACAAAGGCGATGAAGCCCTGCTGGAGAACCTCAACAAGGCCCTGGCCGCCATCAAGGCGAACGGCAAATACGCCGAGATCAGCACCAAATATTTCGGTCGCAATATTGCCGAATAAGCTTTTTTAGCTTTCGCGGACGTGATTGGGTCGGGGTCTGCCCCCGACCCAATGCTGTCTTAGCACAGGGCGTCCAGTGCCCCCTCAATGACATTCAGCCCTTCCTCCAACACGCTGTCCTCCACGGTAATGGGTACCAGGATGCGGATGGTGTTGCCATAGAACCCGCAGGACAACAGAATCAGGCCGTGCTCTCGGGCTTTCGCGCAGACGGCGGCGGTCAGTTTAGGATCCGGATTGCCGTTGTCATCCAGCAGCTCAAACGCCGCCATGGCACCCAGGTTGCGGCTATGGCCTACCTGATCAAACTGCTGCTCCCAACGGGCAAAGCGCTCGGCCAGACGTTCACCCAGGGCGGTGCTGCGCGCCAGGATGTCTTCTTCCTCAATGGCTTCGATCACGGCCAGGGCCGCGGCACAGGCCAGCGGATTGCCGCTGTAGGTGCCGCCCAGGGAATTGGGGCCGGAGCTGTCCACCACCTCGGCCTTGCCCACCACGGCGGACAGCGGCATGCCGTTGGCCAGGCTTTTGGCGGTGGTGATCAGGTCTGCTTTGACGCCGCTGTGTTCCAGCGCAAAGAGTTTGCCGGTGCGGGCAAAGCCGGACTGGACCTCGTCCACGATCAGCAGAATGCCGTGGGCATCGCACAGGTCCCGCAGAGCCTGGAGGTAGGACGGCGAGGCAATGTAGAAACCGCCTTCGCCCTGGACCGCTTCAATAACAATGGCGGCGGTACGGTGCGGGGCGATGCCGGTCTTGAACAGCGTGCGCAACGCCTTCAGCGAGTCTTCGTCGCTGATGCCATGGATCGGGTTCGGGAACGGTGCCCGGAACACATCGCCCGGCATGGGGCCGAAATCGTTTTTGTAAGGCAGCACCTTGCCGGTCATCGCCAGGGTCATCATGGTGCGGCCGTGGAAAGCGCCGTCAAAGGTGATAACGCCGGAGCGGCCCGTGGCGGCACGGGCAATCTTGACGGCATTCTCCAGGGCTTCGGCTCCGGTGTTCACCAGCATCGCCTTGCGTTTGGGACCGCGCACGGGTGCCAGTTCGCACAGCTTCTGGCATAGCTGTACGTAAGGGGCGTAAGAGATCACGGCAGCGCTGGTGTGCATCACCTTGTGCAACTGCTCCTGTACCGCCTTGACGATTTTCGGGTGGCGGTGGCCCAGGTTGAGCACCCCAATGCCGCCGGCAAAATCGATCCAGCGGCGACCGTCGACGTCCCACAACTCGGCATTTTCCGCCCGGTCAGCGAACTGGGTGGTGGGGGTGGCGGCGCCAGCAGCCACGTATTCTTCTTTTAGGGCGTTCAGCTCTGCGTTGTTCATCGTTCATTTTCTCCGGATTCGGGAATTACAGTCCGCCCAGGCAGACGTATTTGAGTTCGGTGAATTCATCCAGGCCGTGATGGGAACCTTCCCGACCCAGGCCGGATTCCTTCACGCCGCCAAACGGCGCCAGTTCGGTGGAAATCAGGCCCTCGTTGACCCCGACCATGCCGTATTCCAGGCCTTCCAGCGTGTGCCAGATGCGCCGGTAGTCGTTGGCGTACAGGTAAGCCGCCAGGCCGGATGGGGTATCGTTGGCCATGGCGATGGCCTGCTCCATGGTTTCGAAGCGGAACACCGGGGCCAGCGGACCAAAAGTTTCCTCGCCGGCCACGATCATCTCCGGGGTCACGTCCGTCAGCACCGTGGGGGTGAAAAAGTTCTCTCCCTGGGCGTGGGGCTCACCGCCGGTGATGATCTGCGCGCCCTTGGCCACCGCATCGTCAATGTGGCTTTTGACCTTCTGCATGGCACTGCCGTTGATCAGCGGGCCAATGGTCACGCCGTCTTCCAGGCCGTTACCGACCTTCATCTGTGCCACCCGCTCGGCCAGCTTGCTGGCGAAGGCTTCGTAAACCCCCTCCTGGACCAGGAAGCGGTTGGTGCAGACACAGGTCTGCCCGGCGTTGCGGAATTTTGAGGCGATGGCGCCATCAACGGCGGCGTTCAGGTCGGCATCGTCAAAGACGATAAAGGGCGCGTTACCGCCCAGTTCCATGGCGGTTTTCTTCACTGTTGAAGCG
>Ga0114983_1001194_pt1 | contig 10485 bp, 8 predicted proteins | sample Shrwel_input2_RT_FD_87182 | JGI IMG/M metagenome (GOLD analysis project Ga0114983, IMG submission 87182) | Subsurface microbial communities from deep shales in Ohio, USA - Utica-3 well 1 S input2 RT | ecosystem: Environmental > Aquatic > Deep subsurface > Shale gas/oil reservoir > Produced...
CCCAGAAACTCTGCTATTTCACGACCATCGCGGGCGCCTATGCGGCGGCGATCGCGATGGATCATCTTGATCACGTCGACGTCAATCGTCTTCAGGACCTCCACAAGCAGATCGCAGCATGAGCACCAAGACCCCGATGACTTTGCGCGGCGCCGATGCCCTGCGCGAGGAATTGCGCCACCGGAAGAGCGAGCTGCGGCCGAAGATCATTGCTTCGGTCGAAGAGGCGCGTGCGCATGGCGATCTCAAGGAAAATGCCGAGTACCACGCGGCGCGCGAGCAGCACGGCTTCAATGAAGGCCGGATCGGCGAACTGGAAGCGAAGCTGTCGAATGCCCAGATCGTCGATCCTGCGAGCCTGCCGAAGACCGGCAAAATCATGTTCGCCACCACAGTCGAACTGGTCGACGCCGACTCCGGCGAGGAACTGCGCTACCAGATCGTTGGCGAGGACGAAGCCGACATCAAGAAAGGCCTGATTTCGGTGAACTCGCCGATTGCGCGCGCGCTGATCGGCAAGTCGGAAGGCGATATCGCGCAGGTGCAGACGCCGCGCGGCATTCGCGAGCTCGAAGTCGTCAAAGTCAGCTACCTCTGAGACTGTATTGAGCAAACCGCGCAGCAAGAGCAGCACCCAGTGGCTCGCCGAGCATGAGGCCGACCCTTATGTGCAACTGGCCCGCAAGGAAGGCTATCGGTCGCGGGCGGTCTACAAGCTCAAGGAAATCCAGGAACGGGACAAGATCCTCAAGTCCGGAATGACGGTTGTCGACCTGGGCGCTGCGCCTGGCGGCTGGAGCCAGTATGCGCGACCTCAGATTGGTAAAAACGGACGGCTGGTTGCGCTCGACATCCTGCCGATGAAGGAGGTGCCGGGGGTCGAGTTCATTTGTGGCGACTTCCGTGAGGACGTGGTGTTGCAGGCGCTGGAATCGCTGGTGCCGGTGGGCTCTGCGGACCTTGTGTTGTCGGACATGGCCCCCAACATCTCTGGCATCGACGTTGCCGACCAGGCGTCTTCGATCTACCTCTGTGAACTGGCGCTGGATTTTGCGGTCCAGCGTCTGAGACCGGGAGGCGCATTCCTGGTGAAGCTGTTCCAGGGTGAGGGATCGGAGGCGTTCCTGAAGATGGTGAGGAACCGCTTCAAGACCGTGCAGATACGAAAACCGAAGGCATCGCGCCAGCGCAGCCCCGAGGTCTACGTGCTGGCGCGTGATCACCGGGTCGTGTAGTGTCAAAAGGCGGTTGTGTAGCACCAATTCCGAGGAATTTCCGTTGAACGATCTCGCCAAGAATCTTCTGCTCTGGTTGGTCATCGCTGTGGTGCTGGTCAGCGCATTCCAGAGTTTTTCATCGCGCAACGGCGTCCAGGCCAAGCTGGCCTATTCGGATTTCCTCGAGCAGGTCAAATCGGGTGCTGTTGACTCCGCCGAGATCGAAGGCCAGAACATCCGAGGCAAGCTGAAGAGCGGCCAGTCGTTCGCTGCCGTCAGCCCGGAAACGATCAACAGTGGCCTGATCAAGGACCTGATCGACAACAAGGTGAAGTTCGACGGCGCGCTGCCGAAGGAAACGCCGTTGCTGATGCAGATCCTGCTGAGCTTCGGCCCGATCCTGTTGCTGATCGGTGTCTGGATCTACTTCATGCGCCAGATGCAATCGGGTGGCGGTGGCGGACGCGGCGCGATGAGCTTCGGCAAGTCGCGCGCCCGCATGCTCAATGCCGATCAGGTCAAGATCACGTTCAATGATGTTGCCGGTGTCGAAGAAGCGAAGGCCGAAGTTTCCGAACTGGTCGACTTCCTGAAGGACCCGGGCAAGTTCCAGAAGCTGGGCGGCAAGATCCCTCGCGGCGTGTTGCTTTGCGGCTCGCCGGGTACCGGCAAGACGCTGCTCGCCAAGGCCATTGCCGGCGAAGCCGGCGTGCCGTTCTTCACGATCTCCGGTTCGGACTTCGTCGAAATGTTTGTCGGCGTCGGCGCCAGCCGCGTTCGCGACATGTTCGAGCAGGCCAAGAAGCACGCGCCGTGCATCATCTTCATCGACGAAATCGACGCTGTCGGCCGTCATCGTGGCGCCGGCCTCGGCGGCGGTCACGACGAGCGGGAACAGACGCTCAACCAGCTGCTGGTCGAGATGGACGGCTTCGAAGGCAATGAAGGCGTGATCATCATCGCCGCCACCAACCGTCCAGACGTGCTTGATCCGGCGCTGCTGCGTCCGGGCCGATTCGACCGCCAAGTTGTGGTGCCGCTTCCGGATGTGCGCGGCCGCGAGCAGATCGTCAAGGTTCATCTGCGCGCACTGCCGCTCGCGGACGACGTGAAGCCGGAAATCATCGCGCGCGCCACCCCTGGGTTCTCGGGCGCCGACCTGGCCAATCTGGTCAACGAGGCGGCGCTGTTTGCGGCGCGTGGTAACAAGCGGCTCGTTGGTCAGGAAGATTTCGATCGCGCTCGCGACAAGATCATCATGGGCGCTGAGCGCCGCTCGATGGTCATGAGCGAGGACGAAAAGCGCAACACTGCTTACCACGAGGCGGGCCATGCCATCGTCGGTCTGACCGTGCCGGATCATGATCCTGTCTACAAGGTCACCATCATTCCGCGCGGTCGCGCACTTGGCGTGACGATGTTCCTGCCGGAAGAGGATCGTCATTCGCGCTCCAAGCAGAACCTGAACAGCCTGATCTGCGTGATGTTCGGTGGGCGTATCGCCGAGGAACTGACGCTCGGGCCGGATGGCGTCACCACGGGTGCTTCGAACGACATCGAGCGCGCTACCAGCATCGCCCGGAACATGGTCACCAAGTGGGGCCTTTCCGAGAAGCTGGGCCCGCTGGCCTACAGCGAAGACGAAGGCGAGGTGTTTTTGGGCCGCAGCGTGACGCAGCACAAGAACATGTCGGACGACACGGCAAACGCGATCGACCGCGAGATTCGCGAGATCATCGACACGAACTATGCGCGGGCCAAGGAAATTCTGGTCGCCAACCTCGACAAGCTGCACGCGATGTCCGATGCGCTGATGAAGTACGAAACGATCGACAGCGATCAGATTGCTCGCATCATGCAGGGCAAGGATCCGGGTGCTCCTGGATCCTGGACGGACGGGCCGCGTCCGTCGCCGCCGAGCAGCGGAAGCAAGCCGAGCACGACGACCGTCGTGCCGCCGGTGGCGCCAAAGCCTGCCAGCCAGAGCTGATCGATCGTGCTGTGAAAGGGCCGGCTGATGCCGGCCCTTTTTGTTTCCAAACCTGTTTTCCTGCCTTCATGAAGATCGATCTCCCGGGTGGGCGTCAGCTCGACCTGTCCGAAACGGTGGTGATGGGCGTGGTCAACGTCACGCCGGATTCATTCTCGGATGGCGGCCGTCACGACGACGTTCCGCGTGCGATCGATCAAGCGCTACAGATGGTCGAGCAGGGCGCGGCGATCATCGATATCGGCGGCGAGTCGACGCGGCCGGGTGCAGAGCCCGTCACCGCCCGGGAGGAACGTCGGCGGGTGATCCCGGTGATCGAGGCTCTGCGACGGCAATCGGACTGCATCGTCTCCATCGATACGATGAAAGCCGAGGTCATGCGTGAGGCCTGTCTTGCAGGTGCCTCGATCATCAACGATGTCAACGCGCTTCGATCGGAGGGTGCATTGGCCGCTGCTGCAGAGGCTCGCGCAGCGGTCTGCCTGATGCACATGCAAGGCTCGCCGCAGACGATGCAGCTCGCGCCTTCGTACTTGGCGGTGGTCGATGACGTGGTCGATTTTCTCCGCGAGCGGATCGCCGCCTGTGTCTCTGCGGGCATTCCAAGTGATCGTCTGTTGATCGATCCCGGGTTCGGCTTTGGCAAGCGGCTGGTCGACAATCTTGAACTGCTGGCGCGCCTGCCTGAGATCGTCGCACTGGGGCGGCCGACGCTGGTCGGCATGTCACGCAAGGGCATGCTGGGACAGCTGACCGGTCGCGATATCGATGAGCGCTGCGCTGCGGGTGTTGCCGCCGCAGCGATTGCGACCTTGCATGGCGCGCGGATCGTGCGTACGCATGACGTGGCGCCGACCATCGATGCAGTGAAGATCGCACTGGCTGTGCGCGCTGCGTCGCAACGACCGGCGTGCACTTCATAATGACGACATGAGCAGACAATTCTTCGGCACGGACGGCATACGCGGTCGTGTCGGTCAGTCCCCGATGACCCCGGAGTTCGCGTTGAAGCTGGGCTGGGCGGCCGGTCGCGTGTTTGGTCGTACACGTGGCGCGCGTGTGCTGGTCGGCAAGGACACGCGCCGCTCCGGTTATCTGTTCGAGTCGGCGCTTGAAGCCGGATTCGCTGCTGCTGGCGTCGAGACCTACCTGCTGGGACCGTTGCCGACACCGGCCGTTGCTTATCTGACGCGCGCCTACCGTGCGCAGGCTGGCGTCGTGATTTCGGCTTCGCACAACCCGCACTTCGACAACGGTGTGAAGTTCTTCTCGGGCGAGGGCGACAAGCTCAGCGACGCTGTCGAAGAGGAGATCGAGAGCTACCTCGGGCGCGATCTCGAATGCGTGCCCCCCGAAGCCATGGGCCGCGCGCGGCGCATCGATGATGCGCAGGGCCGGTATGTCGAGTTCTGCAAGGGTGCTTTTGCTGGCGATTCGCTGCGTGGCCTGAAACTGGTCGTCGACTGCGCGAATGGGGCTGCTTACCGTGTTGCTCCGCTGGTATTCGACGAACTTGGCGCCGAGGTCATCCCGATCGGGGTGTCGCCGAATGGCCTGAATATCAATGAAGGTTGTGGCTCTACCCATCTGGCGACTTTGCAGGCGGCTGTGCTTGCGCATGGTGCAGACATGGGTATTGCGCTGGATGGTGACGGTGATCGTTGCTTGCTGGTGCGCGCAGATGGTGTGGCCGTCGATGGCGACGAAATTCTGTACGTGCTTGCGCGGCAACGACATTTGACCGGCAATCTTCGAGGGCCGGTGGTGGGCACGGTGATGAGCAACTTCGGGCTCGAACAGGCGCTCCTCCGATTGGAGATTCCGTTCGAACGCGCTGCCGTGGGTGATCGCCACGTTCTTGAGCGTCTCCGCGCCCGTCATGGTGTCGTCGGCGGAGAGACGTCCGGACACACCATATGTCTGGACCGGTCGCGGACCGGCGACGGCATCATCACTGCATTGCAAGTTCTGGAAGCACTGCTGGCGCAAGGACAGACGCTGGCGCAGATGGTTGGCGGCATGATCAAGCTGCCGCAGGTGCTGCTCAATGTGCCCGTGTCCGGGAAGGCTAAGCCACTACTGGACGACATCACCGTCCGAGAGGCAGCTTGCGCGGTGGAAGCGAGTCTGATTGGGCGGGGGAGATTGCTGCTGCGAGCCTCGGGAACCGAGCCGGTGGTGCGTGTGATGGTTGAGGCGGCCGAGGAGCCCGTTGCAGCAGCGGCGGCGAAGCAAATGGCGGAAGCGCTGCGTGTCGCTGCTGCAGTGCTTGGATCAGCAATCGAAATCTAGGTCAATTGACGGGAGGAATGATGACTCGCGGCTATCTCGTGGCTGGTAACTGGAAAATGAACGGTTCGTCGGCGTCCAATGCGGCGCTACTCGAAGGTCTGGTGCGCGGTGTCGCCGAGTGTCCGGCGATCGACGTGCTCGTGTGCCCGCCGTCCGTCTACCTGGAGGCAGCGCACCGGCATCTTGCGGCCTCACCGATTGCACTCGGCGCGCAGAATCTCAGTGATCAGTCCAAGCCTGGCGCATTCACCGGCGAGATCGATGCTTCGATGCTCAACGACGTTGGCTGCAGTCATGTGCTGGTCGGGCATTCCGAGCGTCGAACCTTGTACGGTGAAGATGACGCATGCGTTGCTCGAAAATTCGTCGTTGCGCAGGCGGCTGGACTGATTCCGGTACTTTGCATTGGCGAAACGCTCGCTGAGCGCGAGGCGGACGAGACCGAGGCGGTGCTCCAGCGGCAACTCGACGCCGTCATTTCAGCGGCGGGAATTTGTGCCTTCCGCAATGCTGTTATTGCATATGAACCGGTGTGGGCGATCGGTACCGGGCGCACCGCAAGCACTGAGCAGGCTCAGGCGGCGCATGCCTTCATTCGTGGCGTGGTCGCGAAGAACGATGCTAAAATCGCAAATTCGGTTCGTTTGCTCTACGGCGGCAGCGTCAAGGCTGACAACGCGGCGTCTTTGTTCTCATGCGAGGACGTTGACGGTGGCTTGATCGGCGGCGCATCGCTGAAGGCGCCTGAATTCCTTGCGATTTGTGCGTCGGCGCAGATTCTTGCCGCGGCGTGCGACGCCTGACACCAAAACAAGATCGGTTTTCATGTACACAATCCTGGTAGTCCTGCATGTGCTGGTATCCATTGCGCTGATTGGTCTGGTGTTGATCCAGCATGGCAAGGGTGCTGATGCTGGTGCAGCGTTCGGCAGCGGGGCCTCTGGTACGGTTTTCGGCGCACGTGGTTCAGCGAACTTTCTGACCCGAGTGACGGCTTGGTTGGCGGCGGCCTTTTTCATTCTCAGCTTGGCGCTTGCCTACATCGTTCATGGCCGTTCCAACAGCGAGAGCGTCGTTGATGGGCTGGCGGCACCTCAGACGGAATCGGTTGAGCCAGCAGCGGTGCAACTGCCAGTTGATTCAGCCCCTTCTGCCGGATCCGTTCCGGCCAGCCCCGCCGCGGATGGCGTTGTGCCGCAGGTCCCAGGGTCGCCTGCATCAGAAAATTCATCTTCTGATGCAGAAAAAGCCCCCAAGCCGCAAGTTCCGCAGTAAACTATGCGACGCGCTGCGATCTGTACGAGTGAGCGCATGTAGTCAGTAGAAGCCGACGTGGCGGAATTGGTAGACGCACTACCTTGAGGTGGTAGCGGCGAAAGTCGTCCGAGTTCGAGTCTCGGCGTCGGCACCAGCAGTACCGAACGAAACTTCATTCTCGAATACAAAAAAGCGTTGCTTGAGGGACATCGGGTCGCTATACTAGTCAACTGAACGGTGCGGGGTGGAGCAGTCTGGCAGCTCGTCGGGCTCATAACCCGAAGGTCGTAGGTTCGAATCCTGCCCCCGCTACCAATTCAGGTTGGACGCTGCATTCGGGCCCCATGTGGGCCTTTTTTATTGGTTTTTTGAGAGTTGCAAAGCCGCGTTGCTTCGTGGTTCTGACGAGGATGCTGGGTGCTTCGAGATCGCTTGATCGAATTGCTGGAACCGGTGGTGAACGCCATCGGTTACGAGTTGGTTTTGCTGGAATTCAGTCCTCGCGACGGTTCCGGCATGTTGCGTCTGTTCATCGATGCAGCGGAAGGCATCACGCTGGACGACTGCGAAAAAGTCAGCCGCGAAGTTGCAGCGACGCTGGATGTGGAAGATGTGATCACGCAGGCCTATCGGCTCGAGATCTCTTCCCCTGGTCTTGATCGTCCGTTGGTCAAGCCGGAACACTATCGCCGGTTTAAAGGTGAAGTCGCCAGAATCCAGACGCTGGCGCCGATTGGCGGCCGCCGTCGTTTTCAGGGTGTGCTGTTGGACGCGACCGACGATGAGATCGCGATTGAAACGGCCGATGGCACCATCACAATTCCGTTCGCCGAGATCGACAAGGCGAAGCTGGTTCCGAATTTCGACAAGGAGAAGACAGGTTCATGAACAAGAACGTATTGCTCATGGTGGATGTCGTCTCCAACGAAAAGGGCGTCGAGAAGGAAATCATCTTTCAGGCGCTTGAGGCCGCACTGGCCTCTGCCAGCAAGGAACACTACGGTTCCGAGTGGGATATCCGGGTCACGATCAATCGCGAAACCGGCGACTACGAAACCTGGCGTTGCTGGACCATCGTCGATGACGAAGACGAGAATTTCGAGACGCCGCTGCGCCAGATTCTCCTGGCGCGCGCGCAGGAAACGCAGCCAGATGCGAAGCCGGGTGATGTGCGCGAGGAATCGCTGCCATCAATCGAGTTTGGTCGCATCGGCGCCCAGAAAGCCAAACAGGTCATCTTCCAGCGTGTTCGCGACGCGGAGCGTGCGCGCATCGTCGATTCATACGCGGACCGCGTTGGCGAATTGATGACTGGCTTGGTCAAGCGGATAGAGCGCGGCGCGATCATCGTCGATTTGGGCGGAACGACCGAAGCGATCATCCCGCGAGATCAGGTGATCCCGCGCGAGCCGGTGCGCCCGGGCGATCGAGTGCGTGGCTACCTTTACGAAGTGAGCCCGCAGATTCGCGGCCCGCAGCTGTTCCTGAGCCGCACCGCGCCGAAATTCCTGATCGAACTGTTCAAGCTGGAAGTTCCGGAAATCGCGCAGGGCCTGATCGAGATCAAAGGAGCTGCTCGCGATCCCGGCCTGCGCGCGAAGATTGCGGTGCAGGCCAAGGACAAGCGCATTGATCCGGTCGGTGCCTGCGTCGGCATGCGCGGTTCGCGGGTGCAGAGCGTGTCGAACGAACTTGCCGGCGAGCGGATCGACATCGTGCCGTGGGAGGACAACATCGCGCAGTTCGTGATCAACGCGATGGCGCCCGCAGAAGTCGAGTCGATCATCGTTGATGAAGACTCGCATGCGATGTCGATCGCCGTGTCGGAAGACAAGCTGGCGCAGGCGATCGGTCGTGGTGGCCAGAACGTCCGCCTTGCGTCCGAGCTCACCGGCTGGACGCTGAATGTAATGACGGCGGCGGAAGCCGAGTCGAAGAAGGAACAGGAGAATCAGGGCGTCCAGGCGATGTTCATGGAAGCCCTCGAAGTCGATGCCGAAGTGGCGCTGATCCTGGTGCAGGAAGGATTCGCATCGCTCGAGGAAATCGCCTACGTGCCGGATGAGGAATTGCTGGATATCGAGGAATTCGACGAGCAGATCGTCGAAGAGCTCCGGAATCGTGCCAAGGATGTGTTGCTGACACGCGCATTGGCGAAGGCTGAACAGGCTGCTTCGGTGCAGCCGTCGGAAGACCTTCTTGCGGTTCCGGGTATTGACGAAGACCTCGCCTACCGGCTCGCCGCATCCGGCGTGGTCACCCGCGACGATCTTGCTGATCTCGCGACTGATGAGCTGACAGAAAAAGTGCCGATGGACGATGACGTCGCGGCCCGGTTGATCATGACCGCCCGTGGCCTTGAGTCGAACAAGGCCTGAACCACTTCCGGAGCGCGCCGATGAGCAGCCTTACCGTGTTGGACCTCGCCGCCGAGCTGCGCAAGCCGGTTCCTGAAATGCTGACGCAGCTCAGGGATGCGGGTGTCGCCGTAGCCAGTGCAGATTCACCGATCAGTCCGTCGGACAAGATCGCCCTGTTGCAGCATCTCCAGAAGATGTCGCGCATGCCGTCCGCGGCCGGCGCAAACCCGACGCTTGGCGCCGCGAGCCGTATTTCGATCAAGCGCAAGGAAACCACCGAGCTCAAGCTTGGCGGTGGCCGAGGCGCACCGACAAAGACCGTCAGCATCGAAGTGCGCAAGCGGCGCACTTACGTCAAGAGCGACGAAGTCGAAGCATCCGACGCGACGTCCGCACCGGCTGTCGCAGCGCAGCCTGTTGTCGCGCCGCCGGTGGTGGAAGCTGAAGCTGTCGCTGCCGTCAGCAATGCGGAAGCAATGTCGTCTGTGGCTGAAGCTCCAGCTGAGCCTGTTGCGTCCGAAGCGCTCATCGACGCTGCTGCCGTTGCGCGCGCTGCTGCCGAGGAGGCAGCTCGACTGGTTCGCGAAGAAGAAGCAGCCAAGGTGCGCGCGGCGGCCGAAGAGGCCGAACGCGTGAAGGCGGCCGAAGCCGAACGCATGCGCACCGATCCGATTTACCGCGCACGCATGGAGGCCGAATCGTCGCGCCGCCGCGCTGCTGAAAACCTGCGTCGTACCACCGAAGTCAAGATCATTCCGACGCCGGCTCCGGCGCCTGCTGCCGCTGCAGCCAAGAAGCCTGAACGTACCGATCGCGACAAGGACCGTGGTGGCGGCGATCGTGGCCGTGAACTGCATTTGGCTGCCGGCAAGGGCGGCAAGCGCGACAAGAAGGCCAAGCGGAAGCCGAGCGGCCAGATCCACGTCGAAAACGCGCACACCTTCGAACGCCCGACAGCGCCTGTCATCCGCGAAGTCGAAGTGCCTGAAGCGATCACCGTTGCCGAACTCGCCAAGCGCATGGCGGTGAAGGCGACCGAGCTGATCAAGGTGATGATGAAGAACGGCCTGATGGCGACGATCAACCAGATCATCGACCAGGACACGGCGGCACTGATGGTCGAGGAAATGGGTCACAAGATCCGCCTCGTCAAGGACAGCGATCAGGAAGAAGGCCTGATGACGGCGGCCACTGGAGAAGTTCAGGAATCTACGGCGCTGCCGCGTCCGCCGGTCGTCACCATCATGGGTCACGTCGATCACGGCAAGACCTCGCTGCTCGACTACATCCGCAAGACCCGTGTCGCCGCCGGCGAAGCGGGTGGCATCACCCAGCACATCGGCGCCTACCACGTGCAGACGAAGAAGGG